>Ga0134121_10000210_pt1 | contig 69757 bp, 58 predicted proteins | sample KB301_FD_96463 | JGI IMG/M metagenome (GOLD analysis project Ga0134121, IMG submission 96463) | Terrestrial soil microbial communities without Nitrogen fertilizer from Kellogg Biological Station, Michigan, USA - KB3-0-1 | ecosystem: Environmental > Terrestrial > Soil > Unclassified ...
CACCCGTTCGCCACTGTACCGGGGGTCTTGCGACCCCTTTCTCGTGCGACTTGCATGTGTTAGGCACGCCGCCAGCGTTCGCTCTGAGCCAGGATCAAACTCTCCGTGAAATTCTGAAGCCCCGAAGGGCGTTCGTTGATTAACGCGGAGCCGGATCCTTTCGGATCCGGGACTGAAAACTCAGATCGGTACGCGCACTATTCAGTTTTCAAAGAGCAGTGTCGAGAGCCGCGGATACTAGCAAGGCCCCGACGGGAGTGTCAACCCCCTTGTGCGGAAAATCTTTTCCCCTTGATCGTGTCCTTAACCTTACTATATGCTCTCGTTGTTGGAGGCACGCGAGTGGGCAGCCCGACGCCCACTTTTTTATTTTAAGGGCCCTGGGGACCGCGATTCAACCCCCGGGCGCTCAAAATCCTTGGGAGACATGGTGTCCGACGACATCCTGGAACAGCTGGGACCCCGGCTGGAACAGATCGTCAGCTTCGTGGGAATGGAGCTCGTGCACGTCGAGGCCCGGCGTGAGAGCGGCGGGATGGTCCTCCGCCTCTACATCGACCGGGACGGGGGCGTGACGCTCGACGACTGCGCCCGCGTGAGCCGCCAGGTGTCGGCCGAACTCGACGCGGAAGACCCGCTCCCGGGGCGATACACCCTGGAGGTGTCCTCCCCCGGCCTGGACCGGCCGCTGTCGCGCGAACGGGACTTCGAGCGTTTCGCCGGGAGCACGGTGCGGGTGGTGACGGCGACGCCCCTCGACGGGCAGCGCCATTTCAGGGGACGCCTGAATGGCGTCCTGAATGGTTCGGTGCAACTGGTGCTCGAGGACGGCCGCGTGGTCTCCATCCCGCGCGACCTGATGACGAGCGCGCGACTGGATGCCGCATGGCCTCAGGCCGGTGGCGCCGCGACGAAGGGACGGCACGCATGAGCCAAGAGATCTTCCAGGCGATCGAGGCGGTCGGCCGGGAAAAGGGGATCGACGTCGAAATCATCATCCAGGCCGTGGAGGACGCGTACGCCGCCGCGGCGAAGAAGCATTTCCACAGCAACGAGGATCTCGGCGCCCGGCTGGACCGGGACAGCGGCATCGTCGACGTCTTCGCGCGCAAGCGGGTCCTCGACGAGATCGCGGACCCGGACCTCGAGATCACGCCGGACGAAGCCGCGACGCTCGAGCTGAGCCCCAATGACGACGGCGTGGTGGAGATTCCCAAGCCGCGCGAGGAGCTGCTGCAGCTCGGCCGGATCGCCGCGCAGGCGGCGAAGCAGATCATCTTCCAGAAGGTCCGCGAGGCGGAGCGCGACAACATTTACCGCGAGTACATCGGCCGCGTCGGCGAGATGATCAACGGCGTCGTCAAGCGCTTCGAGCGCGGCAACATCGTCATCGACCTCGGCCGCACCGAGGCGGTGCTGGTCAAGAAGGAGCAGTCGCGCGCCGAGCGCTACAGCCAGGGGGACCGCATCCGCGCGGTGATCGTGGACGTCGATCACAACGCCAAGGGACCCCAGGTGATCATCTCGCGCACCGACGAGCGTCTCCTGATGAAGCTCTTCGAGATGGAGGTGCCGGAGATCTACGACGGCACCGTCATCATCGAGCGCGCCGTCCGCGACCCGGGAGACCGGGCCAAGGTCGCCGTGCGCTCGAAGGATCGCGATGTCGATCCGGTCGGCGCCTGCGTCGGCATGAAGGGATCGCGCGTGCAGTCGATCATCCGCGAGCTGCGCGGCGAGAAGATCGACATCGTCCAGTACTCCGAGGACGTGCAGACGTTCGTGTCGAACTCCCTCAACCCGGCCAAGGTGAACCGGGTCCACGTGATCGACTCGGAGAACAAGGTGCTCGAGGTGGTGGTGGACGACGAGCAGCTGTCGCTCGCCATCGGCAAGAAGGGACAGAACGTCCGCCTGGCCTCGCGGCTGGTCGGCTGGCGCATCGACATCAAGAGCGAGCAGGAGAAGAAGCGCGAGGTCGAGGCGGAGATGGAGCGCATGGCGCGCGACGCCCGCGAGATGGAGAGCCTCGAGGGCGTCACCCCGAAGACCCTCGAGAAACTTCAGGAAGCGGGCTATCGCAGCGTCGAGCTCATGCTCGAAGGCGGGGTCGACGGACTGACCCAGATCGAAGGGATCGGTCCGAAGTCGGCCGAGAAGATCCTGGCCGCCGCCCAGGCGACGCTCAACGAGCGCCTGGAACGCGAAGAACAGGAGCGGCTGCAGCGCGAGCAGGAGGAAGCGGCCGCCGAGGCGCGGCGCGCCGAAGAGGCGGCCCTGCCGACTCCGGCGGAGGAGGATCCCGGTGACGAGGCGTTCGCCGGGACCGCCGGCATGGACACCACGCCCGGCGACACGGCCGCGCCCGGCGCGGAGGAGGCGTGATGGGGAAGGTTCGCGTCGGGCAGATCGCCAAGGAGCTCAACATCAAGGTGACCGAGGCGATCTCCCGTCTGAAAGAGCTGGGGATCGACGCCAAGTCCAACCTCAGCACGATCGAGGAGGTGGTGGCGAACCGCCTGCGCTCGGAGTTCGGCGCGGCGCGCAGCGCCGCCAAGACGGCGCAGCCGGCCGCACCGAAAGTCCCGAAGATCGTCACCATCAAGCGACCCGGGGCCCCCGTGCCGCCCGGCGTCACTCTCCCGGTCATTCCGAAGCCGGCGCCCCCGCCCCCTCCCCCTGTCGAACCTCAGGCCAAGGGTCCGGGACATGCCGGCCCGGCACCGTCCACGGGCCGCGGTCCCATTCCGGTCCGTCCAGGCATGCCTGTGGCAGGCCGACCGGGCGCACCCGTTGCGACGCGCCCCGGAGCATCGCCCCAGGGAACCACGCCGGGCGCCAGACCTCCGTATCAGGGACAGCCGCCACGACCGGGCGGGCAGGCCCCGGGCGCTCCCGGGGTCCGACCAGGCCAGGCCCCGGCGCGGCCCGGCGGCGCGCCCTTCCCCGGCCGGGGTGCAACTCCGGGACTCCGTCCCGCCGGCCCCGGACAACCCCCACGGCCGGGAGTTCCGCCGCCGCGGCCTGCCGGCGGCGCGGTTCGTCCGGGACCTGTCGGCGGACCTCGCACGGCCGCTGAGGCGGCGCGCAGCATGAGCGCGGCGACCGTCGCCACGCCGCGTCCGCGGCCCGCCAGTCCTCCCCCGCCGCCTCCGCCCCCCGTCCGCCGCCCGGCCCCCGCTCCGCAGCGCGTCCCTCAAGTCAAGCCGGCCGAGCCCGCGCCGCCTCCGGTCCCGCTGGTCTTCACCGCGATCAGCATCTCGGAGGGGGTCACGGTCAAGGAGCTGGCGGAGAAGATGGGCCGCAAGGCCAAGGACATCATCACGCGTCTGCTGGCGCGCGGCGTCATGGCGACCATGAACCAGCCGCTCGACACCAAGATGGCGCAGGAGGTCTGCCGCGAGCTCGGCTTCGACGCCAAGGTCGTCTCCTTCGAGGAGGAGGTCGCCACCGAGGAGCTGAAGGAGTCGGCCCCGGGCGATCTGCGCGGCCGCGACCCGGTCGTGACCATCATGGGCCACGTCGACCACGGCAAGACGTCGCTGCTCGACGCCGTCCGCTCTTCCAACATCGTCGCCGGCGAGGCGGGGGGCATCACCCAGCACATCGGCGCCTACCACATCCGGCACAAGGCGCGCGGCATCACCTTCATCGACACCCCGGGCCACGAGGCGTTCACCATGATGCGCGCCCGCGGTGCGCGGGTGACCGACATCGTCGTCCTCGTCGTGGCGGCGGACGACGGCGTCATGCCGCAGACCGTCGAGGCCATGGATCACGCGCGCGCCGCCGGCGTGCCGCTGGTGGTGGCCATCAACAAGGTCGACAAGCCGGGGGCCAACCTGGACCGCGTCAAGAAACAGCTGGCGGATCACAACCTGCTCACCGAGGACTGGGGGGGCAAGATCGTCGCGGTGCCGATCAGCGCCAAGCAGAAGCAGGGGATCGACGAGCTGCTCGAGATGATCCTGCTGGTCGCCGACCTCGGGGAGCTGAAGGCCGATCCGAAGACGTACGCCGCGGGGACCATTCTCGAATCGCGGCTCGACAAGAGCCGCGGCGCCGTCGCGACCGCGCTCGTGCAGCGCGGCACGCTGCGCATCGGGGACCCGTTCATCGCCGGGGCGGTCCACGGCAAGGTGCGCGCGCTCTACGACGACAAGGGACACCGCGTGAAGGAGGCGGGGCCGTCGATCCCGGTCGAGGTGCTCGGGCTCGAAGGGGTGCCGAAGGCCGGCGACCCGTTCCAGGTCCTGGAAGAGGAATGGCGCGTGCGGCAGATTGGCGCCTTCCGCCAGCAGAAGCTCCGCCAGGAGGCGATGGCGAAGTCGTCCCGGCTCACCCTCGATCACCTGTACCAGCAGATCACCGAGGGCAACGTCCGCGAGCTGCCGCTCGTGGTGAAGGCGGACGTGCAGGGGTCGGTCGAGGCGTTGACCAAGACGCTCAACGACCTCCCCTCCGACAAGGTGAAGACGCGCGTCATCCACGCCGGGTCGGGGGCGATCACCGAGACCGACGTGCTCCTCGCCTCGGCGAGCAACGCCATCATCGTCGGGTACAACGTCCGCCCCGATCGCAGCGCCCAGGAGCTGGCCGAGAAGGAGAAGGTCGACCTGCGCCTGCACTCGGTCATCTACGACATCACCAACGAAATCAGGAACGCCATGGTGGGCCTGCTCGAGCCGGAATCGAAGGAGGTCTACCTCGGGCGTGCGGAGGTCCGCCAGCTCTTCAAGGTGCCGAAGGTCGGCGTCGTGGCGGGCTGCTCGGTCATCGACGGCAAGATCGCCCGCAACGCCGATGTGCGGCTGCTGCGCGACAACGTCGTGATCTTCACCGGGCGCATCCTGTCGCTCAAGCGGTTCAAGGACGACGCCTCCGAGGTCGCGAAGGGATACGAGTGCGGCATCGGCCTGGCCAACTTCAACGATGTCAAGACGGGTGACGTGATCGAGGCCTTCCGCATCGAGAAGGTCGCCGTGAAGTCGCTCTAGGCTGTGAGCCGGCCCGCCGACGGGGCGTCGGTGCACGTCGCCCTCTGCCTCGTCCGGCTGCACCTGCCGTCGGTCGGATCCCTGAAGGAGAAGCGGATGGTGCTGCGCAGCTTGAAGGACTCCCTGCGGCAGCACCACAATGTCGCGGTGGCCGAGGTCGAGCACCAGGATCTCTGGCAGCGCTGCACGCTCGGCATCGTCGGCATCGCCTCCGCGCACGCGCCGCTCGAGGCGGCCTTCGCCGCCATCCAGGAGGAGATCGAGCGGCGCGCGCCGGGCGAGGTCCTGGGCTGCGAGGTGGAGTACCTGTCCTGAACGCCGGGGGCGGCCCGTCCACGGCCGCCGCTCCGCGGGGAACCATCCCGATGACCACACGCACCGAACGGCTGGCGGATCTCATCCGCGATGAGGTCGCGCGCCTCCTGCTGCGCGAGGTGAAGGATCCGCGCATCGGGTTCGTCACCCTGACCGGGGCCAGGGTCACACCCGATCTGCGCCAGGCCCGCCTGTTCGTCAGCGTCCTGGGGGACGAGAAGGCGCGCGACGCGGCCCTGGAAGGGCTGCGGCGCAGCGCCCCGTTCATCCAGCGGGCCCTGTTCCGGAACCTCAGGCTGCGGCATTCGCCGACCCTGATCTTCGAGATCGACGACTCCCTCGAGCGCGGCGACCGGATCGAACACATCATCCAGCAGCTCCACGAACAGGAGACGCCGGGATCCGACCCCGAACCCGACAAGGGAACCGGCCCCGGCCCGTCCGACGGACCGGCCGGAGAACAGGAGGAGAAGGGGTGACCGAGCTCGAAGGGGTGCTGCTCGTCGACAAGCCGGAGGGACCGACCTCCCACGATGCGGTGGCCATCGCGCGGCGGGCCCTCGGAGTGCGCCGCATCGGCCACGCCGGCACGCTCGACCCGCTGGCCACGGGCCTCCTGGTCCTGATGATCGGCCGCGCCACGCGCCTCGCGACGCTGCTCTCGGGCGTGGACAAGTCCTATCGCGGCATCGTGAGGCTGGGTTACGGGACCGACACCTACGATCGGGACGGCGTGCCGGACGGCCCGGCGCGGCCGGTCGAAGTCCATCGCGGAACCCTGGAGCGGGAGATCGATCGGTTCCGGGGCACCCACCTGCAGGTCCCGCCCGTCTTCTCGGCGAAGAAGGTGCATGGAACGCCGATGCACCGTCTGGCCCGGCGGCAGCGTCCGGTTTCCCCCGTCGCCACCCCCGTGACCTTCCGGCGCCTGGATCTGCTGTCCTTCTCCGGCACCGACGTGGAGATCGAAGCGGACGTCTCGGCCGGCACATACCTGCGCTCCTTCGCGCACGATCTCGGCGCCGCTCTCGGGTGCGGGGCGCACCTGCACGCCCTGAGACGCATCGCAGCGGGCCCGTTCCGCATCGAGGACGCCATCCCGCTGGCCGAGGTCCAGGCGGCGGGGCCGTCCCTGCGCGAGCGCGTCCTGCCCCTCGAGAGCGTGCCCCTCGGCATGCCGACGCTGAAGCTGTCGGCGGCGGGGGTCCACGCGGTCCGGCACGGCCGGCCCTGCGGGGTCGCCGAGGTGCTCAACCCTCCCCCGCCCTACCCCCCCGGGCGCTGCCGCCTCCAGGGGCCGGAAGGGGGACTCGTGGCGATCGCTGAAATCGACCTCTCGGTCGGGGCCGGTCCGCGACCCCTGATCCGGCCCCAGATCGTGTTCCAGAGATGAGCCCCGCATGGCCCGGAAGGCGCTTCGGCCTTGATAGCCCGGGGACGCCTGTGCTAGTCTGCCGCCCTCTTTCTGTCCCTCGTGTCGAGGGATGAGGCTCCAACCGAAGGAACCATGTCGCTGACCAAAGATCAAAAGTCCGAGCTCATCGGCAGTTACAGGTCCCATCCCGCGGACACCGGCTCTCCGGAGGTGCAGATCGCCCTCCTCAGCCGGCGCATCGACGATCTGACCGAGCACCTGAATCAGCAGCCGAAGGATCACCATTCCCGTCGCGGTCTCCTGATGATGGTCAGCCGCCGCCGTCGTCTGCTCGGCTACCTCGAGAACGAAGATGGCGAACGCTCCCGGGAGCTCAAGAAGCGCCTCGGGATTCGCCGGTAGCCCGCCGATCCTCGACAGGACGGGAAGTTTCATGCCGGCGTGGGAGCCGCCCCCGGTGCGCGTTGCGCGTCCGGGTGGAGCGTCTCGGCGCGCCGGAGTCGTCGTCAATTTCCTTCTCCGGGTCGTTGCGTCCCCGCGCGGGGATGCCCCTGAGGAGAAGCCCATGTGCGCCGGCGCGTGCCGCGCGCACCAGGAGGGAGGCACCAGATGTTGAGTCGCAGTCTTGAGTTCGGCGGCCGGACGTTCACGATCGAGACCGGCCGGATGGCGAAGCAGGCGGACGGCGCAGTGACGGTCCGCTACGGGGACACGGTCGTCCTCGTCACCGCCACGGCGGATCGCAAGGAGAAGCCCGGCATCGATTTCCTGCCGCTGACCGTCGACTACCGCGAGAACACCTACGCCGCCGGGAAGATCCCCGGCGGTTTCTTCAAGCGCGAGGGGCGGCCGAACGAGAAGGAGACGCTCACCTCCCGGGGCATCGACCGGCCGATCCGGCCGCTCTTCCCGAAAGGCTGGCCGTACGAGACACAGGTGGTCGCGCTGGTGCTGTCCGCCGATCTCGCCAACGATCCGGACGTGCTCGCGGTCACCGGGGCCTCGGCGGCGCTGCACCTCTCGGACATCCCGCTCACGACCCCGATCGCGGCGGTGCGGGTCGGACTGATCGACGGCGGCTTCGCTCTCAACCCGACCTACCAGCAGATGGACGAAAGCCGCCTCGACCTGGTCGTGGTGGGCAGCGCCACCGAGGTCGTCATGGTGGAGGCCGGTGCGAGCGAGGTCTCCGAAAAGGAGGTGCTCGACGCCATCTGGTTCGGGCAGAGCCACTGCCGCGAGCTGGTGGCCCTCCAGGAGGAAATGCGATCGGCGATCGGCAAGCCGAAGCGCTCGCCGAAGCCGAAGAGCATCGACCCGGCCGTCTCCCAGCAGATCGAGGCGGCGTGGGGCGAGCGGCTCTACCAGGCGATGCGCATGCCCGTGAAAATCGAGTCGTACAAGACGATCGCCGCGCTGCAGCAGGAGATGCTCGCCGGCATTCCCGACACCGAGCCGGAGCGGCGGTCGCAGTCGAGCGCCGCGTGGAACGACCTGCACAAGCGCATCGCTCGCCGCGAGCTGCTGCAGAACCGCCGACGCTTCGACGACCGGGCCCCCGACCAGGTGCGGACCGTCACCCCGGAGGTCGGAGTCCTGCCGCGCACCCACGGCTCGGCGCTGTTCACCCGCGGGGAGACCCAGGCGCTCGTGACCTGCACCCTCGGGACCTCCGAGGACGCGCAGACCATCGACTGGCTCGAAGGCGAATCCGAGAAGCGCTTCATGCTGCACTACAACTTCCCGCCGTTCTCCGTCGGCGAGGTGAAGTTCCTGCGCGGTCCGGGACGCCGCGAGATCGGCCACGGCGCGCTGGCCGAGCGGGCGCTCCTGCCCCTCATCCCGGACCTGGAGCAGTTCCCCTACACCATCCGCCTGGTCTCCGACATCCTCGAGTCGAACGGATCCTCGTCGATGGCCTCCATCTGCGGCGGCTCGATGTGCCTGATGGACGCCGGCGTGCCGCTGCGGGCTCCCGTGGCCGGGGCGGCGATGGGGCTCGTGAAGGAGGGCGATCAATACGCCATCCTCACCGACATCGCCGGTGTCGAGGACCACTACGGCGACATGGACTTCAAGGTGGCGGGAACCAAGGACGGGATCACCGCCCTGCAGATGGATATCAAGATCCAGGGGATCAGCAAGACGATCATGGACGAGGCGCTGCAGCAGGCGCACCGGGCCCGCCTGCACATCCTGGAGATCATGAACGGCGTCCTCGCCGAGCCGCGCGCCAGCATCTCGTCGTTCGCGCCGCGCATCTTCACCATCCGCATCAACAAGGAGAAGATCCGCGAGGTGATCGGACCGGGCGGCAAGATGATCCGCTCGATCGTCGAGCGCACCGGCTGCAAGATCGACGTCGAGGACGACGGCCGCATCCACATCGCCTCGGTCGACGAGGCCTCGGCGCAGAAGGCGATCGACATCATCCGCGAGATCACCGCGGAGGCGGAGCCGGGGAAGACCTACCTCGGCAAGGTGACGCGCATCGCGAACTTCGGGGCCTTCGTCGAGATCCTTCCGGGGATGGAGGGCCTGCTGCACATCTCCGAGATCGCCGAGCACCGCGTGCGCGAGGTGAAGGACGAAATCTCCGAGGGGGACGAGATCCTCGTCAAGGTGCTCGAGGTGGACGGGGATCGGGTCCGCTTGAGCCGCAAGGCGGTCCTGAAGGAGCGCCGCATCGCGGAGGGGGGCGAAGCGCCGCCGGCGGAGCCGGAAGGCTCGGCGCCTCCCCCGCCGCCACGCGACCGCGAGCGCTCCCGACGCCCCTTCGGCCGGGGACCGCATCACAACTCCTCCCGGCAGCGCTGACGGCGGCCGTCGCGCGGGCGGGAGGCGCTCACACGCGGCGTCCGGGGCGCCGCGGGGAGGCTGCGCTTGAAGCTCGGGTCCTGGCTCCTGAGTCGCGGCAAGATCAACGAGGATCAGCTGCAGCGTGCGCTGCAGCACCAGCAGTTCTTCGGCGGACGCCTCGGCAGCAGCCTCATCAAGCTCGGGCACATCGACGAGGACGTCCTGGGCGCCTACCTTTCGGACGTGGCGGGCGCTCCGTACGCTCCCCCGGCGCGCCTGGACGCGGTGCCGCCGGAGGTGGTGGCGCTCGTCCCGGCCCGCCTCGCGAGCCAGTACCGCGTCGTCCCCCTCGAGCTCGAAGGACGCCGGCTGCGTCTCGCCATGCGCGACCCGAAGGACCTCATCGCGCTCGACGAGATCGCCTTCCTGACCGGCATGATGATCGAGCCGTACGTCGCCACCGACTTCCGCATCCAGCAGGCGCTGCAGCGCTACTACCAGGTCAGTCCCGGCCCCGAGGCGCTGCCGGTCGCCCCGGCCGCGGCGCTGGCGGTGCCGCCGCCGGCCCCGCGCCGGCCTGAGCCGCCCGCCGCCAAGACCGAGACGCCGTCGGGACCGGCGCCGCTCGGGTTCGACGGCTTTCCGCTCGACGCCGACCCCGGTCCGATCCTGACGCCACCGCCCCTTCCCGGCGCCTCTCCGTCGGCCGGGGCGCGGGACGCGTCCCCGCCGACCTCGCTCGAACAGTGGAGGCAGGCGCAGGACGACATCCCCGAGGAGATCCCCGAGCCGGATCCGCGCTGGGCGATGCCCCCGGCGCCGCTGCCGCCGCCCGGCCCGGCCGTGCGCGCCATCGCGCTCGCCCCGGCTCCGGCCCCCGAGCCGATCGTCCGCACCGCGCCGCTGCCGATCCTGACGCCGGTGGTTCCCGCTTCCTCGATCGCGCCGCCGCCGTCCCCGGGAGATTCACCGGCCGACGCGGCGAACCTCGAAGCCGCCGCCCTGCGGCTGCAGCGGGCCGAGACGCGCGACGACGTCTTCGCCGTGATCCTCGATTTCGTGGCGGCCCGCTTCCAGCGCTCGGCCTTGTTCGTCGTCCAGGGGGACCGGGTGACGGGTTGGAGCGGCCGCGGGGACGGGATCGAGCCGATCCGCGTGCGGCAGGTGACGGTCTCGCTCGATCGGCCGTCCCTGTTCAGTTTCTTCCGCGGCGGCGCCGATTTCTACCAGGGGCCGGTCGCCGACCAGCCGGCGAACACGCGCTTCTATCTCGACCTCGGTTGTCCGCCGCCGGCCCGGGCGCTCCTCCTGCCGCTGCGGATCAAGGACCGGCCCGCCGTCATCCTCTACGCCGACAACGGGTCCGACCCCGGGGCGGGCTTCGACGCCGCGCCGCTGCGGCGCCTCCTGGCCAAGGCCTCGCTGGCGCTCGAGATCCTGATCCTCCGGACGAAGATCCTGACGGTGTGAAGGCCGGGGCCGTTCTGCTCCCGCTGACCGACGAGGAGGGAGAGAGACTCCTCTCGCTGGCGCGGGCGGGCGTGGCCTCGGCCGCCGCCGGGAGACCCTCTCCCCCGCCGCCGCAACCGCTGCCGGCCTCCTTTTCGCAGCCGCGGGACGTCTTCGTCACCCTGACGCAGGAGGGACGCCTGCGCGGCTGTCTCGGCACGTGGAAGGCGGGCGGGACGCTGCTGCAGAACCTGTCTCGCGCCGCCCGGGGCGCGGCCTGCGACGATCCCCGCTTCGACCCTCTTGGGGCGCACGAGGTCGCGGGCGTCGCCATCGAAGTGACCGTCCTGGATCCGCCGGAGGTGATCGACGGGCCCGGCGGGCTGACGATCGGACGCCACGGCGTGAGCGTGACGCACCGCTCGGGCCGCGGCCTGCTGCTGCCTCAAGTGGCCATCGAGCACGGCCTGGGACCGGAGGAGTTCGTACGGCTCGTCTGCCGGAAGGCGGGGCTCCCCGAGGCCTGGCGGCAGGGCGCGATCCTCGAGGCCTTCTCGGCGCGGGTCTTCAGCGAAGCGCGGAAGGATCCGGGGTCCGGTCTTCCGGCGTCAGATCCTGCCTCGAAGTCCTAGTCGACCTCGACCGGGTCACCCACGGCGATCTCGCGAATCGAGTAGACCACCTTCGCGGTCGCGGTGTGCTCGGCCGTGGTCATGACGATCATCTGGGCGACCGGCAGCGACGGGAAGACGTCCGCGCCGTCGTCCCAGTGGACGTCCCGGCTGGTGAAGACTTCGTTCTGGTACTTGAAGTGATAGTCGGGCATGTGCCCCAGGCGATCGCGCACCACCGGGGCGAACGCGGTCAGGGTCGCTCCCGGGGCGACGCCGTCCTCGCTGCCGAGATCGATCGACACGACGTCGCCGACCGCGACGCGCACCGCCAGGTCCTTGGTATGGATGACGTACCCGGTCGGCTTGCCGTTCGGCTCCACCCGCAGGCGGTCGAACTTCGGCAGCGGACCCTCGGGCACTTCCTTGAGGTCAATCGCTTTCAGCTCGTCCCCGACGCGCATCTCGTCGCACGCGAAGGTGATCGTGGCGATTGCCGTCTCGTCCAGGACCTTCAGGACGCGCAGCTCGCCGAGGCGCTTCGAATAGATCCCTTCCGTGGCGCCGGTGATCGGGTGCAGGACCTTCCCCTCGCGCTGGACGATGGTGAAGGTCGCGCCGGGCTTCATCCGGTCGTCCTTCTTCCCGCGGTTCAGGTACACGAGCGAGCCGAGGGTGACCGTGTCGTAGCCCGGCTCCTCGTTCTCGGCAATGAACAGGTCCGCCCGCTTGTTGTCCTCGCTGATGTAGCCGCTGCAGCGCAGGTCGTCCCACTCCACCATCTTGCCGGACGAGAAGTCGTGGCGATCACCGTGCGCCGGAGCCGGGGCGGGGTTCGCCGGCGCCTCCGCCTGCAGGGGCTCCTCGGGGCCGTTGTCCGGGCCGTTCAGGGGGCCGAGATCGGTGTGCGGCGCGCCCTCCTGGTCCTGCGGCACGATCTGCGTCGGGACCGATCCCGGACCGCTGACCACCACCGGACGCGGCGGCAGGAGCAGCGGGTCGCCCGGGTAGATCCAGTGCGAATCGAGGATGTAGCGGTTCTCGTTCCAGAGCTGCGGCCAGAGCCACGGGTTGTTGTAGGTGATGTCGGCGAGCCCCCAGAGCGTCTCCCCGGGGACGATGATGTGCACCGTCGCGCCGGGCGCGAACGACTCGGGATCCGGGGGAGACCAGGGCGTCCAGTGGTCCCCCACCTTGCGCAGAGTCTTCGGCGGCGCCGTATTGGTGTCGGGCGGAACCGCGACCGATCCGGTCTGGGCTGCGGCGGCGTCGGGCTCGGCGGCGGGCGTGGTCCCCGGCAGGCTCACCAGCGCGACCACCGCGAGCAACGACGCGGGCACGGCGTTTCTCAAGATCGGCATCGTCTTCTCCCCCTGCGACCCGCCGCGTCGCGCGGCAGGGCATGGACCGCTCCAAAAATAGGTTCCACGGGGATGAAGTCAAGGTCCGGCCCCGGGTGCGGCGCCGGGTCCGGGCCGCCGGTTACGGGAACGCGATCAGCGCCCCTGCAGGAGGGGCGCGAGCACGGGGTCGGAGGCGAGGACGCCCGGCGCGGCGCCGGCGGCAAGGGCGGCATCGATCTCGCCCCGCGCCTCGCCGGCACGGCCGGCCGCCAGAAGGAGTCGCGCCGCTTCGAGTCGCCCTTCGACGCATCCTGGTTCGGACGCGAGTCCCGCCCGCATCGCCTCGAGCGCCCCCCGGGCATCCCCCGTGGCGCGACGGACCCGCGCCTCCGCCAGCCGCGCACGGCACGAGCCGGGGGCAAGCGCGACGGCACGATCCGCTTCGGCGCGAGCCGGATCGACGAGTCCACGCACCAGGAGGATCAGCGACAGATCGGCGCGCCAGTCGGAACGGGCGGGTGACAGCCGCAGGGCCTGCCGGTAGTCGTCGATCGCCGCATCGAAGCGGCGCCGCTCCGCGTGCAGCGCGGCCCGGGACGCGAGCGCTTCCGCCGGCAGGGACCCGGCCCGCTCCGCCTGCTCCCATTCCGCCAGTGCTCCCGCTTCGTCGCCGGCCCGGAGCCGCAGCTGCGCGAGCGCGGCCCGCGCCCCGACGAGGCCCGGGTCGAGCCGGAGAGCCGCTTCGAAACCGGCGCGCGCCTCGGAGTCCCGCCCCGCGGCCGATCGGGCGAGGCCGAGGTCGTACTGCAGCGCGGCGCTCCACGGGGCGCGGCGCGCCGCGTCCTCGAACAGCCGCACCGCGACCTCCGGCCGTCCGGCGAGCGCGAAGAAGAGACCGGCTCCGGTCTCCCCCGCCGGGATCGGCCGCCGTGGCACGAGCCTCCGGAACCAGGTGGGAAGCGGATCCTGGGAGGCGGCGCGATCCTCGGCGGCCTGCGCCTCGAGGAGCAGGCGCGGCGCCGGATCCATGAGATCGGAGTCGACCGTGGCCGCCGGTGGGTCGCCGCCCGGGCCGCGCCGCAAGAAGAGGGCCGCCTCGAGATCCACGTGCACGAGGGTCCAGTCCGCCGAGGTTGCCAGGTGCCGCAGCAGCGGCGCCGCGTCAGCGGCGTCCCGATGACTCCAGAGCACGAGGCCGATGTCGCGGGCGCGCGCTTCCGCTTCGAAGCGCGCGGGATCCGCCTGCGCCTGCAGCCAGGTCGTGAAGAGGCGCTCCGAATGCACTTCGAGACGGCCATCGATGTAGGTGCGCCGCTGCGGCCACCACCGCCAGGCGAGATAGCCGCCGTCGGCGAGATCGTGAAACGCCTGTCCGGGCGGTCGCAGTCGGGTCACGAGACCGGCCGCGGTCTCGGGGAACACACCGGGGGCGAGACCGACTCCGAAGGCCCGCTGCGTGCCGTCGCGCGCGTACAGGCGATTCGAGACGATCCCGCCCAGGAGTCCCACCGCGGCCAGCGCGGCGCCAACCGTCACGACGAGGCGCGCTGCCCGTTCGAAAGACCCGCGGGCGGCCGCTCGCCCCAGCCGTCGCTCGAGCTCCCGCCACGCCGCGGACGCGGCCGGCGCCGCGCCGGGGACGGCGACGATCGCGAGGAGCGGCATGTTGCGCCGGGCGAGGAGCGCGAGCGCGACGAAGGCGGCGAGCAGGAGCGCGTCCGCGGAAGCGAGCGCCCGCCGGCCGAAAAACGCCGCGCCGCCGAGCAGGACGAGCAGGAAGGCGAGGGCCGCGACCGACGTCGTCCCCCCGAAGCCGGAGAAGGGCGACTGGAACTCGGCGATGCGGCCGGCGAACATCGTCTGTCCGGAAATCCGCTCGAAGAGCAGCGTCCGCGCCAGGCGCCAGGCGCCGAAGCCGTACGGCGTGCAGAGAGTCGCCAGAACCGACAGCACGGCGAGCATCGCGAGGAAGCCCGGCGAACCGGGCGTCAGCGCCTTCCGCGGCGCCGCGCGAGAATGAGATTCCGGCACGCGTCCCAGCAGCCCATCGAACGCGTCTCCGGCGATCACCAGCAGGAAAGCCGCGAGCCCGGCCGCGACGAGACTGTGGACATTCGCCCAGAGGGCGAAGAGAAGCGGAACGAGCCCCAGCAGGGCCGGATATCGCCGGCGCTCGCCGAGCAGCACGAGCAGACCCGCGAGGAGCAGGAAGGAGACGATCTCCGGCCGGAGCGTGAACCGCTCCTGCGCCGCGACCACGCCCGGGAGAGCGAGGACCGGCGCCGCGAACGTTGGCTTCCGGCGCGCGGCGGCGAAGAGGGCCAGGGCGAAGGCGGCCGTGACGACTGCGACCTTGAGGAGGTCGAGAACGGCCCAGCCCCCTGCCGCGTGCGCGAGCGCGGCCGCCACCTGGAAGAGCCAGGTGGTGTCGATCCAGGGAGACCCGGCCGAGGTGAAGGTGAACTCATCGGCGCGGGGCACGTGGCCGGTTTCGAGCATCCGCTGGCCGGCCAGCAGGTGCCAGAAGAAATCGACCTCGGCGAGCGGCGTGAGGCAGAAGGCGGCCGTCACCGCCAGGACCAGCCACGTCAGGACGCGACGCGCCGTCATGCGGCGCCGGGCTCCGGGTCACGATGGAACAGGCTCAGGGACGCGTCTCCGTAGCGGTAGATGCGCCCCGGACGGAGCCCCGCCTCCTCCGGAAGGGACACGTCCTGACCGCTGCGATGCTCGCGCACCAGGATTCCCGCGGGCAGGAGGAGCGAGGCCGCCAGAACGAGCACCTCCGGCGCGGGCCTCTCGTCCCAGGGGGGATCGAGGAAGACGATGTGGAACCTGTCTCCCCGCCCCCGGAGCCGCCGCAGGGCCGCGCCGGCGTCCTCCTGCAGGATCCCGGCCGATCCGGCCCGGTCCACGCGCGCGACGTTCGCGGCGAGGATCCGCGCCGCCGCCCGGCCGCTTTCGACGAACAAGCTCCGGGCCGCGCCGCGGCTCAGGGCTTCGAGTCCGACGGCGCCGGTTCCGGCATAGAGATCGAGAAAAGCGGACCCGGGAACCCGGGCACCCAGGATGTCGAAGAGAGCCTCGCGGACCCGCGCGGGAGTGGGACGGACCCCGGCCAGCGACTCTCCCTGGAGACGCCGGCCACGGTCGGCGCCGCCCAGGATTCTCAGGCCGGTCACGCGGCGGAGCGGCGATCGGCTCCGTCCTGCAGGCCGCGCCGGTCGTCTGTCACGGGAGGGGACTATACACCGCGAGTCGCTCCCTTCCTTTTCTTGACTTGCCTTCCTCCCGCCGGTAGCATTCCGCGGCCCGGGGGGGCTCCAGCAGGAGATCGATGCTTCAGTTACGCCGGCGGCCGGCGGTGCAGGCCGTCGTCGCCGCCATGGTCGTCGCCGCCGCCTTGTCCGGGCCCGCCCCGGAGGCGCGGCCGCTCTTCCGTCCCCGTCCGGGCCCGATGGATCATCCCCTCGCGATCGCGGCCGCCGACTTCGACCGGGACGGCAAGGGCGACCTCGCCGTCGTGGAATACCAGGCGGCGGTGGTCGACATCCTCGTCGGTCGCGGCGACGGGACCTTCGCGCCGCTTCCCCAGGGCCCCGTCGGCGTCGGCACCACAACCTTCTTTAGTAAAGCTACCCTCGGTCCGTTCGAGATCATCGTGACCGACCTGAATCCGAACGACGCCGACTCCGACAGGATCCCCAACGCCAGCGACAACTGCCCCAATGTCCCCAATGGGCCGGACCTGGGAACCGACTCGCAGAAGGATGCCAATACAAACGGTGTCGGCGACGCCTGCGAGAAGCTGGTGGCCAAAGACCCCGACGGCAAGGTCGACGATCCCGTGGACACCGACGGGGACGGCGTCTTCGACTACAACCCGGACCCGAACTCGACACGCCGGCTGGACAACTGCCCGAACATGGTCAACCCGGGGCAGGAGGACACCGAAACGGCGGCAGGGACCGACACCGTCTGCGGCACCAAGGACGACAATCCCCTGCTCAATGGTCCCGACGGCAAGTGCGGCACCGCGGACGATCGCATCGGGGACGGCGTCGGGGACGCCTGCGAGGTGAGCATGGACCTGCTGGTGCTCAACACGACGGCCGTGGAGGGATCACCCTTCGGGGCGGTGCGCGTGCGCGTGAACGACGGCTCCGGCGGCATGCTCAACCGGGCCGCCCTGCCGACCGGGTTCGCTCCGAGCTCGATCGCCGTGGCGGACGTGACCCTGGACGGCATTCCCGACCTCTTGATCGCGAATGCCGGGAACGACCTCGTGCAGCTGTTCTTCGGAGCGGGCGAGGGCGAGTTCACGGGCGGAATCGTCCTGACCACCGGGAAGGGTCCGCAGGCGGTCTCCGCCGTCGACATCGACAAGGACGACGATGTCGACCCGATCGTCCTCAACGGCGCCGACGCCACTTTGAATCTCTTCCGCAACGCTCCCGCGACGATCCCGGCGTCGCCCACGGAGACGTTCCCGACCGCCCCGCGACCGACCGCGCTGCTGAGCGGCGACCTGAACGGCGACACCTACCAGGACATCGTCGTTCTCGGCCAGGGGGACCTGCTCTGCGCCGGCGGACCGCGGGACAAGCTCGCCTGCAGCGCCGACTCGGAATGCCGGAGCCTCGCCGACCCGAACGATCCGACCAAGAGCGGAACGTGCACCGGAGGCACGTTCGGAACGGTGCAGGTCTTCGCCGGCGGTCCGGCCGGGCCTCCGCCGGGCCTCGTGACCGGTCCCGTCCTGGATCTCGGCCCGGGCCATCGCCCGCGCGCCGGCGCCCTGCGCGATCTCGACGGGGACACCCGCCTCGACCTGGTGATCGCCGACTTCACCGGCGGAGCGGTGCTCGTCCTGAAAGGAAACGGGGACGGCACGTTCGCCACCCCACCGACTGTCGTCCAGGTGGGTGGCGGGCCCGCCGACCTGGCCTTCCTGCCCGGGAGCTCGGACCTGGTGGTGCTGAACGCGACCGACAACCGGGTCGACCTCCTGCAGTGGAGCGGCACGACCTATGCCCCGGCGCCGACGTCCCCCGCCTCGCCGTGGCGCGACACCGCGAGCATGGCCCTCATCGGCGCCGATTCGGTCGTCGGCTTCGACGCCGTCCTGCTGCAGCCGCAGGGGGCCGTGCCGAAACCGGGCGCCCGCATCGACGTGCTCAGCGGCATCGGGGACGGATCGTACCGGTCGACTCCGAGCTTCGCTCCCAAGGGGGCGCCAGGAGCGCCGGCGCCGCCGGTGGGGACGTCGTTCGCAGTCGCCGACCTGCGCCAGGATGGCCGTCCCGACCTCGCGATTCTGGATGCCACGAACGGGACTGTCACAATCATGACCGGCGAGCTGAGCGGGCAGTTCCAGGAGCGCGACACCGTCGCGACCGCTCCCAACGTGACCCAGCTCCTGGCCGCCACCCCGCTCGCCGAATCGGTCGCCGATTACGACCGGGACGGCGTCCCGAACGTCCTGGACGACTGTCCGACCGTCTACAACCCGCCGAAGTGCACGGTGAAAGACCCGAAGTGCGCGGCGACCATCCCCTGCACCAACGTCACCCTCACGCCGACCGCCTGCGATTTCGCCAACGATCCCACGGTGCTCGACCCGGTGACGCAGCAGTGTGACAGCGACCGGAACGGCATCGGCGACCAGTGCCAGGTCATGGGCATCGGCGACCAGTGCCCCGCGACGCCCGATGTCTGCTGCGCCCTCGATTCCGACTTCGACCTGAAGGCGGACTACGACCAGAACAAGCTCAAGAGGACCAGCACGGGCGAGCTGGATTTCGACGGGGACGGGATCGCCAACCTCGTCGACAAGTGCCCGACGGTCGCCGATCCCCTGCAGACCGACACGGATGGAAACGGCGTCGGGGACGCCTGCCAGACCGTCGGCCCGACCGGCGAGAACGTGGACACCGACAAGGACGGTCGCCCGGACTACGACACCATCACGCACGCCGTCGACGACTGCCCGCTCATCTACAACCCGGGGCAGGAGGACAACGACAACGACCATGTCGGCAACGCCTGCGTCGTCGCCTCGGCGCTCGACAACTGCATCATCACGCTCAACCCGAGCCGGCCTGACCCGGGCGGCATTCAGGCCGATCGCGACGGTGACGGCGTCGGGGATGCCTGCGCCGCTCCGGCCCAGGACCTCTTCCTGATCGATTCCGAAGCGCCCGGCGGCATCAAGCTCCTCCTGGGTGACAACTCGGGGACCTTCCGGCCCGATGACGCCCCGACGCTTCCGGCCGTGTCCGGCCCGACGGCGGTGAGCTCCGGGCATTTCGGACTCACCTGCACGCCGGGGTTTCCGGCCGATTGCGACCAGCGGACGGTCTTCGACCTGGCGGTGACCGAGGAGGGGACGTTCGGCGCCTCGGGAGACGACTTCGTCGCCGTCTTCCAGGGCACCGCCGTGCCCGGAAACAAGCCCGTCAACATCACCTTCAGCGCGCTTCCGGCCTTCCCGCTCACCTCCGATCCGACGCAGCTCCTGCGGGCGCCGGATCAGCAGGTGTGCCCGCTGTCCGGAAGCCCGACGCCGCTTTTGCGGTTCGACCCCGACAACCGGTCGGACTACCTGCTCGTGCTGACCCCGGCGGAGTCCACGCTGAACGTCCTCATCCCCAGCAACCAGAACGTGATCAATCCTTCCCTGTCTCCGCTCGTCCGCCCGGTGGCATTCGGGGCTCCCCTGCCCCTTCCGGCCGGTCCCGTGCAGTTCATCGTCGGGGACGTCAACCAGGACCTGAAGCAGGACATCGTCGTGATGTCGTCGACCGGCCCGGCCACGACCATCCGGTCCTATTTCGGACTCGGGAACGGGCTTTTCTTCACCGACCCGACGCTCGACACCAGTCTTCCCTTCGCCTCCAAATTCCTCGGGAGCGCCAACATCGATCTCAGGAACGACTCGACCTATCCGGACCTCCTGCTGTTCGAGACGCGCGACCAGGCGCCGTTCTCCCTCCTGAACACGCTGCCGGAGCGGGCGGACATCGACGCTTCGGGGCGCGTGGACGGCTACGACCTGGCGCTCCTGGCGCGGGCCTTCGGATCGACGCGGGGCGAGGATTTCACCCTGCTCCCCGATGACACCTTCGCCCGGACGGGGGTCGGTCCCCTCGAAACGATCGTCCACACCGGGACGCCGGTGCCGGGGCAGGATCTCCCCTCCGGCAGCTTCGCCTGCAACACGCGCTTCGACCCGGGCAGCGGCCTCTACGGCGTGCCGGTGGACATCAACCTGGACGGGATCGTCGACGGCCTCGACCTGGCGTTCCTGGCGAGCCGCTACGGGACCGCGCTCCCCTGAGCGGGGGCCGCCCGGTCAGGCGCCTGGCGCCTAGTCGTCCGAAGGATAGAGGTTGTACCAGAAGCAGCCGGTCACGCCCTCCTTCTCGAGGTTGAAGTCGGGCGGCAGCGGCGGCAGCGCGCTCGATGCCTTCAGGGCATCGCTGGCGGCCCGATCGAAGGGCGGCACGTCGGACGGCCGCACGACGTCGATGACCGAGATCGTCCCGTCCTTCTCGATGGTGAAGTGCTGGCAGGTGACGCCGCGCTGTCCGTTGCGGTACGCCAGGGGCAGGCGGTCAATCCAGTTCTGACGGATGATGACGTAGATCTTCCGCGCATAGTCGCCCCACGGGAGCCCTTTCGTGTCGAACGACAGGGTGCCCGTGACCGCCTCGCCGCGCATCCATCCGGGATTGTCGAAGTGGAATTTCTCCTCGGTCCCGCCGTTCGGGTTGAACGGCGACGGACCGCCGCGTCCGGAGCCGGACCCGGTTCCTCCCGGACCCTGGCCCGGCGGCCGCGCGCTCCCCTGGATCCGCGGCTCCACACGGCCGCCTTGGTACTGGAGCGGGTCGGACGGATGAGCCGGGTCCTTCTGCGCGAGCTTGTCTTCTGATTCCTGGCCGGGGGTCGCGGTGTCCCCCGGCGCGCCTTCCTCCTTGTCGGCGTCGTTCGTCTGCCGATCCTCGGCGACCTTCGTCTGGCTCTCGGGCCTGGGGGGCTCGGGCTGCTCGCGTCCTTCCTTGATGCGCGGATCGGGACGCACGCGGTCGCGCGAGTCCCCCTTGGCGTGCGGGTCGCGGGTGAACTGCTTCGCGTCGGGAGGCGTCGGCATTTCCTGGCGGGCGCGGCGGTCCCGATCCGACAGGATCGTGGCGTTCGGGTTCTTCTGGGGCTGCGCTTCCTCGGGGATCCTCACGTACGCGAACTTGAGAGGGATCGGCGGGATCTTCTCCTTTTCGGCCGCCGGCTTCTTCGTGGCGGAGGGCGCAGGGACCGGAACGGCCGGGACGGCCGCCACCTCGGGAGGAGGGACGGGAGCGTGCGCGCGGAGGAAGCGGGCGATCGGTTCGGGGAGCCCGGCGATGCCGCGCAGGAACAGGAGCAGCAGCAGGAGGTGCACCACGATCGACGCGGCGATCGCCTCGGCGCGCGACAGCCCGCGGGCGGGAGCCTCCGGCGGCTCATTGAGGGACAGCATCTCCATCGCGATTCGGGCCTCGGGATTCCCGGGTCAGAGGGCGAGCGCCCGGCTGTGGAACTCGCGCCGCAGCGGGTGCAGGTCGCGATCGCGGTGGCGCGGATGAACCCGGTTGGTGAGCAGGACGAGCACCCTTTCCGCCACGGGATCGATCCAGAGGGACGTCCCGGTGAACCCCGTGTGGCCGAACGCCCGCGGCGACAGGTCCGGACCGGCGGAGCAGCCCCGGGTCGACGCCAGCTGGAATCCCACGCTCCGGGCCTGGTTCAGCCCCGGAGTGAAGTCATGCGAGAACCAGGATCGCTCCTCGTCCTGAAGGTAGGAAGGCCCTTCCTTCAGGAAGTGCCGCGCCAGCGACCAGACGGCCCGCGCTGTTCCGAACAGGCCGGCGTTCCCCGCGACGCCGCCGAGAGTCCATGCGTTGTGGTCGTGCACCTCGCCCCAGATCAGGTCCCGCCGGAAGGCATTGTATCCGGCGGCCGGAGGCCCGGCGAGCGCGCGCTCGTGGGCGTTGCCGGTCTCGGTGGCCGCGATGCGGGGTCTTTCCGCCGGATCCGGGCGGTAGCCGAGATCGGCGATCCCCAGGGGACCGGTCACCTGATCGCGGAACAGGCGATCGAGCGGCGCGCCCGACACGCGCTCGAGGGCGAACCCGGTCAGCAGATAGTTCGGACAGGAGTACGTGACGGCCACGAGAGGCGGATGGGGACGAAGCGCCGAGGCGATCGCGGCGACCCGTCCGGGGACGTCGGTCGCCAGCGCGTACAGCGGCATCCACGCCGGCAGGCCAGAGCGATGCGTCAGCAGGTCGAGCAAGGTCAGGGACGGCCCAGGATCGCGCGGCCGCCATTCGGGAAGGAGGTGATCGAGCCGGTCCTCGAGCCGGAGGAGTCCCGCCACCTGCAGCCGGACGGCGAGAAGACCGGTCGCCAGCGGCTTGGTCAGCGAGGCGAGATCGTAGAGGGTGTCGACCGACGCCGTGATCGGACGCGGCGCCTGGGTCGCGTTCCCGACCGCTCCTTCGAACAGGACCTGGCGCGCATCCCCGACCAGCCACGAAGCGCCAGGGAACCAGTCCTCGCCGATCTTCTCCAGGAGCCAGGCGTCCAGGGCCGCGGCCCCGGCCGTGCCCCGGCTCATGCGGGATCGGCCGCCGCGACGGCCGCCTGCTCGCGGATGCGCTCGAGCACGCGATGCGCCGCGCGCAGCGCCAGGAGCCCCTCTTCTCCGGTGACGATCGGCGCCTCTTCTCCGCGGGCGCGGGCCGCGAAGATCCGCAGCTCCACCGCGAGCGGCTCCTCCACCTCGGCGGGCAGTCCCTCCCGGAGGATCTCCGGCGGACGTCCCGCCTCGGAGCGGACCCGGTAGCGCCAGCCTTCCTGGCGGGCGCAGTCCACCGAGACGTAGGCATCGTCCTCGAACAGCCTCAGCTTCCGCACCCGTTCGGCGCTGATGCGGCTGGCGGTGAGGTTGGCGACGCATCCGCCCTCGAACGACAGCCGGGCGTTGGCGATGTCGATCTTGTCGGTCAGGGCGCGCACGCCGATGGCCTCGACCGAGACGAGCGGCCGCCGCACCAGCGCCTGCACCACGTCGAGGTCGTGGATCATCAGGTCGAGCACCACGTCGATGTCGGTGCTGCGCGCGCTGAACACGCCCAGGCGGTGCGCCTCGATGAAGCGCGGCCGCCGCACCCGCTCGAGGAGCGACCGTACGACCGGGTTGAAGCGCTCCGTGTGGCCCACCGCGAGCACGCGGGAGCACTCGCGCGCCTCGGCCACGAGGCGCTCCGCCTCGGGAAGCGTCGCGGTCATGGGTTTCTCGACGAGCACGTGCCAGCCGCGGGCCAGGCACCGGGAAGCGAGGGCCGCGTGGTCCACGGTCGGCGCGGCGATGGTGACCGCGTGCAGATCCGCTGGGAGATCGTCGGGACCCGCCGCAGCGGCGACGCCGTGCCGCTGCGCCACGTCGCGCGCCCGCTCGGGAAGCCGGTCGGCCACCGCCACGAGCTCGACGCCGGGCAGGCCGGCGAGGATGCGGGCGTGGTGCTGCCCCAGGCTGCCGACGCCGATGACCGCGACCCGGAGCGCCCGGGCCGGCGGCGACCCCGCGAGGCTCAGCGGATCACCCCGCGCTCGCTGCCGGCGATGAAGTCGGCGAGGAGGCGGACCTCCTCGATCCCGCCGATCTCGGAGCGCACGCGCTGCAACGCCTCCTCCTGCGACAGGTGGGCCCGGAAGAGCAGCCGGTAGGCCTGCTTGAGCGCCTGGATGGTCGGCGCCGGGACGCCCTTGCGCTCGAGACCGATCACATTGATGCCGTAGGCGCGGGCGCGGTTGCCGACCGTCAGGACGTACGGCGCGGCGTCCTGCGTCAGCACCGAGTAGCCGCCGATGTACGCCTGCCGGCCGACGCGGCAGAACTGGTGCACCCCGGAGAACGCGCCGATGGTCGCCCCGTCCTCCACCGTGACGTGGCCCGCGAGGGTCGCGGCATTGGCGAAGATGACGTGACTCCCCACGTGGCAGTCGTGGGCCACGTGCGTGCCGGCCATGAGGAGGTTGTCGGAACCGAGTCGCGTGACCCCGCCGCCGCCGACCGTGCCGCGGTGCACCGTCACGCTCTCTCGGAACATGTTGCGGTCGCCGATCTCGAGCGTCGTGGGCTCGCCCTTGAACTTCAGGTCCTGGGGCTCCATGCCGACGCAGGCGAACGGGAAGAGCCGGTTCTGCTCTCCGATCGTCGCCGGTCCCTCGACCACGACGTGGGCGTGGAGCACCGTCCCCGCCCCGATGCGCACTCCCGCTCCGACAACGCAGAACGGGCCGACGACGACATCCGCTGCGAGGACCGCCCCCGGATCGACCTGGGATGTGGGATGAACGCGCGCGGACGAACTCACGGCGCGCTCCCGGCGGGGACCGGCCGATCGACCAGGCTCGACAGCAGCTGGGCCTCGGCGACGAGCGTCGAGCCGACGTACGCCTCCCCGCGCAGCAGGGCCGAGCGGGAGCGCAGCTTCAGGACCTCGACCTCGAAGCGCAGCTGATCGCCGGGAACGACCGGCCGGCGGAACCGCGCCTGGTCGATGCCGGCGAAATAGACGAGCTTGCTGTCCCGGTCGGGAACGGCGCGCAGGAGCAGCACCGCCCCCACCTGCGCCATCGCCTCGACGATGAGCACGCCCGGCATCACCGGCGCCCCCGGGAAATGGCCGGTGAAGAACGGCTCGTTGTACGTCACGTTCTTGATCCCGACGCAGCGCTTCCCTTCCTCCATCGACAGGATGCGGTCGACGAGCAGGAACGGAGCGCGGTGCGGGAGGACGGACAGGATGCCCTGGATGTCGATCGTGCCCCCCTGCTGCTCCATGCTGCGGTCCTCCTTCATCGGCGCCGGCCCGCCCGGCTCGTCTTCTTTCCGCGGAGGGATCGGGCGCGAACCGGGCGCGCGGCCCCCGCGGACGCCTCCGCTTCTTCCTTCGCCTCGAGGCGCTGCAGGCGCCGGAGCAGATCCGGCAGCCGCCGCAGCGCGGCCTGCGCCCTCTTCCACTCGCGATGATCGACCGCCGGATGCCCGACGACGAAGGCCCCGTCGGCGACATCGGCGAGCGCGGCCGATTTCGCGCCGACGATGGCGCGCGCGCCGACGCGCAGGTGCCCCGCGACCCCCGCCTGTCCCGCCAGGATCGCCCCCGGACCGAGTGTCGTGCTGCCGGCGATGCCGGACTGCGCCACGAGCACGGATCCCGGGCCGATCTGCACGTTGTGGCCGATCTGCACGAGGTTGTCGATGCGGCTGCCCCGGCCGATGACGGTGCTGCCGAAGGTGGCGCGGTCGATGGTCGTCCCGGCGCCGATCTCCACGTCGTCCTCGATGCGCACGATGCCGACCTGCGGGATCTTCGCGCGCCCCCCCGCGTCCTCTCCGAAGCCGAACCCGTCGCTGCCGATCACCGCGCCGGCGTGGATCAGCACCCGGTCGCCGACGACGCAGCCCGCGTAGACGACGACGCCGGGATGGAGCACCGTGTCGGCGCCGATCGCCGCGCCCTCCCCGACCACCGCGCCCGGCAGCAGGGCCGCGCGATCGCCGATCGAGGCCTGCGCTCCGACGACCGCGAACGGCCCCACGGAGACGTCGCTCCCGAGGCGCGCCGACGCGTCCACCGCGGCGAGCGGGTGGACCCCGGGACGCGGCGGATGTTTCGGATGGAAGAGGCCGATGACCGCGGCGAGCGCCGTGTACGGCTGCTCCACGAGCAGCAGGTCACGACCCTCCACGTCCTCGCCGCGCCGCACCAGGAGCGCTGCGGCGCGGCTCGCGGCCGCCGCGGCGCGATAGCGCGGATGGGCGAGGAAGCTGAGATCGTCCGGTCCGGCGCTGTCGAGGGGCTGGACGCCGGCGATGGCCCGCGACGGGTCGCCGCGCACCTCGCCCCCGACACGCGCCGCGATCTCGGAGAGCGAGTAGCGGGGCACGCGATCAGTTCTTCGGCGGCTCCTTGCCCGCGTCCGGCTTCTTCGCCGGGCCGGGGGGAGGCGCCGCCGTGGGCTTGTGCATCTCGTTGAACTTCGCGATGAGATCCTGGCTGATGTCGATTCCGTTGGCGCTGTAGTCCACGACGCCGCGGTTCAGGATCAGGGCGTACCCCTTCTCCTTCCCGTAGGCGTCGAGGGTCTTCATGATCATCTCCTGGAAGCGGCTCTGGGTCTCACCGAGCTGGTACTTCATCTCCTTGGTCGCGTCCTCGTTGAGGCGCTCCAACTCCGTCTGCTTGGCGAGGACGTCCTTCTTCATCTCGTTGATCTTGTCCTCGCTCAGGCTCTGCTGCTGCTGCCGGATGCGCGACTTCAGCGCCTCCATTTCCTCCTGCTTCTTGTCGATCTGCGCCTGCAGGCGATCGCGGGCCGCGGAGAGGTCCTGGTTGATCTTCTTCCCGACCTCGGTCTGCTTCCAGAGCACCTCGGGGTCGAACACCCCGATCTTGCTCGTGTCCCCCTGCGCGGCCCCGACGGTCGGGCTGAGGAGCACCAGGGCCAGAACAATCGGGAGGATGAAGCGTGACATCGGCGATTCTCCTTGAGGGTGCGAATTCGGGCCGGTGACTATACCACACGGGATGCGTCCCGCCCGGCGGCCCCGCCCGGCCGCGCCAGGCGTCGGCCCGCTCAGAAAGTGGTGCCGATGCTGAAGATGAAGTTGGAGGTGTCCTCGCCCGGGATCGGGTCCTGGATCACCCCGTAGATCAGCCGCAGCGGGGCCTGGAAGATGGGGAGGTAGAACCGCATCTCGAGCCCGTAGTCCACCCTCAGGTCGTCGAAGCTCGGATTGACGCCGTTGTCGTAGGCGTTGCCGGCGTCGTAGAAGAGGACGAACTCGACGGTGTCGCTCACCGGCACGGCGTACTCGATGTTGAACTGCACGTACTTGTCCCCGCCGGGGAGCACCGTGCCGAACACGCCGTCGCCGTTGGTGTCCTCGCCGTAGTCGAGCTTGCAGTTGCCGAGGTCCAGCTCACCGTTGTCCTGGACGCCGTTCATGTTCCTGTCGTCCGCCTGGCAGAAGGGCGTGAACACGCCGTCGGGGCGATCCTCGGTGCGGTCGAGCCGGCCGTTGCCGTTCCTGTCCTCCGAGTCGAGGACGCCGTTGCCGTTGAGGTCCTCCCCCGGATCGAGGATGCCGTTGTGGTTCAGGTCCTCGGTGTCGAGGAGGCCGTTGTCGTTGAGGTCCTCGGCCGGATCGAGCAGGCAGTTGCCGCGATCGAGCTCGTTCGGATCGATCTTCCCGTTGCCGTTGAGATCCTCGCAGGTATTCGGCAGCAGGATGCCGTCCGGGTTGCGGTCCTCGGGCACGTCGATGACGCCGTTCTTGTTGACGTCGTCGTCCCGCCGGATCGGGCTGACGCTGCGGGTGCGGAACATCCGCAGCGAGCGCTCGCCGCCGAGGTAGTACCGCTCGTACTGCGGGACGAAGGCGGCCCCGTTGATCGCCTCGACGTAGCCGGCCGACATGTTCAGCGCGACGTAGTGCCGCCGCGCGAAGCCGGGCAGGTAGAGGGTGGCGTCCTGCCGGAACTTGACGAAGTCGTTGTCCCCGCCGAGGAAGCCGCCCGCGTACTCGACGCTCGACTGGGAGCGGACCCCGTGGGTCGGGCGGAAGAAGTTGTTGCGGGTGTCGAAGGTGTAGAGCGTCAGGACGCTCGAGGTCGTGCTCGTCGAGGTCTGCGTCCCGAACGCCGCCGAGGTCGGCACGAAGGTGACGTCCTCGAGGGTGTAGGCGACGTCGAAGCGCGAGAAGTTGCCGAGCAGGCGGCCGAAGTTCACCGAACCGCCCTGCCCCTCGCGGCGGTACCCGGTGTAGACCGCCTGGCGGCGGAACAGGGAGAACCCGAGCGACCAGGGACGCCCCAGGAACCAGGGCTCGGTGAAGTTGAGCGCGTAGCGGCTCCCCCGCTTCCCCGTCTGCAGGAACGCCGAGAAGACCTCGCCACGCCCGAGGAAGTTGCGCGTCGAGTAGGAGCCCTGGAAAAATCCGCCGTCCAGGCCCGACACGCCGCCGCCGACCTGGATCTCGTTGCGGCTCGACTCGGTCCCCTGCACCTGGATCTGCACCTGGCCCGTCTCCTGCTCGGGCGTGACCGTCGGGTCCCCCTCGACCTGCCAGTACCCGAGCTGGGAGATCTTGCGCACGCCGAGGCGCATCAGCTTGACGTTGAAGAGCTGCTGCTCCTGCAGGCGCATCTCGCGGCGCAGCACGCTGTCGCGCGTGCTGTTGTTGCCCGCGAAGTTGATCCGATCGACGAAGTACTTGCGGTCCTCGGTGATGTCGAGGCTCAGGTCGGCGACGCCGTCGTGCTTGCTGACCTGGGGGTCGATCGACACGTAGAAGTAGCCGCGCTCGCCGTAGTCGTCCTCCATCCGCTTGGTCGCCGCCTTCACGAGAGCGTCGTTGTAGACCATGCCGCTGCGCAGAGGGAAGCGGGCCATCACCTCGCGCTTGCTGAAGACGGTGTTCCCCGCGACGTCGACGGTGCCGAGCTTGTACGGCCGGCCTTCGACGATCGGCACGGTGAGGTAGACCCAGCGCTTCTTCGGCCCGGCCGCCTGCTCGCGCGCCTTGGCCTCCTTCTCGAGCCGCTTCTTCTTTTCCTTCTCGGTCTCGCCCGGCGGCGGCGGGGCCGAGGCCACTTCGGCGGGCTCGTCCTCCGCGAGGTTCTCGAAGGCCATCGGATCGAACGCCACGCGCTCGGGCCCGGGCTTCGCCTCCGGCGCCGGCTCCTTCCTGGCCTCCCCCTTTTTCTTCTTCTGGTCCTTGCGCGCCTCCGTCGAGGCGATCTCGACCACCTCGGGCTGGATGACGATGTCGAGGTAGCCGCGCGACCGATAGGCCGTGCGGATCGACTCGGCGTCCTGGTCGAACTTCGCCGGGTGGTAGAGCGGCTTGCTCGAGGCCCAGGAGGTGAGCCAGAACGCCTGCTTCGTCAGCTTCAGCGTCTTGCGCAGCTCGTGGTCGTTGAACACCGTGTTGCCGACGAAGTCGATCTCCTTGATCTTGGTCTTGGCCCCCTCGCGGATCTCGAAGGTGACGTCACGCTGCCCCTGCGCCACGGGACCGAGGCGCGCGCGCACCCGGGCGTCGAGGTAGCCCTTCTCGGCCAGCATGTGCCCGATGAGCGACTCGGCGTGGCGCAGCGTGGTGAAATCGACCGGCTGGCCGCGCCGCACCTCGGCCTTCCCCTGCTGCAGGCGCTCGAGGATGCTGGTCTCCGTGACCGCCTTCATCCCGGAGTAGACGACGCTGCCGATGAGCGGACGGTCGCGCACGTGGAAGATGAGATCGACCTTGCCATCCGGCCGGCGCCGCGACTCGACGGCGATGTCGTCGAACAGGTCGAGCTCCCACATGCGGCGGAACTCGCGACGCACCTCCTCTTCGTCGTAGGGGGTGTCGCTCTTCAGCTTCAGGTTGGAGAAGAAGGCGGCGTCGGAGACGCGGGCGTTGCCGTCCACGACGATCCGGCCGATCGTCGGCGGTCCGGGGGCGGCCTGGGGAGTGCCCTCCTCCGCCGGCGCGGCATCCTTGTCCGCATCCGCGGCGGGCGGAGGCGCGGGAGTCGGGTTCTCAGCCGGCGGCGGGACGGCGGGCGGGGCCGGAGACGGAGATTCCTGTCCCGCCGCGGGAGGCGGCGCGGGCTCCTGCGCGGCCGCCCACCGGGGCGACGACAGCAGGATCGCGGCGATTAAAAGAGGAGGGGGACGAACGGATCGCCTCGGTTCAGGACGTGATGCCGATCGGCTCGCGGAAGGCGAGCCGTTCCTGGTCGACGAAGATCTCGATCTCCCCCCGCTCGGGCAGCCGCCCGAGGATGAGGCTTTCCGACAGGGCATCCTCGATGTGCTTCTGGATGGCGCGGCGGAGCGGGCGCGCGCCGTACGAGCGATCGCCGCAGGTCTTCTCGATGAGCCAGCGGTGCGCGTCGTCGGTGACGGTGATGTGGATTCCCCTCTCCCTCAGGCTGGCGTTGAGCTGCTGGATCATCAGGCGGGAGATGGCCAGCAGGTTCTCGTCGGTGAGGGCGTCGAACACGATGATCTCGTCCACCCGGTTGATGAACTCGGGGTGCAGCGCGGAGCGCAGCTCGCGCAGGACGACCTCGCGCCGGTCGTCGTAATCGGCGTCGCGGTCGGCGGAGGTGCGGAACCCCATCGGCCCCTGCTTCTGCAGCAGGTGCGCGCCGATGTTCGAGGTCATCACCAGCAGCGCGTTCTTGAAGTCGGTGGTGTCGCCGAAGGCGTCGGTGATCTGCCCGTCCTCCATGACCTGCAGGAGGATGTTGAGCACGTCGGGGTGCGATTTCTCGATCTCGTCGAGCAGCAGCACGCAGTAGGGGCGGCGCTTGATGCGCTCGGTGAGCTGCCCCCCCTCCTCGTAGCCGACGTAGCCGGGGGGGGAGCCGATCATCTTGGCGATGGCGTGCTTCTCCATGTACTCCGACATGTCGAAGCGCACCAGCGCCTTCTCGTCCCCGAAGAGGAACTCCGCCAGCCCCTTGGCGACCTCGGTCTTCCCGACGCCGGTCGGCCCGAGGAAGATGAAGGAGCCCACCGGGCGCAGGGGGCTCTTGAGCCCGGCGCGCAGCCGGCGGACGGAGCGCGCCACGGCCGCCACCGCGGGGTCCTGGCCGACGATGCGCTCGTGCAGCGCCCCCTCCATGTGCAGCAGGCGCTCGGCCTCCTCCTTCTTGACCGAGGCGATGGGCACGCCGGTCCACTTGGAGACGACCTCCTCGATGTCCTCGACGGCGACGTCGCTGACCGAGCGGCGCTCCTCGTCCTCGCGCCGACGCACCTCGTCGTAGCGGGTCCTGAGCGCGATCTCCTCGTCGTGCTGCCGCACCGCCTTCTCGAAGTCCTTGCGGAACAGGTAGCTCTTCATGCTGGCGACGGCGCGCTCGATGTCCCGCTCGAGCTCGCGCACCTCGCGCACGTTGAGGCGCCGGCGCAGCTTGACGCGCGCCCCCGCCTCGTCGAGCACGTCGATCGCCTTGTCGGGGAGGAAGCGGTCGGTGATGTAGCGGTGCGACAGGGTGACCGCGGCGCGCAGCGCCGCCTCGCCGTAGCTGACCTGGTGGAACTTCTCGTAGCGATCCTTCACCCCGTGCAGGATCGAGAGGGTCTCCTCCTCGGTCGGCGGATGCAGCCGGATGGGCTGGAAGCGGCGGACCAGCGCCCGGTCCCGCTCGATGTAGCGGTGGTAGTCCTTGGGGGTGGTGGCGCCGATGCACTGCACCTCGCCGCGCGACAGCGCCGGCTTGATGATGCTGGCGGCGTCGAGCGACCCCTCCGCCGAGCCGGCGCCGATGAGCGAGTGGATCTCGTCGATGAAGATGATGATGTCCTCGTTGCCGACGATCTCCGAGAGGATGCCCTTGAGGCGCTCCTCGAACTGGCCGCGGTACTTGGTGCCGGCGACGACCAGGGAGAGGTCGAGCGCCAGGATGCGCTTGCGCGACAGCGACACCGGGACGTGCCCGTCGGCGATGCGCTGCGCCAGCCCCTCCACGAGCGCCGTCTTGCCCACGCCCGGCTCGCCGAGGAGCACGATGTTGTTCTTGCGCCGGCGGGACAGGACCTGCACCATCCGCTCGAGCTCGCCCTCGCGGCCGATCAGCGGGTCGAAGGCCTGGCGCCCGGCGAGATCGCTCAGGTCGCGGGCGAACTCGTTGAGGAAGGGGGTCTCCTTCGCCTTGCGCGGCAGCGCCCGCTGCTTCCAGGCGGCCACCGTGTCCTCGCGCAGGGCGTAGAGGCGCATGCCCTTCTCGGCGAGCAGGCGCCCCGCGGCGGACTCCTCCACCCGCAAAAGGCCCAGCAGGATGTGCTCGTCGCTGACGTGCGGATGGAGCAGGCGCTCGGCCTCCTCCTCGGCGCAGGCGAGCACCTTCTTGGCCTCTTCGCTGAAGGGGATCTCGATCGGCGTGACCTGCTTCTCGCCGCTCGGGCCGCGCGCCTCCATCTCGGCGCGCAGGAGCTCGATGTTGACGGCCGCCTTGGTGAAGAGCTCCTGGACGAGCTCGTCGCCGTCCTTGAGCAGGCCGAGAAGGAGGTGCTCGGAGCCGATGACACGGCTCCCCATCTGGCTGGCCTCGTAGCGCGCGAGGAACAGCACCTTCTTGGCCTTCTCGGTGTACTTCTCGAACATCGCGCCCCCGGCGACCTGCCCGGTGATTTTAGCGGCCGCCCGGAACGGGCGTCAAGGAACCGCGCTGCATCACGAGCACGCGATCGCTCTGGCCGGCGAGCCGCCCGCTGTGGGTCACGAGGATCGTGGTCATCCGCCGGGCGCGGTGGAGATCCCGCAGCAGCTCGAAGGCGGACGCCGCGTTGCGCTCGTCGAGGTTCCCGGTCGGCTCGTCCGCGAGCAGGAGCACGGGGTTGCGGATGATCGCCCGGGCGATGGCCACCCTTTGCTGCTCCCCTCCCGACAGCTCGGCCGGGCGGCGATCCAGGGCCCCCGACAGGCCCAGCTCGCCGAGGAGCGCCGCGGCCCGCGCGCGCGCCGCGGCCGGCGGCTCCCCGCCGATGAGCAGCGGCATCATGGCGTTCTCGACCGCGGAGAACTCCGGCAAGAGGTGGTGGAACTGGAAGACGAAGCCGAGGTCCCGGTTGCGATAGGCGGCGCGCGCCGCCGCGGGGGCGGCCCCGATGTCGCGGCCGCGCACCTCGACGGTGCCGGTGTCGGGCCGGTCGAGCGCGCCGATGACGTGCAGGAGCGTCGTCTTCCCGGCCCCCGATTCCCCCAGGATGGCCACCATCTCCCCGGCGGCGACCTCGAGGTCGAGCCCCCGGAGCACGTCGACGCGCGCCGAGCCTGTGCCGTACGCGCGCCGCACTTCGCGGCAGCGCAAAAGCGGCGGCGGCGCCGCTTCACTCATAGCGCAGCGCCTCGGACGGATCGAGCTGCGCCGCGCGCCAGGCGGGATAAAGGGTCGCCAGGAAGGAGACCCCGAAGGTGACGGCGACCACGAGGACGACATCGAGCGGCCGGACGTGGAACGGGACGTACGGGATGAAGTAGACGTCGGGAGGCAGCCGGACGAGGTGCGTGCGATCGAGGACCACCGCGAGCGACACGCCGAGGAGCGCCCCGGCCAGCGTCCCGCTGCCCGCGATGATGAGCCCCTGCAGGGCGAAGATGCGGCGCAGCCCCGACGCCGTGGCCCCCAGCGCCGCGAGGACGCCGATGTCCCGGACCTTCTCCATCACCAGGAGCACCAGGACCGAGACGATGTTGAGGGCCGCCACCACGATGATGAGCCCGATGGCCACGCTCATCGCCAGCTTCTCGAGCCGCAGGGCCGAGAAGAAGGTGCGGTTCATCCGGACCAGGTCGTTGACGTAGAACTCCTGGCCGAGCGCGCCCTGCACCTCGTTCGCCTGGTCGGGGATGTGTCGCGGGTCGCGGACGCGCGCTTCGATCGCCGTGGCGGCGCCTCTCGCCAGGCCCGAGAAGCGGCGGAGCGCATCGAGGCCCACGTAGACGCGGGTCGTGTCGTATTCGTAGAAGCCCGACTCGAACGTCCCGGCGACCAGGAACTCGCGGCTGCGGGGCACGGTCAGGAGCGGCGAGACTTCCGGCCGCGCGATGATCACCCGGATCGTGTCCCCGGGGCCGACTCCCAGCCCGGCGGCCAGGTCGCGCCCCAGGAACGCCGGCTCCCGTCCGCGCGCATCGGTCTTGTCCAGGACGGAGGGGTCCCCGGCGACCAGGCGAGGCCACTCCGTCACCCGCCCTTCCGCCTGCGGATCGATGCCCTTGATCAAGACCGCGGTGCCGGCGGCGTTGAGGGCGCTCGAGGCCATCCCCTTCTCGAACACGACGGGGGCGGCGGCCTCGACCTGGGGCAGCGCCTCGAGGCGCGAAAGCGCGGCGGAGGCGTCGTTGATCGGCCGTCCCGACAGCCCCGACAGGATGGTCAGGTGCGCGTTGACGCCGAGGATCTTGGCCTGGATCTGGTCCTGGAAGCCGGTCATCAGGGCGAGAACGACGACCAGCGCGGCCACGCCGACGATCACCCCGAGCACGGAGATGGTCGAGATGACGAAGACGATGGCCTGCTTGCGGCGGGCGAACAGGTAGCGCCGGGCGATGAAGAGGGGAAACCCCATCGATCAGGAGTCGCCGCGGTCCCGCTTCTGCGCCACCCAGTCGCCCGAGGTCGCCTGCCCGCCCGAGAGGATGAAATTCTGCCAGCGGCCGCGCAGCGTCTTCCCGTCCGGGGCGATGGCCCCCTCGAGGTCCTGCGAGTGCCCCAGCTTGGAATCGATCCGGTGCAGGAGGATCTTGCCGTTGACGAAGGTGCCCTGCAGGCTCCCCCGCCAGCCGCCGTCGAGGGAGTACTCCCCTCCCAGGATGGTCCCCGACTGGCGGAGCGTGAACGTGCCCTTGTCGTTGGTCGGCAGGTAGGTCACGTCCCAGGTGCCGGTCAGCGTCTCGTTGTCGCTCGGCAGCGTCCGTCGCAGCTTCCCGGTCTTGTCCTGCAGGAGCTCGATGCGCTCCTGCGAGTCGCGCATGCGCAGGCGCAGGTCGCGGGCCGCGCGGGTCAGGGCGTCGAGCTCCTGCTCGGCGCGGCCCAGGTCGGCCTCGCGCTTGTCCATCTCCTCACGCGTCCCCTGCGTCCTGCCGGAGACCATGCCGTCGAGCTCATCGTAGAGCTGCCGCACCCGCGCCCGCGCCGCCTCGCGCTTGTCCGCGGTGCGCTGGTACTCCAGCAGGTCGTCGTCGAGAATCTTCTGCTCGACCTCCAGCTGGATCCGCAGCGCGTAGAGCGCCGCCAGCTGCTCCTCGGGCCGCTTCAGGTCCTGCGCCAGGAGTCCCGCGCCCCCGGCAAGCAGGAGGGCGGCGGCCGCGACCATCCGGCTCGCGGGGGCCTTGCCGCCGGAAGTCGCCCCGGCCCGGCTCATGCGTTTCCTTTCGCGACGGGAGCGCGGCGCCACAAGGTTTCGGCGATGCGCACGGCGTTCAGCGCCGCTCCCGCCTGGAGATTGTCGCTGACGATCCAGATCCAGCAGGCGCCGGGGGATCCCGCGGGCCACGGGCCGGCCACCAGGATGCCCGGCTCGCCGGCGCGGTCGACCGGCGTGGCGCGCGCGCCGGTGGCGTCGACCTTGATGTCGTCGGTCCCCGCGAGGGCGGCGGCGAGATCGGCCGGGCTCTTTCCGGGAGCCAGGACCACGCGTGCCAGGGCGGCGTGACAGTGGAACACCGGCGCCAGCAGGACCGCGACCGAGAGCCCGAATCCGGGACCCGTGATGAGACGGATCTCCTCCTCGATCTCCCGGCTGTCGGCCCGTCCGGGGGCTGTGCCGGGGCGATAGGTCAGGGCCGGCACCAGGTTGAAGGCGAGCTGCCGGCCGAAAATCTCCTGCGGCCATTCCTGGAAATTGAGCAGGCCCAGGGTCTGCCGGTACAGCTCGTTGATCCCGTCCTCGCCCGCCTCCGAGACCGGCTGCATCGCGGTCACCGCCGCGTCCACGAGGCCGCAGCCGCGGTGCGCCGCGGCGAGCACCGTCGAGAGCATCAGCGCGATCGGGTGCGGGGTCGGAACGAGCCGCGGCCCCGTCCCGAGCCGGTCGGCGTTCACCGCGACGTTGATCGGCGGCGCGTCGCCGCCCGGACGCGCGGCGGAGGTCAGGTCGATGGCCGTGAAGCCCCGCTCCCGTGGCCACGCGAGGTAGCGCTCCCCCTCGGGCCGCGATCCGCAGAGGAAGGCGATGTCGAGCGGTCCGAGCGACTCGGGGTCGGGTGCGGAGACGAACATCGCCTCGCCGGCGAACTCGGTGAGGTTCACCTCGGGATCGGGCTGGGAGCTGAAGAACCGCATCGACGCGATCGGGAAGGAGCGCCCGACGAGGAGATCCCGGACCCCCTTGGCGACGAGCGTCTGCGCGTCGAAGACCGCCAGGTGGGCGCCGCGCGACGCGGGCGGAGCCTCAGCCCGCATGGGATCCTCCCGCCGGGTGGGCGTGTCCCTCGGCCCGCGCGGCCGTCCCGCGGCGAGGCCTCAGGCCCGACAGCGCGTAGAGGAAGCTCAGCGCGAGCGCGACGATCTGCGGCGAGGCGGCGATGACGAAATACGCCACCGCCATCAGGGCGACCATGGCCCACGGCACGCGCCGTCGCAGGTCGATCTCCTTGAAGGAGCGGTAGCGCAGGTGGCTGACCATGAGCACGCCGAGCACGACGACGAGCAGCGACACCAGGATCGACGTGATCGGATCGACCAGCCGCGCGGGGCTGTAGAACACGCAGGCGGCGAGGACGCAGGCGGCGGCCGGGATCGGCAGTCCGATGAAGAAGCGCCGGTCCTGCGCCGGCGCCTGGATGTTGAACCGCGCCAGGCGGGTGGCGCCGGCCGCGAGGTAGAGGAACGGGGCGAGCGACCAGGGCTTCGGCAGCTGCGCCAGGCCCCACAGGTACGCGAGGAGCGCCGGCGCCATCCCGAACGAGATGATGTCGGCGATCGAATCGAGCTGCACGCCGAACTCGCTCGACGTCCCGGTGAGGCGCGCCACCCAGCCGTCGAGGCGATCGAGCAGCGCCGCGATGAAGATGGCCACCGCCGCCCACTCGTATTCCCCCTTGAGACTGCGAACGACCGCGATGTAGCCGCAGAGCAGGTTGCCCGTGGTGAACAGGCTGGGGATGAGATACGCGCCGCGACGCAGCCGGCCCGGCGTCTTCACGAGGCCGCCCGCCGGGATTGGACGGCGCGCCGCGCCAGGACCGTCACCGCCCCCTGGACGCGGTCCCCCACCTGCACCACCGGCTCGACCCCCGGCGGCAGGTGCAGGTCGGTGCGCGAGCCGAACTGGATGAGCCCGATGCGCTCGCCGCGCAGGACCATTTCGCCCGGTTTCTTGGAGCAGACGATGCGGCGCGCCAGGATCCCGGCGATCTGCGTGACGCCGTAGTCCCCGTCGGCGGCGCGGAGCGCGAGATGGTTGCGCTCGTTCTCAGAAACGACGCGCCGATCCCAGGCGGGGAGGAAGCGTCCGGGCGTATAGGCGACCGACGTCACGGTCGCCGCGATCGGCGCCCGATTGATGTGGCAGTTGAACACGGACAGGAAGATCGAGATGCGCGCGCCGTCGGCGCGTCGCTCCACTTCCGTGACGCGGCCGTCCGCCGGCGACACCACGAGGCCCTCCCCGTCCGGGCTGACGCGCGCCGGATCGCGGAAGAAGAACAGGATGAATCCGGCCAAAGCCAGAAGCGGAACGCAGAGCCACGCTCCCGCAAGCCAGCCTGCGACCACCGCGGCGGCGAGCAGAGCGGCGAAGTACGGGAGAGCCTGGACTGCGAACGGCATCGGCTCCATCACTCCGGATCGGAACAGGGGGGAAGGTCCCGCCTCCGTGGCCGCCCCCAGCGGCCACCGCGGGACCCGTTCGGAACGAAAACGCTCAGTGGCGGACGCCGGAGCTGCTCACCTTCTCGATGTGCTCCTGCAGGATGCGCTCCATCTGATCCTTCACGTGGAGTTTCTGCTTCTTCAGCGTGATCGTCTCCACCCGTTCGTTGTCCTCGAGGTCGGCTTTCCCCTGGAGCTCCGCGAGACGCGTCTGGTAACGCGCGTGCTCATCGAGCAGCCGCCGGAACTCCGGATTGCTCTGGGCGAGCTCCCGCCTGAGATCCTCGTGGTTATGCACCATCGTTCAAACCTCCCTGCGCTGTGGGGTTGCGGGGAAATTGCGGCTGTCCTTCGAAGGCCGACATCTGTGGAAAGTCTAGCATCCCGGATCCGACCCTGCAAGCGGACGCGGGGGCGCTCCGGGGGGCGGAAGAGAGCAGGCCATGACCAGCGCATCCTCATGCGTATCGCTGTAATAACCGCGCCGCCGGCCGATGACCCGGAACCCGGCGCGCGTGTACATCCGCAGCGCCGGCGCGTTGCTGGGACGCACCTCGAGCGTCGCCTCGACACATCCCTGGGCGCCTCCGAACGCCAGGAGCCCCTGGAGGAGCCGCGTCCCCACGCCGCGCCCGCGCCAGCGGGGGTGAACCGCGAGGTTGTTGATCTTCAGCTCCTGGTCGATGGCCCAGACGCAGCCGAACGCGACCAGCGGACCCCGGACGACGCGCGCCCCGATGAGCGTCGCGTACGGGTTCTCCGTCATCTCGTGCCGGAAGGAAGAAAGACTCCAGGGCGTGGGGAACGAGAGATCCTCGATTTCGGAGACCTCCGGAAGCTCCTCGAGGCGCAGCGGCTCGATGCGCAGGGCCGGAACACCCCCCGCCCTCGCGCTCATGACTTCGGGGGCGGCGGGGTCCCGTCGGAGGGACGGACGTAGTTGGGGAGCGGGCCTCCCGGGCGGTAGGGAGTTCCCTCGGGAAGGTGACGCACGGCCCAGGCCGCCAGAATCGGCGCGAGCGGGGCGGCCGGCGCTTCGATGAAGTGATCCGGGGCGGCGTCTACCACCCGGGCCGCTCCGTCGCCCGTCACGAAGACCCTGCCTTCGAGCGTGTCCCTGACGCGCGCCGGCGTGAGCGCGGCGTCCTCGCTCAGCCGCGCGGCGCCCTCATCCGTCACCCGGAAGCGCGCGGCATAGACCTCGCCGCGGCCGGCTTCGATGGCGGCGCAGACGAGAGAGCCCTTTGGCAGGCCCGCGGCGCGCGCCAGGAGCTCCAATGACGAGAGGCCGTCCACGGGAATGCCCAGCGAGTAGCCGAGCCCCTTGGCGGTGGCCAGCCCGACCCGGACCCCCGTGAAGGAGCCGGGGCCGAGCGCGACCGCGATGCCGGCCAGATCCTTCGCCGCCGCTCCTGCCGAAGTGAGAAGTGCCTCGATGGCTTCGAGGAGCTCGGGGGCGTGGCCGCCGCCCGGCTGGAGCAGACGCAGATGTCCCGCGGGAGCGAGGGCGACGCTCCCCCGGCGGGTTGCCGTGTCAATCCCGAGCCAGAACACTCCTCACGCCGCGGCGCCGGTGCGTCGCAGGAACTCCAGGATGGCGCTCTCCTGATGCTCCCATTCCACGAGGAAGGCAGCCCCCACCTCGAAGCTCCCGGGCCGCTCCTCGATCGACTCGACCCGCACCACGCGGGCGGGCAGTGTCAGCTTTGCGCCACGCCGTTCGTCCTCGCACACGATGCTCAGGTCGACCCCGATGGCGTAGGGCACGGCGCTCTCGAAGAGCAGTCCGCCGTGGCTGATGTTGCGGGCCCGTCCATTCACTGAGGGGCTCTCGGGGTGGGCCGCCGGGACGACCTCGAGACGCACCGGGCCGGACTTGAGGTCGAAGCGGATGAACTGGCGGCGCTCGCGGTAATAGACGCTGACGCCGTTGCCGCCGCGCGCCTTCGCGAGGTGGAGGGCTTCCTCGGCCTTCTCGACCAGCCGATCGGCCGTCGTCGCATCCTCGGGATAGCGGGCGACACCCACGCTGGCGGTCAGCCGGATGGGCCGGCCATCCACCCCGCGCCGCAGTCCGTGGCGCTCGATCTCGCGGCGGATCCGCTCGGCCACGAGAAAGGCGCCCATGCGCTCCGTCTCGGGAAGGATCACGCCGAACTCCTCGCCCGCGAGCCGGGCGGCGATGTCGATGTCCCGGATCTTGTTCTGCACCAGGATGGCCACCTCGCGCAGCACGATGCCCCCCACGAGCTCGCCGTGGCGCTCGTTCAGCTCGCGGAAGTCGTCGAGGTCGAGGTAGAGAACGCTGAGCCCGAGGTCGTAGCGACGGGCGCGCCGCGTCTCCGCCTGCAGGGCCGCCAGGAAGGCGGAAGCATTGGGGAGCCCGGTGACCCGATCGACGCTCGCCCCCGGCTCGGCCCTCTCGCTCATCGCGAGGTCGATGAGCCGGGGCCCCGTCAGCGCCCGGTTCAGGTTGAGGAAGTAATCCAGCACGGCGACGCGCAGCGCGATCGGCCGCTGCAGCGTCCCGCCGAGCACGCGGCGATGCGCCAGGATCGCCTCCCAGTGCCGCCGGGCCTCCGTCTCCTCGAACGACATGCCGGTCAGCGCCAGGAGCAGGGCCGCGGTGGCGGCAATCCCCTCTTCGCTGCGGATCTGATCGAGCCGGCGCAGCACGCGCTCCTCGTTGTGGGCGTCCTCCTGCAGCGCCTGGAGCAGCTCCTCGCGATAGCGCCCGAGCGTCGGGGTCATCAGGCCGAGCCCTCCTTCGCCAGGACGGGCAGCCCGGCGAGCAGCGCCACGAGGTCCGAGGAGACCTCCTCCCCGTCGAGGAGCAGCACCGCCGTTTCGGCGTCGAGCCCGGCTTCGCGCCGCAGGATCCGGCCGTGGATCTGCGTGGACGCCCCCCGCGGTGCCGGGCCGGTCAACTCGAGGGACAGGGCGTCCCCTTCGCTCAGTCCCGCCTCACCGCGCAGGCGCACCCCCGAGGCGGACACGTCGACGATCTCGACCGGGCGCCCCGGCAGGGGCGAGGCGATCCGGGCCCGGAGATCGGCACCCGAGGCGCGCCGGTGGCGGCGGCGCTCCGGAGCCGCGGCGCGGACGGCGGGGCCACCGCTCCGGGCGAGTCGCAGAGCCCGCAGCGCCGCGGCCGCCAGCGTCTCGATCCCCGGCTCCTCCGGCCGGCTCTCGGCGAGACCCGCGCACCACTCGGCTCCCGAGGCCCGGCCCGCCACCTCCAGCAGGCGGGAGGCGGCCCGCTCTCCGGCCGGCCGGTGGATGGAGGGAAAGATCACACCGAACCCGCAGGGCACCAGGCGCGCCACCACGTCCACGTCGCGGCGTGCGCGCTGGAGCGCCGCGGCCGCGGCCTCGATCGACAACTCCTCCACGGGACCACGCGGCGCGAGCAGGGCCAGCACCAGGGGCCGTCGGGTCCGTTCCGCGCGGCGCAGCTCCGCCTCGAGCCGGTCTTCGAACGGAGCTTCGGCGGGAGCGAGACCCGCCCCCGGCGCCGCCGACGGACGGCGCCCGCCCGCCGCTTCCCTTCCCCCCAGGTGATCGACCGCCGCCACCAGGAAGCCCGGATCGCGCCCGAGGCGCGCTTCGAGAAGGCCGCGGTGGGTCTCGATCGCACGGAGCGCCTCGCGCGCCTCGGCCTCCGTGCGCGGCCGGCCCGAGACGAACCCGAGGCAGGCCTGGAAAGGAGGCGCTCCGAGATCCCGGCCGGCCTCCTCGAGCGCCTCGGCGAGGCTTTCGCCGCGCAGCTCGGGTCGGCCCAGCAGATCGTGAATCCGGTTGAGGAGGGTCCGGCTCATGGCGCGCTCACGCGGGGCTCCCGCGCATCGCGGCCGGAGAATAACGGCCGCCGCGCGGCACTGTCAACGGCTGAGGTCTTGCAATCCGAGCCGGACACCGCGGAGAAAATCGTGATCCGTTTTTGACAAATCCTTGACTCGACCCTATATTGGCTGACGCGTTTGAATGCGCCGAGGAAACGATGCCATATCAGAAAGATACGGCTGAAACGAATGCCCCGGTCGGCGCCGCCCCCGCGACGCCCGACTCCCCCTCCACCGCAGGCCGCGACATCGTCCAGACGATCGCGCGCCTCCAGGATCTGCGCGGCTTCCGCGATCAGCACTGGGAAGGATCCTTCGAGGACTACCTGGAGATCGTGCGCCAGAGCCCGAAGGTGACGCGGACTGCCTTCCAGCGCATCTACGACATGATCCTCGCGCACGGCACGCGCGAGTACCACGAGTACAAGAAGAAAATCGTCCATTACAACTTCTTCGACGACAAGGAGCACGGCGGGTACGACGCCGTGTTCGGGCTGGACGTGCCGTTGATGAAGCTGGTCAACGTCTTCAAGTCGGCGGCGCAGCGCTACGGCACCGAGAAGCGCGTGCTGCTGCTGCACGGCCCCGTCGGCGCGGCGAAATCGACCATCGTGCGCCGCATCAAGAGAGGCCTCGAGGACTACTCGCGGACGCCCGAAGGGGCGGCCTACTCGTTCGTGTGGGTCATGGACGGCGCGGCGGCCGGACGCCGCCGCCCGGATCAGACGCCCGAGATCCTGCCCTGCCCGATGCACGAGGACCCGCTGCACCTCGTTCCGGAGGAGCTGCGGCCGGAAGTGACCCGCATGCTCAACACCGGCCGCACCGAGGGGCCGGCGGTGATGATCGAGGGGGACCTGTGTCCCTTCTGCCGCCAGAACTACAAGGAGCTGACGCTCCGCTACGGCGGCGACTGGACGAAGATCATCGGCCACATCCGGGTGCGCCGGCTGCTCCTGTCCGAGAAGGACCGCGTCGGCATCGGCACCTTCCAGCCGAAGGACGAGAAGAACCAGGACTCGACCGAGCTGACCGGCGACATCAACTACCGCAAGATCGCCGAATACGGCTCCGACTCCGACCCGCGCGCCTTCAACTTCGACGGCGAGTTCAACGTCGCCAACCGCGGCCTCATCGAGTTCATCGAGGTGCTGAAGCTCGACGTGGCGTTCCTGTACGACCTGCTCGGAGCGTCCCAGGAGCACCGCATCAAGCCGAAGAAGTTCGCGCAGACCGACATCGACGAGGTCATCATCGGCCACACCAACGAGCCGGAGTACCGCAAGCTGCAGCACAACGAGTTCATGGAGGCGCTGCGCGACCGGACCGTCAAGATCGACATCCCCTACATCACCAAACTGGCGGAGGAGATCAAGATCTACGAGAAGGACTACAACCCCGCCCGCATCAAGGGGAAGCACATCGCCCCGCACACGCTCGAGATGGCGGCGATGTGGGCCATCCTGACGCGCCTGGAGGAGCCGAAGAAGGCCGACCTCACCCTCATGCAGAAGCTCCGCCTCTACAACGGCAAGACGCTCCCCGGCTTCACCGAGGACAACGTCAAGGAGCTGCGCAAGGAGGCGACGCGCGAGGGGATGGACGGCATCTCGCCGCGCTACATCCAGGACAAGATCAGCAACGCGCTCGTCTCCGACAAGGGGGAGGGCTGCATCAACCCGTTCATGGTCCTCAACGAGATGGACTCGGGGCTGCGGCACCACTCCCTGATCACCTCCGAGGACCTGCGCAAGCGCTACCGCGACCTGCTGGGGGTCATCAAGCAGGAGTACGAGGACGCCGCCAAGAACGAGGTGCAGCGCGCCATCTCGGCCGACGAGGAGGCGATTGCGCGCCTGTGCAGCAACTACATCGACAACGTCAAGGCGTACACCCAGAAGGAGCGGGTGCGCAACAAGTACACCGGCCAGAACGAGGAGCCGGACGACCGCCTGATGCGCTCGATCGAGGAGAAGATCGACATCCCCGACAACCGCAAGGACGATTTCCGCCGCGAGATCATGAACTACATCGGCGCGCTGGCGGTCGAGGGGAAGAGCTTCAACTACAAGACCAACGAGCGGCTGCACAAGGCGCTCGAGCTGAAGCTGTTCGAGGACCAGAAGGATTCCATCAAGCTGACGTCGCTGGTCTCGTCGGTGGTGGACAAGGACACGCAGGAGAAGATCGACGTCGTCAAGAGCCGCCTGAAGAAGGACTACGGCTATTGCGACATCTGCGCCACCGACGTCCTGCAATACGTCGCCAGCATCTTCGCGCGCGGCGACGCCCGCGATTGACGGAGGCGCCACACCGCCGCCGGCTCCGGGTCGAGGGGGCGGCGGCCGCGGACGCGGGAGCGACGCCGGCATGATTCTCCGCATCGATCAGGATCACAACCGCTTCCGCCAGATCGTCCGCGGGCGCATCAAGCAGGACCTGAAGCGCTACATCAGCAGCGGTGAGCTGATCGGCCGGCGCGGCAAGGACCTCATCTCCATCCCGCTGCCCCAGATCCACATCCCCCAGTTCATCTATGGCAAGAAGCAGCAGGGGGGCGTCGGACAGGGGGACGGCGCGCCCGGCACCGTGCTGGGGCCCGGAGAAAAAGACGGGGGCAACCAGGGAGCCGGCGACCAGGCGGCCGAGCACCTGCTCGAGGTGGACGTCTCCCTCGACGAGCTGGCGGAGATGCTCGGCGAGGAGCTGGAGCTGCCCGCCATCAAGCCGAAAGGGCGCAAGAACATCGTCGCGGCGCGCGATCGCTACGTGGGGATCTCCCGCTACGGGCCGGAGGGCCTGCGGCACTTCAAGCGCACCTACAAGGAAACGCTGAAGCGCACCATCCGCACCGGCAACTACCGGCCCGAGCATCCCCTGCTGATGCCGATCCGGCAGGACAAGCGCTACCGCTCGTGGAAGAGCGCGCTGTTGCCGCAGGCCAACGCCGCCATCCTGTACATGATGGACGTCAGCGGCTCCATGGGAGAGGAGCAGAAGGAGATCGTCCGGATCGAGTCCTTCTGGATCGACACCTGGCTGCGCCATCATTACAAGGGCGTGGAGATCCGCTACATCATTCACGACGCCGAGGCGCGCGAAGTCGACCGCGAGACCTTCTACCACACGCGCGAATCGGGAGGCACCGTCATCTCCGCCGCCTACCGCCTGGCCGCGCGGATGATCGAGCAGGACTATCCCTCCGAGGAGTGGAACGTCTACGGCTTCCACTTCAGCGACGGCGACAACTGGTCGCAGGGCGACACCGAGGAATGCGTCACGCTGCTCAAGTCGCAGCTCCTCCCCCGGGTCAACCAGTTCTCCTACGGCCAGGTGGAGAGCCCCTACGGCACCGGGCAGTTCCTGGTGGACCTGAAGGAGGCGCTCGGCAGCGATGAGCGCATCGCCCTGTCGAAGATCGAGAACAAGGACGGCATCTACCAATCGATCCGCGAGTTCCTCGGGCGGGGACGCTGATGAGCCGCCTGCCGGCCGACCTCGCGAAGCTCCAGGAAATCATCGAGGGGCACGCGCGCGCCTACGGCCTGGATTTCTTCCCGGTGGTCTTCGAGATCCTCGACTACCGCATGCTCAACCAGGTGGCGTCCTACGGCGGGTTCCCGACGCGCTACCCGCACTGGCGCTTCGGCATGGAGTACGAGCACCTGTCGAAATCGTATTCCTACGGCCTCTCGAAGATCTACGAGATGGTGATCAACAACGATCCCTGCTACGCCTACCTGCTCGAGTGCAACGCCACGGTCGACCAGAAGCTGGTGATGGGGCACGTCTACGCCCACTGCGATTTCTTCAAGAACAACCTGGCCTTCAGCCGCACCAACCGGAAAATGATGGATGACATGGCGAACCACGCCACCCGCATCCGCCGGGCCATGGACCGCCACGGCGTGGAGACGGTCGAGTCGTTCGTGGACCTGGCCCTGTCGCTCGACAACCTGATCGACCCGCACGCGCCCTTCATCGTGCGGGATCGCCCGGATGCCGGCGAGGAGCCCTCCCGGCCGGTGGCGCAGCGGATGAAGAGCAAGTCGTACATGTCCGACTTCATCAACCCCCCCCACCTCATCGCCGCCGAGCAGAAGCGGCTGGAGGCGGAGGCGGCGGCCCGCCGGCGCAAGTTCCCGGCCCAGGAGGTCCGGGACATCCTGCGGTTCCTCATCGAGCACGCCCCCCTGGAGAACTGGCAACGGGATGTCCTTGCCATCGTGCGCGACGAGGCCTATTACTTCGCTCCGCAGGCGCAGACCAAGATCATGAACGAGGGGTGGGCCACGTACTGGCACTCGAAGATGATGACCGAGAAGATGCTCACGGACAGCGAGCTCATCGACTACGCCGATCACCATTCCGGAACCCTCGGCGGGCGGGGGCGGCTCAACCCGTACAAGCTGGGGGTCGAACTGTACCGGGACATCGAGGATCGCTGGAACCGGGGGCGCTTCGGCAAGGACTACGACGAGTGCGACGACCTGCGCGAGCGGGCCCGCTGGGACCGCAAGCTCGGGCTGGGGCGCGACAAGATCTTCGAGGTGCGCCGCGTCTGCACCGACGTCACCTTCATCGACGACTACCTGACCGAGGAGTTCTGCCGGGAGCAGAAGCTTTTCAACTTCGACCACAACCCGAAGACCGGGATGTACCAGATCAGCGACCGGGAATTCCGCAAGGTGAAGCAGCGCCTGCTGATGCAGCTCACCAACCAGGGACAGCCCATCATCCAGGTCGCGGACGCCAACCACCGCAACCGCGGCGAGCTGCTGCTGCGCCACGTGTATGACGGCGTCGAGCTGAAGCACGACTACGCGCGCGAGACCCTGCGCAACCTGCATCGCATCTGGGGCCGCCCGGTGGCACTCTTGACCGTCGTGGACGAGAAGAGCCGCATCGTCTCCTTCGACGGCGAGGATTTCGAAGAGAAGGACAGCGCGGACAAGGTCGCCTGATGCGACGCGTCTGGACGGTCGCGGGCGGCAAGGGAGGGGCGGGACGCACGCTCCTGGCCGCCAACCTCGGCATCGCGCTGGCGCGTGCCGGCCGCCGCGTCACCCTCCTCGATCTCGATCCGCACGGGGCCGCGCTGCACACCGCGCTCGGCTTCGGACGCCCGGTGAAGGGATTGCAGGCGCTCCACCAGGACGCCGGCCTCGGTCTCGAGGCCGCCGCGGTGGACACGCCGATCCCCGGCCTGCGGCTCGTCTGCGGCCTTCCCGGTCCGCTTCCCGTCGATCGTCACACCGCCCTGCTGCAGCGGGTGGAGCGCGGTCTCGAGCAGCTCGAAGGCGAGACGCTCCTCGTCGATTGCGGCTCCGGCCGGAGCCCGGCGACGCTCGAAGCGTTCGCGCTCGGATCGCTCGGGATCGTCGTCACCACTCCGGAGCCCACGGCGCTCGGCGGAGCGTGCCAGTTCGCCGATGCCCTCCTGCGCCGCGCCCTCGAGCGCTCTCTGGCCGCCGATGTCCGCACGGCCCTGCACGATCTCCTGAAGGGGGACGGGATCGACTCGGAGAGCCTCCCGTTCCGGTCGCTCATGGTCCGGCTCGGCGCGCTGGACGCCGCCGCGCGTGACGCGGTCGAGGCGACGGTGCGCAAGACACCCCTCGAGCTGGTTTTGACGCAGGTCCGGGACGAGGCGGACGAAGAGGCGGGGCTCGCGCTGGCCAGCGCCTTCCTCAAGGCGTTCGGACTGGCGCTGCCGCTGGCCGGCTTCGTGGCCCACGATCCCTCGGTGCTGCAGGCCGTCCAGAAACACCGCCCCCTGGCGCAGCAGTTCCCGAACACGCCCGCGACGAAGGGGATCAGCCGGGCCGCCGAGCGGCTGCTGCGCGCGGCCGCCGACGGGGCCGCCCCCTCCGTCCCCGAATGGGAGGAGCTCTCGGGACAGACGCACTACCGCGTGATGGAGGTGGTGCCGAAGGCTTCCTCGAAGGAGATTCAGGCGGCCTACCAGATCCTGAAGCGCGCCTGCGCCCTCGAGAGCACCCCGCTGCTGCCGGTTTTGGGCGACGAGACGCTGCAGCAGATGCAGACGCGGGTCGAAGAGGCCTATCGCAACCTCATCTTTCTCGAAAGCCGGGTCATCTACGACCGCAGTCTCGTGGATGCGGGGCTTCTCGACGCCCACGATGTCCGCGGGCTTCACGGGGAGGCTCCGGCCGCGCCGATCCCGGCGACGGCGCCAACGGTGCCGTCGGAGGCCGTCGCCGCCCTGCCGGAGGCGTCCGTCGAGGCGGCCGCGGCCCTGGCGGCGGGTGACCTGCCGGGCGACGCCTCATCCACTCCTGCGGAGGCCGAACCTGCTCCGGGCCCGGCCACCGCGATCACGGATCCGCCGCAGGTCTCCTCCGAGCCGCGCCCGCTTCCCACGACGGGCGAGGCCCTGCGACAGGAGCGGCAGCGGCTCGGCCAGACGCTCGAAGCCATCGCCTCGCGGACGAAGATCCGCCAGACGTTCCTCGCCGCCCTCGAGCAGGAGGAGTGGGATCGCCTTCCGTCCCCGGTCTTCCTGCGCGGCTTCGTGCGCGAATTCGCGCTGTGTCTCGGCCTGCCCGCCGATCCGGTGGCGAAGGCCCTCCTCAGCCGCCGCGAACAGGCCCTGGCCCGGACGGGCGCGCCGCCGGAGCGCCGCAGCGCCTGATTCGCCGCGCCGGCCGGAGGGCCGACGCTCTCCACCCGATCTTCGCGTCCCCACCGCACCGCCGCTGTCGCGGCGGATGATAGAATTCCGCATTCACTCATCATGAGCGATTCGAACCGCCCGATCGAGCGCGAAGCCGACCTCGCGGACTATTTCGCCGCCGGCGCGAAGCCGCGCGCGCGATGGGGCATCGGCCTGGAGTACGAACGCTTCGGCGTGCGCGCCGACGACCTGTCCCCGGTCCCCTACGACGGGCCGCGGTCGGTGCGGGGCCTGCTCGAAAGCCTCGCCGCCGGCCCCGGGTGGAACTCCGATCGCGAAGGTGACCTTTTGCTCGGCGCGCGGCACGGCGCGACGCGCCTGACGCTCGAGCCCGGCTGCCAGCTGGAGATGTCGGGCGGCGTCCACACCGATCTCGACGCCGCGCAGCGCGAGCTGTTCTTCTATCTCGACGCCGTGGAAACCGCGTCCGCCCCGCTCGGCCTGCTCTGGATGGGTGTCGGCATGCAGCCGTTCACCGCGCTCGACGCCCTCCCCTGGTTCCCCAAGAAGCGGTACGGCGTGATGCGCGACTACCTGCCGCGCCACGGCACGCGCGGGCTGACGATGATGAAGCAGACCGCCTGCATCCAGGTGAACCTCGACTATTCGAACGAGGCGGACGCGATGGACAAGATGCGCGCCGCCATGGGGCTCACGCCGATGGTCACGGCCCTGTTCGCGAATTCGCCGCTCACGGGAGGCGCGCCCAACGGTTTTCTGAGCGCCCGCGCCTGGGCGTGGCGGGACACGGACAACGACCGCTGCGGGCTCCTCCCCTTCGTCTTCCGGGACAAGGCGGGCTTCGGCGACTATCTCGACTACGCGCTCGACGTCCCTCTGTTCTTCGTCGTGCGCGACGGCCGGTATCTTTCCGGGAACGGGAAGACGTTCCGCGACTGGATCCACGGCCGGCTCGCAGGCGCTCCCCCGACGCTCGACGACTTCGAAACGCACCTGACGACCCTCTTCCCCGAGGTGCGGCTGAAGCACTACATCGAGCTGCGCGGGGCCGATTCCGGCGACCCGCGCGCGGTGATGGCGCTCGGGGCGCTCTGGAAGGGACTCCTGTACGACCCCGCCGCCCGGGCCTCCGCGTGGGGGCTGGTCCAGTCCTGGTCGTTCGACGAGCGCAACGCCCTGCTCGACGCGGTGTGCCGCGACGGGCCGGCGGCGCCCCTGCCCTCCCGGGGCGCGCGCTCCGGAGGCCCGAAGAAGGCCGGCGATCTGTTCGAGGCGATCCTTGCCGCGGCGCGTCGCGGCCTCGAAGCGCAGGGGACGCCGCACGAGGCCCGCTGGCTCGAGCCGCTGCAGCGACGCGTCGCCTCGGGCCCGGGCTGTCCCGCGCTCGACCTCCTCGATCGGGTGCGCGCGCGCGGCGCCGACCCGCGCGACCTGGCCGCCGCGCTCTCCCGCAATACGCTCCGGACGGCCGCCTGAAGCGGCGGTTCCCGCATCCCACGGAGACCCCATGGCCCAGCTCATCGAAAGCGTCCCGAACATCAGCGAAGGCCGGCGCCCCGAGGTGGTCGACGCCGTGGTGGAGGCGGTGCGCCGCAGCGGTCCGGTGCGCGTCCTCGACCGCTCGTCCGACGCCGATCACAACCGCACGGTCCTGACCCTCGCCGGCGAGCCGGAGGCGGTCCTCCGGGGGCTCGAAGCGCTGGTGGCGGCCTGCGTCGAACGCATCGATCTCACGAAGCACAGCGGCCGGCACCCGCGCATGGGGGCGGTGGACGTCATTCCGCTCATCCCGATCCGGGACGTCACCATGGCGGAATGCGTCGCGTGGGCCCGCGGGCTCGGCGAGCGGGTGGCCAGGCGCCACCAGTTCCCCGTCTATCTCTACGAGGAGGCCGCGAGCGCCCCGCACCGTCGCGACCTCGCGGCCATCCGCAAGGGGGAGTTCGAAGGGTTCGCCCAGAAGATTCAGGAGCCGCAGTGGCGTCCCGACTTCGGACCGGAGCGGGTGCACCCGACGGCCGGCTGCGTCGCCATCGGGGCGCGCGAATTCCTCATCGCCTACAACATCAACCTGGGCACCTCCGACGTCGAGGTCGCCAGGCGAATCGCCCACGCGATCCGGCATTCGAGCGGCGGCCTGCGCTACGTCAAGGCGATGGGGCTGCTGCTCGAAGACCGGAAGCAGGCGCAGGTGTCGATCAACATGACCGATTTCAGGCGCACGCCCCTGCACCGCATCTTCGAGATGGTCCGCTCCGAGGCGGAGCGACACGGTATCGCGATCGTGGGAAGCGAGATCGTCGGCCTGGTGCCGGAGGATGCGCTCCTCGCGGCGGCCGATTACTACCTCCGGCTGGAAGGCTTCGATCCGGGACGGGTCCTGGAGCGGCGCCTGCAGCAGCCGGACGACGCGAAGGATCCCGCCGCCCGCTGAGGTCCGCACCGTCCGGAACGGCCCGGCGGATCCCGTTCAGCGGACCCGCCGGTCCTGTTTCATCGGCCCGGGTGGAGACGTCCGGGCCGGCCGCCTCAGTGCCCGGCGTGGACCGGAGCGCCCGACGTGGTGCGCGCCGCCGTGGCCGCCGCCGACGCCAGGGCCGGAACCTCCTCGCGAACGGGGAGGGCGATGGCCGAGGCCGGGATGGGACGCTCGTTGCCGTCGAGCGGCACGCTCTTCCCCGCGGCGTAGATCGGGTGGCGCCCCTTCTCCTTGAACCACTGCGCCGTGCTGTGGGTCGAGAACATCTTCTCGACGATCTGCCTCCAGCCCACACCGGTGTTGTAGGCGCAGAAGGAGACCTCCCCCACCTGGGTGCCGTAGGGGATGATGCACATCTCGGTGCGGCGGAAGTCGTAGTTGAAGAGGTCCTGGAACCACATCCCGGCGACCATCATGATCCGCCAGTTGTAGCGGGCCTTCTCCGCCAGCCCGAGGCGCGCGCCGTTGTGGCCGTCGATGATCTTGATGAGCTCCCACAGCGTCAGCCCCTCCGGCAGCTGCGACGGACGCAGGTTCCGCAGCACCGCCATGGCGAACTGCGCCACGGTCAGGGTCTTCGGCCGGCAGGTGTCGGTGATGAGCTTCAGATCCTCGAGCAGGCGATCGGTGTCGAGGAACTGCGGGAACGGCACCGCCTGCTTGGTCTGCTCGTTGACGAGCAGCATCGTGCCGATGCCGCAGTTCGGGTGGCAGCCGCACTTGAGCGAGCCGAACTCGGCCTCGATGCCGTCGAGCTGGTCGCGCAGGTCCGAGAACGGGCCGGAGGCCGAGAGCGGGTACCAGTCGCGCAGCGGCTCCGTCACCCCCAGCTGGCTCTTCACGTCGTGGGCCAGGTGCGACAGCGTGTAACGCTGCTTCATGCGGGTCTCGTCGTCGATGTCCTCGTCGCGCCCGGTGAACGACACCGGCTGGAACGACACCGCGTTGATCTTGTCCACGTTGTCGATGGCGAAGCGGACGATGGGGCCGACCTGGTCGTTGTTGACCGTGTTGACGATGGTGACGACGAGCGTCACGTCGATGCCCGCGGTCTTGAGGTTCTCGAGTGCCCGCTTCTTGACGTCGAAGAGGTTGCCGACGCCGCGGTGGTTGTTGGCCTCGTTGGTCACGCCGTCGAACTGCAGGTACGCCAGCCGCAGCCCGGCCGCCTTGGCCCGGTGGCAGTAATCCAGGTCCTGCGCGAAGCGGATGCCGTTGGTGGCGCACTGCACGCTCTGGTAGCCGACCTTGCGCGAGTAGGCGACCGCGTCCAGAAAGTAGGGAGAGATGGTCGGCTCGCCGCCGCTGAACTGCACCGACATCTGCCGGCGCGGCGTCACCTGGATCGAGTTGTCGAGAATCTGGCGCACGTCGTCCCACGACAGCTCGTGCACGTAGCCCACCTGGTTCGCGTCCATGAAGCACGGGTTGCACATCATGTTGCAGCGGTTGGTCAGGTCCACCGTGAGGACCGCCCCGCGCCCGTACTTGACGGTGGACGAGCCGTGGTTATGGAAGGGATCCGGCTTCATGCGGAAGTCGCGTCCCGGGTAGAGGCGCTCCATGCGGCGCAGGAACTCCGAGTCCATCGCCATGATGTCCTCGCAGCGGCCGTGCTCCTTGCAGGTCTTCTCCATCCAGACCTCGCCGTCGCGCTCGACGATCCGCGCCCGGACCTCGCCCGGTTTTCCCTGCAGCAGCGTCTTCCAATCCGCCTCGCCGCTGAGAATGCGTGCGCGCAGCGCCTTCACGCACTCGGGGCACAGGGAGTCGGTCTCGCGCGGGAAGCCCAGCTCGGGGAAGGAGCGCTCATGGCTCTTGAGCAGCGGCGCCGGGGCCCACTTCGGCTGCACGCTGCCGAAGGGAACGCGGCGGTTGACCGCCTGGAAGGCGTGCCACGCCAGGTTCGCAGCCCCTTTCAGTCCGTTCCCGACCACCACCGTCGGCCGCAGGGCTCGGGCCCGCGCACGGCGCGCGACGGGTCGCTCCTTCCCGGCGGTCGCGCCGGGGGTCAACGTCTGAACCGGACTGTCGGTGTGAACCTGACTCATTCGCGATCCTCCATCTGGGGATGACACCGTCGTTCCCTGCGTTCACTCCGGTGCCATGCGCGTACGCCCGGGTGCCCGGGCGCTTCGATGCCGACTTCGAATGCCGGATGCGCGGGGATTCGCGGCAATCCGGCCCGATCTGCTGAAAACCGGTGAAGCGACTGCGCCTGCTTCGGACGGGACGGTAAGGCCAAGCGCTTTATTATCAGAGAGAAGGAAGGAGAGTCAAGGGTGTGGTGCAGGGATGGCGCCGGAGGCCTCAGCCCTCCTCCTCCCCCGGCCCCGTCCGCATCCCGTAGGAACGCATCTTGCGGTACAGATGGCTCCTCTCGAGGCCCAGGAGCTGGGCGGCCCGAAGCACGTTCCCGGCGGCCTCCCTGAGCTTGCGGGCGATGAACCGGCGCTCGAAATCCTCCCGCCCCTCGCGCAGCGAGCCGAAATCCCGCTCCTCCGGCTCGGCCGGACGCGCGGCCGCCTGAGGCCCCAGGGCCGAGGCGACGGCGGCCGCGGTAATCGCCGCGCCGGGGGTCAGGATGATCAGGCGCTCGATGAGGTTCCGCAGCTCCCGGACGTTCCCGGGCCACGGGTAGTCGACCAGGGGCGCGATCGCCCCCTCTTCGAGCACCACGCTGCGACCGTACTGCCGTCCCACCAGGGCGACGAAGTGACGCGCGAGGATCAGGATGTCGCCCGAGCGTTCCCGCAGCGCCGGGACCCTGAGCGGCACGACATTGAGCCGGAAGTAGAGATCCTCGCGGAACCGCCCCGCCGCGATCTCCCTGGGAAGGTCCTTGTTCGTCGCCGCGAGCACGCGCACGTCGACACGCACCGTGGTGCCGCCGACCGGCTCGAAGGCCTGCTCCTGCAGGACGCGCAGCACCTTGGCCTGCGTCCGCAGCGACATGTCGCCGATCTCGTCCAGGAACAGCGTGCCCCCGTCCGCCAGGAGGAACCTTCCCGCCTTCCCTTCGGTCGCCCCGGTGAAGGCCCCCTTCACGTGCCCGAACAGCTCGCTTTCGATCAGCTCCTCCGGGATGGCGGCGCAGTTCATCTCCACGAACAGCTCGTCGCGCCGCAGCGATCGCGCGTGGATCAGGCGGGCAACCAGCTCCTTGCCGGTGCCGTTCTCGCCGGTGATGAGAACGCGCCCCTGGGTCGGCGCGGCCAGGTCGATCTGCGCCTGCAGCTCGCGGATGACCGGACTCTCCCCGAGGAACTTCTCCTCTTCCTGCACCCGGTCCCGCAGCGCGTTGAGGCGCGCCTCCTTGCGCCTGTCGGCGATGGCGTTGCGCAGGGTGAGGACGACCTTGTCGAGCGACAGCGGCTTCTCGATGAAGTCGTAGGCCCCGAGCTTTCCCGCCTTGTGCGCCACCGGCACATCGGCGTGCCCGGAGATCATCACGACGCGAGGCGGGGACGGGAGGGCGGCGAGGTCTTCGAGTACGGCGAGGCCGTCCCGGCCCGGAAGCCAGACATCGAGCAGGACGGCGTGATAGGGATGGCGCCGCGCCATCTCGAGGCCGCGCTCCCCCGACTCGGCCGCGTCCACCACGTACCCTTCGTCGCGCAGGACGCCGCCGAGGGTGGCGCGCACCCCCTCCTCGTCGTCGACCACCAGGACCCGCTCGCGGGACATGCGCCGATTCTACGATGCCGCCGGAAGCACCGGCAGATCGATGACGAAGCGGGCCCCGTGGGGCTGGTTGTCCTCGACCCGGATGCGTCCCATGTGGTCGGAGACGATGCGGTGCACGATGGCCAGCCCCAACCCGGTGCCGCGCCTCTTGGTGGAGAAATAGGGCAGGAACAGCCGGTCGCGGTCTCCCGGCCGGATGCCGGGCCCTTCGTCGGCCACCTCGATGCGCAGACCGGCGCCACCCGGCGCGGCGCGCGCTTCGATGCGCAGGAGGCCCCGCCCTCCCATGGCCTCGATGGCGTTGTCGAGGAGATTCACGAGGACCCGCTTGATCTGCTCCGGATCGAGCACCGCCTGCGGCAGGTCCGCGTCGAGGCGTGTTTCGATGCGGACGTCGGCATGCCGGTCGCGGTAGAGATCGAGGCAGTCGCCGATCACCTTGCGCACGTCCACGGGCACCCGGCGCGGCGCCGGCAGCCGGGCGAAGCGCGCGAACTCGTCCACGAGCCCCTTGAGCGCCGCCACCTCGCGCACGATGGCCGCGGTCCCCTCGGTCACCGTCTGGTCGACGTCCGGATCCCGCTCCAGCACCTTCTTGCGGATGCGCTCGGCGGAGAGCTGGATCGGCGTGAGGGGGTTCTTGATCTCGTGGGCCAGCCGCCGCGCGACCTCCCGCCACGCGGCGATCTTCTGCGCCCGCATGAGATCGGTCAGGTCCTCCAGCACCAGGAGCGCCCCCGCCGCCTCCCCCTCGTCCGACCGCAGGGCGGTCGCCGACACCGCCAGCGTCCGGATGCGTCCCTCGGTGCTCCACTCCGCTTCGCGCGCCCCTTCGGCGCGCCGGCCGGCAAGGATGTCGTCGACGAGCGGCTCCAGCACGGCCCCCGGCTCGGGGGGCACCGCGTCGCCGAGCGGCCGTCCGAGCAGGTCGGCGGAGGCCTCGAGGCCGAGCAGCCGCCGCGCCGCGGGGTTGATGGTCGTGACGCGGCGCTCCGAGTCGAGCGACACGATCCCCGCCCCGAGGTTCTGCAGCAGCGCCTCGATGTAACGCCGCCTTTCGCTGAGCTCCCGGTTGCTCTCCTGCAGCTCGCGGTTTCGGCTCTCGATGAGGACCTTCCCGGCCCGTAAATCTGAAGTCATGGCGTTGAACGACTCGACGAGGATGCCGAGCTCGTCTCCCGCCTGCACGTCCACCCGGTAATCCAGGTTCCCGGCGGCGATCTCACGCGTGCCGACGGCGAGGGACTGCACCGGCTCGGTGATGCGGCGCGCCAGGTACAGCCCGATCCAGGTCACCGAGAAGAGGACGACCAGGGTGATGAGCGCGAAGACCAGGATGTAGACGCGCTTGATGAGGCGCTTCTGCGTGCGAATCTGGCGGTAGTCGTCGTTGCTGCGGGTCACCGCTTCGGCGAGCCGGGCGAGATCGCGCGACACGAACTGCCCCACCACGGCCACGGCGGCGATGCCGTCTCCGTCGGGCGCCGGGATCGGGTGACCGGCCCGGATGAGGTGTCCCCCGCGCAGCTCCGACTGCCACACGAACGGGCGGCCCTGGAACGCCCCCTGGAGGGTCTCGGCCGGGAGATCCTCGAGCCCGGCGGTCGAGGGCAGCCTCGGGTCGAGCACGGTCCGAGGGGCCCCCTGGACCGGGACGAGCGCCGCCAGGTCGACGTTGTATTCCCGCACGATGGCCGCCAGCCGATCGTGGGGGTCTTCATTCGCGCCGCCCTCGGAGGCGAGCCGGCGCGCGGCCTCGCGGGCGAAGGAGGCGGTCCGGGCGCGCACCTCGTCGTAATAGGCGTCGACGATGCGCTGCGAGGCCTCGGTGAGGCGGTCGGCCGGCTCGGTGAACCAGCGGTCGATGCTGCGCTGGATGAGCTGCGTGGCGGCGTAGAAGATGATCCCCGAGGGCACCAGCCACAGGAGCAGCAGCGAGAAGACCAGCTTGGTGCGGAACCGGGAGCCCAGGATGCCGCGGCGCCTCTCCACCAGCGCCTTGATCAGGTTCCGCATCAGCAGGATGAGGAGCGTCAGGACCAGGACGGCATTGGTCACGAACAGGGCGGACAGGACGGCCGAGTTGGTGACGTAGGACCACGAGAACGACGCGGCGCGGCGGATGAGGAGCGAGACGCCGAGGAAGGAGACGAGCAGCACGGCCACGCTGAAGAGAATCAGCCGGTCCGCCCGCAGCCGCGAGGTCATGCCCGGGCGCGGTCCGTCACCGCCCGGGCCCTCGGGCCGTTCAGGGGTGGCCGGCGGCGCCATGGGTGTCGTCCGAGGCCTCGAGGGGCGCGCGGACCCAGCCGGTCGTGGAGGGCCAGGGGATGAGATAGAAGCGCCAGACCAGGCCGAGATCGCCGCGCGCGCGCACCTCGTAGTGCTCCCCCGCCTTCAGGAGATCGGCCGGCGCGATGGCCACGCGGTCGAGACTGGTCAGGAAGCGCCGCATCTCGTCCGGATCGGCGGTCATCCTCTTCTCGACGGTGTCGCCGTCGAGGCGGCGCGTCAGCGTGTACTGCCGGCTCAGGGCGTCGCGCCGGACGCAGGCCTCGATCTCGACGTCGGCCAGCTCCTCGTCCATCAGGCCGCTGCGCTGCCGCATGAGGCGCACGCGGTAACGGACGGTGCTCTCGATGCCGGTTTCGATCTCCTCCAGGCGCGCCGGGTCGATCGCATCGCGCATCTGCAGCGACACAACGACGGACTCCGCGGTGCGCGCGGCGCTCAGATCGAACAAACCCGGGGCGGCAAGACAGGGAGCGGCGCTGAGGAGAAGGACCGCGGCCGCGATGACGTGTCGTTTCACTCGGAGGTGGCGCCGCGGCCCGGCGCGCGCCGCAACCGTCGGCGGAGTGGGAGTCTAGGGCCGAACGGGCGGATGTGACAAGCGGTCCGGCCCCGCGGGCGGGGCCGGCGACGACCTCAGGCGCTCAGCACCGAGGGCCGGGGCACGAGGCGCTCGCCGAGGTGCGAGAAGCGGTCGTACCACTGCGGCGGGTGCGGGCGGACCGCGGAGGCGGCTGCCACCGCGCCGTCGCGCAGGCGGCGCACGAGCTGGGCGTGCAGGCGGTGCCCGCCCTTGAACACGACGACGTGCGCCTGGAGCGGAGCACCGAGAAGCGCCAGGTCGCCGATGAGGTCGAGCACCTTGTGGCGCACGAACTCGTCGCGGAAGCGCAGCGACCCGCCGACGATCCCCTCGTCTCCCACGACGACGGCGTTGTCGAGCGAGCCGCCGATGGCGCGCCCCGAGGCCCGCATCGCCTGGACGTCCCGCAGCAGGCAGAAGGTGCGCGCCGGGGCGATCGATGCGGCGAAGACCTCCTCGTCGAGGGCCAGGGCCACCGCCTGGTAGCCGATGGCGGGATGCGGGAAATCGATGGCGTAGGAGATGCGGAAGTCACGCGACGGCAGGGCCAGGATCGCCCGCTCGCCGTCCCGCACGGTCAGGGGCCGCTTCACCGTCACCGGCCGGCGGGCGGCGCTCTGCGCCGTCGTCCCGACCTGTCGAATCGCGTTCACGAAAGGTGCGGCGCTGCCGTCGAGTATGGGGATCTCGGGGCCATCGACCTCGATGCGGGCGTTGTCGATCCCCAGTCCCTGGAGCGCGGCGAGCAGGTGCTCCACGGTGGCAACGGACGCGCCGTTGCGGCCCAGGGTGGTGGCGAGACTCGAGTCCCCGATCGCCTCGGGCGACGCGGGGATTTCCTTTCCACCGAGGTCGCGCCGGGCGAAGAGCAGGCCGTGGTTGGCGGGAGCCGGGAGAATCTCCACGCGGGTCTCCGCACCGGAGTGCAGACCGACCCCTTCGATTCCGACCGCCCGACGCACCGTTCGCTGCTGATTCATTCGTGGATTCCCTCGGCCCCCCCTGCGGGCACACCCCCCTAGAGCAGGGGACGTGCCAGCCCTGATGTCGCTCTCTCGTGCGAAGGAATCCACTTATTTTCAACGACTTCCAAGTTATTGGCTGGACGTGCTTCCCCGTGTGGTCCGTGGTATTGGTGCATCTGCCACGCTCCCGTGTCTCATTCCTGCCATTCCTCTGGCGCGGTCATCGGCGTGTTTGACAGCCGATTACACCCGATGCTAGTGTCCCGCGCCGCGGGCGGGATGCGAATCGTGAGCGACGATCGGCACTCGGGAATGGACGCCAACCACCAGCTGGCGGAAAGAGTGGAGCGGTTCCGGTCCGAGCTGGAATCGGCCCTCCGCGATCTCGCGTCCCCCATCGAAACCGACACCCACCCCGGAAGCTCCGGGCTCGCGGGCGCAGTCCAGGCCATCCACGCGATTCTCGACGCCGGCTCCGCCGACCAGCGGGAAGTCCTCCGTTCGGTTCTGGACGCGAGCGCGCTGTGCTTTCCCCGATCCCTCATCCTGATCGCGCGCGATTCCCTGCTGGTGGAGTGGGAGGCGCGCGGCCTCGGCGGCAACGGCCGGGCGCACGAGCGCCTGAGCCTGCCCGCGATCGGCGACCATCTCCTGGCCCGGGCACGCACCTCCGGCGCGCTGCGGACCGCCGGGCCCGAGGGACCGGGACCCGCCGTGGTCGAGGCGCTCGGCGGGTCCGTACCCGCCGCCTCCGCGGCCTCCCCGCTCCTGGTCCGTGGCCGGCCTGTGGCGATTCTGTACGGCGACTCCGCCGGAGCGGCCGCGCCCATCAACTCTGCGGATCTGTTCGCCGTCTTCGCGCGCCTCGGCGGAGCGGCTCTCGAGATGCAGGCTCCGGCGCGCCGGTCGCACCCGGCAGGCGAAACGACAGCAGGTTCCCGGCTGCCGGCGCGCGCCCCGGTGCGGGTGGGGTTGGCCGGATTGCCAGCCGCCCCGGAGGAGGCGGAAATGCACGCGCTGCTCGGGGATCTCGACTCCCTCCCGCGCCGCGAATCCGCCGAGACGGCGCTGTCGCCCGAGGAGCAGCGGCAGCACAACGACGCGCGCCGGTTCGCGAGCCTGCTGGTCTCGGAGCTCCTGCTCTACAACGAGGAGGCGGTGATCCAGGGGCGCAAGCAGCGCGACCTGTCCCACCGGCTCGCCCGGGAGATCGAACGCACCCGGCAGGCCTACGCCGCGCGCCTTCCCACCGGCCTGCGCACCGCGCCCCGGTACCTGGAGGACGAGCTGCTCCGGGTCCTCGCCGACGGCGACGCGGCCCTGCTTTCCTCCTGAGTTCGATTGTGGATCGCGCGCGTCAGCGGCGCTTCAGCCGCTCGAGCAGGCGGGCGTGGATCCCGCCGAATGCGCCGTTGGACATGATCACCACGACGTCGCCGGCGCCGGCCTCGCGCCCGAGCGTTTCGACGATCTCGTCCACCGCGGGAACGTACCGGGCCCACTGACCGCGGGCCTCGAGGTCCGCGACGAGGCGCTCGGCGGAGAAACGCTCCCCCTCGGGGGCCCGCTCCGGGTGATCGACCGCCGCGACGACGACGCGATCCGCCGGCGCGAACGCCTCAGCGTACTCCTGCTGGAACACGCTGCGGCGCGTCGTGTTGGTGCGCGGCTCGAAGATGGTCCAGAGGGGGCGCTCTCCGTATTTCTGCTTCAGCCCCTCGAGCGTGAGCCGGACCGCCGTCGGGTGGTGGGCAAAGTCGTCCAGCACCGTCACCCCACCCGCTTGGCCCCGGACTTCCTGGCGCCGGCGCACGCCGGAGAAAGACGCGAGTCCCGAGGCGATGGCGTCGGGCGCCACGCCCCGCGCCGCCGCGGCCGCCGTCACGGCCAGGATGTTGCGGAGGTTGTGCGGACCGAAGAGCGGCGTCCGGCCGCGCAGGAACGGGGCGCCCCGGCGGGTGATCTCGATCTCCACGCCCTCCGGGTCGGCCTGGAGCGCGCGGCCGCGCCAGAGCGCGCCCTCGTCGAGGCCGTAGGTTTCCACCGGGGCGCCGCTCTGGGCCGCGATGGCGGCCGCGTTCGCATCGTCGGCGCAGGCGATCAGGAGACCGTCTTTGGGCACGAGGGCGACGAACTTGCGAAAGGCCTCCTTGACGGCTTCGAGATCGCGGTACATCTCGGCGTGGTCGAATTCCACCGACGTCAGGATCGCGGTGCGGGGCCGGTAGTGAAGGAACTTCGGCCCCTTGTCGAAGAACGCGGTCTCGTATTCGTCCCCTTCGATGACGAACTCGTCGCCCGGCCCGAGGTCGAACGACCGGTCGAAGTTGCGCAGCACGCCCCCGACCAGGAACGAAGGCCGGCGTCCCGCCGCATGCAGCACCCAGGCGAGCAGCGCCGAGGTCGTCGTCTTGCCGTGCGTGCCGGCCACGACCATCGAATGCCGCCCTTCGAGGAAGAGGCGGCCGATCGCTTCCGCCATGCTCAGGGAGGGAATGCCGCGCTCGCGCGCCGCCACGGCCTCGGCATTCGCGGAGGTCGCGATGTTCCCGACGATGACCAGGTCGGGACGGGAATCCAGGTGCTCGGCGCGGTAGCCCTCCAGGACGGGAATGCCCCGCGAGGCGAGCATGGTGCTCATCGGAGGGAAGACCGACTCGTCGGAGCCGGTGACCTGGTGCCCGGCAGACTGCAGCAGGCCTGCGAGCGAGGCCATGCCGGTGCCGCAGATGCCAATCAGGTGGATGCGACGCGGCGCGGTGACGTCAGGCGTCATCGGGATGTCGTTGGGCTCGAGTGCTCCCGCGCCAGCGCGGGAGGACTTACTGCGGCGGCGCGACGCCGCCGGTGGCATCGAGGGTCTGGTCGGTGATGAGGCCGATCTTCTCCACGCCGCCGCCGCGCATGGCATCCATCACCTGCACCACGTAATCGTAGGGGACCTCGTTGTCAGCCTGGAAGAAAACCACCTTCTCACGCCGCCCCTTCATCAATTCCTGCATGCGATTCTCGACCCCGTCGAGCGCCCCGACAATCTCCTCACGATTCAGGAGGACTCGTGGAGAATCCGCCGGCCCCTTGACGGTCAGGATGAACATGTCGTCCGTGGGTGGCGGCGTGTCGGGAGTGTCGTTCTTCGGCGGCACGGCCACGTCCAGCGTCCGGCTGAGCAGCGGCGTGATCACCATGAAAATGACGAGGAGCACCAGACAGATGTCGACGAAGGGTGTGACGTTGGGGCTCGAATTGAGCCCTTTATTGCCAACCGCCATGCCCATGGTGCGACCTCCCTACCCTTCCGCGCCCGGTGACTTTTCGGTCACGAGGGACACTTCCTCGAAGCCGGCCTCGTTCGTTTCGACCATGACCTTGCGGACATCGCCGTACTTCATGCCCTTGTCCGCCTTGATGAGCACGTTCTTGTCCGGCATCCGGTCGTGGATCTCGGTCATCTCGGCCTGGAACTGGTCGCGCGGCACCGGCTTCTTCTGGATGTAGATGGTGCGGTCGTTGGGCACCGCCACGACGATGGCGTGCGCCTCGTCGTCCTCGTGCTTCTCGGTGTGCTTGGCGTACGGCAGGTGCACGGTGACCCCCTCCTGCAGCATCGGGGTGACCACCATGAAGATCACCAGCAGCACGAGACAGATGTCCACGAACGGCGTGACATTGATGTCCGAGTTGAGGTTCTTGTTATCGCCGGCTTGCATTGCCCGCGCCCTGCGCCTGCGATTGCCGCTTCAGGAAGAAGTCGATCAGCTCCGAACCGGAGTTGGCCATCTCGATCCCGAAGAACTCGATTTGCGACTGGAAGTAGTTGAAGCACCAGACCCCGACGATGGCCACGCCGATGCCAACGCCGGTGGTGATGAGCGCCTCGGCGATTCCGGCCGAGACCGCGCCGATGCCGCCGCTGCCGGCCGCCGCCATCCCCTGGAAGGCGTTGATGATGCCGAACACCGTGCCGAACAGCCCGACGAACGGCGCCGTCGACCCGACGGTAGCGAGCCCGCCGATGCCGCGCTTCATCTCGGCCGTGGTCAGGGCGGCGGCGCGCTCCACGGCGAGGCGGACCGATTCGACCGCGTCGTGGGACGGCTGGTCTTCCTTCTCGAACAGGAACTGCTGCAGGCCGGCGGCCAGCACTTTGGCGAGGTGGCTCTTGTTGTAGCGCTTGGCCGCCTCGACGGCCGCCGCGTAGTTGCCCTCGCGCAGCGCCTTGGTGGCGATCGGCAGGTAGTCGATCGACTGCTTCTTGGCCTGACGGTAGTAGAGGAGGCGCTCGATGAAGATGCCGAGCGAGTAGATCGACATCAGGATCAGGAAGATGGCCACCCCCTTGGCGAGGTAACCCATCTGGCCCCAGATATCGAGTAGCGAATGACCCATCATGACCTGAACCCTCCGATCAGCGGAACGCCGGCCTCACGCCGGACCGCCGCTCAATTGAGCTCGAACGTCACCACGACCGTGAAATACACGTCCACCGGCTTTCCGTTCTGGAGGCCGGGCTTGTAGCGCCATTGCCGCACGGCCGCGATGGCGGCCTCGTCGAACCCGAACTTGGCCCCGGGCGACTGCAGGACCTGGATGTCGCCCACCGATCCATCTTTCCTGATCACGGCCTGCAGGACCACCTTCCCCTGGATCTTCGCCTTGCGGGCGATCTCGGGGTACTTGGGCTGGACTTTGCTGGACGGGATCAGCTCGGGGTTGGTGACGCCGCCGATACCGGCGTACAGGGGCTGATCGCCGAGGCCCCCTTCGACGCCCCCCAGCATTCCGCCGAGGACTCCGCCGACGACGCCCCCCACGACGCCCCCGACCACGCCTCCTTCGACGCCTCCATCGACGCCTTCATCCTCGCCCTCGTCGTTGCTCGCGTCCTCGGGCGCGTCGATCGGCTTGGGCTGCTCCTCGGGCACGATCTTGGGCTGGACGATCTCGGTCGGCTTGGGGATCTCCTTGGGCTTCTCCGTCTGCGTCCGCTTCTTGCGCGCCGGCGGTGGCGGCGGCGGTGGCGGCGGCGGTGGAGCAGAACCCACGAACGAGATGGTGATGGGGGGGGCCGGAACCGACTCGACGCTCAGGAAGGAGCCGACGATGAGGCCGCCGAACCCGATCGCGTGCACGATGACCGCGAACGGCAGCGTCAGCGAACTGCGCGTCCGCTTGCGCTGCTTCGTCGAGAAAACCTGGGTCTCGAACACGGCGTCACCCTCTCGGGGCGCGCGGTCCTGCCGCGCGCCCGGGCCCCACTCTATTTCTGCGCGGCTGCCATCGCCCGCTTGCGCATGTCCAGCGCCTGGTGCATGTACTTGTCGGCTTCCGCGTTCCACTTCGCGGTGCCTTCATTGTCCCCCACCATGGCCGCCGACTTGGCCTTCTCACGGTACATGAGGTTGATGTATGACACCGCTTCCATGTAGTCGGTGCGCAGGGCCGAGGCGCGGTTGAGGTAATCGAGCCCCATGTCGATGAGCTCATTGCGCCGGGCGAGTTCGAGCTGCAGACCGCCCTTGTACACCTTGTCCCAGCAGAGCACACCAATGGTGTAGAGGACCTCGGGGTTCTCCTTCTCGAGGTCGGCACGCTTCTTGTACCACTCGAGCGCCGTGTCGAAGTCCCCTTTCTTTGTGTAGATGACCCCGATGATCTGCATCAACTGCGAGGCCTTCGTCGGGTCGTCTCCGTGCGCCTTCAGCTCCGTCTGGAAGAACTCGGCCGCATCGTCGAACTTCTCGGCGCCGAGATAGACGGTGAGCAGGTAGTTCTTCGCATCCTCGCTGTCCGGATGGACCGCCAGGTACCGCTTCAGATTGGCGATCGCCTGCTCCGAGTACCGGATGTCCTTGGGGTGCTTCGAGCCGGGGCGGTAGAGTGCGAGGTAGGAGAGAGCCGAGTTGTAGTACGCGAGGTCGAGGTCCGCATTGAGGTAGGTGGCGTACCGGTACCACTCGATCGCCTTCAGGAAATCCTGCGCCTTGTACGCCTCGTTCCCCTGCTTGGTGGCGTAATTGGCCTTGAGGCGGGCGATGGTTCCCTGGCAACCGGTTCCCGTGAGGAGAGCACCGAGCACGAGCGCCATCGCCGCCATTCTTCGGATCATGATCGGTCGGCTCCGCCGCGACCGGTCGATCGACCCGCCGCCGGACTCCCTGCTTCATCCCTGCTGAAGTGGAGGATCGGCGTGTGCTCGCCGATCCGGCCGGGGATGATAGCCGAATGCTAAGTCATATGCAACGCACAGCAAGACCCCCGGGACTGCGGCGGCGGCGATCGTTCTGCATCCGCCCCGCAGCCCGGGGGTGGGGGGAAGCCTTCCTTCAGAACTTCAGCAGTCGCGAATCAGGCGCTCATCAGCTGGCCGCGCATGCCGTCCAGATTCAGGCGCAGCTTCAGGAGCGCTTCGCGCTCGAGCTGGCGCACCCGCTCTTTGCTCAGCTTGAGAATCCTGGACACGGCCTCGAGCGTCAGCTCCGTCCCGTCCTTCATCCCGAAGCGGCGCTCCAGGATGTATCGCTCGCGCGGCGGAAGGGCATGAAGCGCCTTGTTCAGAATGCGGTCGACTTCTTCTCTCTGGATGTCCCGTTCCTGACGGAAGGAGGCGTTTGGATCCGAGATGAACGCTTCGAGACGCGCTTCCTCGTCAGCCGAGATGAAGTCGTCGTAGCTCGTCGCGTAGGGTAGAAGCTGCTTCCACATAGCCCCTCCTTGTTGCCGGGGCATTTAGCAACATCTCTGCCAGCGGAAATCGGGGCATCAACCCCCGCTCCGGCCCTTCCGCCACGCTCCAGGCGTGCTTCTCTCGGACTTTTTGGCACACCAGATGAACACCATGACTTTTTGACAGGCCACCCACCCGTTGCGGGGCCCTTGGACCTGAGCCTAGGATGAGGCCATGCCCCCGCCTTCCAGGTCGCTCTCACGGGAAGACCCGGCTAGCAGCCTGAAGGTCCGCGCGGGACGCATCCTCCGGGCCCTGAAGCGATCCCGTCCCGACGCGCGCATCGAGCTCGACCACCGCACTCCGTTCGAGCTGCTCGTCGCCACCATTCTCTCGGCGCAGTGCACCGACGCCCGTGTGAACAAAGTCACACCCGACCTCTTCCGCTCCTATCCCGATGCGGCGGCTCTCGCGGACGCGGACCCGGAACGGCTGGAAAGCCTGATCCGGTCCACCGGCTTCTTCCGCGCCAAGTCCAGGGCGCTTCTTGGTGCGAGCCGGGCACTCGTCGACGAGCACGGGGGCCAGGTGCCGCGGACCATGGAGGAGCTCTCGCGCCTGCCCGGCGTCGGGCGGAAGACCGCGAACGTGGTGCTCGGCGGGGCTTACGGCCTCGCGACCGGCGTCGTCGTGGACACGCACGTCCAGCGCGTCGCCCGCCGCCTGCGCCTGACCCGGCACGACGATCCGATCCGCATCGAGCGGGACCTGATGGCGCTCTGGCCGCGCTCGCAGTGGATCTTCGCGTCCATCGCGTTCGTCCTGCACGGGCGCTATATCTGCGTCGCGCGGGCGCCGCGCTGTTCCGCCTGCGCGCTCAGTCGCGATTGCCCGTCGCGGACCCTGGGGGGTCTTCCGGCTCTCCGTCGATCTCCGGATCGTGGTCGAGATTAATACGGATGCCGACGCGCTCCGCCTCCCGCAGCGCCTTGCGCATCAGCCGCCGTTCCCGGTAGCGGCGGAGCAGGCTGCGGATCCAGCGGCTCTCGGCACAGAGGATCGCGATCCCGGGAACGAGGAAAACGACGCCGGGCAGCACCGGAACCGGTCCGAGGATGAGACCGGCGATCGTCAGGGTCCAGCCGGTCACCAGGCGCCAGAGCCGCCCGCGTTTCCGACGAGGTCCCGGTGGCGGCATGTCCGCGCGTTCAGCGCTTCGGATGGAAGCCTTCCAGCGCTTCGTCGGAGAGCTGCGCCACGTACACCAGGCGCGCCTCCCCTTCGAGGCGGACTCCCCTGGCCCGGTCGGCAGGTCCCTCGAAGCGCACGGCCACATCCACGCCGGAGCGTGTGCGCAGCACGATCGGAGGGCGGGCGAGGTCGCCGGCGGCCATCGCCAGCGCGGCGGCCACGCACCCGGTGCCGCAGGCGAGCGTCTCCGCTTCGACGCCCCGCTCGAAGGTGCGGATGGAGAATCCTCCCTCCGGACGCGGCGCCACGAAATTCACGTTCGCCCCGGCAGAGCCGAAGCGGGGGTGGGAGCGGAGAGCCGCTCCGGCCGCGTCGATTGGACCGGCTGGAAGCCCGGTCTCGATCGCCACGAAATGCGGCACGCCGGTATCGACGAACGCGCCCCGCCAGGTCCGCCCGAGCGCCGTCACCTCGACCGGCTCGAATCCCTGCGGGTCGGGCATCTCGAAGGTGACCATCGACCCCGCGACCTCGGCCCGGTGCAGGCCTCGATCGGTTTCGACCACCATGCGCGCCGGGGCCCATCCCTGCAGATAGGCGAGCCGCGCGGCGCAGCGTGCACCGTTGCCGCAGAAGGTCGGCTCCCCGTCCGGATTGAGGAAACGGGCCCGCACGTCCGCCTTGACGGACGATTCGAGCAGGATGACGCCGTCCGCGCCCACCGAGAGCGCCCGCGTGCAGGCGTGCCGCGCCACCGGCCCGAAGCGCTCGGCCGGGAGCTGGAGCGCGCGGTTGTCGAAGACGATGAAATCGTTCCCGGCGGCGCTCATCTTGAAGAACTCGTGAGGGATCATGCCGGCCCTCCGCGCCGCGCGTTCAAGGACGCGAGCCCTGCGGCGCCGGCCGTCGCTCGGAGTGCTCTTCGGAGCGCGGACTCTCGTTCGCCGGCGTCGTCGCATCGAACGCGGACACCGAATAATGATAGCGCACGCCCGGAGCCGCCTCCGGATCGACCCACGACGTCTCGCTGGCGGAGACTTCGGAGACGCGCGCCGCCTCCGTCTTGCCTTCCTGCCGGCGATAGACGCGGTATCCCGCGAGATCGGGCTCGGTGTTGGGGAACCAGTAGACCTTGATGGCGTCCCCTTCCGCGGCCACCGCGACCCCCTGGGGAACCGCCGGCGCGAACGAATCGTGGGGACGCACGGCGAGCGGCTCGGAGGAGGCGCTCTCGGTCGACCCCGGCGCGTCCGAAGCCACCGCGCGCACGGTGTACAGGTAATCGGTGTCGTAACGGAACGTCCGGTCCACGTAGGCCGGCTCGGCGATGAGTCCCGGGTGCACCGGCGTTTCCGGCTCGCGCGGCGCCGAAGCCTCGCGCCGGTAGACGGCGAACTTCCTCGCCGCGGGCGCCGACTTCGACGTGGGCTGCGGCGCGGGCGACGGCGCGGGAGCCGGAGTCCAGCTCAGGCGGACCTCCCCTTCCGCCACCTCCGCCTTCAAATCGGTCGGAGCGCCGGGCGGGGCGTTCCATTCGACGTAACTCGGGGCCCGCAGCGGCGAGCGCGCTCCGTTCGCGTCCACGACCTGGAGCCCATAGAGGTAGCGCTTCGTGCCCGTCGCCTCGCCCGCCGGGTGCGCGTCGACGTAGTAGAAGCGGCCGTGCTCGACGTGCGCGGGAAGCGCCGCATCGTCGAAGGAGGCCACCTCGTGCGCCTGCCGCTCGAACTGCAGCACGAGGTAACGATCCGAAACGGCTCCGGGCCGCAGGCCCTCCGTCGTCTCGAGACGCAGCACGCGCACCGTGCTCCCCGCCGCCATCGGCGTCCCATCGCTCTTCAACCCGGGCAGGTTCGCCGCGAGCAGGACGTCCCGGCCTATCTGGTGCAGCGTCAGCGGACCAGTGGCGGCGGGAATGACGCGGATCGGAGGGAGCGGAGGTCCCTTCTTCCCGCACCCCGCGGCGGCCAGCGCCACCGCCAGCGCCAGCCCCCCGATCCGGAATGCCGGCCCGCGCGTCGGCGATCGCCGCATCATCGGCGCATTATCGCCATTCGGCGGGAGGCCATCAACGCACCACGCCGCGGCGCGCCCGCGGCTTGACACCCCGAAGAAGCCCTGCTTCCATTCGCGCCGTGCGCGCCTTCGCCCCCCTCGTGCTCCTGATCCTCCTGGCCGTGACCGCGATCGCGTGCCTGCCGGCGCTGGACGCGCCCTTCACCTTCGACGAGCAGGCGGGCGTGGCGACCAACCGGGCCGTGCACCCGGGCGCCTCGTGGAAGGACGCGCTGACCTACCGCTTCTCGCCGGACCAGACGCGCCCGCTGTTCTTCGCCTCGCTCCTCCTCGATGCACGCCTGTGGGGAATGGAGCCGCGCGGTTTCCGCCGGACCGACGGACTGCTCCACCTCGCGGCCGGAGTGCTCGTCTGGCTCCTGCTGCGCCGCGCGCTGCGGCACACGCTCCGGCGGGCCCTGCCGCGTTCGGCCGATCCGTTCCTCACCGCGCGTCGGGCGGAATGGGCGGCCCTGGCGGGGACGGCGGTCTTCCTCCTCCACCCGCTGCAATCGGAGTCCATCCTCTATATATGGGGGCGGGCCGGCATCCTCTCCGCGATGGCGTGTTACGCGGCGATTCTTGCGGTCCCCTGGAAGGACGACCCGTCGCGGGGCGCGGTCGCGGAGCTGGTGCGCTGGGGCCTCGCCCTCACCGCCGCGACCGCGGCACTCCTGTCCAAGGAAGACGCCGTCGCGCTCCCGGCGCTCGCGCTCATCGTCTGGATCGTCGCGGAACGGCGTCCGTGGCGTCCCGCATTGATGCGCGCAATCGTCCTCGCCTTCCCGGTGCTGGCGTTTCTCGCGCTGCGGACGACGTTCCTCGGCGCCGTCGGCCGCCAGGTTTATGCGCGCTCCTTCGAAAGCAATCTCCTGATTCAGAGTGTCGTGTCCCTGCGCTTTCTCGGCCTCACGCTTGCCCCTTACGGCCAGAGCATCGATCACGTGCAGCCGGTGCCGCCGCTCCTGTTCGCCGCGGCCGCCCTTCTCGTCCTGGTCGCTCTCGTCGGCGTCTCGATCCTGGCGGCCGTGCGCGCCCAGGGAGCTTCACCGCGTCTGGCAGCGGCCGGCGTGCTGTTCGGGGCGGCCGGGCTCTTTCTCTACTGGGTGGTGCCGGTGGCGGATGTCATGCCGGAGCGCCGCGTCTATCTCCTGATGCTCGGAGCCGCCTACGCCATCTCAGGCGCGGCCTTCGCACTCGCGCCGCGCGGCGTCTGGCCCGTGCTCCTCCTGATGGCGATGCTCACGCCCGCCCTCCACGCGCGCGCGGTCCTGTGGTCCGACTCGCGCCGCCTCTGGGAAGAGGCGGCGCGCGAGAATCCGGCGCGCGCCCGTCCTCTCATCAATCTCGGCGTCATCGCCACGGATCGCGGCGATCGCGCGCAGTCGGCGAAACTCCTCGATCGGGCCCTCGCGCTGGAGCCGTCCAATCCGGAAGCGCTCTACAACCGGGGACGTCTCCGGCTCGACGCCGGGGACCTGGCCGGCGCGCGAGCCGATCTCGAGAAGTCAGTCGCCGCCGATGCGACGATCCCGCGCGCGCACATCAATCTCGGCATCGTCCTGCTGCGTCAGGACGATCTGGCCGGCGCCGAGGAACAATTCCGCGCCGCCCTGGCCATCGACCCGGGCGATCCGCGCGGGCTGACGAATCTCGCCGAGGTGCGGCGCGCTTCCGGGTCCCCGGACGAAGCGATCGGGCTGTACCGCCAGGCCCTCGCCTCGGATCCGGACTACGCGCACGCCGCGGGACGCCTGGGTGTCGCCCTCGAGAACAAGGGGGACCTGCGGGGCGCCCTGGCGGCCTATCGCGATTACCTGGCGCGGGGCGCGGAGAGCGACGCCGATCGCGGTGCGGTCGAAGCGAAGATCCGCAGTCTCGAGTCCGCGCTTGCGGGCAAAGGGTCGATTCGTTAGGCTTCGGGAACCGCCGGAGTGGCGAAACTGGTAGACGCACGGGACTCAAAATCCCGCGGGCGCAAGCCCATGTCGGTTCGAGTCCGACCTCCGGCACCA
>Ga0134121_10000211_pt1 | contig 69756 bp, 44 predicted proteins | sample KB301_FD_96463 | JGI IMG/M metagenome (GOLD analysis project Ga0134121, IMG submission 96463) | Terrestrial soil microbial communities without Nitrogen fertilizer from Kellogg Biological Station, Michigan, USA - KB3-0-1 | ecosystem: Environmental > Terrestrial > Soil > Unclassified ...
GAGTATTCAGCGCGACGGCCCAGAGCACGGCATGCACGAGAACGAAGATCACGCTGCTGCTTCCGAAGCCGAACCAGATCAGAGCAAGCGGTAGCAGCGCGATCGAGGGCAGGGGATTGAACATCGCCGTCAGCGTTTCGAGCAGGTCTGCGCCGATTCGGGTTGCCGAAGCCAGGGCCGTCAGGACGGCCGCAAGAAGGAGTCCGGCCGAATATCCCTTCAGCAGAAGTCCGATGGTGTAGATCGTGGCTCGCGGTAGCTCTCCGGAAGCAATGGAGCGCAACAGCGCAGCAACCGTCTCCGTAAGAGTCGGGAGTAGAAGCGTATTATTTAGCGAGCGCGCATAGATTTCCCACGCTCCGGCAAGAATAATCAGCAGGGCCGTTTTCCGGGCAGCGCTGTTCGCGTACAAGCGCTCCCATGCTCCGAGAGGCTTTTCGACCACAGGAAAGGTGGCGGCTTCGGTCTGAAATACTTCCGGGCGCTCGTCAGGCATGGGCGTCTCCTTCCTCTGCCCACCCACCGAAAAGCAATTGTTCTATTCGAGCAGCATCCTTTCCCTGACTGTTGAGCTCGGCCTTCACCTGGCCGGGGTGTGCACTGAGCAGGAGAATGCGGCTGCCGATGCGGAGCGCCTCCGGAATGGAATGAGTAACGAACAGCAACGTGAACTTCGCGTCGTCCCAGAGTTGCAGAAGTTCTTCCTGCATCCGGGATCTCGTCATGGCGTCCAGTGCGGCGAAGGGTTCGTCCATCAGGAGAATTTCGGGTTCCATGGCCATGGCGCGCGCGATGGCGACGCGCTGCTTCATGCCGCCGGAGAGAGTATGTGGGTAGTTTCCGGCGAACTCGGTAAGTTTGACCTTTTCGATGAAGTGCATCGCGCGAGCGTCGGCTTCGCGCCGTGCGAGCTTACCGCCGGCCGTCAAGGCAAAGGTGATGTTTTGCCGGACGGTTTTCCAGGGGAGCAACTGATCGAACTCCTGGAAGACGAAGATGCGGTCGGGGCCGGGTGTCGAGATGGATGCGCCATTAAACTTAATGCTTCCCTCGACGGGGTGCAGGTACCCGCCAACGGCTTTGAGAATCGTGGATTTGCCGCAACCGGAGGGTCCGAGGATCACAAAGCGCTCGGATTTGAGGACCGAGAAGCTCACGCGATAGGCCGCAGTCACGAGACTTTCTTTGGTGCGGTATTGCAGTGTTGCGCCGTCGACCTGGAGGAGCGGAGTCATCGGGGGAAAGCATTGTCGTGCGGGCCCTCTCCCCCCGGGAGAGGGTGGCCGAAGGCCGGGTGAGGGCGCGCCAATAAGCCCTCATCCGCCCCGTCTTTCTTGAGGCTTCGCCCTATCGGGCTCGCGCTTCGCCCGGGGCACCTTCTCCCGGGGGGAGAATGGCGCGCAACCGATTGCCTGGCTCTCTTGTGCAGGGCGCACTCCTGGCCAGGAGTGGCCGGTCGCTTTACCACCGATCCTCCTGCCATTCCCCTCAACTGCCCGCCTTCTCGTGAATCTCGGGAAAGAACAAGTCCTTCCACGACATCGGCACATGCTCGATCGAGTGGATGCTCCTCATGAACTCGGCGTATTTCATGACGCTCTCCGGCGTCGTCGTAAAGCGGATGTCCGGATCGTTCAGCACAGTCAGAATCTCATCGAGCGAGAATCCACTCTCCGTCGTTGAGCCGAGCAGCGTCTCCGCAGCTTTCTTCCTGTCTGCGACAATCATGGCGTTCGCTTCATCGAGCGCTTTGAGAACGGCGGCGTAGATCTTCGGGTTTTGCTCCCGGAATTTCGACGTGGTCGAAAGCATCGTGAAGGTCGCCGGACCTCCCATGACGTCGTTTGTCGTCATGACGGTGTGCACCTTCGGATCTTTTCTCTCACGCTGATGAAACGGTGGCGACGTGAAGTGCGCGTCAATCGCCCCTGATCCTCCCAACAGCGCAACGACTCCATCAGGATGCGTCATGCTGACGGTGTATTTGTCGAAGCGCATCGCCTGACCTTCGCCGTAGTGCTGCCGCGCATACATCTGCATCACGATCGCGGGAATCGAGACCTTGATGGCAGTGAGTGCAATCTTGTCCTTGTCTGTCACGTCATCGAGTTTCTTCATCTGAGGAGCCGTCGTGTTGAGGTACATCGGCAACGACGTCATGGCGGCGACGCCCTTCACTGGCATGGTGCTCTGCGTCTTGTCCCACAATATTAGAAATGCCGGCGGGCCGGCGGCTATGTAATCGACGGAACCGGATAGCAGGGCATCATTCATCACCGACGGTCCGCCCAGCTCGATCCACTGTACCTTCAGCTTCTCAAGGCCTGCTTCCCGAACATGCTTTTCCACAAGCTGGAATTTTTCCATCATCAACAGCGGAAGGAACCCCACTCCGCCCGCGCCCCGGGGAATCCGGACTTCGGTGGCTTGAGCGGGAGTTGCTTCACGAGAGCTGCAGCCTGAAGACAGCAATAGGAGGGAAATGAGCAGCCCATTCTTCATGCGGGCACCGTGGCCTCGACCAATGCGTCTACGCTATCGAGGCGATCGATTTTCCAGCAGAGATCGATCGCCTTCTCGATCTGCTCCGCGCCAAGCATGGGTAGTGCCTGATCGCGGAACTTGTCTTCCAGTTGTTTGTCGGACATCGGACGATGGATGTTCCCGAGCGACTTTTCGACGAAATGGGAGAACTTGCGGCCGTCGGCCAGCGTGACTTCGATCGACGCCTGATCCTCGGTGATCGCTGGGTCGCCCGTCGCCGTCACATTCTCGCGGACCCGGCGAATGGCCGGGTCATTGACGGCTTCGTCCGTGTATTCCTGAATGCCGCCTTTGCCTCGCACGAGTCCGATGGCAGCGCCGTGATAGACCGAAAACTTTCCCTCGAGTCCTTTTGTGATGCCTTTCTTGCCGCACAGATCCATCACGAGGGGTGCCACGCGAAGAGATACGGCCTTAATGGCTCCAGGGTCGAGACTATGTTCATCGTGAATCTGAATGCATCCATCGATTGTAGGATGGTTCACAATGCCGCACGGAAAGGGCTTGTATGTGTTGCGTCGAAGATTGAAGTCCGTTCCCAGGGCTTCGGTCACTTTCGACAGGTCATATTTCGTCGACTGGACGGCCGCGAACCCGCGAGGTCCTTCGATCCCATACTCACCGGCCGTAAAACCGGCCTGCGCCAGCAGGGCCGCAGAATAACCATTCTGCGCGGCGCGGCCGGGATGAAACGCCTTCGCCATCGATCCGAACATTTCACGGAGCCCGGCAGCCTGTGTGGCGGCCAGTCCCAACGCCCAGATCATCTCTTCGACCGTAAGGCCCAGAAGTTTTCCAATCGACGCGGCCGCGGCGAACACTCCCGCGGTTCCGGTGATATGCCAGCCTGCGTCGTAATGTGCGGGATACACCGCGTTGCCGATTCGCGATTCGACTTCAAATCCCAGTATGAAGGCGTGCATGAAGTCGCTGCCGCGCACCGTGTTCGCGCTGGCATACGCAAACAGCGCGGAGGCCAGCGGCGACGTGGGATGAATGTAGTTCTGCGGAGTTGTGTCGTCGTAGTCGAAGACGTGAGAGCTGATCCCATTCATCAGCGCCGCATGAAGAGGATCGAGCTTCTCGTTTCGTGCCAGAACGCGCGCCGTGGGCTTGCCCGAGTAAGGACCGAGCGCCCGAATCGCGCGATCCATCGCGGTGTGGCGGCTGCCGCCGATCGCGCAACCGATGTAATTCAGAATGGAGCGCTTTGCTTCATGATGCACGTCTGCCGGAATGCTGCTCGCTTCAGCTGTAACGACATAGGACGCGAGGGTTTTTGTTTCCAACATGGTCCGGGAATCATCGCACAGTGAAAGAGCAAGGGCCAAGCAACGACCAACGCCGAGGTGCAATTTGAAAGTGCGACTCCGTACGACACCCCGACTGGGGTGCCAGGATTCGCTGTACGAATTGCCGGTGGGTTACGCTCGTTTCACTCGCTAACCACCGGCTAATTTTCTTCCACCTCTTCGGGGTGACGGTCGGCTGAGTCCCACTTTCAATTGTACCCGGCAGGGCTAACGCAATTGACACCGAGCTTCCGTCTCTACAATAATCCACCGCAACAAAGCAGACGCAACGTTAATAGATTCATTTTCGGGGGGGATATGAAGAGATGTTTCGCGCGATTGGCCCTTTTGTTGTGCCTTTTAGTTCCGGTGGCGGCCTACTCGCAGGCGGGCAACGCGAGCCTGGGCGGATTCGTTCAAGATGCGACGCAGGCTGTTATTCCCGGAGTCTCCATTACCGCGACCAATACGCAAACGGGCGTGGTCTCAAAAACGATTACGAATGAGACCGGAACCTATACCATTCTCAGCCTGCTGCCTGGCGTGTATAAGCTGAGCGCGGAACTGCCTGGTTTCCGGACGCAGACCTACAATAACATTCAACTCGGAACCGGTGCTTCGGCGCGCTACAACTTTACGTTGCAGGTCGGGGCGGTTTCGCAGGGTATCGAAGTGACCGCCGAATCGATTGGCGTGATTGCAGATTCTTCCGCCACGATCGGCCAGGTGCTTCCCCAGAACCAGGTGCGCGATCTGCCCCAGATCGGCAACAACGTTCTCGACCTGATGCGCGTCATGGGCGGCATCCGAGGCGGAGCAGGTTCGGAAGCAACCACCTTCGCAGGAATCAGCGCGGGCATGGTGAATACCACACGCGACGGCATGAGCGTCCAGGATGGCCGGTATCTCAACGGCGTATTCGGAACCACTGTCATCAATCCCGAAATGGTGGGCGAGATGCGGGTGATCCTCACCCCCGTGGACGCGGAAATGGGACGCGGCAACGGCCAGATCCAGATCGCTACGCGCTCGGGCACCAACCGGTATACGGGAAGCGCCGTCTGGACGGTCCAGAATTCCGCGCTCGACGCGAACCTCTGGGACAACAACAACGATGTCGTCAAAGGTGTCTGGACCCCCACTCAACCGAACTGGTTCAACAAACAGGAATATACCGTCAGCTACGGTGGCCCAATAGTCCGCAACAAGACCTTCTTCTTTGCTCTCTGGGAACAGCGCATCGAGAACCAGCGTTCCACGCAGCGGCCCGTAGTTCTGACCGATTGCGCGCGCAACGGTATCTTTCGCTATTACGACGGCTGGGTAAATGGAAACACCGACACGACAACGAGTACCACCGGTGCGAACCCAATCCGGCCGGTTGTTGACAGTTTCGGAAATCCGTTGGCGCCGCCGACGGCGCCGAATGGTAATCCATTCACTGGCGCGCTGCGGTACTTCAGCGTGTTTGGAAAGCTTGCCAGTAATCCGACCAAGCCGGATTGTTCGGATGCGACCCTGGTAGGCGGTTCCTGGGACCCGCTGCGCACGGCTCCGGACACGTCCGGATTGATTCGAAAGTATCTGGATGCGATGCCGCATGCCAACCGCTTCGACGGCGGTGACGGCCTGAACACCGCGGTGAACCAGTGGGTGCGAGGCGGCCGCAGCAGCGGCTCTCTGGCCATCGGGGCCGGAACCGATGTGGACACGGACCGCAAACAGATCAACACGAAGATCGATCATAATTTCAACTCGAGCAATAAGGCGGCATTCAACTACAGCTATGAGTGGACCGATGCCGACTACGCTCTATCGGCATGGCCCAAGGGATACCCTGGCTACACGTCACGCCGGCCCGTGGTTTTGACCTCCAGTTTTACTTCAACGCTTTCCTCGACGCTGCTCAACGAAGCCCGGTTTGGCTTTCGCCGGAACAAGCTGGTGATCTATCCCGCGTGGGAACGGCCTGACAATGAAGAAGCCAGTAAGGCCGGGAAAGATATCCTGATCAACAGCACACAGGCAGGCAAGCCCGTATACCCGATCGCTTTCGTCCCCGCAACTGTCGGCGGCATGACGCCGTCGAGCTACATTTGCCAGGCCCCGTCCATAGCCGGAACCGGCTGCGCCCAGCAGGGCAATACGAGTCCGTTGTACACCTACGGCGATACGCTGAGCTGGGTGAAAGGAAAGCACTCCTTCAAGGGAGGCGGCGAGGTTCGCTTCGGTAACTCCAAGGGCTGGGCTTCGCCGACCGCACCGATACCGCAGGGCCAGGGCGGCGCGGGCCTGAACCCGACCGCCGCATTCCAGAACACCACGAACTTCGTGAACTTCGCGTCGACGAATCAAACGCTGGCCAGCCAGTTGCTTTATTTCCTGTCCGGTTCGGCCAACGTCGTTCAACAGGTTTACTTCCTGCAGAATTCCAAGGACCTGACCAAGTGGGAAGATTTCCTGAGCGTACCGCGCAAGATCATCGACACACGGGAAAACGAATTTGCTGTTTTCTTCAAGGACGACTGGAAGGTGCGCCCATCGTTCACGTTGAATCTTGGAATGCGGTACGAGTTCTATGGCGCTCCTTTTGAAGGAAACGGACTGGCGACTGCGCCTGTAGGCGGCGGCCTCGCGATGTTCGGCGTCTCCGGCCGCAGCTTCGACCGCTGGCTCCGGCCGAACAACCCGGTGGATTTATCTCTGGCCACGACCCCGGAATTCGTGGGTCCAAAAACGGTTAATCCCGACAAGACGATCTACAAGAACGACTGGAACAACTGGGGGCCTGCAGTAGGCTTTGCGTGGCAATTGCCATGGGGCGGAGCCGGCAAAACCAATGTCCGCGGCGGCTACCAGATGACGTTCTCGGGCGGCGGCCGCGCTCAGCCGATCGACAACTTCATCTTCTCGAACCCCGGATTCCAGCACATCGCATTGTCTCAGGGCCCCGTTGATGGAAGCCTCTTCGACCTTCGCAACCTGCCCGGGCTCGTGCCCGTGACACCCACGGCTCAGCCGATGCAGCCGATTCCAGTGCTGAAACTGAACCAGAATGGCGCTGCTTACGACACCAATAACGTTACGCCTTACGTTCAGAACTTCACATTGGGTGTGACCCGGAAGATGACCTCCAAGGTCGACCTCGACGTTCGTTATATCGCCACGCGTGGCCTGAAACTCAACGGCAACTATAACCTGAATAGCCCGGACGTGTTTTACAACCCCGAGCTGATGGATGCGCTGGTCCGGACGCGGCGGGGCGAGGATGTGGACCTGTTCGACAAGATGTTCATAAGACTCAATGCCACGGGAATCGCGGGAACCGCGCCGGTTAACGGCACGACCCAGCGAGGCTCCGCTCAACTGCGCCAGAACACCACGTTCCGGAGTTCGCTGGCGAACGGAGATTTCGCCACGCTCGCCACCTTGCTGGACACCTACAACGGAGGAACCGGCGGACTCGTGGCAGGCGTTTCCGGCGAGCGCGGAACCGTCCTGCGCCGCGCTAACAAGGGCTTCAACGTCCCTGGAGGGAACACTGTGGCCGGAGGGCCGGTCATTCCTGCCGGCCTGTTCCCGGAGAACTGGATTTCCGTGAACCCCCAGTTCGCCCAGGCCAACTACTATACGAACTCGGGTAGTTCCGTCTATCACTCCTTGCAGGTTCAGAGCACGCTCCGTCCGACCCACGGCCTGAGCTTCCAGGGCACCTATCTCTGGTCGCGGTCTCTTGGCATCAGCGCGGGCCCCACGTACACCAATCCGGCAGAACGCGAAATGGACTACGGGCTCCTGGCAAGCCATCGCACCCACGAGTTCCGAAGCAACGGTACGTTCGAGCTGCCCATCGGGCCGAACAAATTGTTCCTGGGGAACACCTCCGGGTGGCTGGCGCGTGCGATCGAGCGCTGGGAAACCAGCTTGATCATCAATATGGCGACGGGCGCTCCCACCAGCATCGCAGCCGCGAACATGCTGTACGGCAACGGCGTCGCGGATCAAACCGCGGCGCTTAATTTACGCACAGGTTCCGTCCGCTGGGGCGATCCGGGCGCAAGCGGTCAACTGGTCGGCAGCGTCTTCGCCAAAGACGCCTACGGCAAAGCTGCCGATCCGCAGTGCGCGGCGGTTGCGTCGTCGCTTCAAGCGTTTTGCACACTGTTGGCTGTAACAGATGCCTCCGGTAAGATCGTTCTGCAGAACCCCCAGCCTGGTCAGCGCGGTAATATCGGCCGGCAAACTTTCGAGAATCCAGGCACGTGGGATTTCGACGCGAACATCCGAAAGTCGTTCAGGATCTCGGAGTCCAAAAACCTTACTTTCCGGATGGACGCCTCAAACATCACCAACCATCCTTCGCCAGTCAACCCGACCCTCACGATCAACAGCACTAACGCTTTCGGGTTGATCACAGCGAAGAATGCCAACCATCGGCAGTTCCAGGCGCAGATCCGCCTGGCTTTCTAAGCAACTGCCGGTTCCAGCCGGCGGCCTGATCCAGCATCCGGGGAAGTCCCCGGATGCTGTTTGACGCAGTGGCCCGATTTTAGAAGGCCAGGCGGATCTGAGCCTGGAATTGCCTGTGGGCGATGCTCTTGTCGGCGATGTAGCCCAGAACGTTCGTGGCGTTGATATTGAGCGTGGGGTTCAACGGTACCGGGTGGTTCAGGATGTTGTTGGCATCCATCCGGATCTGCAGCGTCTTGGATTCGGTGAGCTTGAATGACTTCCGGATGTTTGCATCGAAGTCCCAGGTTCCGGGGGTCTCCACGGTCTGCCGCCCGATGTTTCCGCGGGCGCCCGGTTGAGGGTTCTGGAGCACGATATTGCCCGAAGCGTCCGCGACGGCCTGCAACGTACAGAATGTGCGCAGCGTTGCAGCAGCTGCGAGGCACTGCGGATCCGGCACCTTGGTCCACTTTCCGCTTCCGAAGTAGTTCCCGACCAACTGGCTGTTGGCGCTCGGGTCTCCCCACTTCACGGTTCCTGTCCGGATGCTCAGCGGCTGCACCAGGTCCGCCACGCCGTTCGCATACAGCATGTTGCCTGCAGTAATACTGGCCGGAGCGCCCGTGGCCAAATTGAAGATGATGCTCGATTCCCAGCGCTCAATGGCCCGCGCGAGCCATCCGGAGGTATTGGGAAAGAACAATTTGTTTGGGCCGATCGGCAGCTCGAACGAACCGTTGCTGCGGAATTCGTGCGTGCGATGGTTCGCCCCAAGGATGTAATCCTTCTCGCGTTCAGCCGGGTTGGTGTACCCGGTGGCTGCGACGCCCAGAGTTTTAGACCACAGATAGGTGCCCTGGAAGCTCATCCCGTGGGTTGGCCGCAGCGTCCCTTGTACCTGCAGCGAGTGGTAGTTCGAGTTGCCGGAGTCCGAGTAGTAAGTCGCTGTGCTGAACTGGGGGTTCGCCGAAATCCAGTTTTCCGGGAACAATCCTGCGGGAACGACTGGACCGCCGGCGATGGGGGTTCCACCGGGCACATTGAAGCCTTTGTTCGCGCGTCGCAGAACCGTGCCGCGCTCACCCGCCACACCCGAAAACGGAGGCACGACGCCGGATGTAGCGGTACCGGTGGTACCGTTGAAGTAATCGAGCGCCGTAGCGAGAGTGTTGAAGTCCCCATTGGCGAGGGCTGTTCGGAATGTCGCACTCTGACGCAGGTGGGCCGAACCACGCTGGGTTGTGCCGTTCACGGGCGCGAATCCGGCACCAGCGACGTTCAACCCCAGGAACATCTGGTCGAACAACTCCACGTCCTCTCCCCGCCGGGTGCGGGTAAGCGCGTCCATCAGCACTGGGTTATAGAAAACGTCGGGCACATTCAGGTTGTAGGTGCCCTGGAGTTTCAGTCCGCGGGTTCCGATGTAACGAACATCCAGTTCGACTTTAGAAGTCAGCTTGCGGGTCACCGACAGCGTGAAGTTCTGAACGTAGGGCGTAGAGAGGTTGTAGTCAAACGCAGCGCCGGCCTGGTTCTCCTTAATCGGAAGGATAGGCTGCATGGGCTGCCTTGAGGGCGTCAGCGGAATGAAGCTTGGCAGGTTCTTCAGGTCAAATAGTCCCGTCGTCGGTCCGGCGGTTGTTGGGATGTTCTGGAACCCGGGATTGGAGAAGACGTTGTTGTCGATGAGCACCAGCCGTCCGCCCCCGGAAAACGTCATCTGATATCCGCCGCGGACGTTCGTTTTACCTGTTCCGAACCAGGGCACGTCCCAGGCGAAGCCGACGGCGGGGCCCCAGTTGTTATAGTCGTTGCGGTAGAGGCCCTTGTCCGGATTGGCAGTTCCGGGTCCCACAAACTGCGGAGTCGTCAGCAGGTTTGGATCTCCACCGTTGCCGGGACGCAACCACTTGTCAAAGCTTCGGCCGGAAATGCCGAGCAAGGCGATCCCGCCATCGATAGGCGCAATTCCCAACCCCTTTTGCTCGAACGGCACTCCGTAGTATTCGTAGCGCAATCCGAGATTCCAGGTGAGCCGCGGAGTCATTTTCCAGTCGTCCTTGAAGAAGAACGCGGACGAGTTCTGCCGGACATCGATGAGCTTGCGCGGAACAGTCAGGTAGTTTTCCCACTTCGTGATGTCCTTGGAGTCCTGGAGGAAGTAAACCTGACGAGCAACATTCACTGAACCGGACAGGAAGTAGAGTAATTGAGCGGCCAACGTCTGGTTGGTTGCCGCCATGGCGGGGAAGTTCGTCGTATTCGCGAATGCCTGCGTCACATTGTTTCCTGCTCCGCCCTGAGCTTGCGGAATCGGCGCCGTCGGCGAGGCCCAGCCGCGCGTGTATTCAGAACGGTACTCGCCGCCCCACTTGAAAGAGTGTCTGCCACGGACCCAACTCAAGGTGTCCGCGTAAGTGGTGAGAGGTCCTTTGTTTCCTTGCTGCGCACAACCTGGCCCATACGCGGTCGACTGGCAAATGTACCCCGCCGGGTTCATGCCGCCTACCGCGGCAGGCGCGAAAACAATCTGATTTCCCTGACCGCCCTGGACGAGAAGGTCCTGCCCTGCTTTGCGTGCTTCTTCATTGTCGGGCCGTTCAAACGCGGGATAAATGACGAGCTGATTCTTCCGGTACCCGAAGCGCGCTTCATTGAGTAACGTGGAACTCAGCGTGGATGTGACGCTTGAAGTGAACACGACCGGCCGGCGTTTGGTGTAGCCGGCATAACCCTTGGGCCACGCCGGAAGAATATAGTCGCCATCGGTCCATTCGTAGCTGTAGTTGACTGCAGCTTTGTGCTTTGCGTTGAAGTTGTGGTCCACCTTCGCGTTGATCTGTTTGCGGTCGGTGTCCGTGTTTGTGCCGAGGGCGAGATTCCCGGTACTGAGGGCATTGTTGATGGCACCGTTGCTGCGTGATCTGCGGACCCACTGGCTGACAGCCGTATTCAAGCCATCGCCGCCGTCGAAGCGGTTCGCACGCGGCATGGCGTCCAGGTATTTGCGGATCAAACCCGTGGAGTCTGGCGCGACGCGCAACGGATCCCAGGATCCGCTGCCCGGAACGGCATCCGAACAATCGGCCTTGGTTGGATTTTTGGCCAGAGGGCCAAACACGCTGTAGTAGCGCAATTGGCCGGTAAATGGGTTTACCTTGGGATCCTGATTGGCCCCGGGATTTGTGTCTGGCGTCAGCGGATTGCCAAAGCTGTCCACGACGGCGCGGGTTGCCGTGGCGCCGACGCTGCTGAGTGTGGTGTTGGCGTTGCCGTTCACCCAGCCATCGAAGTAACGGAAAATACCGTTCCGCGCGCAGTCCGTCAAAATCACCGGGTTCGTCGTGGTCCGCTCGCGCTCGAAGCGCTGTTCCCACAGAGCGAAGAAGAACGTCTTGTTGCGGATGATGGGACCGCTGTAGCTGGCAGTGTATTCGTTGCGATTGAACCAATCGGGCGGAGTGGGCGTCCACTTGCCGTTGACGATGTCGTTGTTGTTGCCCCATGTGTTGGCGTCGAGCCCGGAATTGGTCACGCTCCACACGGCAGATCCGGTGTACCGGTTCGTGCCGGACCTTGTGGAGATTTGAACCTGCCCGTTGCCACGCCCCATCTCCGCATCGACAGGAGCAAGGATTACTCGCATCTCCCCCACCATCTCGGGATTGATCACCGTCGTGCTGAATACGCCATTCTCATACCGGCTGTCGGAAACATTCAAACCGTCCCGAGTCGTGTTCACCATGTTGGCGCTGATACCGGCGAAGGTGGCTGTGGTTGTCCCCGGGTCACCGCGGATGCCGCCCATCACTCGCATGAGATCCAGTACGTCGTTGCCGACGTTCGGAAGATCGCGCACCTGGTTTTGGGGCAGGACCTGGCCGATAGTGGCCGACGACTGCGCAATCAATGCCACAGAGTCGGCGGTAACCTCAATGCCCTGCGTCACCGCACCCACCTGGAGGGTAAAGTTGTAGCGAGCTAAGGCCCCGGTGCCCAATTGCACATTGTTATAAATGTGTGGCCGGAACCCCGGCAACTCGGCGCTCAGCCGATACGTGCCAGGCGAGAGGCTGAGGATCGTGTACGTCCCCGTTTCGTTCGTGACCGTTTTGGAAACAACACCCGTCTGGGTATTCTCCGCTGTGACGGTCACCCCAGGAACGACGGCTTGCGAGGCGTCCTGTACGAACCCTCCCACGCTGGCATTGCCCGCCTGAGCGAACAGGGCCGCCGGAAAAACCAGACACGACAACACAGTCAGCAGAACACGAAGAGTCTTCATCGTTGTCCCCCAAAAAATGGATACACGTTGGCCGCAGTGAAGTTCAGTTACGTTAAGTCTTGCGCGGATTATCCTCGCGGATTGGAAGATCTGTCAACGAGAGACGCTTGACTAAGTTGCTTTCCCTTGCCATAAGTATCGGCAGACAACTCCGCGGCAATGCGAAATGAGGCAGATCCGATGAAAAGGCGTTGGAGGGCAGTTTCAGCCGTCTGTATCGCCGTACTCGTGGCAGGCAGCCATATTGCTGCGTCCGGTCGGCCGCCTCAAGCCATCCCTGTGTCCTCACAACCCGGCGCTTCCGGGCGTGCGCTTATCGACCGGTATTGCGTCACCTGCCATAACGACAAGACCAGGACGGCGGGACTGTCACTGGACGCACTGGATCCAGGCAAGGTTGCGGACCATCTCGAGACGTGGGAAAAAGTTGTGCAACGGATCCGCACCCGTGTGATGCCGCCATCGGGCATGCCGCGCCCGGACGAAGCGTCTTACCGGTCCCTGCAGTCCTATCTGGAGTCAGAACTCGACCGGGCCGCAGCCGCGCATCCCGATCCGGGCCGGGTCAAAACGCTTCGGCGGCTTAACGGAACCGAATACCAGAATGCAATCCGCGACCTGCTCGGCCTGAGTATCGATGCCGCATCGCTCCTGCCCAAAGAAGACGCCAGCCACGGTTTCGACAGCGTCAACCTCGCCGTGCTCTCTCCGACACTCCTGGAACGCTATCTGTCGGCCTCGGAGAAGATCAGCCGGCTTGCTCTGGGCGGTGCTGCGGAATCTCCCGACAGCCACGTTGTGTTGCTTCCCGTGGAACTCACACAGGAGGAACACCTCGACGGTCTGCCGTTGGGCACGCGCGGGGGAACTGTCGTGGACTACACCTTTTCCCGCGACGGCGAGTACGAAATTCAGGTCCGGCTGCAACGAAACCGAAACGAAAACCTCGAAGGACTGAGCGAGCCGCACCAGATGGAGGTCACTCTTGATGGGGTGCGCCTGGAACTGTTCACTATCGTCCCCAACAGAAACGGGGACGGAATCTACTATTCCGATGAAGGCGTCGACAAACACCTCAACCTCCGGGTTGCTGTAAAGGCCGGTCCACACGAAATCGGAGTGACGTTCCTCGGGAAACCCTCGGCTCTGATCCAGACGGAGCGGCAACCTTACGTGGCGCGTTTCAACATGAACCGCCATCCGCGGACAACGCCCGCCGTCTATTCCGTCGCGATTTCCGGTCCGTGGGGCGATACGGGTTCGGGGGACACCCCGAGCCGCCGCCGGATCTTTTCCTGTTATCCTGCCCGGCCTTCAGAAGAGGCAGGATGCGCACGGAAAATTCTCTCCTCGCTCGCGCGTCGAGCGTACCGGCGTCCGGTGACCGACCCTGACGTCCAGACATTGCTCGGATTCTACAAACAGGGTCAGGCGGAAGGAGGCTTTGAGGGCGGCATCGAGTTGGCGCTTCGGGCCCTGCTGGCCAGTACGGAGTTCCTCTTCCGGGTGGAGAGAGATCCGCGGGGAATTCAGCCCAACACGGTGTACCGGATCGGAAATATAGAGCTGGCGTCACGCCTGTCGTTCTTTCTCTGGAGCAGCATTCCGGACGATGAGTTGCTCGATCTGGCGATCGCCGGAAAATTGAATGAACCCGTAACGCTCGAACGCGAGGTGCGCCGCATGCTGGCCGATCCTCGTTCCGAGGCGCTCGTTACAAACTTTGCCGGGCAATGGCTGTATCTGCGAAACCTCGCGGCCGTGAGCCCGAATGCCCGGCAGTTCCCGGACTTCGACGACAATTTGCGGCAGGCGTTTCGCCGGGAAACAGAACTCTTCTTTCAAAGCATCGTCCGGGAAGACCACAACGTCCTGGACCTGCTGACGACAGACTACACGTTTCTCAATCAGCGGCTCGCCCGCCACTACGGCATCCCCAACGTTTACGGCGACCGCTTCCGGCGGGTATCCCTTGCCCAAAACAGCGAACGACGGGGTCTGCTCGCGCACGGCAGCATTCTGACGGTGACGGCGTACGCGACACGAACATCGCCCGTGCTTCGCGGCAACTGGATTCTGGGCAACCTCCTCGGCATCCAGGTGCCGCCGCCCCCGCCGAACGTACCCGCGCTCGAAGAGAACGACACGAGCGCCCGCGTTCTCTCGATGCGCGAGCGCATGGGCCAGCACCGGGCAAATCCCGTTTGCGCCAGCTGCCACAACCTCATGGACCCGATCGGTCTCGCCACCGAGAATTTCGATGCCATCGGCCGCTGGCGAATACGAGACGGCAGCGGTGCCACCATTGATGCTTCGGGAAGTCTGCCGGGAGGCGCCAGTTTTGACGGCATGGCGGGACTTCGGCAGGCTTTGCTGGATCGTCCGGAATTGTTTACCAGCACGCTGACGGAGAAACTGCTCACCTACGCGCTCGGCCGAGGGCTGGAATACTACGATGCGGCCGCAGTCCGCAAGATCCGGCAGGATGCGGCCCGCAACGACAACCGCTTTTCGCGTATCATATTGGGAATCGTCAACAGCACGCCCTTCCAGATGAGGAGGTCTGAATGATCGTCCGGAGACTGTCTCTGCCACGCCGTGCATTTCTGCGCGGTGCCGGCGCCACCCTCGCGCTGCCCTTTCTTGACGCCATGGTTCCCGCGCTGTCAGCTCAGGACCAGACAGCAAAACCCGTTCGACGGCTTGGCTTCGTATACATCGGAATGGGTAACGATGCGAATGCTGCGAACTGGAAGGACCGCTGGACGCCGCAAGGCGAAGGCAGGATCACCCAGTTGTCGCCCTCCCTGATGTCCCTCGAGCCGTTTTTGGATCGCGTTACTGTCTTCTCGAATCTCGCGAACAGAAACGCAGGCGTGGCCGCAGGCTTCCACGCGACTGCAAATTCCTGCTACCTGAGTTGCGTCGAATCGAAGAGAACCGAGGGCAGCGATATCCACTCGGGTGTAACCGTCGACCAGATTGTTGCGCGGCACATCGGAAAAGACACACCGATACCTTCCCTGGAAATAGGAACAGAGTTGAACGCGCAGGTCGGTGATTGCGACAGCGGATTCGCATGCGCGTACATGAACAATCTTTCCTGGACGTCGCCCACGACACCTCTTCCGACCGAAGCCGATCCCCGGGTGGTCTTTGAACGGCTGTTTGGCAATGGGGGAACAGCCGGCCGGCGCCGCGCCGAACTCCGGAAGAATGCGAGCATTCTTGACTGGTTGCGGGAAGACATGGCGCGCCTCCAGAAGGAACTCGGCCCGGCGGATCGTACAGACCTGGCGGATTATGTCGACTCCGTGCGTGAGATTGAACGGCGCGTCCAGCTCAGCGAGCGGCAAAGCGCCGAATCTCCCTTGCCCGAAATCGGACGGCCGACCAGCGTGCCCACTTCGTGGGAAGAACACGTCAAGCTGCTGTTCGACCTGCAGGTGCTAGCGTTGCGGGCAGACTTGACGCGCGTCATTACATTTCAGCTGGTGCGCGAAGCCAGCACGAGAACCTACCCCCAGATCGGAGTGTCCGAACCGCACCATCCCGTTTCGCATCACTCGAATGACCCGGACAAGCTTGCCAAAGTGGCTGCGCTCAATGCCTATCACGTGTCGCTGTTTGCCTATTTTCTGGACAAGCTCCAGGCAGCGAAAGACGGCAGCGGTTCATTGCTGGATCATTCGATTTTTGTTTTCGGAAGCGGCATGGGCAACCCCAGCGTCCACGATCACAAGAACCTGCCGACGGTAGTTATCGGGGGCAGTCCGTCTTCAATGAAGGGCGGGCGCCACATCCGGTATCCGCAACCGGTGCCGATCGCCAATCTCTGGTTGACCTTGACGGAAAAGCTCGACGTACCCCTCGATGTGTTCGGCGACAGCACGGGAAAGCTCGTGGAATTCACATGATGTCGCAGCGGAACATGAGAGGACTCCTTCTCTTCGTCCTGCTGATTTCCGCGGTGGGTCTGAATGCCGCCGACCCCCGGCTGGTGGGCGCCGCGAAAGCAGGCGATAAAGCAACCGTCCGCGATCTCCTCAATGCTCGGTCCGACGTGAATGCTGCTGCGCCGGATGGGACTACCGCTCTCCATTGGGCCGTCTACAACGACGATGTGGAAATCACTCGAATGTTGCTTCAGGCCGGCGCGAAGGCCACTGCCCCAAATCGCTATGGGGTCACGCCGATTTATCCCGCCGCAGTAAATGGGAACGCAGACATCCTCAAGATGCTTTTGAAGGCTGGAGCAAACGCCAATACCACGCTCCCGGAAGGAGAGACCGTGCTGATGACTGCAGCGCGCACCGGGAAAGTGGACGCCGTGAATGTACTGCTGGACGCCGGCGCAGACTTGAACGTCAAAGAGGAATGGCGGGGGCAGACGGCGCTGATGTGGGCAGCAGCGGAAGGCCATACGGATGCGGTCCGCGCATTGATAAAACGGGGCGCAGACATCCATGCCAGATCGAAGCTCTATTACGAACCGTCCGAAGCCCAATTCCGTCAGTCGGAGCAGCAGCACGGCGGGTTCACGGCATTGCTGTTCGCTGCTCGTGAAGGCCGGATTGGCGCGGCCCAGGCGCTGCTCGACGCCGGCGCGAACATCAACGACACGCTGCAGGTCATTGGCCCCGGAGGGAAAATCGACCCTGAGCCTGGCCCAAACGTTTTCATGCTCGCTGCAGGAAATGCCCATTACGAACTTGCGGCCATGCTGCTCGAGAGAGGGCTAGATCCGAACCTGGCTCCTCAGGGCTGGACCGCCCTGCATCAACTCTCCTGGGTGCGCAAGCCCGGCGATGTCGGGCACAGCGCACCGGCGCCGGAGGGCTCCGGCAACATGAGTAGCTCAGAGTTTGCGCGCTTCCTCGTGAAACATGGCGCGGATATCAATGCGAGGGCGACGGCACGCCGCGCGCCAGCCGTCGCCGCCGGACTGAACATGGTCGGCGCCACACCCTTCCTGCTCGCTGCAAGAACGAAGGATGCGGATTACATGCGGCTGCTTGTGGAACTGGGCGCGGATCCGAAGTTGCCCAACGCTGACCGCACCACTCCCCTCATGGTCGCTGCGGGAATTGGAATGAGTGCTGCCGAAGACGGCGAAACAGAAAGCGAACTCCTGGAAGCCCTCCGCGTCACGCTGGCGCTGGGCAACGACATCAACGCCATCGATAACAACGGCGAAACCGCCATGCACGGCGCCGCCTACAAACTTATTCCCGCAGCCGTCAGATTCCTCTCACAAAACGGCGCCAAGGTCGAGGTGTGGGCTCAGCCGAACAAGAAAGGCCAGACGCCTCTCGACATCACCCAGCGCAACAAGGCCCTGATCGGCGCAGCCGAAACGGAAACTGCTCTCAGAGATTTGATGACGCGGGCCGGTATTGCTGCGGCCGGCGCACGGTAAACCACGCGAATCCCACGACGGATACCGCACGCCGCATACGTCTGTCTCTCGATCTCGCGAAAACATGAATACGGCAATCAGATTTTCACTTTCGGGGAAATTATTGAAAAGGCCGGGTAGGGATCTGTAAGCTATGCTGCGACCGCCAGCTTTGCGTTAACTAATGGGGAATGAAGGCGGTTTCAATTCGGTTGAGCATCAAGCCCAGCCTGTGCAGGAGGAGAGGCATCATGACAAAGGCGGACGCAACTATGAAGAAAATCGTGAAGATATGTCTGATTGCGGCGTTCGGGATCGGTGCGACCAGCATCATGCTGGCCCAGGTCAACGGTCATCAGGGTGGAAAAGAAAAATTCCTTTATGTCTGGGCGCAGGATCAGGCTCAAAACGTGCCGGACTTCCTGGCGGTCGTCAATTTTGACGAAGACTCCTCGCAATATGGAAAAGTAATCAAAACCGTACCGATTCCGCCTCCCGGCAATTTCGGCAATGAACCTCACCATTGCCACCTGAATTCGACAAAGGAGATTTTGGGATGCGGAGGATTGCTCAGTCTCCTAAAAGGACAGAACGGTATTTTCTTTTTCGACGTGAAGGATGCGGCCAACCCGCGGTTTCTGTTCTCCACCAAAGCCCTGGAATCGAGCATCACCGACGACTTCCTGCCCGTTGAGAACGGCGGCTTCCTGATCACGCAGATGGGAGCGGCGGACGGTACAGCGCCGGGACGCGTGGCCGAGTTCGACGGTAATCTGCACTTTATCGCCAACCATTTCGGCGGCATCAGTTCGACGCTGTTCGATGAATGGCCCACTTCGCCGCCCCTGGATGGTTTCAACCCGCATGGTATTTCCTCGCGTCCCGAATTGAACCTGATGATGACTTCGGACTTTCTCCTTCCCACCAGCGTGTTGAGTGGACCGGTTGTTTTGCGTGGTTCCGTGCGGATTTGGGATTACCGTGCACGCAAGATCACCAAGACCGTCCAACTCGAATCTCCTGATGGTGGGCCGGCATTGGGCACCATGGACGTAAAGATGTTGCCCAAGGACAAGCACGGTTACGGATACGCGGCAGGGATGTTCGATGGCCACATCTATCTGATCGACCCAGTCAGCGGTACAGGAGTGGCGGCTTTTGACTGCGATACCGTAACGCCGCACGTCAACACACCTGTGGTGGGTGGCATGGGCCAGATTCTGGCCACGCCTCAAAGCGGCGACCGGCTGATTTTCGGGCTGTTCCAGGCTGGGCAAGTCGGCATGTTGGATACGACGAAACGTAACGAGTTGAAACAGGTGGCCGTCGTCAGTTTCGGCCAGAACGCCGGTCCCCACAATCTTGTGCTTAGCAACGACGACAGCCGTCTCGTCGTGTCGGATTACTTCCTCAAAGCCGGGATTATCGACTTTGAAGGCGACCACAAGGTACGAGTCGTCAATGTGACACACGACACTCTGACCGAAGACACGAGGTTCAATCTCGATTTCAATACGGCGTTCGCCACCGGTCCGGCACGCCCCCACGGGCTCGCGATCAAATAGATCGAAGCACATGTTCGAAGCATCTCCTGAACTGCGTCCAGGCTCCAACGCAAGCCGACGCTGGATATTGGGACTTGGCATCGCAGTCGTCGTTTGCGCCGCATACGTCGCGGGTCGCAATTCGCGTCCGGCTGCCGTGCCAGACGCAGGCCGGCGTCAGGTTCTCTACTACGTGGATCCGATGCATCCCGCCTACCGCTCAGATCGACCCGGAAAGTCGCCGGATTGTGGAATGGAGCTTGTACCGGTGTTTGCGGACAGCGGATCCATTCCGCCAACGAGCGCCGGCAGCGTTCTACTGAAACCCCCACAGGAACAGGCCCTTCATACCGAGCCGGCGCAAATGACCAGCGGCACGCATCGCGTGCACACGGTCGGCCGCGTTACTCCGGATGAAACCCTGACCTACAGTGTCTCGGCAGGCATTGATGGCTGGCTCCGAAGGGTTTTTTCGGATCGGACGGGAACCCAGGTGAAGCGCGGCGAAGCTCTCGCGGCTTTTTACAGCAAGGATATTTCAGCGCCGCAACAAGCCTATATTTATGCGTTGGATTCTGTTGAACGATTGAGACGCAGTCCTTCGCTTCCGGCGGACTCGTTGGCGCTCGCCATGCAGCAACTCGCAACTGCACGCGATAATCTTCGATTCCTCGGGATGGGCGAGACACAGATCGACGAACTGGGTCAGACGCGGAAGGAAATCGTCGACATCAATCTCGCGGCACCCGCGGATGGGCGGATTCTCGAACGCCATGTTGCCGTGGGCCAACGCTTCATGAAAGGCGATGTACTCTATCGCATCGCCAATCTCCAGCATGTCTGGGTTCTCGCCGACATCTCCGCAGCCGATGTGCCGTTGCTTGGCGCTGTCCAGGAAGCACAGATTCGTACGGAGGGATTGCCGCCCATGTCCGCAAAAGTCGCCGCCGTCCCGCCGCAATTCGACGAACAGGGGCGCACGGGAAGGTTGCGGATTGAGGTGAACAACAGCTCCGGTGGCCTCGTGCCGGGAATGATCGTAAATGTCGATTTCGAGGTTCCCGCACCTGCCGCAATTACCGTCAATGTCGATGCAGTCATCGACACGGGCACGGCCAAACGCGTGTTTATTGCAACAGGCGGCGGCCAATACGAACCGCGCCTCGTGGAAACGGGCTGGCATGACGGCGATCGCGTGGAGATTCGAAACGGCGTGAAGCCGGGAGAAAAGGTGGTCACTGGCGGCGCCTTCCTGCTGGATTCCGAAAGCCGCATCAAGAGCGAATCGCAACGCAGGGGCGGCCTCGCTCAGTGATCGACCGCCTGATCGAGTTCTCCGCTCGGAGGCGCGGGACCGTTATTGGATTATTTCTCGCTCTCGCGATCTGGGGCGCCTGGACAATGCGCCGGACTCCTGTCGATGTCCTGCCCGACCTCAGCGATACTCAGGTCATTCTCTATTCGCGCTGGGATCGCAGCCCTGACGTCATTGAAGATCAAGTGACCTACCCGATCGTCACCGCCATGCTTGGCGCACCGAAAGTCAAGGCGGTGCGCGGCGTTTCCGATTTCGGCTATTCCTTCGTGTACGTGATCTTCGAGGATGGAACCGATCTCTATTGGGCGCGCTCACGAACTCAGGAATATCTTGCAGGCGTGCTCTCTGCTCTTCCCACAGGGGTTCGGACTGAACTGGGACCGGATGCCAACAGTCTGGGCTGGATCTTTGAATACGTGCTGACCGACTCTTCCGGAAGGCTGTCTCCTTCGGAGTTGCGCTCCACGCAAGATTTCTTTGTGCGCTATCACCTGCGCTCCGTACCCGGAGTGGCGGAGGTGGCATCGGTGGGCGGTTTCGTACCGCAATATCAGGTGACGGTGGACCCGGCGCGTTTGCGGGCAACGGCGATCCCATTCAGTGCTGTACTGGACGCGGTGCGGCGGAGCAACATCGAAACCGGCGGTCGCTTGCTGGAATTCGGTGGCTCCGAATACATGGTTCGTGGCCGCGGATATGTCGACGATCCGCGAGATCTCGAAGAAGCGGTTGTGTCCGGCGGTGGGACCTCGCAGGTAGTGCGCATCAGGGATCTGGGCAAGGTCACTATGGGGCCGGAAATGCGTCGGGGCGTGGCGGACTTCAATGGGCTCGGCGAGGCGGTTACTGGAATCGTGGTCATGCGCCAGGGGGCGAACGCAGTCGACGTCATCAATGGCGTCAAACACAAGCTGGAGCAGATCGCGTCTGCGCTTCCTGCCGGCGTGCGTGTAGTCCCGGTCTACGACCGCTCCGAATTGATCCATCGCGTCATCGCGAATCTACGCTTCACGCTGGTTGAAATCATAGTCACGGTCGTGCTGGTGATCCTGCTCTTCCTGTGGCATCCACCGAGCGCAGCGATTCCTATCGTCACCATTCCGTTGACCGTGTTCGTGGTGGCCGTGCCGTTCTACTACATGGGACTTTCTTTTAATGTGATGTCGCTCGGGGGCATCGCTATTGCAGCCGGCGCGCTGGTTGACGCGGCCATAGTGGTCGTGGAGCAGACACACAAGAAACTTGAGGAGTGGCAGACGGAAGGAGCACCTGGCGATTCCGACAGCGTCATCGTGTCGGCAGTGAAAGAAGTGGGCCGTCCGGCATTTTTCGCACTCTTGATCATGGCCGTTGCTTTTCTCCCGGTTCTGGCTCTCGAAGGACAGGAAGGGCGGTTGTTTCATCCACTGGCCTATGCCAAGAGCTTAACGATGCTGATCGCGGCGCTACTGGCAATCACGCTGGACCCGGCATTGCGACTGAGCCTCGCTCGCCTGGGACGACGCGACTGGGGGCGCCGGTTGCCGAGCCGATTGGTCGCTGGCGCGCTGCGTCACAAAATTCATAGGGAAGAAAAGCACCAACTGAGCCAGTTATTGATGCGCGTCTATGGGCCGGTGTTGCTGTATGCCCTGCGTCACAAGGGCCGTGTTGTTGTCGCGGTTCTGATTGCGGCAGTCATCACCGTACCTGTCTATTTTCACCTTGGCACCGAGTTCATCCCTCCACTCGATGAAGGCGTGCTGCTCTATATGCCTTCCACAGTCTCCGGAATTTCGATCACCGAAGCAAAGCGGCTGTTGCAGTTTACCGATGCCAGATTGAAGAGTTTGCCGGAAGTCGAGCAGGTACTCGGCAAGGCCGGCAGAGCCGATACCGCCACGGACTCCGCGCCGCTCTCGATGCTCGAAACCGTTGTTGTTCTCAAGCCGCGAGACCAGTGGCCGCAAAGGCTGTCTCAGCAGCAGTTGCTCCACAAACTGGACGCGATCATGCAATTTCCTGGCGTTGCCAATAGCTGGACCATGCCGATTCGCGGAAGGATCGACATGTTGGCAACCGGCATGCGCAGTCCATTGGGATTGAAAATCACGGGGCCGAACTTGCAAACGATTCAAGACCTGGGAACGCAGGTAGAGAACTTGCTTCGAAACGGTCACGGAACGCGCAGCGTCTTCGCCGAGCGAATCAACGACGGTCGTTACGTCGATATCCAGTGGGATCGCCTCAAGCTGGGACGAGCGGGCATTTCCATGGAGGAAGCGCAGTCGGCCGTCCAGAACGCGATCGGCGGCGATAATGTCACGACAGTGATCCAGGGACGGGCCCGTTACCCAGTAAACGTGCGACTCCCGCGAGATTCACGCGACAATTTGGAGGCTCTTCGTCAGGTGCTGGTGAGCAACTCTGCCGGTGCCCCTGTGCCCCTGGGACAACTCGCTGCTGTTGAAATCGTCACGGGGCCGGCGATGATTCGCGACGAGGGTGCCGCGCTGACGGGTTACGTGTATCTGGACCTTGATGGACGTGATCCGGAGAGCTACATCCATGAAGCGAACGTCGCTCTGGCCGAAAAACTGAAAGTGCCTTCGGGATACACGCTGTCCTGGAGTGGTCAATACGAAGCGTACCGCCGCACCAACCAGCGTCTACTGCAGGTCGTGCCGCTGACACTTCTATTCATCATCGTGCTGCTCTACTGGAACACGCAATCGGCCGTGAAGACGGCGATCGTCCTGCTGGCCGTCCCGTTTTCGGCGATCGGCGCCATCTGGGCACTGTACCTGCTGGGCTACCCGATAAGTCCGGCGGTTTGGGTTGGACTGATCGCGCTACTTGGAGTGGACGCCGAAACCGGCACATTCATGGTGTTGTATCTGGACCTTGCCTGGAAAAAAAGCATGGCGGAAGGCCGCATGCAAACCCACGAAGATCTGCGTCAGGCTGTCTTTGCAGGCGCGGTTCGACGCATCCGGCCCAAGGTGATGACAGTTGCCACGATGTTCCTCGGCCTCGTTCCAATCCTCTGGTCCGACGGCGCGGGGTCGGAAGTGATGAAACGGATCGCGGCGCCGATTGTAGGAGGACTTGCCACCTCATTCTTGATGGAGCTGATCGTCTATCCGTTGATCTACGAGCGCTGGAAGTCTCGCGCGCTGCCATGCCTCCAGCGGCTTTCGGCGACCGCGCGTGGGAATCCCGGATAGGCGGATGCGCCTTCCCGAAAAGAACCGCGAAGCCAGTCTCAAAATTCAAGTCGCATCGACAATTGAATCTGACGCGAGCCACCGGCCGCGCCCGCCGTAGTTCTTGCGGAAGTGCCAGGAGCGGACCTCAGTGTCTGAGGAATCTTGCCGAAGTTGACGTTGCTCATGTCGCTGACGGGGTTTGCAAAGTTGGGGTGGTTGAAAACGTCAAAGAAATTTCGAATTCACCTTAATCATCATAAGTGTTCCTTACCTATGTTTGTGCTTCATGAAAAACTCGCGGCACTCCAAGAAAACTGTCTGGGGCTAATACACGTTCCTACTACTCAACCGATCGGAGTGAAACGCCGCCGCCAATTTCGAATAGGCTCGCGACCCGGCCTGCCTGTGTTACTTTGACGCGGTGAATTTGCCGCTCGCCACGGAACTTTCAGTTTGGACTTCCGCGCTCCAGTTTGAAGACATTCCCGAGGATGTCGTCGCTGCGACGCGACTCCGTGTCTTGGATGTCATCGGGCTGGCTCTCGCCGGCGCAGAAACGGAGTTCGGCCGCTCCGTGCGGGCTGCCGCCCTCGCTGCAGCATCGCCGGGCCCATGCAGGATTCTCGGAACGGGAGATCGGGCCGCTGCTACCGCTGCGGCTCTCGCAAACGGAGCATTTCCGCAGGCGCTGGAGTTCGACGATACCCACAACGAATCCATTGTTCATATGAGCAGTCCGGCTGTGGCCGCTGCCCTTGCACTTTCTGAGACCAGGATCGTGTCCGGCAAGGATTTGATCACCGCAGTGGCACTATCTAATGAAGTCGCCTGCCGGGTCGGGGTTGTCTCTGCCGGCGAGTTTCACCGCCGGGGATTCCATCCGACGGGGCTGTTCGCTCCGTTCGGGGTGGCGTCCCTCGCGTGCCGTCTACTGGGACTCGACACAGAGAAAACGGCTAACGCAGCGGGGATGTGCGGAAGTTTCTCGGCGGGTTTGCTGGAATGTTGGGTGGATGGCACGCAGACAAAATTCGTCCACTCCGGATGGGCAGCGCAGAGCGGTCTCATGGCGGCATATTTCGCCCAGGCGGGGTTAACCGGTCCGGCTGCTGTTTTCGAAGGCCGCTTCGGCCTGTTTGCGTCGCATGTTCAGGACCCGGGCGCGCGTCGCGATTTCAACCGGATCACGAACGCGCTGGGAACTCACTGGGAGAGTCGCAATGCGTCGTTCAAGCCCTTTCCGGCGGCTCACGTCATCCATCCTTACATAGATGCCTTGCTGCGCGTCCGAACCGAGATCGGCATTCGAACGGAAGATGTTGAAAGTATCGAATGCCCGGTCGCGGCGTTCATCGTTCCGATAGTGTGCGAGCCGCTGGAAGAAAAGCTGGCACCGCTCTCGGACTCGCATGGACGTGTGAGTTTGCAGTACACGCTGGCGGAGGCGTTCCACCGGGGCGAGCTCGGGAAGAAGGCGTACGCGAGCGAGAGCCTGCGAAATCCGGAAATTCTCGGCCTGGCGAAACGCGTGCGCTATCGCGTCGATCCGGACTTTCCAGGGCCTGGCCGGTTCAAAGGTGCGGTTGAAGTGCGGCTGAAGGATGGACGCGTATTCAAGGAAGTCGAAGAATATAACCGGGGTTCAGCGGAAAACCCCATGACCTACGCGGATCTCCGCGCGAAGTTCGACGAGAACGCGAGTGGATTCCTGTCGAAGGAACAGCGAGATCGCCTGGCGGATGGCATTGCTGCTTTGGAGAATCTACGCGACGCGAAAGTGCTGGTGGATTTGGGTGTTGTCCCCTCCTCTTGAGGAGGGGTGGCTGCGCGAAGCGCAGACCGGGTGGTCAGGCGTACCGAGACATTGCGGTATGCCTGACCACCGCGGCCTTCGTCCACCCCTCTTCAAGGGGAGGGGACATATCGCCTTTACCGCGCTCCGCGTCCGTCTGCTCTCATTGGTATCCCCTACCGCGTTATCGACGCCTTCGCCAGCATGACGCCGGATCCCGACGACATTGAATCGTAATAGCGCGTGAATCGCTGTGGTTCCATTGCAGTGTACGGTTTCAGGTTGTTAGCCCAGCGATAAGAGATCGGCTGGAACCACAACTCCGCTTCCACCTGGAACGGACCCTGTGCGGCGCCGGTGTTGACCGTATATCGAATCTTGTCGCCACCTCCGGTGAAGTTGTCATCCGTTATGGCGCCGCCCTGCGGGGCAATCTCGGCGTCCACCGCGCGCTTGTTGAAGCCTTTGGGCAGGAGGCGATTGTCTTTGATGAAGCGTACGGCGGTAAGCAGGCCGGTTGTCGGAACGTTGTTCGCTCCTACCATGATGTCTTCGTAGATCTGTACCTGATCGGGATTCGTGATCTCCGTGTAGTGCTCTTCGAAACGTGTGGGATCCGCATCGTTGTCGTTGCCCGGAATGGAACCGTCCGCCTTCAGCGCTCCCGATTCAAAGACCACGCGATTATTGCGATCTTTCACCGTGACGTGGAGCCAGGCGCGGCGCGAGGGATACGCTGTCGGGAACTTGTGTCCGCTCATGTTCTCGACGGACAGATCGGCCTGCAGCCTTCCTGCAGTGACGTTCACTTGATCGATGGATACCTTTACCGTATTCGCCTTCAGGTGATCGACAGTCCGATTCGCGGCCGCTTCGAATTCCGCAGGAAGCGCCCACACATTCAGGTCGTTGCGGTACTTGTTCAGCACTCGAAGCATAAAGAAATTTCCGCCGACAAAGGTGTGGCGGCCCATGTCTTCGCGGGGCAAGCCGAGAGACACGGCGATGCGCGTCTCTTCCTCCACCTTCGGCATGTGGCAGTTCTGACAGCTTTGCTTGTCTTTGAATTCGCTCGCGAGCCATTCCTGGTACGGCATCTGTTCGGGAAGCTGTCCGATGAGCTGACCACCCGGCCCCAGCGCTTTCGTGATGAGCGTGTGGCACGTGGCGCAAAGCTCCGACTGTCGCACGTGGTCGCTCTCCGTCGGTTTGTATCCGCCAGACGAAGTCCGCATCACGCGCAACTGCCCGTCTTCAATCTTGTAGGGCCCGTACTCGGCGCGCTCGCCTTTGCTCTTTGTGGTATCCACGACGAAGCCTCCGACGAGGCTCTCCCGCGTGCCGAGCTTGTCCTTTGTGATCTGGTGGCACAACGAACAGGCCACACCATCGCGAGCCAGCCGATCTATCGGTTCGTCGGCGCCCTTCTCAAGATGGGAGAAGACTTCCCCTTCGTGTCCCTCGTACTTCGCTTGATAGCGGGCCATCGGCATGTGGCAGATGGAGCATTCGTCCTCGATCGCGGCTTTCGATTCGGAATGATCGATGGTTTCGCGCCGCACGCCGGCCTGCCAGTAAGGATCCCGTGCGGAATTTGCCATCATGGTCGCGCGCCAGTTGAGTCCAATGGAAATGTCCTCGCCCGACGAGGTCGCCAGCCCATTGTGGCAAGCGAAGCAGCGGTCGGAGGTCTGGAAGAGATCCTTGTGATCCCTCGCCGCGCCGATGGTGATCTGGTTCGCTGTCGGCAGCGCCATGAGCAGCAGGAGGCCCGCCTGAATAATGAACGGATAGATCTTTCTCATCACCAGCCCTCCCGCAGTCCGCCGTCAAAGAAATCCCAGAGTGCATACAACGAGAGCTGAGAGGACCTCCCTGCCGTGTTGTTCATCGGTGTTCGAACGCCGATGCCGACGCGCACATGCTGCCGCTTGTTCAGCGTGAACTGCACTTCAGGGACAATGTCCCAGTTTGTTTTCTCTCCGGAGACCAGATCGCGATCGCCGAGGAACTCCACCATCGGCGTCCACGTCCGACCGACTTTGCCGTTCTGCGTAAAGCTTTTGCCGAAAGCGGTTCTCCAGTAGAACGCGTTCGGTATTTTCGAGGTATCTGTCGGCAATTCGAACCCGGTCTGAATATGCGCGAACGTGTCACCGGGCAAGAGCTGGCCGATAGCCGCAAACGTTTCGAACGTGGTCACGCCGGAACCGAGGCCCTGCGATTTGTTACCTGTCGGCATCGCGACTTCGCCCTGAACGCTCAGGATCGACCCGGCCTTGCCACTGCTGAACAGGACTCGCTTGTAGCCGAGCACAAGATCGCCGATACCTCCGACCCAGCCATTGCTCTGGCGCTGAAGGAAGCTGTAGGGCGCGGCGAATTCGAGTTGACTCTTCATGCCGATTCGCTTTTCCCAGACCAGCTCGCCGGAGACGTCGTGCGCCCCTTTCTTCGTGTCGATAGTGCTGGTGAGAACGTACTCGTCCTCTGGAAATGCCTTTTCGGTAAAGAGCGTTCGCGGCAGATTGAGTTCGCCAAGCGGCCAGCCTTTCTCATCGCATCGGCTGCGCAGGTAGCCCACCACTTTGTCGATCTGCTCGTCGGTCAACGCATCCTTCCACGACGGCATGATCTCGGAGAAGCCACGTATCGGTCCGCCTTCATGAATAATGGCGTTCCAGTCGGCGGCTAGCTCCCGAGTGCTGCCACTGCAGTCCGTGAAATCCGGGAACGTCGAGGGCGCCTCGAATCCACGGATTGACTCGACCTGGCCCGCACCATTTTCTCCGTGACATCCCACGCAGGACGCTTTGAAGATCTCCTCCCCCGTATCCAGCTTCAAACCCTTGGTAGAAGCCTGCTGGGAAGGCGTCGGTTGTTTTTGAGCGGCAACAATCGTCGGCGAGCACAAAATTAAGAAAGGAAAAATAACTCGGAGTCCCAATTTCATGCGGCGGAGAATACATCAAAACTTCGGACCTTCAGCGGCGCATTTCATGCCGAAAACCTCGTAAAGAAAACGGAAATCATTCTCAAAAAAAACTGGGTCGAGTAGCAATTTCGAAGGTCGTGCTGATATTCGCGGGAAACCCCACACAATTGCTCGATTCGCAGTTGGAATCGAAGGTCACCGGCACGATGTCGAAGGTGGTGCCGATCTGGAAATCAAAGAAGGCACGGTCAGTGGCAAGCAGGGAAAGTGGTACACGATCCGACCGCTGAACGGTGTGGATTTCGGTGTGAACTCGACCGTGGATCTCACCGATGACACCAGCGTCAGCTTGAGCCGAGAATTCCTGAATGGTGTTCCGGGCCGTGCCGCTGGCGGCGGTAGAGGTCGAAGCGGTGGCGGTGCAGCTGGTGGCGGCGCGCCGGCAGCCGCGGGTGGTGCTGCTCCTGCGGAGCCTCCTGCCCTGCAGCCGGTGCTCCACCTGCTGGTGGCGCACGCGGTGGTCGTGGCGGCGAAGGCGGCGGAGCTCCCGCGCCCGTCACTCTTCATCGCGCGAAATAGGCTGCGTTAATTCAGGGACGGTCACCAAACTCTTCAGAGTCGTTGACTGTCCCTGGCCTTTTCTCTCCCTCAGAGATAGCGCTCTCGCAAAATTTTCATGTGATGCGCGACGTGCCCCGCGGAGATGAACGCGAGGGCGCGGACGGTAAACGGATTGCCACTTGCAACGCCGCGACGGGCCCACGCGTCGGGCGACAGATTCTGAAAAAACGTCAACGTTGCAGCGCGAACAGTCCGGAACTCTTCGACGTGGCTCCTCCAGGGCCGTACGTCAGCGTCTGCGCCGGACACCGCGATATCCTGATCAAAGCCCGGCAATGGACTGTCGAACCCACGTGCAAACCACAGTGCACGAAATACGAACGCGCGCTCGGTGTCGGTCACGTGGCTGAGGAGCTGTCTCATGCTCCATTTGCCTGGGGCATACCGGCGCAACGACTGGTCTTCCGAAATTTCTTCGCAAAGCGCAATCGCCTCAGATAACTGAGCTTCGAGAACCTGACAGATATCGCTTCCGGCGACCTGATCGATATAGGTGAAATAGTAATCCGCCGCCTCCGTCCGATCCGGGACCATTGTAGGGACCACGCGACCCTCCTTTCCGGGAATTCTGGATCATACCAAGCCCTGCCGGCGGTATTAACACAGGATTAATTCTTGTTTAGGTGGCCCGGCGAAAGGTGTGAAATGATAGCCTGCAATCGCCCATTCAGGTTCAAAAGTTCGCCTGTCCTTTTCCCAGGCAGATTATCGTGCAGGCTTTGTAAAATACGTTCGCAAACACAACGGAGGCCCCGTATGACCAGACAATCTCTCACGGCATTTGCCGTTTTTCTCGCAGCCAGTCTCGCCGTGCCCGCAATCGGGCAGGCGCCAACATTCAAAGTTGATAAGTTCGATATCAAAGGTGATGGCGGGACTGACTATGTCGCCGTTGAAGCCGCCACAGGCCGCGTGTTCGTTTCGCGTGCCAGTCACATGATGGTGGTCGAAGGCGCCACAGGCAAAGTACTCGGCGACATCATGCCCACGCCGGGCGTGCATGGCGCTGCTGTTTCCACGAAGGCAGGCCACGGCTTTACAACAAACGGAACCGACTCTACCGTCACCATGTTCGACCTGAAGACGCTCGCTCCGATCCGGCAGATCAAGGTCGATGTCGGCGGTCTCGACGGCATCATGTACGATGAGCCCGACGACAAGATCATTCTCACGAACCACAGCCGCCCGATCGGCACCCTCGTTGCCCTTGATCCCAAGAGCGGTGATATCGTCGGCACTGCCGAGCTTGAGGATACGGCTCCTGAAGGCGCCGCAGCCGACGGCAAGGGGCACATCTTCGTCAACAACGAAGGCAAGAGCACGATGCAGGTGATTGACGTCAAAACGTGGAAGGCGACCGCCTCATGGCCGCTCGCGCCATGCGCAGGGCCGACGGGTATTGCGTATGACAAAGCGACGGACCGCATTTTCGCAGGCTGCAACAACATGTCGGTCGTCGTTAATGCGGCCACGGGCAAAGTCGTGGCGGCCATCCCCAACGGCACGCGCGTTGACGCGCTGGGATGGGATCCGGGAAAGAAGCTGATTTATATTCCGAATGGTGGTGAGGGCAACGTCACGGTCGCCCACCAGGATTCGGCCGACAAGTACACGGTGGTTTCCACCGTTGCCACGTTCGCTGGAGCGAAGACAATCGCTGTCGATCCGACAACGCACAATGTCTATCTCTTCCAGCCCGAGCGAGGTGCGGCTGCCGCACCCGCCGCTGGCGCGGCGCCGGCGCGCGGTCGTGGTCCACAGGGTCCGATCGTGGCTTCGTGGTTTATCGTCATCAAGCCCCAGTAACGTAATTCGGGGACGGTCACCAAATCCGAATTGGGATTTGGTGACCGCTCTTGAGAAACTGCGCCGATGAGTCCTTCATTTTCTGTCGGCAGTTCCTTACAGTTTGCCCCGGCCACGCGGTCATGGGGGACTCCTGAGACGCGGCTCCAACCGTTTTCAAAATTCTACGCTGCCGCTAAACCAGTCACGATCGTTCCAAGAGTTTTCGGCTGTATTGCGTCGGCACAGCGACGTGGCGCGGGCGAGCAGCGATAGCGCTGCTATTTCCCTGGACCCGCACTGGTTGATGTGAAAAGTTGAAATACGTTGCCGTCGGGATCGTAACCGTCGCACACGGTCATTCCTTCATAATGCCACTCGCGTTCCGGCGGATAAACCGCTCCGCCGAGTTGAGCGGCCATTTGGCGCGCCCGCGCAATATCATCGACATTGAAAGCCAGTTTGACCGCGCTGTTTTCACGGACGGTTGGCGGAGTGGTGATCTTGATGTTCTTTGCGTACCGCGCCGGAATTTTGTGGACAGTCAACCGGAATAGACCCTTTTCAAGGCGGATGTGATCCTCTTCCGAACGGAAAGGGCTCAGCCCCGCAACGCCTTCATAGAAGCTTGTGAGCGATCGTAAGTTCGTCGTAAAGAGGACCGCGCCGGCTTCGTGTTTGCCCAAGTCGCCCATGTCGCTTAGGTTACAGCACATGTTTACGGCCGACGGATGCTATTTCGGGACGGTCACCAAATCCTGGGATTTGGTGACCGTCTCCTATCCTCATCGACGCTTCCAGCTTTCAGGATTTCGAGCGCACTGATAGATGGCGTAGATGATGATTCCTTCATTTTCGATCTCGTACAGGATTTCGAAAGGAAATCTTCGTACCAATGCGCTCCTGGTGCGTTCGTATCTCCGCCTTGACGGCCCCCAGTTCTTGTCACTCGGGGAAGCAAGCGAACTGCCTTCGGGAAGGGGCCCCCGTTTCCGCTCGGCGCGGTATGAAAAATCGAGCTGCAGGTCCTTTACGACACCTGGCGTTGGATCTCCGCGGAGTTGATTACCGACGAAAACCGTCCCCCAAGCATGAACGTAATTTGGGGACGGTCGAGGACGGTCACCAAATCCTATGGGTTTGCTGACTGTCCCTCTACCCGCTTCGACCCTTTCAAGCCAACCTCCCGCCGAGCCAGTAACTCCACCCGATGCACTTCCTTCGGGAGGCGCACCTCGCTCGAAATCCTGTGTCTCGTAAACGTCAACGAAATTTGAGGTGCTATTTCGTATGGGAATGACTGGGGAGTGCGCTCGCGAGCTCTCGCGTAAGGTCGGCCGCGGGCACTTCCCTGCATCCGCTGACATTCTGTCCAGCCCACAAAGGCGAGAAGTCGCCGCTGCCCTGGGTCTCGGCCCTGGCGCGCAAGGGCGCGATGGCCGACGCCGCCAGTGGAAAAGGTGGGGCCACGGGGGTCATTGGCCCAAGCTCCCTCATGACACGGTTAACGATACCCCGAGCGGCCCGTCCTGTGAAAACGTTGGTGAGCGCGGTGACGCGGGCGGCCTCGCTTTTCAGCGCTGCTCGATGTACCGCGCTCGTTGTGGCCTCGGGGCACAGGAGGTAGGCGGTCCCGACTTGGACGCCCGCCGCGCCGAGCGCGATGGCGGCTGCGAAGCCCTTTGAGTCTGCAATGCCGCCCGCGGCGATGACTGGGATCTTCACAGCGTCCACGATTTGCGGTACCAGCGCGAACGTGCCGAGCTGGAGCGTAAGATCCTCAGACAGAAAGCTGCCGCGATGACCACCGGCCTCGATCCCCTGCGCGATGATCGCATCGACCTCATGCGCTTCGAGCCAGCGCGCCTCATCGACAGTCGTGGCTGAGGACAGGACCTTCGCGCCCCAACTGCGCACGCGTGCGAGCAAAGCCTCTGAGGGCAGACCGAAATGAAAGCTCACAACAGAGGGCCTGAAGTCGGCAAGGACGTCCGCGGCCTCATTGCCAAAGGGCAATCGGCTGGGGCCCGGCGGAACGGCGCTCGCATCGATTCCGTACTCCTCGAAGTACGGCGAGAGTGTCCCGCGCCAGATCGCTTCTTGCTCGGTATTGGATTCGGGCTGTGCATGACAGAAGAAGTTCACGTTGACCGGCTTCGTGGTCTGCTCCTTGATGGTCACCAGCTCTTTGCGCAACGCGTCCAAGCTGAGCATCGCGCAAGGCAGCGAGCCGAGCCCCCCGGCATTGGAAACCGCGACCGCAAGAGTGCTACCCTGCACGCCGGCCATGGGCGCCTGGATGATCGGGAGATCGATTTCGAGGAGCTTCTGCAGCGTCACCATAAGGACCTCAGTACACCTGGCTCAGCAGACCCATATTCCACCCGTTACGAAAAGGCCGAGCATAGAAGCGAGGAGGCTATTCCGGGGGCCTTTGTCTTATCCTCATCGACACTTCCAGCTTTCAGGATCCGAGCGCCGTGATTGATGGCATAGACGATGATTCCTTCATTTTCGATCTCGTACAGATTTCTTAAGAAAATCTCCGTGCCAAGGCGCGCCTGGTGCGTTCACGTCTTTATCGGGTATTTCTCAGGGGCGTCTTCAATTGAGGCGATGCAGTCACATTGACCTTTCGCAAGAAGTCATCGCCGAGTCCCGGATCTCTCTGGTCATACTATTGAATTGCCTGTCGATACGTGTGGCAAACAATTAAGAGACGCGTGGACTTGTCGCAGCCTGCTCGAAAGTCACACCATCGTGGTCCTTCGGGTTTCGATCGGCTTTCACGGGTCTCGCTCGAACCTTTACTCGGGATGCATTTCGGGACGTACTCCGAATTCACCGACATCTGGCTGAAGGTCCCGACATTCATCGACCGTCTCTTCAACGTCACCGGAATTCTACAGGCGCATCTCAGCCGTGATTGCATCGTAAGGCGCGGACACGCGACCGTTCACCCGGTTCAGCAATCCAGAGGCTGTCAATGTTTCAACATCTTCATGAACGCGTTTATAGTCCCGGCCGAGGCGATCCGCGAGGGCCCGTACAGAAGGGGCGGGGTTTTGATGAACGTCGCGCAGCAATTCGAGTCGTTTTGGCGTAAGTGCGCTAAGGAGCGCCTGCAGATCCGGAAATGTCAGATGTCTTTCGCGTACTTTCTCGCCCTGCTCCATTCGATGCCATGCGTTGACAAATCGCTGGCCCATCTCCTGGACCGTACCCAGGTTAACCTTCACCCGTTTGCTCATGACTCACCTCTCAAGCCGCGGACATCCTCCAGGAAGTCTGCAATCAGCTTCTCAACCGGGCTGAAGGAATATTGTTCCTGTCTGCCTTTGACATGGCGGTGATCGCCTTTACCTCGCTCATTGTCGTAGCTTACGAGCCGGACGCCCTCTTGCCCATAGAACAGACTGTATTTGAATCTGTGCGTACTACCCGAGACCGATTGCGGAGCTTCCCATATTTTCATCTCGATAATTGCTCCGTCCGGTAGAACCTGCTTGTCATGGTATGCAAGCACGGCTTTCATATGGCGCATTGTGCCATAGCGCTATTGGTGCAGCAAGCGGCTATCTAAATGGTTTTGTGGGAGGGGAAGCCGAACTCCAGAAGGCAAGCAAACGGGCGCAGTCCAGTGATTCTGGCACCAGATGATAATGCGTCAAGTGGGTGACGCAATACAGAATCAGGCTTCATCGACGGCAGGAAAGCGGCGCAGGAAAATAGGCCGAGAGTTTTATGCCGATTAGAACAAAGGGAAGGAATGAGGAGAAGGATTTCCCAAAGCGAAATCCCTCTCTGTCCCTAAATTGTCAGCATGCCGGTGCTGTCGCCGAAGCTGTCGTTGTGGACGCCGAGCTTGTCGAGCATGCCGAGGAGCAGGTTCGACATCGGGGTGTGGGCCGGAGTCACGATGTGGCGGTTGCCCTCGAGTTTGCCGCTGGCGCCGCCGAGGAGAACGATGGGTAGCGGATCGTGATCGTGCTGGTTACCGTTGCTCATGCTGCTGCCATACAGGATCATCGAGTGGTCGAGCAACGTCCCATCGCCGTCCTGCGTCGTCGCAAGCTTGTCGATGAAGTAAGCCAGCATGGACACGTGATACTTGTTGATCAGCGCAAAGGAGTCCATGTTTGCCTTGTTGTTCGCGTGGTGCGACGCGCCGTGGAAGCCGCTGCGGTTGGTGCTCTCCGGAAAAGTTGCCGGGCTGAGGTCTTTCGCGTACATCAGCGTGGCGACGCGAGTGACATCGCTCTTGTAGGCCAGAGCCAGAAGGTCGAACATCAGCTTGATATGCACGTCGAAGGTCTCGGGTGTACCGACCGGCGCATCGGGAAGCGCCTGATTCGAGCCGGCCTGGGCCTCCGCCATCTTGATACGGCGTTCGATCTCGCGGATGTCCTCAAGGTAGGCGTCCACGCGGACGCGGTCCGATGCGGGTAACCCGCGCTGCAGATCCAGAGTCTGCTGCCGAATCGAATCCAGGATGCTGCGGTCTTCCTGCTTCCGCCGCAGGCGCTGTTCGGCCGTGCCACCATCGCCAAACAATTTCTCAAACACAACCTGCGGACTGTTTTCCATCGGCAGCGGAGATGTCGGCGTGCGCCAGGAGATCGTATTGAAGTACGCACAACCGTAACCCGCGCCGCAGCTCAGGTTGACGTCTTCGATGGCCAATTCCAGCGAGGGCAGCGGTGTTTCCTGTCCGATAGCCGCGGCAGCGATCTGATCCACGGTCGCGCCGACTCTGACAGTGTTCTTCTGAGGAGAGCCGCCGCTCAGAAAAATGGCTGCAGAACGCGCGTGCTCGGCGCCGGCATCGGCGCCCGTCGCGCTCTTGTGCGAAAGGTTGCTGATCACAGAGAGCTGATTACGGTACTTCTCCAGGGGAGCGAGAGTCTCCGTCATGTCGAAGTTCTTGCCTTCCTTCGTCGGGGTCCACTTGTACATCGTGGCGCCGTGCGGCACGTAGAACGCGCCGAATCGGGTTTTCGGCATTGCCGCAGTCGCTTTCAGCGGAGTTTGCGCGGGAACCATCGATTCCAGGAAGGGCAGAGCGAGAGTGACGCCTGCGCCACGGATGAACGTCCGCCGGGATAGGTGCTTTTTGGTGATGAACATTAGTGGGCCTCCTCTGCCTTTTTCACTCTCATCTGGAATGGTTCGCTGTTCACTATAGCCGTAACCAGCGTTGAAAATCGATAATCGTTCTTGGCGGCGTCGCGCGTGATTGTACGGATCGCCGGCATGTCGTAGTAGTGCGCCGAACGCCCGGTTGCATACATCAGCAGCTTCTCGGTCATGGTCTGAACGAAAGCGTCGGGATAACGCAGCAACGCGGTCCTCAGGCTCTCGATGCCGTTCAGCGGGGTGCCGTCCACGAGCTGTCCCTGCGTATCGATTTTCGTTCCGGAATCCTGCGTACGCCAGTGTCCGATGGCGTCGAAGTTCTCCAGCGACAGGCCGATGGGATCCATGATCTGGTGGCAGCCTTTACACGGCTGGTTCGCGCGGTGCTGCTCCATCCGCTCGCGCACCGAAAGGGCCACGGTCTTGACGCCCTGGCCATTCGTGTTCTCAGGCAGGGGCGGCACGTTCGGCGGCGGCAGCGGCGGGGGGCTGCCCAGCAGGTTTTCCAGAATCCACGCGCCGCGGGTTACCGGCGATGTCCGATTTGCCGCGGATGTGATCGTCAGGAAACTCGCCTGGCCCAGAAGCCCTTTGCGCGCCGGATTGGTCACCGAGACGCGACGGAAGTCCGTCCCGTAGATATTCGGGATGCCGTAATGTTTCGCGAGCCGTTCGTTCACGAATGTGTAGTCGGCCGTCATCACGTCGAAGACATTGTGGTCTTCGCGGACAATGCTGGCGAAAAGCATTTCCGTTTCGTGCTGGAACGCCTGCCGCAGGTTGTCGTCGAAGTCGGGATACAGAAGAAGGTCCGGATTGCGGTTGCGCAATTCGCGAAGAAAGAGCCACTGGCCGGAGAAGTTCGCGATCATCGCCTGAGACTTCGGGTCCTTCAGCATGCGCTTCACCTGCTGCTGCAGCATGACGGGATCTTTCAGTTTGCCTTGCTCCGCGGCCGTCAACAGTTCCTCATCCGGAATGCTGCTCCACAGGAAGAACGACAACCTCGACGCGAGTTCGAGATCGCTGATGCGATGCGCCGCGCCAATAGGCAGGTTTGCAGGATCGCGCTCAAACCGGAACACGAATTCGGGATCCGACAAGAGCCGGCGAAGCGCCATTTCGATGCCGGTGTCGAAGTCGCCGGCCTGGCGTCCCTTGGTGTAAAAGCTCATGAGCAGAGCGACGTCGTTGTCCGTCACCGGACGGCGGTAAGCCCGGCGCGCCAGCGTCGAAACAATTCGGCGGGCGCAGGCGGTTTCCTGGGCCGCGGCTGTCGGGCGGCAGACAAAAATCTTCGCGCGGCTTGGCGTGTCGCCAGGTCCCCCAATGGCGTAGGGCCCGAGGATTTCCACGCTCGAAAGATGGGGCACGGTCGTGTATCCGAACTGGACACCTGTCTGCAGATCCGCCGTCGTGGCGTCAAAGGGCTGAAGCAGATCGTCTACGTCGGCGGCTGTTCTTTTGATGAAGGTGACTTCAATCGTTTGCGGCCCGGCTTTTACCGGCAGCCGGATCTCCAGAGGTGCTGCCGGCCCACCGCCCGCGGTGCCGCCGCGAATGTAATAGTAGGGCGCAGATCGAAGGTCCAGCAACAACACGCGGACGCCATTCAGGCTCATCTCCAGTTGTTCGTTCTTCGCAGACTGGCCGTACTCCGGACCGAAGTTCACCTTCAAAAGGGAGAACTTGAAGAGGTATTCGCCATCTACAGGGAAATTGTGTTTGATGACGATGCCGCCGCGCGTGCCGAGCGGCAGTCCTTCGACGTGTTTATCCTGCGACACGTCTCCGCGCACCTTAAAGGTGGTGGAGAGCGGTCCGATATCGGTATCGCCAATGGCAATCCGGCTGATCTTGGCTGCGGCGCCGACGTAACGTTCGATGAGCGCGGGCGACGTTCCCAGAACGTCGGCGATGTTGTCGAGGCCCTCAAGGGAGTCATCCGCCGGAAGAATCGCAGTCGGATCGATTTCGACAGCAATCAAGTCGCGGATCGCATTCCCATACTCGGCGCGATTCATGCGATGCAGCGCTGTCGCGCCAGGATTCGGCTTTGCAGCGGCAACCCGGTCGAGCGAGTTCTCGATCGTGTGGCGGAAAGTTTCGTAAGCGGCCTGCTCCGGCCGCGGCAGTCCACTAGGCGGCATGAGGCCCGCGCGTAGTTTCCGCACAACCTTTTCCCAGACTTCCGGATTGGTTTCCGGATGATCGACGTCCAGCGACTCCAGCGTGAGGCCGCCCGTCTTTGCCTTGTCACTGTGGCAGGTGACGCAGTACTGCGTCAGGATCGCTTTCTGTGCGGAGTCCGGCCGTTGCTGCCCGATAGTTGTCGCCAGCAGGAACCCGCTCGCGAGCAGCGACGAACCGATGAGAATGACTTTCTTCATGAATCGAATCTCCTGGTCGAGCGCAGGTCCCCTCCTCTTGAGGAGGGGTGGCCGAAGGCCGGGGTGGTCAGGCCAGCTAGAATTTCCAGCATGCCTGACCACTTTCTTTGGCTTCGCCCTACCGGGCTCGCGCTCCGCGCCCGGCCGCTCCCGCTGGTCGCGTCCACCCCTCCTCAAGAGGAGGGGACACGTTGACCCGCCATACACCTCTTTCATTTCTTCTCACCCATTAATTCTTTCAACAGCGCGATCGTATTCGGCTTGGCAACCGGCGGTTGAACCGCGAGGAACACGCCCCCTGCAAAATCCATCGGCGTTCGGCCCTGCGAATCTTTCACATCCAGTTTGCCGCCCGCGGCAACGAGCAGCTTCACCATCGCGTCGAAGCCTTTGTTGGTGGCGCCGTGCATTGCGGTAAAACCCTGCTTGTTGACGGCGTTCACGTCGGCTCCTTTCTCCAGGCAGAGCTTGGCCGCTTCGAGGTATTCCTCGTTGGAGCGGCTGTAGGTCTGGCTGACGACCCAGTTCACGCCGGCCGCGGCCATCAGCGCCGTTGAGCCTTCATTGGTCTTGATGTTGGGATCGGCGCCCTTCTCGAGCAGCAATCGCATCAGGGCGATGTCGCCGACGAGCGCCGCCTTAATGAATGCGGTTTGCCCGTCGAAGTTTACCCAACTGGCGGTGCCTTGCATGAAGCCGCGAGGCGGCGTCGTGTTGACCTGCGCATTGGGATTGGCTCCTTTCGCAAGGAGCGCTTTGATCAAATCCATCGGATCTCCGGCGTCGGGGACAGCCGGCGGAGATTCCCGCGTGAAGTCAGGGTTGCGCATTTCCACGGCCGCAAACAGCGGAGTGCGTTTCCAGAACCGGTCGGGCTGATTCACATCGGCGCCGCGCTCCACAAGGAACATCGCCACTTGGATATGATTGTTGATCGTCGCCACCACCAGGGGTGTCGAGCCATTGGCTGACGGGAGGTTGATATCGGCCTTCGCGTCGATCAGAATACGCGCCATCTCCAGGTTACCTTCGCGAGCGGCGAAATTCAGCGCGGTCATGGCGCCGGAGGGCGCAGGAACGGCGCGGGGCCTGTAGATGCCCGGGCCATGCGCTCCGATGTCGCCGGAGGTGCCCTGTGGATCCGCCGTGACTCCGTCAGGAATCACGAGGGCTGTTTGAGCATTGATGTCAGCGCCCTTTCCCAGCAGCAGCTTTACCGCGTCGGGATGATTCTCGAGGACGGCCCACATCAGCGCAGTCTGGCCTCGAACTTCTTCTTTTGCATTCACGACCGCGCCACGATCGATGAGTAGTTTGATCGCATCGACGTTGCCGGTGCGCGTGGCGGTCATGAGCGCGGTTTCTCCGCCCGGGTTGGCGGTGTTGGGATTAACGCCTGCCTTGAGGAAGACGTCGATCATCGCGGCGTTGCCGTTCACGCATGCCAGGTAGAAGGGGGTAACGCCATAGCGCGTGGCGATGTCGACTTTCGCACCGGCTTTGATCAGCGTCTGAACCGTCTCCAGATCATTCTGCCGGGCCGCCCAATGGAGAGCCGTCATGCCGTCGGCCTGGGGCGCGTTCAGATCGGCTTTCTGTTGGATCAACGTCCGAATGGCGTCTCGATCGGACCGCTGCGCTGCATCGGCGAGACGTGCGTCACCGGGTCCGGCGAGCGCGAGCGACGCCGAAAGTACGAATCCGAGGATCTGCATAGTTTAGCCCCCTGAGAATGCCGTTGAATTCTATGTCAGGAACAGACTTTCTGCAATTTCCGGAGGACCCGTCAATGTTTGGTAAAGTGCACGTGTGGAACACTTTTTCACCTGCCCCTACTGTTGGCAGACTATTTCCATGGTGGTCGATCTTTCCGTGGAGGACCAGACCTACGTGGAAGACTGCGAGGTGTGCTGCCACCCCATCGAGATCCACTGCGCGTGCGAAGACGAGAGCCTCGTCGATTTCGACGCGCGACCGCTGGAGTGAGAATTCGGATTAACCGCCAAGACGCCAAGGTCGCCAAGAGGGAAGGAGCAATAGTCCCATGTTCTTCTCTTGGCGACCTTGGCGTCTTGGCGGTTAATCCCAGATTCTCCTCGAGTAGCGCTATTCGTACCGCAAGGCGATCGTGGGGTCGACGGCCACCGCACGCCTCGTGGGCGCGAGGCAAGCGACTACCGCGATAACCAGCAGCCCGAGGGAGACCGTCGTAAAGGTGACAGGGTCGGTCGGGCTGACCTGCCACAGAAAATTGGCAAGGAAACGGGTGAGGGCGAAAGCGCCCACGACTCCGACGACGATGCCAATGGTGATCAGCAGAATAGCCTGGCGAACAACCAGTCCAACGACGCTACCGGTGGTTGCACCCAGGGCGACCCGGATGCCGATCTCGCGCGTCCGCTGAGCCACGGTATAAGCCATCACGCCATAGATGCCGAGGGCAGCCAGCACGGCCGCTGATACGCCAAAAACCGCCAGAAGCATCATGAATACGCGCACTTCGCTCAGACCATCATTGAGGTAGCCCTCCACAGTGCGCAGACTCCCTGCGGGTTTGCTGGAGTCGATCTCGGCGACCGCGCTTCGAACGGAGGGGATGAGTTTGTTGGGATCGTCCAGGGTACGTATCACGAAATACATCGCGGCGCGAAAGTTCCAGAACGGACCCTCCCACTGTGCCGTCTGCTGAACGTGCGGTACATACAACGTCGGTTGCGGCTGCTGTTCGAAACGGCCCTGAAGCGTGTCGCCGGCCACCCCGACAATCTCGCGCGGCACTTCGTTCGGGACGAAGTCCAGAGTGATGGTTTTGCCGACAGGATTTTCGTTCGGCCACCAGCGTTCGGCCATTGCCTTGCTGATGATCACCACTCGCGGGCCCGCGGCGGAATCATTCGAGGTGAAATCACGTCCTTGCAGTAGCGGGATTTTCATGGTCGAGAAGTAATTTGTCGTGATCGCATAGTAGTTGGCGTTCAGTCCCGGTCCGGTGCCCGGCTCGGGTGCGGGCCGCCCTTGGATGCTGAAGCCCATGTTCATCGTGCCGGTAAGCGGCGGCCGGCTGATGCCGGCGGCCGAAACGACGCCCGGAATCGCCCCGAGCCGCTGCTGCATCCGATCGAACGTCAACCCCGTGATGGGGTTGATGTCCCAGAGTCCGAAGCCGCGGAATTGACCCACGGGCTTCATCATCTCCGACTGGGCGAAGCGGAATTCGAAGCTGAGCAGGTTGCTCGTATCGGCTCCGAGTTTGTTCGACCGCAGCTTAAGAAATGTGTTCATCATCAGCCCTGCGCCAATCAGCAAGACGAGAGCAAGCGCGATCTGTCCTGCAACCAGCACCTGCCGCACGCGCTGGCGTGCCGATCCGTCCATGCCGCTGCGCCCGGACTCCTTCAGCGACGTGGCCAGATCGACCTTCGACGTTTGCAGCGCCGGCAGGACACCGAAAACCAGGCCGGTGAGAATGGAGATGGCCGCGGTGTAGGCGAGCACTGTTCCACTGATCCCGATGTTTTCGGTGGGGAGAGACCCTTCGGGCAGGGAGGCTAGAATCATCCGCAGGCCTGCCCAACCGAGGGCACCACCAAGAGCGCCCCCGGCCGCTGCCAGCAAGACACTTTCAGTCAACAACTGACGGATGACGCGACTGCGTCGCGCCCCCAGCGCAGCACGCACGCCCACTTCGGACCGGCGGGACGCCGCGCGCGCCAGCAACAATCCGGCGACATTCGAGCATGCGATCAGCAGAACGAAAACCACCGCGCCTTGCAGAATCATCAGAGGCTCTTTGAGCCCCTGAGTGAAGGCGTCCTGAATGTTCTCCACGAAAATACCGCGATCGCGGTTCCGCTCGGGCAGGGTTTGCCGGAGTCCGGCTGCGATAGAATCCATTTCCGAGCGGGCTTGTTCGAGCCTCACTCCGTCTTTCAGTCGGCCGGCGACGAGCAAAAAACTTGCCGCGCTGTTTAATTGCTGGGGCAAGAATCCCATCGGCGCCCAGTACGACGTCTGGTTACTCGCGAAGTCGAAGCCTTCCGGCATGACTCCAATAACCGTAATCTGCGCGTTGTCGACGCTGAAGGTTTGCCCCAGAGCGGATGTCGAGCCAGCGAAACGACGTTGCCAGAAGCGATAGCTGAGAACGGCGACCTTGGCCGGATTTCCGTCTTGATCTTCGTCCTTCGTGAAGACCCGTCCGAGGAGAGGCTTCACTCCGAGCACATCCCACATGGAATATGTGAGCTGTGCCATCTGGCTGCTCTCGGCCAAAACGGTTTTCTGCTCGCCGTTCAGGTTGACCGTGCGGCCGTAGTATCCTCCGATCGACGCGAAGGACTTGCTTCCGTTCTTCCACGCCAGATACTGAGCGGCGGTCGCACTGTTGCGGTTGCTCGGGTTGTTTGTGGGAACCGACCACAAGATCATCACTCTGTCGGGGTTCTGGAACGGCAGGGTGCTTAGCAGCGTCCCGTTGATGATGCTGAAGATGGTCGTGTTGGCGCCGATTCCGAGCGCCAGCGAGAGAATCGCCGCAACGGTGAAGCCGGGTTTCTTCAACAGCATGCGGAATCCGTAGGTGATGTCCTGCCATAGGGTCGCCATCGATCTCGCCTCCTGAGGGTGTCTGCGCAATAAAGACGTTGCTTCCGGGTCTTTAGTTCCGCAGGGCACGCAAAAAAAACGGATGCGGTCGCGTCGTTGGGGCTTCGCACAAAAGTTCGGCAAGTGGTCGTGCGTCCTTCTCCCTCCGGGAGAAGGTGCCCCGGGCGAAGCGCGAGCCCGATAGGGCGAAGCCTCAAGAAAAAAGGGGCGGATGAGGGCTTATTCGCGCGCCCTCACCCGGCCTTCGGCCACCCTCTCCCGGGGGGAGAGGGCCCGCACGAAAGAAGTCCGCGACTCTTGGTGCAAAGCGCTTCTGCCTCAAGAGGAGGAGACTCGTTTCTACCAGTTCATTCGCTTGCGAAGCGCCGTAATGTGCGCCACGTGGTGGCGGCCGTGCCAGGCGTAGATCGGAACATTGACGTCCAGGGTTACCACGCCGCGTTCCGGGTGAACAAAACTTCGCGTCCAGTCCGCGTCGGTCAAGGATTCCAGGAGCGCGGTCCACCGGGCATGAAGTCCATCCAACAGCAACAGCGACGGCTCAACCGGTCCGGACTGCGCATCTTTCAAGACTGCCCAGCTGCCCTCGTCGTAGGCCATGATCGCGGGTTCCTGGAGGGTCAGTGCGAATCGGGTACGTATATAGGAATGCATATGACTGTCCGCAAGGTGATGCACGACCTGGCGCACAGTCCAGCCTTCAGGCCGGTAGGGTGTATCGAGTTGCTTGTCGGAAAGTCCTTCAATCGCATCGCGAAGACGGCTTGGAAGGTCCGCAAGTTCCAGAAGGATTTTCTTGCGGTTCGCGGCCGTGACCTTCTCATCGGAGAATCGACCGATCGGGTAGCTCAGATCCGTACTGCTCATACAGCCAGGGGGCTTGTGCTGTCTCCGAGCTTGTCGATGTGAGCACCAGCCTTGTCGAGAATCGTCAACAGCAGGTTCGTCATCGGCGTGTTGCCGGGGAAAGCGTGGTGATAGCCGGTCTTGAGTTGCCCGCCGAGCCTGCCGGCCGTCAGGGTGGGTAGATCGAAGTGACGGTGAAGATTGCCGTCGCCCATGCCCCCGCCGTAGAGCACCAGGCTGTGATCGAGCAGGGACCCGTCGCCATCGGGCGTGCCTTGGAGGCGAGTGAGGAAATGGTTGAGCAGTTCGACGTGATGGATGTCGATGCGCTGCTTCTTCGCAATCAATTCCGGATCGTTGCGATGATGCGACACGGCGTGATGCTGCTCGGGAACGCCTATACTCGCGAATGTGCGCGTACTCAGTTCGCGCGCAAAGATCATCGAGAAGACGCGGGTGACGTCGGCCTGCCAGGCGAGCGCAACGAGATCCAGCATCATCTTTGTGTAATCGTCGAAGGCGTCCGGAACGTCGACCGGACGGTCGGGAAGTTCGATGGTATGCGTCCCTCCCTTTTCCGTGTTCTGGATGCGCGTTTCGATCTCGCGTACGGAATCCATGTATTCGTTCAGCTTTGTGCGGTCGCCGCGGCCAAGATTTTTCGACAGCGAATTTACTTCATCCACAATCGAATCGAGAATGCTGCCCGTGTTCTTCAGGCGAGTGAGGCGCTGCGCGGCGCTGCCGCCGTCACCGAACAGGCGTTCGAAGACAACCCTCGGATGCGTTTCCGCCGGATTGGGCGTCGTTTCATTTCTCCACGAGACGGTGTTGACGTAGAAACAGTCGCCGGAATCGCAGGAACCCTGCGTGGGAAAATCCACGGTGAGTTCGAGCGACGGAACCTGCGACGTCCTGCCGATGACCTTGGCCGCGATTTGATCCGCCGTTGTCGCAAGGCGCACTTCGATGCCGGGTTGGGTACGATCGTAAGCGTGAACGCCCGTAAGCCATGCGGCTGAAGCGCGCGGATGATCGCCGGTTCCGTCGCCGACGGTATCGGCCTGGAGATGCGCCAGTCCGCTGATCACGTTGAGTTGATCTTTCACTCCGCTCAGCGGCTTGAGTGTTGGCGATAGTTCAAAGCCGGCGCCTACGGTCGATGGCGTCCACTGATTCTGAATCACTCCGTTTGCGATGTAGATGAATCCCAGTCGTGGTGTGGGCCGGGCGGCCTGTGCCGAGAGAGCAGGAACCATCGCGTCCAGGAAGGGCAGCGCGAGCGTCGCGCCGGTGCCTCGCAGGAATGTTCTTCTGGAAAGGGCCTTCTTTGTAATGAACATTACTTGATGGCTGCGCCCTATCGGGCTTGCATTCGCTCCGCTCATTGCGATTCTCCTTATTTCTGCGTCTGTCTCATCTGAAACGGAACGCTTTTCACCACACCCAGCACCAGCGCCGACAGTGTGTACTTGTCGCGGGCCGCGCCGCGCGCGATCTCGCGGGCCGCTGGAGCATCATAATATTGCAGATTCCGCCCTGCCGCATACATCAACAGTTTTTCGGTCACCGTCGACACGAACTCGTCCTGATGCTCCAGCAACATTTTCTTCAATCCGGGGATGCCGTCGAAGCGCGTGCCGTCGGGGAGCAACCCGGACGCATCAATCGCCCCGCCCGCGTCCCGATCTCGCCATTTACCCAGCGCGTCGAAGTTTTCCATCGAGAAACCGATGGGATCCATGCGCGCGTGGCACCCGGCGCATGCGGGGTTGGCGCGATGCTGCGTCATGGCTTCGCGCATCGTCAGCACCTTGCCCGGTTCGGCGCCTTCAATCTTCAGCGCGGGAACGTTGGGCGGCGGTGGGGGCGGCGGTGACGAAAGAATGTTTTCGAGCACCCACTTGCCGCGTAGCACGGGCGACGTGCGATTCGCGTACGACGTGATCGCCAGGATGCTGCCCTGTCCGAGCAGACCGCCGCGCGGACTGCCCTCCGGAAACGTTATTTTTCTAAAGTAGCTGCCCTGAATGTTGGGAATGCCGTATTGCTTCGCGAGCCGCTCGTTCACGAACGAATAATTTGCCGTCAGCAGGTCGAGAATGCTGCGGTCTTCGCGCAGGATGCTGTTGAGGAAAAGTTCGGTTTCGCGCCGGAAAGCGGCGCGCAAGGTTTCGTCGAAGTCCGGGAAAAGCAATTCGTCGGGGACTTTCGAATCGATGTCGCGAAGGTAGAGCCACTGCGCCGCGAAGTTGGTCACCATCGATTCGGAACGCGGATCGGCGAGCATGCGCTTCACCTGCTGGTCGAGCGTCGCGGGGCTCTTCAGCTTGCCGGCGATGGCGGCGTCCAGCAGTTCGTCGTCGGGAATGCTGCTCCAGAGAAAGAACGACAGGCGCGACGCGAGCTCCAGGTCGCTGACGCGATGGGCCGATCCGGGAGCGGCATTTGGCGGATCGCTTTCGATGCGGAACAGGAACTGCGGACTGACGAGTACCCGCTCGAGCGCCCGCTCGACACCGATATCGAATCCCCCTTCCATCCGGCCCGCCATATAGAAGGGAATCAGCCGATCGACGTCGGCCGCCAGCGAAGGTTTGCGGTAGGCGCGCTTCGTCAGGGTTTGCAGGATCTGTCGAGCACACGCGAGTTCCGTGTTTGTCGTCGCGCCGTTTGGCGGATGACAGGTGAAGAGACGCCGTCGGCTTGGCGTGTCGCCGGAGCCCTTGACTGCATACGGCCCGCTGATGGTTACCGATGCGATCGCGGGTTGGCTTCCCCTGCTGCGTAGACGCGGCCGCAGCGTTTCTTCGTCGCGCGCCTGGCTGTGCTCAATGAAAGTGACGCCAACGAGATGTTCTCCCGCTTTCACGGGAATGCGGTATTCCATGGGCTGAGCCGCTCCGCCGCGTCCACCGCGCGCCCCACCGCCGCGTGCTCCTCCACCCCGCGCTCCGCCGCCTCGCGCTCCCGCAGCTCCGGCGGGGGCTCCCAGAGGAATGAGCTGCATGCGCTCCCCATCCACGGAGATTTCAATTTCATTGGAATCGCGGGCGTTGCCTGCCATGTCGAGGGCCACTTCGTACTCGCCATCGACCGGAAAATAGCTGCGAATCGCAAGGCCGCCGCGTGTCCCGAAGGGCAATTCTTCAACCCGCGCATCCTGAAGTTGTTCAGGATGCAGCTTGTGGATATTGACCATCAGCGGCATTTCCGGATTGCCTACGGCGAGCCTGCTGATCTTTCGCGCCGCGTCGAGATATCGCTCCATCGTGCTTGGCGAAACGAAGAGCAGATCCGCAATATTGTCGAAGCCGCTGCTGACGTTGTCGGCGGGCAGCAGGAGGGAGTAGTCCATCTCCCTGGGCAGGGCGTCGATTGCAAGCAGATCGCGAATGGCGTTCTGATACTCCGTGCGGCTCAGGCGATGCAGCAGCGGCAGCGTGCCGGGATTGGGTTTCGCGGTTGCGGCGCGGTCGAGTTCCGTTTCGAGGAACGTCGAGACGGAGTCGTACGTGGCTTTGGCCGGCCTCGGCGCGGTTGTCGGCGGCATCGCTCCCGAACGAAGCTTGCGGACAACTTTTTCCCAGAGTTCCGGGTTGGTGCCGACGTGCGTGAGTTCTGAGGGGTCGAGCACGAGACCTGCCGTTTTGAGCCGGGTGTTGTGGCAGGTCACGCAGTACTGTTCGAAGACTGCTGCGGGTGTCGCCGGCCGCGGGGTTTGCGCGCGGGTGGTGAGAGTCAACGCGAACAGCAAGGCGCAAATTGTAAGGAGGTGTCCCCTCCTCTTGAGGAGGCGTGGCCGAAGGCCGGGGTGGTCAGGCGTGCCGAGATTTCCCGTACGCCCGCCACGCAAACTGAAAGGTATTCGCATTCCTGACCACCCCGTCTGCTCCCGTTGGTCGCAGCCACCCCTCCTCAAGAGGAGGGGACACTCATCGTTGAGAAATTCCTCGGGGGAATATACTATTCGCCCAGCGAGGAACCCATGAAAAACTTCAGCGCCCTGTTCGCGTCGGCATGCCTGTTGGTAGTAACCACAATCACGCTCGGCGGACCGCCGGACCAGCGTCTGATCGAAGCGGTGAAGAAGTCGGACGTGAAGACCGTGCGATCCCTGATCGCGTCCCGCGCTGATGTCAATGTCGCCGAACCGGACGGATCCACCGCCCTTCACTGGGCCGCCCAGCGCGATAATGCCGAGATCGTCGGGCTCCTCCTCGCCGCGGGGGCCAGCCCCAGGACAGCCACGCGCTACAACATCACTCCGGTGTACTTCGCCGCGACCAACGGAAACGCGGACATCCTTGAACAACTTCTGAAGGCAGGCGCCGATCCTAACGGCGCATCCGAGGAGGGTGAAACCCCCATCATGACTGCCGCGCTCACCGGGAAGGCCGATGCCATCAAGGTTCTGCTCAGCCATGGCGCCGACGTGCACGCGAAGGACCCGGTTAAAGGTCAGACGGCTTTGATGTGGGCTGCATCCGAAGGAAACACCGCTGCGGTGGAACTGCTGGTTTCTGCCGGTGCCGACATTCAGTTGAAGTCGAAGAACGGATTCACGCCGCTGCTTTTCGCGGTGCGGGGCGGAAGCATCCCGGCAACGAAGGTCCTGCTCGATCATGGCGCCAGCGTGAACGATGCTGCACCGGATGGGACCAGTGCGCTGAACATGGCGACCGTGAATGCCTACTTCGAACTTGCCGGCGTGTTGCTCGATCGCGGCGCAGACCCGAATGCGGCTGACCCTCGCGGGTCCGCGCTTCACACGTTGGCATGGTTGCGCAAGCCCGGTGCCGATGGCGCTGCCGGCGTTGGAAACACGCCTCACGGCCCGCCGGTTCCCTCGGGAAACGTGACGCCGCTGGAGCTGGCGAAGAAGCTTCTTGAAAAGGGCGCCAATCCCAACGTTCGCATCAGCTGGCAGGATAAGAGGTTCGATAAAGAAGGCGGAACGATGAAGAATCCGCCGCTGATCCAGCTTGGCCGTCATTACCTCACGTATATCGGCGCGACGCCTTTCTATGTCGCTGCACACAATGGCGACGCTCCATATATGCGTCTGCTTGCCGAGCACGGCGCCGATCCGAAGATGCCGAATGTCCTTGGCGTCACGCCGTTGATCGCGGCTTCAGGGCTGGATTATTGGGAAGGCGAAGCTCCGGGTCCTTTTACCGGATGCAGCGAAGCCGAGCGTCTTGAAGCCGTGAAGCTTGCAATTGATCTGGGCAACGACATCAACGCCCACGCCGATTTCGGCGATTACAAGATGGAAGGAGATCCGCAGTACCTCCTTCTTTACTACCCGCTCAACTTTTCGGAACTGACCGATAAGGTTCAGGGCGACCCACGGTGGAGCGGCAGCACGGCGTTGCACGCGGCCGTTGTTTCCGGTCAGCCCGGTATCGTGAAGTACCTGATCGAGCGCGGCGCCGATGTGAATTCGAAGACCAAACTCGGCTGGACTCCTCTCGACATGGCCGGAGGCATCTTCTTTGCGAATGCCCGAAAGGACTACCCCGCGGCGGCTGCTATCCTGAAGCAAGCGGGGAAATAACCGCCAAGACGCGAGGAACGCAATTCGGGGCCGTGCTACTCGAACCCCGAACTCGCGATTCAGAATTCGGGGTTTTAGTAGCACGGCCCCGAAATTGCGACCTTCCAAAATGACAAATGACAATTGAACATTGAACAATGACAAAGCACCCGTTCCCTCTGGATCATTCAAGAGAAATGCTTTGTCATAGTTCAATGTTCAATTGTCATTTGTCATTTTGAAGACACCGCCATGCAGCCGGCGTTGCGTCGAGTTCTCGCGGTTCTCGCGCTCATATCCACTCTTCTGATCTTCGGAACGCTCGGATTCCACTGGGTCGAAGGATGGACGGCCTTCGAGGGTTTCTACATGACCCTCATGACGCTGACGACGGTCGGCTACGGCGAAATTCATCCTCTCTCATTTTCCGGACGAATCCTGGCGTCGGTTTTGATGCTGGGTGGGGTTGCGATGGTCTTCATTTCCATCGGCGTTCTGGTGGATATCATCATCAAGCTCGAGTTGGCCGACACCTTTGGCCGAAAACGGAGACAGCGCATGTTGGAAAAGCTTTCCGATCACTACATTGTTTGCGGCGCGGGCCGAGTGGGGCGCAGCGTCATTCGGGAGTTGCGGCGAAGCGGCGTGCCCGTCGTGTTGGTGGATAACGAGGCGAACCGCGCGCAGTGGGGCATCCAGGAGGGCATTCCGACGATTGTGGCCGATGCGACGCAAGACGAAACTTTGCGGCAGGCGCGAGTGATGCAGGCGAAGGGGCTTGTTGCGGCCATCAGCAGCGATGCCGAGAATGTTTACGTCACCTTGTCCGCGCATGTGCTGAATCCCTCATTGATTATTTCCGCCCGCGCAACTGACGAACAGGCGGAGGCGAAACTGAAACGTGCGGGGGCGACGACGGTCCTGACGCCCTACACGTTCATTGGACATCGACTGGCGCAGTCGATGCTGCGTCCTCATGTTCTAAGTTTTCTCGATGTGGCTTCGGCGTTTGCCGGCGGCGGCGACATGGAAATCGAAACTGAGCAACTGCACATTACCGAGGCGAGTCCTTTGTGCGGCCGGACTTTGGAGGAGGCTCACGTTCGCCAGACCTACGGTTTGATCGTACTGGCCCTCCGTAAAGCAGCGGGCAGCATGCTGTTCAACCCGGATGGAGCGACGCGCGTGGACCAGGGCGATGTGCTGATCGCCATGGGTGAGCGGTCGAAGCTCAAACGCATGGGCGAAGAGCTGAAGGTCCACGCGACTCCTTAGCGAAGGCTGAAGTTGACGGTTACGCTGACGAGCGTGGCGACGGGGATGCCGGTTTTCGCGGCGTTTTATAACAGCTATTCCGTCAAGTTTTCCGGGGATCGCTCTATTTCTCAGGTTGCACGGACCGACTCTTTTAGGAAGAGGTGGCTTCGCTGGGCCGCCTCGACGAAACACAAAGCAGAATCACCCCCTTGGCCCCAGACATGGGGCGTCTTGGACCGCCTTCGGCATTGTGGGAGCACGATTTAATCGTGAAGGCTCCGGCGGATGTCGCTGTGTCCAGGGTTTCGGCGACTGGCATCAAATTATTTGATTCCAAAACGCTAGACAACTGTCCATCGCTCGTGAACTAATCATCGCCTTCGCTTGCCCCCAAAGGAGTTTTCTTAATGATGAAGGGCCTGTTTCGGACTTCAACGTTCTTCATCGCAAAGATTCTCAAGGCACCACTCTGGGCCGCAGTGTTGCTATCACTTATTGTTTTGTCTCTTGTGGTGTTTTCAGATGATCTCGTGAATCAAGCGATCCACGCGGATCAGGCTTTCGCAAAATACGGTATGACAGGTAATGGCGTCATCGTTGCGATTTTGGATCGCGGGATTGACTGGGCACATCCAGACTTCGTTAATCCTGACGGAACCACTCGAATCAAGGCTCTCCTGGACATGTCTGGACAACAAGGCTGCGGATCCAACGGCACTGGGACGCCGTCGCCTGTTGAATACACCTCACAGCAGATCAATGCTTCACTTCAGGGTGGTCCGGCAATAAATACGCGGGATGCAGTTGGACACGGCACTGCGACGGCTGGGCTCGCGGCAGGCAACGGTCGTGCTTTCGCTAATGGCAAGTATGCCGGCATTGCACCGCAAGCGGACTTGATCATCGTGAAGCTCACTTCCGAAGGCGCTCCGGCTCACGATTCGCAGCCGGCCGAGACTGCTTTTCAGGCTTGTATTCAGGAGGCGCTCAATTGGCTCGATGCCAAAGTAGGCAGTAAGCCCGTCGTTGCTCTGATCAACAGCGGTACGCAGTGGGGCCCCATTGACGGAACGTCGGCGGTCAGCCGTCAAATTGACACGGTCTTCGGGTCGAATCGGCCTGGCCGCGTTTATGTTGCCGCGAGTGGAGATGAGGGGAGTCTTGCGAACCATGCTGCAGGGACCTACGACGCGTCCGCCGACACAGTTGTTCACCTATCCAAGGCATCCACCGTCACTTCCTATATGCAAGCGTGGTATTCGGGGGCGTTGCCTGCTCAAATCACACTTACCTTCGATGACGGGACAACCGTTGGGCCGGTCGCGCCAGGCAGTTCATTAACTCAGAGCGGCGTTACGATCTTTAACTACTTGCCCGGCCATGAGTTCTATCCCTGGAAGTCGAACGGCGGAGATCGCGCCGTTTGGATCCAGATCCTGGGACACTCCGGTGGAGGCAGCTTCCGAATCCGCGGCCTCCAGGCCGGCACGGGTTCATTCGATGTTTACGGAGATGTTTTGGGGCCGAACTTAACTCCGATCGTGAGCTTTCAAGACCATCTCGTGCCCGGCCGGTTGACCGACTACGCTTCGACGCTTTCCGCCATCGTTTCGGGCAATTCCGTCATCCGGACCTCATGGGCAGATATTGACGGTATTCCTCGAAGCATTACCAGCGAGGGGGCAGTTGGGGAACTCTGGTTGAAGTCTTCCGCCGGACCGACACGGAATGGCCGGCCCTACGGAATCGATGCTGTTGCACCAGGACAGAATTCTTTCGCTTCATCCGCTCAAAACTCTTACTGGCACTCACTTCGATTCAATCTCGTCCAGGACGGCGGGGGATGGTACGTACGCGCGGGCGGCACAAGCGCGTCCGCTCCGGTTACGGTCGGTGTCATTGCGCTGATGTTGCAACTCAAACCTGACCTCACGGCCGAACAGATCAGGAACATCCTCCGTGCAACGGCCGACGCGGATTCGTTCACTGGCGTTACACCCAATCTGAACTGGGGTTATGGAAAGCTGAACGTGCTCAAAACCCTGGACGCCGTGACAGCTCAAACAAAGAAGCGACGAGGTCAAATCCTCAGCAACTAGCGGCAGGTAACGAATCGGCTTTGCTACAGTGCGGTACCCAGCGATTCGCAGGGGTCTATTATGTCCTTTTGCGACGGCCTCGGGAACCCGATTCGAGGCGACGGCCGATACCGCAGCGGCGAGCACCAAAACGAAGCGTTCACCCCGTGAGGGTTGACGTTGCACTGCTCGTCTCGATGCACCTGCACGGCGGTGGCTTTCGTTACCACTGACCGCCCACTGCGCTCAAGGCGTAATCGTGAGGCTGATCGACGTTGATCCGGTATTTCCGTTCGTGTCCGTTGCGGTAAGCGTCACCACGCTGTTCCCTGGTGAGAGGTGGGCGGTGACGCTGCCGCCAGTACCGAACTGGCCGTCGAGGCTGCTGGTCCACACGAGCGCGGAGCCGGTAAGCGTGCCGCCCTCATGATCGCGGCCCGTCCCTACGAACAGAATGTCGCTTATTGCCGAGCGAGTCTCAGCGTCGCCTGGATGGTTGATGACGGCAATCGGTGGTGGTGGTGGAGTAGGCGTCGGAGTAGGCGTAGGACTAGGAGTGGGTTGTGGGATGCTACCCTTTTCCCACGTTATGACCAATCGGTCCCCAGGCGCAAATCCATCAGGAAAAAGTGTAGTCATTGTCTAGTCCTCAGTTTTAGGCTAAACGTTACGTGGATGACATGGTCGGCGGAACTAGTAATTGTCGCTGAACGGTCTGGCAATCAGAAACGATTCTAGTGGCCTGTAGTGATGTTGCAAAGGGCATTCTGGCGGGGTGGTATGGCTTGCTCTTTCATGGACGCAGCCTAGTTCGGGCGGTCGCCGCTTTCTATCTTCGGACGTCGGGAGAAAATTCGTCCTCCTTCGAATGAGTTTCCAGCCGGCTATTCCTTGACGAGATGCTCTCCAGCAGAGCTCGTCTCCGCTTCACCAGCGGGAGTCGACGATGCTTTAGATAGTGTCCGACTCAGGGGATCTTTATCAACGACCGAAACCGAAAACCCAAAATCGACAGGCAGCGAATCCACCTTAACAGGTCAGTTTTTCTGTCCAAAGAATGGGAGTACCTCATGCCACCGACCCAAACGGTATCAGAATCGAGATGTTCGAGTTCGGCCCACAATCACCTCAGGGAAAGGCGATCGCCAGCTGGTAGTAGCTACAGTTTTGTGCATGCTGTTCAACCCCGATGGGAGCACGCGCGTGGACGGGGCGACGTGTTGATCGCCATGGGCGAGCGGTCGAAACTCAACGCATGGGCGAACGGATGAAGGTCCACGCGACTCCCTAGCGAAGGCTGAAGTTGACCGTTACGCTGACGAGCGTGGCGACGGGAATGCCGTCCTTTTTGCCGGGCAGAAACTTCCACTTTCTTACGGCGTCGATGGCCTTCTGATCCAGTCCATAGCCCAGGGCTTTTCGGACATTCTGGAAATCCACAGTTCCGTCTGCTTTGACGACGATGAGCAGTTCGACGGTTCCCTGAATGTGGCCCTTGCGTCCGTCGTCGGAGTATTCGGGACTGGGCATGGAGATAGGCTGCGGTTCCGAGACGCCGCCGCCAACATTGAAAACGCTTCCGCCGGCACCGCCGGCTTCACCGGGACCGAGTCCCGCACCTTTACCGGGGCCCACGCCTGATCCGACTCCTGTGCCGATTCCGCCGCCTGATCCGGGCCCCGCGGAGGGCGGCCCCACCACACCGTTGGGATCGCCGAATTGCATGATCGGCAGTTGGACTTGTACCAACTGGGGTGCCACGATCGTCGGTTCTACGATAAGTTCCGGCGCGAGGTTCTTGATTTCGACCGCAGGCGGAAGAATCTGCTTGTCGGCTCCGCGAGGGGGCAGTCCCTTTGACGGTGGTGTCGGGGTTTTCAGACCGCCACCTCCGCCGCCACCGGAAAGACCCTGGTCAGGTGGCACCAGCAGCGGAGGTGGGGGAGCCAGCATCGTTATGGATGTCACGGCGGGCAGGATCAAGTTTGAAGCCGCAGCCGGAAAAATCACCAGTGAGCCGATCACGGCGGCATGCAGAAGAACAGAAAGTCCCTGAGGAAATTGCGAACGGCTGTTCGCCCAGATCGTCGGGACATCGACGGGTGTAGCGGTTGTCTCGATTTTCGGTGGATAGAGCACGTCGGCGACCGCGCGCTTCAGCGACACGAACAGGGAAGGCGGCTCAACAAAATTACCGAATACGATCTGGCCGGCCGACGTATGCGTTTGCACGATCGCCGTCATGGTGGGGGGCGCGGCAAAAGTGCGCTCCGCCCGATCGATCATCGCGCTTTGGAAATGCGACAGCGTGCTCCCGAAGCGATCGACTTCGCCCGCGCACGTACGGCATTCCTGTACGTGCTGCCGCTCGACGGTTGTGGGATGGCCGGCGAACCATCTTGTGATCTGGTCTTCAGTAAGATGACGGATCATTGAGGCTCCTTTAAGCGTTTGCGAATCGCGCGTACTGCCCGGAACAGGTGGACATTGACGGCGTTTTCCGTCAGGCCGGTTGCTTCCGCGATTTCGAGAATGTTCATGTCTTCGACAAACCGAAGGACAAACACGGTGCGTTGCCGCTCGGAAAGATCCTTCGTGGCCCCCCACACCGCTTGAACCTGCTCGTTGACGGAAGCTCTCTGCTCCGGCGAGATGCTGCGATCCGGAAGCCACTCCTGTGTCGTCTCGCTGTCGACCGCCGATCGCTTCGCGTTCTTCCAGAACTGGAAGCGCCGGCTGCGTGTGTGATCTCGAACGAGATTGACGGCGATGCGCATGAGCCACGTGTTGAGGCTGGACTCCCCGCGAAACGCGCCCCGGCTTCGGTAAGCTTTCCAGAAACAATCCTGGGTAAGCGTCTGCGCGACGTCCGGATCCTGGATCGCTGCGAGGACAAATCGCAGGATCCGCGGCCAATATCGCTCGACAACCCGATCGAAGTCTTGAATCTCCCGAACGGGGTCGGCGATCACGGCCGGAATGACCTCAGCTGTTGCGGTCGGCTCCATGCATCCGTATAGACGAGGGTTGTGGGGTGTTGCTTAACAGGGAGACTTTTTATTTCGACCGGGGTGATCCCGCGCCGACTGCCCTGGTTGATTCGTCAATCCCCGCGGGAGGTTCTCGTACTATCCAACGGTGCGGAATCCGAACTCAGGACCGTGACGGAGAAAATGAGAACGACGAAGCTGCACTTGCATCTCTCTACTCCGCCTCGATCCAGGGACGGATTGCTACGGGCCCCAACGCTGGGAAGCGTGTCAGAACACGGGGGCAGAACATGCGGCAGAAGATTCCAGCGAGGACGACATTGTTCTCTCGGCTATCCACAAAGCGCCGGTAATCGGCATTGACCCACAGGTGAAGATTGCTAACGAAAATCAATGGGAAGTTAAAAGGTAAGGGGTAGGGATTCCCCGTATTTGGTCAGGAAATCCAATCCACCGCTTACCGGCCGAGGTCCAGCGGCCGCAATAGGAGAACTCACGAGCAGGCGACAGCCGGCCTGGCTACGTAGCCTCGAGCACCGGTTCCCTATCTTTCCTAATGTACCGTCGGATGATGGCTAAGAGTTCATCGTTATTCGCCGGCTTTTGGAGGAAAGCTTTGGCCCCGGCCTGAAGCGCGCGCGCCTTGTTCGCATGAGGCTCACGGGCAGAGACGACGATGACGGGAATCACCGCAAGATGCGGAATTGCCTGCAGCCGCTCCAGGACAGAAAACCCGTCTCCGGCGGGCAGGCCCAGGTCGAGAATAATGAGGTCAGGCTTCTTTTGTGCCTCCACCATGCTCGTGTACCCGTCAGACGCGAAAAGAAGGTCGTAATGATTTGCATTGAGACGCATCTGGTACCCCAACCTGACGTCGGGATCATCTTCAATGATGAGGATTGTTTTATTCATGATGGATAGACCTCGAATGGATTTCAGAAATGATGAGCGCTTCGATTCTTGCGGCCATCTCCTCTGCAGTGCATTCCTGGAGCGAAGCGACTTTATTGCGGATTGGACCGAGAAACTTACAGGAGACTTTAAGGCTCAAACCCGCATGCCTGAAGTGCTCGAGACGTTCGAATTGTCCGCGAATCCGCTTGGCAAGCACGTTCGCACCCTGCTCCATGGCAAAGACGGTGACGAAGAAGACTTCGGAGGGGCCGCCGGAACTCATTTTCGGTAGAAGTAAATCCAGATCAGGAAACAAACAGCGGTGTATAAGGGTTCGGGTCTCGCGAGACCATTCTTCGCGGCCCTCCTTGGACAGCCAGCCATCTTTCGAGCTCATCTCCACCGTCATGAGGGCTACCGACTCCACCGGGCAGGTTTGTGTTTTGACCAGAGGCAGAAGCAGGTTGCTTATCGAGAAAACGGGGAGGGTAAACGAGAAATTGGCGCCCCCGCCGGGAGAGCTTTCGACCCAGATCTCGCCCCCCTGGCGCAGCACCAACTCCTTGCAGATGTACAACCCGAGCCCCAGGCCCTTGCGCGGCGGCGACGCCGAAGAGGTTACCTGACAAAGGCGGTCAAAAACCTTTTCGGCCATACTCGGACTGACCCCACATCCGGAATCAGAGACCTCGACCCGAACAAACGCCGGGTCTTTCTCGTACCGCCGCGCATGGACTTTAACCGTTCCACCCAGGGGAGTGAACTTGATGGCGTTGTCGAACAAGATCAGCAGGATTTGCCGAAGCCGGGTCGGATCCGCGAAAACGGGAGGCACCTCATTGGAAGGATCGGAGGAAAGGGTGATTTCTTTACCCGCCGCAGTCTCCAGGAACGTATTGACGGCATAAGTAATTTCATCTGAAACCGAAGTGTGCTGAGGCTCAATGATCAATTTACCAGCCTGCATGCGAGTGACTTCGAGTAGGTCATCAATCATCGATTGAAGTTGAGTGACGTTTCGAAGAACGATTTCAAGGCACTCGCCCTGCTTCAAGTTCAATTCGCCTGCCACCGTGTCGAGGAGAATAGTGACAAACTGATAGATCGCAGTTAATGGTGACCGAAGCTCGTGCGAAACATGGGAGAGGAATTCGTCCTTGAACTGTAACTGCTGTATCCGAATGAGATCGGCTTCGGTGTGCAGGCGGTGGCGCTCGATCGCATGACGCAGGGCTCTGGGAAGCGCGCGATTCTCGATTTCGTCTTTGATCAAGTAGTCTTCCGCGCCTTCCTTCAGAGCCTGGGCTGCCAGGACTTCATCGTCGAGGCCCGTCAGCACAATTACCGGAACTCCCGGGGCCGCCGCATGGGCGCGCCTCATGGTATTCAGACCATGTTCATCCGGAAGTCCCATATCGATCAGCACAATGTCCGTTTCACTTTTCGCCAGATGACTCAGGGCTTCATCCATGCGTGACAGATGTGTCAGTTCGAAACTGCCGGGTTTCTCTTTGCTGAACATCTCACGGATCAGCCGTGCGTCTCCCGCACTGTCCTCAACCAGAAGAACGCGGGTTGGCTTTGCCGTCATGCGGATGGTCCGCGAGGCAACTGCACCACAGACAACCAGAAGCTGTCGATACTTCTGATGACTTCGAGGAACCCGTCAAGGCCCACAGGCTTGGTGATGTAGCAGTTTGCGTGGAGTTGGTAACTGCGCAGGATATCGATATCAGACGCAGAAGTGGTCAAGATCACAACCGGAATGCTCATCAGGGCGGGACTCCCCTTGATTTCCCCCAGAACCTCGCGTCCGTCTTTCCTCGGCAGGTTCAGATCGAGGAGTATCAGGTCCGGTCGGGGAGCATCGGCATACTTGCCTTCTCGCAGGAGAAAGGCGATTGCCTCAACTCCGTCTGTAGCGACGTGCAGATTGATATGCACCTTGGCGTCTTTGAAAGCTTCACGCGTGAGCCGGACGTCGCCGGGGCTATCTTCAACTAGAAGAACTTGAAGGGGTAGAGCATCCCCTCCGATCGTCCTCATGACTTCCTTTCAGTTTTCGGGAGAGTAAAATAGAAGGTCGAGCCCACTTTCGGCTCCGATTCGAGCCAAATTCTTCCGCCAAGGCGCTCCAACATTTTCTTGCAGATCGCCAACCCGATGCCGCTGCCGTTGAATTCCTCTCGCCCGTGCAAGCGTTGAAAAAGGATGAAAATCCTTTCAAAAAACTCGGCCTTGATTCCCAGGCCATTGTCCCGCACGGAAAACACCCATTCATCGTCGCCTTTTGGAGCGGCGGAGACGTGTATGTGCGGTACTTCGTCCCTGCGGTACTTGACTGCGTTACCCACAAGGTTCTGAAATATCTGCGCCAATTGCGTCTCGTCTGACATGATGTGGGGCAGGGGGTCGTGTGTTACGACAGCTCCACTCTCCTCAATCGACCCTCGTACGGCTGCAAGCGCCAGGCTCAACGCTTTTTCACTGGAAATTTCTCGCAGCGCCTTTCCATCCGTCCCGGCTCGCGAGTAAGCCAGAAGATCCTGAATCAGCCCCTGCATGCGGATGGACCCGTCCACGGCATAAGCAATGAACTCATCGGCTTCAGAGTCCAGACGCCCTTTGTACCGCCGGGCGAGAAGCTGCGTGTAACTGGCGACCATCCGTAGAGGTTCCTGGAGATCGTGCGATGCGACATAGGCAAACTGCTGGAGTTCGTCATTCGAACGCCTCAGTTCCTCAACGGTCTTTTTCAACTGCCCCTCGGACCTCTTGCGTTGTGTAATGTCGCGGATGGCTACCGTCACCAGGATTCCCTCGGCGCTTTCCAATGGGCTCAGCATGATCTCGATTGGAAACGCGCTCCCGTCCTTGCGCTGTCCCGTGAGTTCGATTCCGGCGCCGATCTGCTGGGCCAGAGCTTCTTCCACGGATCGAAGCCCGTCAGCGAGAAGCCGTTCCGCGAAACCTTCCGGAATAATGTTCTTGACCTCCTGCCCTACAAGTTCGTCGCGGTGGTACCCGAACTGTTTCTCGGCCTGAACATTAAGCAGAACAATCTTCCCGGCCTGGTTGACCACCACCATGGCATCCGGCGCGGCTTCCAACAGTCCTCTATACCTTTCACCCGACTCCTGCCGCTCGCTGAGGTCGCGACTGATCTCGGAGAATCCCATTACGTTTCCAAACAGGTCGCGGAGCGCTATGAAAATAGTGCTTGCCAGGAACCTTGAGCCATCCTTGCGCACACGCATGCTTTGGTATTCATGCCGTCCGCTAACGGCGGTCAACCGGAGCACCTCTTCCGGCTTAGCCCGCAAAATATCTTCGGCTGAAAAGAAACAGGAGAAATTACGGCCGATAATCTCCGCGGCCTTGTATCCCTTTATACGTTCGGCGCCAAGATTCCAGCTGACGACGGTTCCACGCGAGTCCAACTGGAAGATCGCGTAATCCTTTACTTCATCGAGAAGTGCCTGATATCGCTCCTCGCACTTCCTGAGAGACGTTTGTTCCTTAGCGGCCGCATTGGGCTCCGTGGCCCTCTGAGGTTCGCTTTCCAAGTCGCATGTCGGTTCGAGGGGCATCCTCTGAATTTACCCCTGCAGCACCAGGAACTATGTCCCGTTCTATACCTCTGGTTGGAAATTCGGCGCCGTGCGGTCGTCAGAGGGCCAGGAGGCACGTCTGCCGGCAAAGCCGACTGGACGGCCGAACTGACGGGCAGGAAGTCGGTAAGAGCGTCCACGAAGCAATCGACGCAAGCCTCCGGGAAGGGCATGGTCTCCAGAGACCGATTCAGCGAGGTGCTGATGATCGCATTGGACGCGGGGTTGTTTCGGGGGACTCGAAGCAGGGTGGTGCGAGGCCGGATGCCCGAAGCTCTCGTCGAGAAGGCGAAGTCTCGCACCGGCATAGAGTCGGAGACGGAACTCCTTGAAATCGCGCTGGCACATCTTGCATTGCAGATGACTATCCGGAGTGGCTGCTTTCCCGCAAAGGCACCGTCTCCACAGACATCGATCTTGATTTCTGAACTCGCGAGAGCGCTTCGGCGGCTGAAAACCAACAAACGTCTGGAAATGTTGAAGCCGCGGGCAGAGGCGTGTTCTATAAATTGTGAACCGCTACTCCCTGAAGTGTCGTCCGGTTGCCACGCCCTTCCAAAGCCACTCCACGCTTCCATTCCACGAGACTGAATAAAAACGGCACGCGGCCTAAGAAACGACCGCCTCGACGAGTTATCAGAGTGAAGAGGACGAGCACTAATCGATCGTTCTCAGCAGGGAGGCTCCTGATGAAATCCGTCGGCACCAAATGCTCAATGGTTGGTTTCGTGAAGCTGGATGGTGTACTTATCGTTGCTATTGTCGGCCTCGTCGGGCTCTTTGTTGCCGCGGGACTCATCCTGGGCGGCCAGGAGTTCCCCGCTCGAAATGTGCCACAGCTTGCTGCCGGGCCCGGTGGCTCCGAAAGCTATCTCACCTACGTCTCCACCGACAAGCCGATCTATCGCACCGGTGAAAAGCTCTATGTCCGCGGCGTTGTCCTTCGCGCCACGGGCCATGCCCCTGGCGCTGCGGGCACAGCCAACTTCGAAATCAAAGGCCCCAAAGGCGACACAGTGGCTTCCGGAATCTCGAGGATCGTCGACAGCATCATAGGATTCTCCTGGGACATTCCCGCAGGTCAGGCGGGAGGCGAATACACCGTCCGCATCACGCACCCTTTTACCGGCGACGCTCCCGCTGAGCGTAAATTCGACATCCGCGCCTACCGTGCCCCTCGCCTCAAGAGCCAGATCGTTTTTGTGCGCGACGGTTACGGCCCGGGCGATACCGTTGGCGCAAACCTGCACGTCGATCGCGCCGAGGGTGGCATCCCGGCCGGCGCTAAGGTCTCTGTCATCGCTCGCGTCGATGGCGAAGAGGTTTGGAAGAATGAAACCGCCGTCGACGCCTCGGGTAATGCGCACGCCAGCTTCAAGCTTCCGTCCGTCCTTGCCAGGGGCGAAGGATCGATTGCTATGATCATCGAGGATGGCGGCACGGTGGAGACCGCCACCAAGACCATTCCCATTCTTCTGCAGACGCTCGACCTCGCAATCTATCCCGAAGGCGGCGATCTCATCGGCGGGCTGACGAACCGCGTCTACATTGAAGGAAAAACACCGGCCCAAGAACCAGCAGATATGGCGGGATTTGTCGTGAACGGGGCGGGCAGGCAAGTCGCGACGTTCCGTACAGAGCATGAAGGCCGCGGTCGATTCTCGTTCGTTCCCGCCACAGGCGAAACGTATTCGCTGCGGATCACCGAGCCGGCTGGAATCAAAACGGTTTTTTCTCTTCCTGCGGTCAAACCGTCGGGTCTCGTGATTGCTTCGACCTCCGATGTGACCGCCAGGCAAAAGGACGTCGTCGTCCGGGCCGCCGCCACGACGGACGGCAGCTACCGTATTGCTCTGAGTCAGCGCGGTAAAGAGTTCTCTTCCAAATCGATTACACTCGCAGCGAGGCAGCCCGCCACCGTTACCTTTACTGTTCCCAACTCTCTCGATGGCGTCATCGTGGCCACAGTGTTCGGCGATCGCGGGACGCCAATGGCTGAGCGCCTGCTTTTCCGCCAGCCTGAACACAATCTCAAGGTGAATGTCGTCGCGGATCGCACCGACTATGTCCCTGGCGACAAGGTCATTCTGCGAGTCACGACCACGGACGACACAGGTAAACCCGTCGGCGCGCTGGTGGGGTTGACGGTGACGGACAGCAGCGTTCTCGAAATGATCGAGAAGCGTGAGCAGGCGGGCCGCCTTCCGGTGATGGTCTTGCTCGAAAATGACGTCAGGAACCTCTCGGACGCTCACGTCTATCTGGATGAGACGAATCCCAAGGCCCCGCTCGCAACAGATCTCCTGCTTGGCACCCAAGGCTGGCGCCGGTTCTCCACGGTCGATGCAGCAAAGTTTCTGGCCGCGTACGGCGACGACGCTCGCCGCGTTCTGGCCGTCCAAACGAGGACCGTTTCCGAACGCGCTCAGGCCGGTCCGAATGCGGCGGTTCTGTTTAACCTTACTGGAAACGAAAAAGGCTTTTTGGGCGACGTGAAGGAATTGGCAAAGGTTCGCGGTATCGCCGATGCCTTAGCGGTTGTGCCGGCCTCGCCGCCTGTGGCAAATCAAGTGGAGGTCGCAATTGGCGGAATTCGGGCGTTTGGCGCCGGTGCGGCCGCCGGCCGCCTTCGAGCGGACGATGCTCGGCAGGAAGTCGCCGCGTTTGTGACCGTTCGCGAATACGCACACGCTCTGCGCCCAAACTGGACCGAAGGCTCGCGTTCCGACTTCGCCGAAACCGTGTACTGGAACGCGGGCGTCAAAACCGATACGTCCAACGGCGTCGCAACCGTATCCTTCAACCTCAGCGATTCGGTCACGTCCTTCAGAGTCCTGGCAGACGGTTTTGCCCAGGACGGCACGCTCGGTTCAAGCGTCAACCATGTCGAATCGGTGCAGCCCTTCTCTATAGAACCGAAGATGCCGCTACAGGTAACCAGCGGCGATGTGATCCAGCTTCCCATTAGCATGATCAACGGCGTGAGCCGGGAACTCCGCGGCGTGAAACTCACTGCGGATGTCGCGATCGGTATCAAGTTCACCATGCCCGGCGACACTCCGATGGCGCTTCGCCCCAATGAGCGCGCGCGTCGACTCTTGCAACTCGAGGTCGGCCGGGAATTCAGCGGCGTAGCCAATCTCATGCTGGACGCCAGGGCCGGCCTTTATCGCGATACAGTCGCCCGAAAGCTTGATGTCCAGCCGCTGGGCTTTCCCCATGAAACCTCGATGGGCGGCGTGCTGGAGAGCAATGGTTCCAGGACCTTTGAGTTCACGCTTCCCCAACAGATCATCGGCGGAAGCGTATCTTCGAACGTCACCGTGTATCCCACGCCTCTTGCCAGCATGACCGACGCGCTACAGTCGCTGTTGCGCGAGCCCAACGGCTGCTTCGAGCAGACCAGCTCTACAAGCTATCCGATCGTCATGGCCCAGCAATACTTTCTCACGCACACCGGTATCGATCCCGGCATCATCGAGAAAACGAGAGGTCTCCTCGAGTCTTCGTATAAGAAACTGACCGGTTTTGAATCGAAATCGCGAGGCTACGAGTGGTTTGGGGCCGATCCCGGACACGAAGCGCTCACGGCCTACGGCCTGATGCAGTTCACCGACATGTCTCAGATACGTAGCGTGGACAAGGACATGCTGAATCGCACCCGCGCCTGGCTCCTTGGTCGTCGCGATGGCAACGGTGGTTTCAGCCGCAGTGCCAAAGCGATCGATAGCTTCGGCGGCGCTCCCGCGGACACGACCAACGCCTACATTACCTGGGCTCTCACCGAATCCGGCGAGAAGGGACTCGAAAAGGAGATTGCCGCGGTCAAGGCTTCCGCAAATTCCACGCAAGACAGTTACATCGTTGCGTTGGGTGCCAATATCCTTCAAGCCACGGGCGATGAGGCCGGCGCCCGTCAGCTAATGGAGAAGTTAGCAAGAGCTCAGGATGTCGTTGGTAACGTTAATGGGGCGGTCACCAGCATTACGCGTTCCGGCGGTGACGCCCTTGCCATCGAGACGACGGCGCTCTCCGTGCTGGCCTGGATGCATGAACCTGCTTATGCCGCCAATGTGGAGAAGAGTCTGAGATGGATCGTCGAGTCGAACAAGAATGGCCGCTTCGCTTCCACACAATCGACCATTCTCGCGTTGCGCGCTATTGTCGCCTACGACGCGGCTCACGCCCGGCCCAAGGCTCCGGGCCGCATTCTTCTCACAGTAGACGGCAAGACTCTCGGCGCTCCGATGGCTTTTACTGCGGATACTCAGGGCGCGCTCATCCTCCCTGAATTTGCGAATGAGCTCAGCGCAGGCAAACACTCGGTCATGATCAGGATGGAAGGGGGCTCGAGCATGCCGTTTTCCATGAGTGTGAAGCACTACAGCACTTTGCCCGACAGCGCCGAACAGGCCCAGGTCGGCATCCAGGTCGTGCTCAAGGACCGGAAAATCCAGGAAGGAGGCGTCACGGAAGCCCTCGTTTCCATCGCCAACAAGAGCGATCAGGTAATCCCCACGCCGGTCGCTATTGTGGGTATTCCCGGAGGATTAGAAGTTCGCCACGATCAACTCAAGGAACTCGTCAAGTCCGGCAAGATCGACGCCTATGAAGTCATCGGCAGGGAAGTCATCCTCTACTGGCGCTTCCTCAAGGCCAGTGCCAGGTTCGACATTCCCCTGAGCGTAGTTGCTGCTGTCCCCGGCTCCTATAGCGGTCCCGCCAGCCGCGCTTATCTTTATTACACGGACGAATACAAGAATTGGGCGCCTGGTCTGACCGTGACGATCGCGCCTCGGTAGGTGGCTGGGTGGCTGCGACCAGTTGCACTCAGCTCTCAGGGTTGTGGGAGACGCGCTAAAGCTCGGACAGGTTTGCTTGAAGCTGCCCTCTGACGAAGCGCTGGTCCGCAGAGAGACTATCGGGATCAGCGGAGAGCAGCCATTGGAGATATAGGGCCGTAACAGCGATGAAGCGCTCGCTGTCGAATGGTTTTGCGTTGGAGAGCGCTCGGAAAAGATACCATGCCGATGTTGTGGTCGCTGGATGCGTGGTATGGTTTGCCGTTACTTCGAAAATCATTCCTATTACCGCATTTTTTTACGACTTGCCCCCAAAAACGCCCCCACGAAGTCCACGTCAACGAAAAAGAGCACTTCACGGTTAGCGAAGTGCTCTTTCCTCTCAATCACTTACGAGGCTCCTCAGGTAGGGCTCGAACCTACAACCCTCCGGTTAACAGTTGCTGGGACGGCATTACTGCCATTTGCTGCGGACGACTGAGATGTGCTGTGCTCAAGGGTTTGAGCTGATCCGGCTGTACTGTGGAAAACTGCCATTTTCTACCAGGGGTCCTTTGACAATCCCTTTGACCTTTTCCAGACGAAAACCCGTTCAATCGACCACGGCCCAGGGACAGCAACTGGCTCATAATCGACCACCTGGTCGGCAAGCTGATGTGGACTGACTCCGCACCACTTACTTCTCGCTTTGCAACTCTGAATTTCCTCGGTCAACGGCTCAAGTCCTTCTGCCAAGTACTCCTCCTTCTTTTTTGCCACCTTCGCATGTAGCATCCATAAGCTTTACTGCCTTTGACTGGAGCATTTGATTGCCTACGTATCTTCATGCCCTTGCTGTTGAAAACTTTCGCGGAATCGGTGCGCTTCAGAAGATTGCGCCCTTTAGCGACTTCAACCTTTTCATAGGTCGCAATAACTCAGGAAAGTCGACGATCCTTGAGTTTTTGTACCGCCACTCAACATGGAGGAAAGATCGGGCCAAGATCAGAGATGTGGATCGGCACGCGGGAAGTACGGGGGTCGAGCCCCGAATGGCGATAGGACTTCCGCGAAGGTTGTTCACTGAAGAAGCTCTCAAACTGGTCAAGAATCCGATTAGCCATCCCGAAATCCGGCAAACGGCGGAATCTGTTTGTGGTCTCCTTGCGGATGAAAAAACGATCTGGATCGAAGCACGAGAGAAGGCGTATGACTACCTATCAAGGCCGACCGTCGAGGATTTGCGCAAGGCACATATCGACGAAGGGCTATTGTATCGGTTATGGCACGAAATCACTGAACAGTCACAGGGCTCAGTCAGAGAGCACTGGCTTCCTGAGACGATCTCAGAGTTCCTCCGAGTTCAGAAATTGGCACTTCCGGAAGTCAAGCTCATTCCAGCCATCCGTCAGGTCGGTCCTGCCGGACAAGGCCTTACCGACTACAGCGGCACCGGCTTGATTGATCGATTGGCTGAAATTCAGAGTCCCGACCACAACAAGAGACACGAAGAGAAGCTTTTCAACGCAATCAATACTTTCGTGCGAACCGTTATTGAGCGAGATGATGTGCGGATCGAAGTACCTCATAATCGCGAACATATCTTGGTGCATCTGGATGGTAAGGTCCTGCCCTTGTCCTCTTTCGGCACTGGTATCCACGAAGTCATAATGATCGCGGCCTTCTGTACTCTGAGCGAGAGCCAGATTGTCTGCATCGAAGAACCAGAGATTCACCTCCATCCATCCCTTCAACGCAAGTTAGTCGGGTTCCTTCAACAACAAACCAACAATCAGTATTTCGTCTCAACCCATTCACCGAGTTTCATCGATACGGCCGGAGCAACCATTTTTCATGTCGAAAACGACGGCATTCGAACCTCCGTCACGTGCGCACCCCTACGGAACGAACGATTGAGGGTTTGTAGCGATTTGGGGGCGAAAGCCTCGGACATTCTTCAGTCAAACTCTGTAGTCTGGGTAGAGGGTCCCTCTGACCGAATTTATCTAAATCATTGGATTGGGGCGATTGATCCTGAATTGGTCGAAGGCGTTCACTACACGATTATGTTCTACGGTGGAAGACTACTGAGCCATCTCAGCGCGGATGATACCGTTGTATCCGATTTCATCCAGCTACGAACCCTCAATCAGAATCTGGCAGTCGTGATGGATAGCGACAAGTCGTCCAATGCAATGCTGATCAATGCGACCAAACAGCGAATCGTAAACGAGCTAAGTAAGCCTCCGGGGATTGCATGGATTACGAAAGGAAGAGAAATTGAAAACTACGTCGATTATGACCTCATCCAGATTGCCGTGAAGGACGCACACCCGCAGAAGTATGGGAAGCCTCTTTCCAAGGGACCGTACAAACATGCCCTTTATTACGAACGCAGCGATACTCGGAAGACCGAGATTGAAGTTGACAAGGTGAAAGTCGCGAGGTCTGTCTGTGAGCATGCCGCGAATCTCAATGTTCTTGATCTGCATGAGCGTGTCCAGGCGTTGGTGGAAATGATCCAGAATGCAAACCGTTGAGTTCCCAAAAACAAGTGGATCTGGGAAGGTGGGCCGGTGTGAATCCCGGCCCCCTAACTCCTATGCTTTTACTGGGGACGTTGTGGGATTTCTGGCAGGTTTTTGGGAAGGGATCGGAAAGCCCGTTCGGCGGTTCCCCGTCCGATGCCAAGCTTCGCGGCGATCTGGTTCCACGAATATCCACAGGTCCGGAGTCCAGCAACCTGGAGGGGATCGACCTCGACACGTGGGCGGCCCAGCGTCTTGCCTTGCTTCCGCGCGCGGCTAATGCCCATCTGAACGCGCTCCTTAATGAGATTCCGCTCCAGTTCCGCCACGGCACCCAATACCGTAAAGATCATCTTTCCCATTGGCGTGCTGGTATCGACACTCTCGGAAAGCGAAACGAAATCCACGCCCAGATGACTGAACTCCTCAAGGGCCCGTAACAAATGGCTGACACTCCGGGCAAACCGATCAAAACGCGCAACGACAACAACGTCAAACTTCCGGGCCCTAGCATCCTTCATGAGCCTATCGAGTGCGGGCCGCGAGTCCTTACTTCCGCTAATACCCTCGTCTCGGTACTCCTCGACAATCTCGAAACCTCGATGTGCGGAATACTCCCGCAACGCGAGTGCCTGCGTCTCGGTGTTCTGCCCGTGGCCCTTTGTGCTGACGCGCATGTAAAGCGCTGCCCGCTTCATGACTGCCCCCTTTCACAGCCGATAACGCGGCAGCGCTGAATCCTGACCTCGACAGTCTGCTTACGCCGTTTCCGCCGGTAGAACTCCAGGGCCCGCGCGGCATTGCGGCCCACGTTGCCGACGCTTTCGACGTACTGCCCGCCGACATAGATTTCATAGAGCGAATGGTGACAAAGGTCCGGCAGTGATTCAGTAGCGGCACGAAGGGCCCGTAGGCCCTCCGATTGGTTGCTTGTAGTGGCTAGAGGCTGCGCTTTCGTGCTCATGCGCAGACCTCCGCCGGTTCCTCGACGCTGGTAACAGGTTCGGCAGTCCGGGCCCGGTACGCGTCCCATATCGCGTCATTGACGTATTCCCCATACCGGACAATGACGCTATCGCCCTCGAAATCCTCGACGAATTCGACGCCATCTTTCCGGAGTGTCTTTTCGATAAGCGCCAGACGTTGTTCGCCGGTACGCTTGGAACTGCTACGCGGCAGGCCGGTATCCTCGCCAGTGAGATTGACCTTGAAGTAGCCCTTCATTGGGCACCGCCTTGCAATCGAATCCAGCCCAGCGAAAACGCGGCAGTCCATCTTTGTTTAGCGTGATAGTCGGACAGCCTGCGAGCCTGTCGCCGCTGCCACGCATGCGCCAGCGTCAATGGATCTGCGCGAAGGGCAACGTTGCGCCGGAATAAACGCTTCCGTTCGCGTAGGGCCGATTCCGCTTTCAGCGATTCCCGCTGAGCAAGATAGGCAAACACTTTAGGGTTTTCGGGATTAGCGGCAATCGCCGCGTTTATGTCGCCAATGGTGTAGGCGATTGCGCCGTCCGTCATGTGTCGCGCGTTCATTCGGCACCGCCTTGGCCCTGCCGCTCGATACCGGCCTTTAGAATCCTGTCCGCTGCCGAAAAAATCCGCTGTGCGCTACGTTCGGGAATCTCGGCACCCTGTAACCAGTTCTGGATATACCATCGGCAATACTCGGCACCGTCCATGCCCAGGGATTCCAGACACAGAAGCGCGACAGACTCGGCTTCCACTTCTTTCAGGCTTCGGGGCAGCGTTTCGGAATCGTGCACCGCTTCGGACGTATGGCCGAGTTCAATGTGGGCCAATTCGTGAAACGTGGTTTTCGCGGGCAGTTGGGCAAGTGGATTGATGGCAAGCTGCCGGGCCCGCGCGTACCCTTGGCAATTCCCGTTCAACATTTCGAAGGGAATCTCCTCGACGCTCAGAGTAGTTAGCGCGCGTGCTCTGTCCC
>Ga0134121_10000212_pt1 | contig 69708 bp, 62 predicted proteins | sample KB301_FD_96463 | JGI IMG/M metagenome (GOLD analysis project Ga0134121, IMG submission 96463) | Terrestrial soil microbial communities without Nitrogen fertilizer from Kellogg Biological Station, Michigan, USA - KB3-0-1 | ecosystem: Environmental > Terrestrial > Soil > Unclassified ...
CCAGAAGATCGATTTCTCGAAATTCGTAAAGAAAGCCGAGCATGTGGAGGTCCAGAAATATGTCTCGAAGCACACCTTCGCTGATTTTCCGTTCGTCGACCAGCTCCACAAGAACATCGCAAAGAAGGGATTCCTCCATCCGACGCCGATCCAGGATCAGTCGATCATGACGGTGCTCGGCGGCCGCGACTTCTTCGGCCTTGCCAACACGGGTACCGGAAAGACCGGCGCCTTCATCCTTCCGCTCATCGACCGCGTATCGCGCAACAAGAATGAGAAGGTGCTCATCATGGCGCCGACCCGCGAGCTTGCGCAGCAGATCCAGGAAGAATTCCGCACGCTCTCCGCATGGCTTCAGATCTTTTCCGTATCAGTCGTCGGCGGCATGCCGATCAATCGCCAGATCTCCGAGATCAAGCGCGGCGTGCATTTCGTCATCGGCACTCCGGGACGCATCACCGACCTCGTGAAGCAGAAGGCCCTCGACCTCTCCGGCTTCAGCACTGTCGTTCTCGACGAGGCGGACCGCATGCTCGACATGGGATTCCGCGACGATATGACATTCATCCTCGGCAAATGCGCAGCCAAGCGCCAGACGCTCTTCTTCTCGGCAACGCTCTCTCCTGAGATCAAGAAAATGACCGAGATGTATCTCAAAGATCCGCTCTTCGTGTCTGTCGTTACCGGCAACACTTCAAAAAATATCGACCAGGATGTAGTGCGCGCAAAGAAGGAAGACAAGATCGCCGTGCTCCATGACATCCTCATCAAGGAAGGCGCCGACAAGGTGCTCATCTTCCGCGAGACCAAGCGTTCCGTCGATCAGCTCGAAAAGGAGCTTCGCGAGCGCGGATTCAAAGTCGCCGGCATTCACGGCGACAAGCGCAACCGCGAGCGCATGCGCATGCTCGAGAGCTTCAAAAAGAATGAGACCAAGATTCTCATCGCGACTGACGTCGCTGCCCGCGGCCTCGACATCCCGAATGTCACGCACGTCATCAACTACGATATTCCGAACGATTATGATACGTACGTGCACCGCATCGGCCGAACCGGCCGTGCAGACAAGAAGGGCATTGCTCTCACGTTTATTCCCGGGTAAAAAACACAGAGAAAAAGCCGGACCTTTTGGTCCGGCTTTTTGCTTATTCATGCGGTTGCTTTATGCTCCCGCGATACCGATAGCCCATAAGATCAATGTCAGGGCAGTAAGCGCAATGATCGCTCTGAAAGCATAGATGAGGAATATGATTCCGGCGATCGGCCATACAAGGAACATTGCGCCGAAGATCCCGATCTCGTCGCCTTCATGCATGGGTGTCCGCTGATTTCCCAGTATCTGGGTATCGAGCGGATAAATGATGATCCGAAGCACAAGATAAAACCCGACTCCGAAAAGAAAATAGTGACCTATGGCATGAAAAGCCCACAGGAGCACGTCGAGCAGCCAGTGGAAATGCAGATACGTTTTCATTTGTTAAGTAATTTGATACATTTGCACAATACTTTTCTTTTAGAGATCTGTCAATGGATGCCGCCGCAATTTTTTGATACCCGGCGTTCGTGATAGAATCACTCTATTAGCGGCCGTCATCAAGGAAGTATCTATGAGCTCATATTTCGACAAAGAAGTGTTTGACGCCATCGCCGGGGAAGAGCAGCGCCAAGCGGAAGAGCTTGAGCTGATTGCTTCAGAAAACTATGTATCCAAAGCCGTTCGTGAAGCCAACGGATCGGTCTTTACCAATAAATACTCTGAAGGATATCCCGGCAAGCGCTATTACGCGGGGCAGAAATATACTGATATTGTCGAAACTATCGCCATCGAGCGCGCCAAGAAATTGTTTGGCGCCGATCATGCGAATGTGCAGCCGCACTCCGGCGCTCCGGCAAATATCGCCGTGTACTTTGCCTGGCTCTCTCCGGGGGATACTGTCCTTGGCATGGATCTCGGTCATGGCGGACATCTCACGCATGGCCACCCGGTGACGTACATGTCGCAGCTTTATAATTTCGTTCGCTATAAAGTCAAAGATATCGAGACGGGCGAGATCGATTATGAGCAGCTTCGCGAAGTTGCGCTCAAGGAAAAACCGAAGATCATTCTTGCAGGGTTTTCCTGCTACACCCGCGAATACGACTATGCAAAAATAAAAGAGATTGCTGACGAGATCGGCGCGGTGACGATGGCGGATATGGCGCACATCGCAGGGCTGATCGCGGGCAAGGCGCTTAAGAATCCTTTCGATTACGGATTCAATATTATAACGACCACAACGCACAAGACGCTTCGCGGTCCGCGCGGAGGACTCATTCTTTCAAAAGGCCTTGTCGGCAACCCGTTTAAGGCGCCGGAAAAGACGATTGAGAATCTGCCGACGCTCATTGACCGCAGCGTCTTTCCCGGATTTCAGGGAGGACCGCATATGAACACCATCGCAGCTAAGGCGATCTGTTTCGGCGAGGCGCTGACCCCGGCCTTTGCGGAATATGCACAGCAGATATTGAAAAATGCCAAAGCAATGGAGGCGGTATTCCATCGCGAGAAAGTGCGCATGATCTATGGCGGCACCTCCAACCATATTATCTTCTTCGATGTTTTTACTTCGTTCGGCATTGGCGGAAAGGAAGCACAAACGGTGCTTGAAGAAGTGGGAATGAGTACGAATATGAATGCTACTCCTGATGATGCGCGGAAGCCTGTTGATCCGTCCGGCATTCGCTTTGGCACGCCCGCTATTACTACTCGGGGCTTTAGGGAAGCGGACTGCGCCCGCGTGGCCGAACTCATGATCGAGACGCTTCGCAACAAGGATGATGCGGCAAAGAAAGCGGTGATCAAGAGCGAGGTGAAAGTCCTCGCCGAGCAGTTTCCCGTGCCGGACAATTTCGTATGAGAAATAAAAAAGGAAAACTGATCGTGATCGACGGCACCGACGGATCGGGCAAGGCGACGCAAGTCGCCATTCTTTCCGCCCGCCTTCTGAAAGAAGGGTATACGGTCAAGACTGTCGATTTTCCCGAATACGAGAATAATTTCTTCGGAAAATTCATCGGCGAGTGCCTTACGGACGAGCGCTACAAGTTCAAAGATACGCATCCGAAGATCATCTCGGCGCTCTATGCCGCCGACCGGTGGGAGTCAAAACAGAAGATCGCCGCATGGCTTGAAAAAGGCCATGTCGTGATCGCAAACCGCTATGTCTCGGCAAACCAGATCCATCAGGGCGGCAAGGTGCATTCGGAAAAAGAGCGGAAAGAATTTCTTTCCTGGCTCGATACCATGGAATATTCCGTCTTCAAGATCTCGCGGCCGAATGTCGTTGTCTATCTGAGCCTCCCGGTCGCGATCGTGCACAAGCTCATTGCCAAGCGCGATCGCACCACAAGCCGCGCGTACAAAGGAAAGAAGAAAGACGTGCATGAGAGCGATCCGAAGCATCTTGAAAATGCGCGCACGAGCGCGCTCAAGCTTGTAAAGGAGCTCAACAATTTCGTAGAGATCGATTGCGCTCCGAAAAAGGATATTCTCTCGAGAGAGGAGATCCATGAGCTCGTTTACAAGCAAGTAAAAAAAGTCCTGAAATGATCGACGTTGAGATCCGCGGGCCGGTCGCAAAAAAGGAATACGAAAAATTAAAGAAGCTCCTTGCCGAGGCGGGGGAGCGCGTGCTTGCCGAGCATCGGGTGGCGGTCCTCTACAGCGATCGCGGATTCAATAATCGCGCGGTGAGAATTGAGCACAAGAACGGCACAGCGACGATATATATAGAGACCGGCAAAGTCGGGGAACGCACCGAGCTTGCGACCGAGCTTGCATCGGGAGGGTTTTCCGACGGGGTTGCGCTCCTTGCGGAGCTCGGCTACAAGAAGGCTTCTGTTTCGGTGCGCGAGGTCCTCTCATGCAGATATGGCGGCGCGCTTTTCTCGCTCTTTGACCCGGGAGAGGATTCCTTCTACTATGAAGCAGTGATTACGGCTCAAGGTCCGACTGAGGCAAAAGAGGCCAAAGAGAAGCTTGCAAAACTTGCCCGCAATTTCAAGCTCCCGGTGTGGAGCGCGCTCGACATGCTCGAATTCACGCGAAAATTGAACCAAACCGCCAATTCTCTGTATGATTACCCTGTGGATGGGGCGGGCTATTTTAAAGACAAATTTGGAATATGAAAATCAAAGTTAAAAAACTGAAAGAAGATGCCAAGCTTCCGAAATACCACATGCCGGGAGACGTCGGCATGGATATGTACGCCATGGAGACGGTCACGCTCGCGCCCGGGGAGCATCATCGCTTCTGGCACGGATTTGCGCTTGAATTTCCCGAGGGCCATGCGGCTATCGTGAAAGACAAGTCGAGCATCTCAAAAGCAGGCCTCCACACCATGGGCGGCGTGTTCGATGCGGGCTATCGCGGCGAATACAATACGCATCTCGTGAATCTCTCGAGCGAGCCGTACACCGTGGAAGAAGGCGACAAGGTCGCCCAGCTCATCATCTATCCCGTCATCATTGCGGAACTCGAAGAAACTGATACACTCGGTGAATCAGCCCGCGGCGAGCAAGGTTTTGGCTCGACGGGAAAGAAGTAGAAGACTCCTTCCCCTCCTCGATAAGGAGGGGAAAATACAAAAGATGAAAGAAAAACTGGAAAAATCAATCAAAGACGCACTCACAACTCTCGGAGCGGAAGCCGGGAGCATCGTGCTTGAGCATCCGGGCGAGCTTTCGCACGGAGACTATTCGACAAACGCATCGCTTGCGTATGCCAAACAGCTCGGGAAAAATCCGCGCGAGCTTGCCGAACTGCTCGTCGCCGAGCTCGTAAAGAGTCCGATCGAAGGGGTAGCCGCGATCACGATCGCAGGCCCCGGATTCATCAACTTCTCCCTCTCGCGGGATTTTTTCACCGGATCGATACAAAAGGTAAATGAAGACAAGGATGCCTGGGGCAGCAATTCGATCCTCGGCGGCAAGAAGGTCATGGTGGAATACACGCAGCCGAATCCGTTCAAGCCGTTCCATATCGGCCATCTCATGAGCAATGCCATCGGCGAATCAATCTCTCGCATCGTCGAGTTTTCCGGCGCACAGACTATCCGCGCCAACTATCAGGGCGATGTGGGCCTGCATGTGGGAAAGGCGATCTACGGTCTTCTTAAAAAGGGAAAGCCTGACGCAAGCCTTCCGATCTCAGCACAGGCCGAATACATCGGCACCTGCTATTCATGGGCATCGAATCTCTATGACACCGATGAAGCGGCGAAGGCTGAGATCGACGCGCTCAATAAGAAGGTATATGAAAAAAGCGATCCGGAGGTGAATGCGCTTTACGACTGGGGACGGAAGATAACGCTTGATGCGTTCGAGGAGATATACGAGATCCTCGGCACGAAATTCGACTATTATTTCTTCGAAAGCGAGATGGCGCCGATCGGCGTCGAGATCATCAGGAAGAATATGCCGGGCGTATTCGAGGAATCCGACGGCGCGGTTGTCTTTCACGGAGAAGCATACGATCCGAGCCTCCACACTCGCGTGTTCATTACGCGCCAGGGACTTGCGACCTATGAGGCAAAAGAGATCGGCCTCAATATGACCAAGTTCGAAAAGGAGAATCCCGATCTCTCAATCACCGAGACAGCTATCGAACAGGGCGAATACATGAAAGTCGTGCGCAAGGCCATCGAGCAGATCGATCCTGCGATCGCTTCGCGCATGCGCCACATCACGCACGGCATGATGCGCGTGGAGAGCGGCAAGATGAGCTCTCGAAAGGGAAACATCATCACGGGCGAATCGCTTTTGCGCGACAGCATGGACGTCGTCCGCGAGAAGATCGCTTCGCGCGAATGGGATGACGCTATGAAAGATGCGGTCGCGCGCATCGTGGGAGTAGCCGCGCTCAAATATGCCATTCTGCACCAGGCGATCGGCGGAAACATCATCTACGACGAGGAAAAATCAGTCTCCTTCGAGGGAGACTCGGGCCCGTATCTCCAATACAGCGTCGCTCGCGCGCAGTCGGTCCTGAAAAAAGCCGAAGGGCTCGGCATAGCTCTCGGCTATGCCGCGTGTCCGGAAGAGGTGACCGAGCTCGAGCGCCTGCTCTACCGGTTTCCGGAAGCGGTCGCGCGCGCAAGCGAGACATTCGAGCCGCACCATATCGTGACCGCTCTCATCGAGCTTGCTTCCGCCTTCAACTCTTTTTATGCGAACCGCCAGGTGGCGAATGAGACCGATCCCGAGGCCCCATACAAAGTGGCGCTCACGGAGGCTTTTGTCGCAACCATGAAAAACGGCCTCTCTCTCCTCGGCATTGAAGTGCCGGAGAAGATGTAGTAGGATAAGCAGAGAGGCGTCGACGAGGCCATCACCTCCGAGCTCTTGGAAGAAAGCGTACCTGCCCTCGGCAGGCTAGGCTCTAGAACCAAGCGGGCAAGCCCGATACAGCTGCAGAATAAGCCCGAAAGGGGAATTAAGGTGGTACCACGGGAGACCCGTCCTTAAACAGTAATTTTTATTATTGTTTAAGGACGGGTCTTATTTATTTTTATGGAAAACACAGAAAACAAAAAATCAGCCGCGGCAGCACGCGAAGAAAAGGTTCTCGAATTCTGGAAGGAGAACGCGGTCTTCGAGAACTCGCTCAAGAAAGATTCGCCGAAAGGGGAGTTTGTTTTCTATGAGGGTCCGCCGACGGCCAACGGCAAACCGGGCATCCACCATCTTGAAGCTCGCGCTTTCAAGGATGCGATTCCAAGGTACAAGACGATGCAGGGCTATCATGTGCGCCGCAAGGGCGGGTGGGATACGCACGGGCTTCCGGTGGAGCTCCAGGTAGAAAAGGCGCTCGGCCTCAATTCCAAAAAGGCCATCGAAGAGTACGGCATCGCCAAATTCAACGACCAATGCAGAGAGAGCGTGTGGCAGTATGTCGACCTCTGGGAAAAATTCACCGCCCGCATCGGCTACTGGGTGGATCAGAAAGATCCGTATGTGACCTACCACAACGAATATATCGAATCGGTCTGGAATGTGCTGAAGGCGGTGAACGACAAAGGCCTCGTCTATAAAGACTATCGCATCGTACCGTGGTGCCCGAGATGCGGCACGGCGCTCTCTTCGCACGAGCTTGCGCAAGGATATCAGGACGACAGGGATCTTTCGGTTACGGCCAAGTTCAAGGTTGCCGGAGAAGAGAATACCTATATCCTCGCATGGACCACGACGCCGTGGACATTGCCGGGGAATGTCGCGCTTGCTGTCGGGAATGACATTGACTATATAAAAGTAAAAAGCGGAGAGGATTTTCTTATTCTTGCTGAAGCGCGTGCAAGCGTGCTTCCGGAGGGGTATGAAATAGTGCAAAAAATGAAAGGCAGTGACGTTGTCGGTTTTGCCTACGAGCCGCTCTACCCTTACCTCAAAGATCTGCTCCCCGAATCCCAGAAAGAAAATCTCGCGAAAGCATGCAAAGTATATGCGGCGGATTTCGTGACCACGGAAGACGGCACCGGAGTGGTGCATACGGCAGTCATGTACGGAGCCGATGACTTCGAGCTCGGTACGAAGCTTGGCCTGCCGAAATACCACATGGTCCTGCCTGACGGCACGTTCATCAAAGGCACGGATTTTCTCGAGGGACGGTTCGTAAAAGACGAGTCTGTGGCCGTCGACATCATCAAGGACCTCGCGCACCGGGGGCTTCTCTTCAAGAAAGAAAAATTCGAGCACTCATATCCGCACTGCTGGCGCTGCAAGACGCCGCTCATCTACTATGCGCGGGACTCGTGGTATATCCGCATGTCGGACCCTGCCATAAAATCGAGCCTGATCGAAGAGAACAAGAAGATCAATTGGGAGCCGGAATACATCCGCGACGGCCGCTTCGGCGAATGGCTCAAGGACATCAAAGACTGGGCGATTTCGCGCGAGCGCTACTGGGGCACGCCATTGCCGATCTGGATGACAGAATCAGGAAAGCTCGAAGTCATCGGCAGTCTCGAGGCAATGCGCGCAAAGACAAAAAAATCGGGCAATGCGTATTTTGTCATGCGCCACGGCGAAGCCGAGCACAACCTTCATGGCATGGCGAGCGCCGATCCGAAAGCGCCGGTGCGCCTGACCGAGAAAGGGCGGGCAGAGACGGCAGCTCAGATCGAAAAGCTCAGAGGGGCGAATATCGATCTCATTATTGCCTCGCCGTTCGTGCGCACGCATGAGACTGCGGAGATCATCCGCGAAGGCCTTGGCTTGCCCGAATCGAGCCTGCTTGTGGACGAGCGCCTGCGCGAGATGGATATCGGCGCATACAACACGGGTCCGTGGGCAAAATATCATGAGGACTTTCCGAAGACTGTAGAGAATTTTGACAAGGCGCCGGACGGAGGGGAATCGTACGAGATCGTCAAAGGATGGATGATGGACTTCATCCATGATGTGGAGATCAAATTCCAAAAGCGGAACGTATTGATCGTCACGCACGGCGGACCGGCCTGGCTCGTCATGGCGGGCGCACAGGGCTATACCGCGGAGGAGTCGCTTGCCATGGTGCGCGAAAAGAAAGACTATCACTATTTCGCCAATGCGGAGGTTATGCAAGTTCCGTACGTGCCGTTTCCGCATAACGCGCGCTGGGAGCTCGATCTCCATCGTCCGTATATCGATCATGTCGAGCTTGTATCGGAAGACGGATCGCCGATGACCCGGGTCAAAGAAGTCATGGACGTATGGTTCGACTCTGGCGCCATGCCGTTTGCGCAGGATCACTATCCGTTCGAGAACAAAGAATGGGTGGACGGCCCCGGATATCCGGCCGATTACATCTGCGAAGCCATCGATCAGACGCGCGGATGGTTCTATACGCTCCATGCCGTCGGCATGCTCATGGGCCGCGGCCGCGCCTACAAGAATGTCGTCTGTCTCGGGCATATTCTCGACGCCGAAGGCAAGAAGATGTCGAAGTCCCAGGGCAACATCGTTGATCCGTGGGAGATGATCGAAAAATACGGCGTCGACACGCTCCGCCTCTGGATGTACTCGGTCAACCAGCCGGGAGAATCCAAAAACTTCGACGAGAAGACGGTAGCCGAACTGCACAACAAAGTCTTCAACCTGCTCTACAACGTGCTCGCTTTCTACGAGCTCTATCGAGACAAAGAGCAGGAAACAGAGAAGAAGGAAGAGAGCGCGAACGTGCTCGACCAATGGATCCTTGCCCGGCTCGCAGCGCTTGCTGCGACGATGACTGAGAATCTCGAGGCGTATAAATTGCTTGAGCCGGTGCGCGCTTTGCGCGGGTTCGTTGATGATCTTTCGACCTGGTACGTCAGACGCAGCCGCGATCGCATGAAGGACGGCGATGCTGAGGCAAAGCAGACGCTGTATCATGTGCTAAAGACGATTTCAAAATTGATGGCTCCGTTTGCTCCGTTTGCCGCCGAAGATATATGGCAGACCTTGAAGCATGAGAGCGATGCGTCGAGCGTGCACATGGAGGCATGGCCTGTCGCGGCAGCCGCTAGCGCCCAATTGCTTGAGAATATGGAAGCAACGCGCGCGCTCGTGACGCTCGGCCTCGAGGCCCGCCAAAAAGCAAAGATCCCGGTGCGGCAGCCGCTAGCGCGGCTTGCCGTTAAAAATCTGAAGCTCGGATCGGAATACCTGGAAATTATACAAGAAGAGCTGAATGTGAAGCATATCGCTGAAGACGCTTCAATCGAAGGGGAAGTGCTCCTTGATACGGCCATGACTCCCGAGCTCAAGCGCGAAGGCGAGTATCGCGAGCTTGTCCGCGCTATCCAGGATATGCGCAAGAAAGCAGGGCTTACTCCGAGCGATGAGATCACGCTTGCGTTTTCTGAAAATGCCCGCGCGATCGTCGAAGGATTCGAAACCGACCTCAAAAAGACCGTGCTTGCCAAAGCGATCATGTTTTCTGCGGCTGAAGGAGAGGCTGTGGAGATCGGCGATGCTTCGATCATGGTGCGGATAGTTAAATAAAATCAGGAATCGGTATACAATAGGGGCATGGAAGAGAATATTGAGCGCACAAAAGAGGGGCAGCAGCTTCTTGCCGACCAGCTGAAGAATATCGCCGAAATGTCAGGGCTTTTTCTTGCCGCCCTCAAAGGCTTTCGCCGTGATCTTTCGCTCTCCGTGCGATCGAATGAGCAATACCTTCAGGCGGAATTCGCCGGCCCGCCGGACATACTTGCCGTACCGCCGCTTTTTGACGGCGCAGGCTTTGCCGATCTCCGCAAATTTCTCACGCTCTCGGAAGATGCGATCGACGGATCGATCCTGGTGCAGATTCCCGCCCGCGGTCCCATACAGGAAGCGGCGAGAGATGCGCTTGCCGAGGAGCTCATGCTCGCTCACCAGAATCTTGTCGATGTCTCCGACACCGCGCGCCGGCTGTATGAATGCATTCAGAACGCATCGCTTGAATTTGACGTCTTCAACACAAAAAACATCGAAGTCGGATATCCGGAGGCCAATATTCTCTTTGAGCGCGATGCGCTCAATGTGGCGATGAGCACCGCTCGCGCACTCGGCGAGCGTGCCGTGCGCATGGACATCGATCTCATGGAAAGCAAGAGCCGCCTCGTTTCGGGCGAGCGCAAGCCAAATGTATGACAGAACCGCGCGTATTTTTAATTCATGGATTTGAAGGAGCGCCAAATGGCGGCTGGCGGCCATGGCTTATGGCCAAGCTCGGTCGCAACGATATCTATGCTTGCGCGCTTCCAATGCCTGACCCGAACGATCCCCAAAAAAATGCATGGGTAGATGAAATTAGACGGACCGTTGGCGTGCCTGACGAGAATGTCTTTTTTGTCGGACACAGTCTTGGTGTTCCTGCGATCTTGCGATATCTTGAGACCCTCCATCCTGAACAAAAGATCGGCGGAGCTGTTCTTGTCTCCGGTCCGATTCTCCATGCTCTGGAGCCGAACGATGAAAGGATGAAAACCTTTTTCGAAACTCCTTTTGATTTTTCCTTGTATAAAAAAGTGTGTAAAAATTTCAGCGTCATCCAAGGCGATAATGATCCATGGTTTTCTTTTGATCAGGCCGAAACTTTGGCTCGGGAACTTTCTTGTGCATTGATCCCGATCCCGAATGGGGGACATTTAAATGGCTCATCAGGGCATTATGAACTCCCTGAGGCGTTTGTCGTGCTTATGAATTTCCTAAAGCTGAGCGCCTAGTACCTATTTCTTATGCACCACATCCATCACACAGAAGCATTCGTGCTCGGCAGCCTTCCGAAAGGGGAAGACTCGAAGATCCTCATCCTCTATACCCGCGAGCTCGGGCTCGTCTACGCCCATGCCCAGGGGATCCGGAAGATCGCTTCCAAGCTCCGCTATACGACGCAGGATTTTTCGCGTGTGAATGTCGACCTCGTGCGCGGACGGGAGATCTGGCGCGTGACAACGGCGACGCCGATACATTCATACGCGCACATCCGGCAGAGCCGCCATACGGAAAAGATCCTTGCGAGAGTCGCAGCGCTTGTCATTCGCCTTGTGGCCGGAGAAGAAGCCAATGAAGAAGTGTACGAGGCTCTGATCGGGGCCTATACGCTCCTTGAGATGAAAGGACAGTCGCCCGAAGACTATCGCGCGCTTGAGCTCCTTTCGGTGGCGCGCATCCTGATCGCGCTTGGATATCTTTCCCGCGAAACGCCCGGCATGGAGGAGCGCAGCCTCTTTGACGAAGAGATACCAAAAGCCTTTACCGACAGCGCCTACCAGCACCGCCTCATCCGCGAGATCAATATGGCCCTTGCGGCAACGCAGCTCTAGCGCGGTGTCCGTTCCTTGGTACTTTATGATAAAATGGCTCTATGCCATTTGACGGAGACGAAGCGAATAAAGTGCACAATCTCGACGACGTTGATGCGCGCCTCTACCGCCGCGATCTCGCCGGACAGAAAGGGAAGCATATCGATTCATTGCACCCCAAGCGCTTTGCCATACCGAAAGATTGGGCGGATACCGTTCCGACCAAGGCCCAGGTCTCGAAAGTCATGCGCCACCCGTCCTTTTTCCGGAAGTTTTTTTATTTTTCCATCGGATTTGCAGCGCTCGCTCTGCTTGTTGTGCTCGTAACATTCTTTACCGGCGGCAATACGGTCTCAAACAATAACATCGAGATCAACGTGCTCGGCAATTCGTTCGCTTCCGGCGGCGAGGAGCTGCCGCTCCAGGTTGAAGTGGTCAACAAGAATGCCAGCCCGCTCGAACTCTCCGATCTTTTCATCGAATACGATAAGGGCGGCGATGCTTCGACCGGCGCAACGCATGTGCATGAGCTCAACTCGCTCGGTACGATCGACGCAGGCAAAAGCGTGACCAAGAGCTTCTTCGTCACGCTCTATGGCCAGGAGGGAAGCATCAAGGATGTCACTTTTACGCTGCAATACCGCCTCCACGGCTCGAACGCCATATTCGTAAAGACGAGCGTCTTTCCGGTGACCATCAACTCGTCTCCGGTAGCGCTCTCTGTGGATTCGCCGGCAAGCATCACGCCGAACCAGGAGCTCACATTCACCGTAAAGACCGTATCGAACTCGAAGAATGCGCTTACGGGAATGCTCCTCCATGTCGACTATCCGCCGGGCTTCAAATTCGAGAAATCAGTGCCTGACGCTGCGGCGCTCAATAATGTGTGGAATCTCGGCGATCTTGCGCCCGGCGCCGAACGCGACGTCGTGATTACGGGCACGATCTACGGCCAAGACGGCGAAGATCAGGCATTCCATGTCTATACCGGAGCGGTGAGCGCAAACGACATGACCAAGATCGGCATTACCTACAACTCGCTTCTCCAAGTCGTGTCGCTCGTCAAGCCGTTCCTTGCCGCGCATGTCGTCATCAACGGCGCTTCCGATACGACCGTACCGGTCGCTCCGTCGAGCCTCGTCAACGTCTCGGTGAACTACGCCAACAATCTGCCGACCCAGGTGACGAACGCCGAGGTTTCCGTACAGCTCTCGGGCAACGCGCTCGATGCCTCGAGCGTTTCCGTGCCGAAAGGATTCTATGATTCATCCAAAAAGACGATCACCTGGAACGGCACGACCGACAGCGATCTCGTTGCCATCCAGCCGTCCGATCAGGGAGTGCTCACATTCACCTTCAAAGTATTGCCGCTGCTCTCGGGCGGTCAGACGATCTCGCAGCCTTCGATCAAGCTTGCGGTGAGCATCAAGGGCAAGCAGCCGAATTTGGGCAGCACGGTGAGCGAAGTCACTGACTTCGAGGAAAAGACCGCGGTCGTAAGCTCCGATCTCGGATTCTCGGCCAACGCCTTCTATTCCACCGGGCCGTTCTCAAACACCGGACCGCTTCCGCCGAGGGCGAATCAGCCGACAACCTATACGATCACCTGGGCGGTCACGAACTCCGCAAATTCGCTTGCAAATGCCCTGGCAAGCGCGGCGCTTCCGCCGTATGTCGACTGGGTCGGCACCACATTGCCTGCCGGCGCCGAGATCGCGTATGACGCCACGACGCACACCGTGCGCTGGACGATCGGACAAGTGCCTGCAGGCACCGGACTCTCAGCTCTGCCGCGCACCGTGTCGTTCCAAGTCAGGCTCAATGCTTCGACCACGCAGGTAGGCAGCACGCCGAAGCTTGTGCTCGACACCACGGTCACGGCGCGCGATACGTTCACGGGAGAGAATCTCACGACGACCCGTCCCGCTGTCTCCACCTATCTCCAGAATGATCCGGGCTTCCAGGCCGGGGATGAGCAGGTGGCTCCGTAATTGGGAAAATGGAAAGTAGTCCGATTCCGTGGTAGGGTAAGGGAAGCTTGTATGGAAAAAGAAACCGATAATCTTATGGAAAAGATCCAGTCGCTCGCCAAGCGCCGCGGCTTCATCTATCAAGGCTCCGATATCTACGGAGGCCTTGCCGGCACGTGGGACTACGGCCCGCTCGGCGTCGCGCTCAAGAACAACATCAAGGAATCGTGGCGTAAGAAATTCGTTTCGTCGCGGAGCGATATGTACGAAGTGGACGCGGCTATTCTCATGAATCCGAAGGTTTGGGAATCGTCAGGCCATGTGGCGACCTTTTCCGATCCGCTCGTCGAATGCACGAAATGCAAGCGCCGCTTCCGCGCCGACCAGCTCAAAGAGGCGGGGAGGTGCGATGAATGCGGCTCGCCTGTCGGCGAGCCCCGCCAGTTCAATATGATGTTCGAGACCAAGATCGGCGCGATGGAAGATTCTGCCGCAACCGTCTATCTCCGCCCCGAGACTGCGCAGGGCATATTCGTGAACTTCAAGAACATCATCGACTCGTTCCATCCGAAATTGCCGTTCGGCATCGCGCAGATCGGCAAGGCATTTCGCAATGAGATCACGCCGCGCGACTTCGTGTTCCGCGTGCGCGAGTTCGAGCAGATGGAGATCGAGTATTTTGTTAAGCCTGCGGATTGGGAAAAATATTTCGAATACCTCAAGGAAGAGATGCTCGCCTGGATGGAAGAGCTCGGCCTCGACATGAACAAGGTGCATGAGCTTGAAGTGGCGCCGGAGGATCTTGCGCACTACTCGAAGCGCACGATCGATTTCGAGTTCGACTATCCGTTCGGCAAGAAAGAGCTCTACGGCCTCGCATATCGCGGCAGCTTCGATCTCGATGCGCATTCGACGGGTTCAGGCACCGAACTCGCCTATCTCGAAGAAGACACATCGGCGGATCAGGCCCAGGGCTCGAAGAAATTCGTTCCTCATATCATCGAGCCGTCATTCGGCGTCGACCGCACAGTGCTCGCGCTCCTCATGAGCGCATATGCCGAAGACATCACTGCCGGGGAAGTGCGCTCGTTCCTCAAATTCAAGCCGTCCACCGCGCCGGTCATCTGCGCCGTCTCGCCGCTCCTCAAAAACAAGCCTGAACTCGTCGAGAAAGCCAAATTTATCTACGGCATGCTCAAAGCGGAATTCGGACGCGTCATGTGGGACGACAACGGCAACATCGGCAAGCGCTACCGCCGCCAGGACGAGATCGGCACGCCGTGGTGCATCGTCGTCGACTTCGAGACCATCGTCGGCCCCGAGACCGATACGGTGACGGTTCGCGACCGCGATACCGGCACGCAGGAGCGTATTGCTGTCGGTGATCTCGTCCTCCATTTAAAGAATAAACTGAACTAGTATCAAAATCTGGTACACCCCTGCTTGCATGAGTGCGGGCAGTACTTCACTCGCCATATGAAATACACAAAGACAAAACTGAAGAACGGCCTGCGCGTGATCACGGTGCCGATGAAGGACAATCCGACGGTCACCGTACTCGTGCTTGTCGAGACCGGCTCGAAATATGAGACCAAGCAGAAAAACGGCATCTCGCACTTCCTCGAGCACATGTGCTTCAAGGGGACCGAAAAGCGTCCGACTGCGCACAGCATTTCTGCGGAGCTCGACGGGCTCGGCTCGCAGAGCAACGCCTTTACCAGCCAGGAATACACGGGCTATTACGCAAAGAGCGACGCCAAGCATTTCAAGCAGATATTCGACGTCATCTCCGACATCTATCTCAACTCGACATTTCCCGAAGCCGAAATGGAAAAGGAAAAAGGCGTGATCGTCGAGGAGATCAATATGTACGAGGATATGCCGCAGCGCCATATTCAGGATCTTTTCATGGAGCTGCTCTACGGCGATCAGCCTGCCGGATGGAATATTGCCGGCACGCGCGAGAATGTGCGCTTCATGACCCGCGACGATTTTGTGGCATACAAGAAGGCCCACTATGTGCCGAAGGCAACGGCCGTCATCGTGGCAGGTTCGGTCAAAGAGACGGAAATGCTCGCGCAGATCAAGCGCGTCTTTGGAGGGCTTCCTGCAGCACCAAAATCAGACAAGAAAAAAACCGTCGAGCGCCAGGCAAAGCCCGATGTGCTGTTGTCCTACAAAAAAATCGATCAGAGCCATCTCGTGCTCGGCGTCCGCACCTTTGATATGTATGACAAGCGGAACGCCAAGCTCTCCGTGCTCGGCACGATCTTGGGCGGGGGAATGAGCTCGCGCCTTTTCATCAAGCTTCGCGAAGAGCTCGGCGTGGCCTACTATGTGCGCGCAGGCAACGACGCCTACAGCGATCACGGGTGCTTCCAGATCTCCGCCGGCGTCTCGAATGATCGCGTGCACGAGGTCATCCGCGAGATCCTCGCCGAGTGCGCTCGGATCGCGAAAGACCCGGTCTCCAAAGAAGAGCTTGCCAAAGCCAAAGAATATATCATCGGCAACATGAAGCTCGAACTCGAATCATCCGACGCCTGGGCCACGTTCTACGGCGGGCAGGAGGTCATGCGGAAAAAGATCGAAGGCCCGCTTGAGATCGAAAAGCGCATCCGCCGAGTAACGGCAAAAGACATACAAGACATGGCCCGCGAGGTCTTTGTCGACAAAAATCTCAATCTTGCCCTGATCGGCCCATTCGAGGATTCCGCTCCGTTTCGATCAATACTCATGTTTCCCAAAAAAGCCTAGCAATCGGGCCTATTTTGGTACGGGTGCCAAAATGGTATGATGTGCCCATGGAGAACTCTGAATCCCGCTCTGTCCGCATAAGCCAGCGAAGCATCGTGTATAGCGTGCTCTTCCTTGTGCTGCTCGCGCTGCTCTACTATATACGCGATCTTCTCTATGTCTTTCTTACGTCGATCGTGATCGCCTCGTTTGTCGAGTCCGCGGTCAGGCGATTCCACAAGCACGGGATCGGGCGCACCTTCGCCGTCATCATCGTCTATTTCTGCGTGCTCGCATTCTGCGGCATTCTCCTCTATCTTTTTGTGCCGGTGTTCTTTGAGGAAATATCGCAGTTCTCGGGCTTCCTTGCCCAGTATCTGCCGAACTCGGCTGTGCTCGGCACGACCGGCGGCTTGCCGCTCTCCGATATCTTTACGAACTTCCAGGGCGTTGCTTCCACGGCGAGCGGCGGGGCGCTCCAGACTGCGATCATCGTCTTCGGCGGCCTGTTCAACTTCATTATTCTCATCGTGCTTTCGTTCTATCTTTCGATCAATGAAAAGGGGATCGAGACGTTCCTCCGCATTGTTTCTCCGTCGAAGCATACGGAATACGTCGTCGATCTCTGGAACCGCACGGAGCGGAAGATCGGCCTCTGGTTCCAGGGACAGCTTCTCTTGGCGCTTCTCGTCGGCATTCTTATCTATCTCGGCCTTCTTATCTTCGGCATAGAATACGCATTCCTGCTCGGCCTCGTGGCCGCCGTCATGGAGCTCATTCCGTTCGGCATCATTCTTGCCGCGGTGCCCGCGATCGCAGCCGGCTTTTCAAGCCATGGCGGCACGGGCGCGCTCGAGGTTGCCGGACTCTTCCTTGTCGTGCATGAATTCGAGCTCAATCTCATTGCGCCGCTTATCGTGCAGAAAGTCGTGGGCATTTCGTCGCTCCTCGTCATCCTGTCGCTCCTCGTGGGCCTGAAGCTTGCCGGGTTCTGGGGCATCATTCTTGCCATTCCGGCCGCGGTGCTCCTCATGGAATTTTTGGGCGACATCAAGAAGAAAAAAGGGCTTACCATGTAATTATATCTGAGCATCATGAAACCGTTTTACTTAACGACAACGCTTCCGTATGTGAACGCAGACCTCCACATGGGGCATGCGCTCGAATTCGTGCGTGCCGACATCATCGTCCGGTACAAGAAGCTTTTGGGCTATGACGTATATTTCAATACCGGCACGGACGAGCACGGCATGAAGATATTCGAATCGGCCGCCAAGGCAGGACTTTCGCTGCAGGCATTCGTGGACGCGAGCTTCGCTCGCTTCACCGACTCCGTACAGATCTTCGGCCTCTCCGACGATATCCACTACATCCGCACGACCGACCCGCATCATGAGAGCGCCGCGCAGGAATTCTGGCGCCGCTGCGACCAGAACGGATATATCTACAAAAAGAACTACAGCGCGAAATACTGCGTCGGATGCGAAGAGGTGAAGACTGATTCTGAGCTGGTGAACGGCCGCTGCGTCATTCATCCCGGGGCAGAGCTTGAGATCATCGAGGAAGAGAACTATTTCTTCAAGTATTCCGCATTTACCGAGAGTCTGCTCGCTTTCTATGCAGAGAATCCGAGCTTTGTGGTGCCTGATTTTCGCTACAACGAGATCAAGGCGTTCGTTTCGCGCGGACTCGAGGATTTTTCCATCTCACGCCTGCAGTCGAAGATGCCGTGGGGAATACCGGTGCCGGGCGACGATAAGCACGTCATGTATGTGTGGTTCGATGCGCTCACCAACTATATCTCTACGCTCGGATGGCCTGTTGCAGAGGGAAATTTTACCACCTATTGGGTCAACGGCACGCCGACGCAATACTGCGGCAAGGACAACCTGCGCTTCCAGTCGGCCATGTGGCAGGCCATGCTTATGGCCGCAGGGGTCCCCAATTCCCATCAGATCATCATCAACGGCTTCATCACGGCCGACGGCGGCGTGAAGATGTCCAAGTCGCTCGGCAACGGCGTTGATCCGAAAGACGTTGTGGCCGAATACGGCACTGAAGCCCTGCGTTTTTTCCTTGCGAAAGAGGTCTCAAGCTTCGAGGATAGCCCGTTTACGATCGAGCGGTTCAAGGCTTCCTATAACGCCCATTTGGCGAATGGCCTCGGTAATCTCTCGTCGCGCATTCTGACGCTGTCAGAAAAATATTTGCCCGAGTGTCCGGCGATTCCGGAGGAATCGATTCCAAAGGAGTTCTTTGACCTGCTTGAGGCATTCGATATTCAAAAGGCCGCAGATTTCATCTGGAGGCAGGTGCAGGCGCTCGATCAGAAGATTCAAGCAACGGAGCCATTCAAGGTGGTGAAGGTTGACGAAGAAAAAGGAAAAGCGCTCATCAGCGAACTTGTCGTCGAGCTCTATACGATCGCACGGATGCTCAATCCGATCATGCCAGAGACCAATGCGACGCTCAAAGCGCTTATCAAGGCAAACAAAAAGCCGAGCGCTCCGCTTTTTTTGCGCAGAGAGTAATCATATGGAACCCGCATACTACGACGTGCACGCGCATATCAATTTCAAAGCATTCGACGAGGATCGCGAGGAAGCGATCTCGCGCGCTTTTGAGGCGGGGGTGCACATGATGAATGTCGGCACGCAGAAGGATACATCGGCTATGGCTGTCCGGATCGCCGAGCGCTATCCCGCGGGCGTCTATGCCGCCATTGCCCTCCATCCGATCCATACGAGCGCTTCGCATCATGATACGCAGGAGCTCGGCGAAGAGGGCAAGGCGTTTACCTCGCGCGGAGAAGAATTCGACATGGCCTTTTATGAAGATCTTGCGAAGAGCGACAAGGTCAAAGCCATCGGCGAATGCGGACTTGATTATTACCGCCTTGATGAGGCGAGCGCTGAAAAGCAAAAGGAGGTTTTCATCAAGCATATCGAACTTGCGAACAAGGTGGGGAAGCCGCTCATGTGCCATATCAGAAATGCGTATCAGGATGCTGCGGAAATTCTGCGCACGCATGCCAAAGTAAAAGGCGATATCCATTTTTTCGCCGGCACCTGGGAAGAGGCGCAGTGGTTCCTTGACCTCGGGTTTACGCTTTCGTTCACCGGCGTCATTACTTTCACCCATGATTATGACGAGGTTGTTCGCAATGCGCCGCTCGACATGATCCTTACCGAGACCGATTGCCCGTATATCACGCCGGTGCCGTTTCGCGGCAAGCGCAATGAGCCGATCCATGTCAGAGAGGTGGTAAGGGCTGTCGCCCGCATCCGAGGCGAAGACGAAGAGAAAGTCCGCGCGCAGCTTGCGGCAAACGCCAAGCGCGTCTTTGGCTTCTAATATTTTTTACAGGCTTACGGAGCGAGCGCCGGTTTTGGCGCGATCGGCAGCGTGATGAGCTTCGGCTTTGACGTCTTTACGACAGGCGCGGGTTTTTTAACGGCAGGCTTTGTTGCCGCGGCCGGAAGCGCCGGCGCCGGCTTCTTTGCCTCGGGTTCATCGATCATGATGACGACTTTGCCGCTTATCTTCGTGCCGATGCTTGTCATCTCTACGGCCGGCGTGCTCTCGTCGTTGATGAAAATTTCATACGGTCCGATCTGGGTTCCGGTTATCGTGAAAGCGCCGTTCTTGTCGGTTTGCCCGACAATGATCCTTCGCAAGCCCAGCATCTGTTTTGCGATGACGGTAACGCCTGCGATCGGCAGGGTAGCGGCGAGAGCGGGGCTTGCAGCCAAGAGAGATCCCAGAAGCGCGAGCGAGACCATCCCCATGCGTGAGTACTTCATGGGCGCATTATAGGGTCGGGGCGGCCGAGACGCAATAGGCAGTGTGCATATTCGGGGGGCAGGAAAGCGTTGTCAGTATCTCGGGCTTGTGTTAGTATGAGCCCGTCTTGTTCGATGGGTGACTGAACGCCCATCGCCATGGTCCGAAGCAAGACAAAAGCTCGTATGAGCTATATATTACAAGGTTTTTATGGTGGCTTTGCCACACTTAGTATCACATGGATGAAATGATGCAGACAGAAGGGTCTGACAACGGCGTATATGAAGTCGGCTTCCTTTTGGTGCCGGAGATCACGGAAGAAAAGCTTCCTGAGGCTTTCGGTAATCTCAAAGACGCTATCGTGTCTTCGGGCGCCGTCGCGATCTCGGAAGATTTTCCGAAGCTTATGACGCTCGCATACACGATGGAGAAGACGCTCAACAACAAGATCGAGCGCTTCAAGGAAGGCTATTTCGGATGGATAAAGTTCGAGCTTTCGCAGGATAGGGTCAAGGGACTCGAGGCCATGCTTCGCCTTCGCGAAGATGTCATCCGTTTCCTGCTCGTAAGCACGGTGCGTGAGAATACGATCGCAAGCAAGCGAGGCTTCGGCGTGCGTCGACGCTCGAAGGACGAATTAAAGGAAAAAGGGGATGCTCCCGAAATGTCAAAAGAGGAGATCGATCGCGAGATCGAAGCGCTCGTCGTTGACGATAAGGTTGCAGCCTAACAATCATGTTTTTCAATAAAGCAATCATCATCGGAAACGTTACGCGTGATCCTGAGATGAAGGCCCTTCCATCGGGCGCAAAGGTGACATCGCTTTCGATCGCCACCAACCGCGTCTGGAAAGACCAGAACGGTGCGAAGAAGGAGCAGACGGATTTCCACAACATCGTCGTCTTCGGACGCCAGGCGGAGACTGTCGCCCAGTACGTGAAGAAGGGCAGCATGCTCATGGTAGAGGGGCGGATCCAGACGCGGAGCTGGGACGACAAGGACGGCAAAAAGAACTACCGCACCGAAATCGTCGCTGACCGCGTGCAGTTCGGCCCCCGCTCAGGCGCGACGTCCGGCGCTACTACGGTAGCCGGATCAAACGATCCGCAGAGCAACAGTCCGGCAAACAAGGAGGTCGAAACGATCGAATATCCGGACGATGACATTAATGCGGAAGATATTCCGTTCTAACATAACAGAAAGTAGAAAAATAGTAAGTAGAAAGTAGGAGTCCGAGAAAAATTCGGAAATACCAAAACTACTGACTACTTTCTGCTAACTACTCACTAATTCAAATGAAACAAGACTTTTTTTCATCAAACAATATCAAGCATGTCGACTATAAGGACACTGAGGTTCTCAAAAAGTTCCTCGGACCGACGGCAAAGATCATGTCTCGCCGCCGCACGGGCCTTTCTTCAAGCAACCAGCGCAAAGTCGCGCTTGCCGTAAAGCGCGCACGATTCATGGGACTCATTCCCTACGTCGCCAAATAAAAAACAGCAATACAAAAAGGCCTCGCATTCGCGAGGCCTTTTTGTATCTTATCTGCGGAAGGAAACACTCTTACGCGCGCTCGACGTATTCTCCGGTATCGGTATTGAGGACGATCTTGTCGCCAACGTCGACAAACAGGGGAGCGTTCACCGTTGTGCCGTTTTCAAGCACTACCTGCTTTGAGCCGCCGGTGCGGGTGTCTCCTTTGATTGCAGGCGGAGCCTCTTTGACTTCGAAGGTCATTTTGATCGGCACGGTGATGCCGATGTTCTCTTCTTCGTCATCGTCGTTTGTCCAGATGAGCGCGCTCACGAGCTCGTTCGGCTTCAGGAATTTCACCTTGTCGCCGAGCAGCTTCTCTTCAAGCTTGAAGCGGTTTGACGGATCTTTCGGATCGGCAAACCAGTACTCGCCCTTGTTGGTGAAGAGGAATTTTACTTCGCGCTTCTCAAGGTCGGCCTCGTCCGCACTGTCTGATACGTGGAATGTCTCGTTGTATGCCTTTCCGCTCTTCAAGCTTCGGAGCTTGACCTGGTTTTGAGGCTTGCGCTGCTGCGTGCGGGCGACATGATTGTCGAGCACTTCGCAGGGCTCGTCGTTGTGAATGATGATCTTGCCGACGCGGATTTCGTTGTATTCGAGTTTTGCCATAACGGTTTTTGACTTAAATGATTAATACTAGGGGGATTCTACGCCAAAACGCCAATAATTTCAAGGCTTCCCGGTTGACGCGGTTCGAGAAAGGGAATATAGTTTTGAAAATTTAACAACTATGCTTCCATACACATATGCCGCTGACTCGGGGCTCTTCAAGAGGCTTCTCAGCGAAGAAGGGATCAAGTCCCTCGATAGTGACACGCTCAATAGGTATGTCACTTCAGTAATTGGCTACCTCAGAGAGACAGGCGCCATTACAAAGGATATGCGCGATGTCGACACGCTGCGGACAGCGATCGCAAATATTCTTGTGTACGCGTATATGACCTATGCGTATTCGCTGGCGGAAACGAAGGAAAATCTGTCCTTCAATCTTGTGCCCCGCAACTGCGAGCACACCGACAAGATCAAGCGCGCGCTCCTCGTGCTCGGCATTCGAAAGAGGATGTTCAGCAATCGGACAGAAGTCTTTGCCTTCTTGTATAAAGAAGCGGAGAGCTTATCAAGAGAGCTTGCCATGGCATCGAGCGACTATGACGCGTACGTCGACCGCCTGTTTGACGAAGTATTTGCAAAAAGCTTTGCCTGGGTTCGGCAGCTGCGGAAGATCCTCTGCATACTCGCGGCCCTGTTTCCAAGCGACAATGATGCGTGGGCGCCAGAGCTTCAGACGCAGCAGTCGAGTTTTTAATGAAAAAAGATCATGATGCAGTCAAAATGCCCCGCATACGCGGGGCATTTTTTCACAAAAGGGAATGTGCGCTTATTCGCTTGCGCCTGGCGCCTGAATTTCGTCGAATCGGGATTTGACCTCCTTTTCGATCTCCTTTGAGATCTTGGGATTTTCGCGGAGGAAGATGCGCGTGGCATCATAGCCGCGGCCGAGCTTGACCTCTTCCGGCGATTCAGCTTTGCCGGCGGTGTCGCCTTTTTTCGCAGCCTTGGCCTTTGGCCGGTAGGTATATGACCCGCCGGTCGATTTTGCGATGATGCCGAGCTTTTCGCCGAGCGCCATGAGCTCTCCTTCATGCGAGATGCCTTCGCCGTAGATGATGTCGAATTCAGTCTGCTTGAACGGCGCGGCCACTTTGTTCTTCACGACTTTGACGCGCGTGCGGCCGCCGACCACTTCCTCGCCTTTCTTGATCTGGGCGATGCGGCGGATGTCGAGACGGATGCTCGTATAGAACTTGAGCGCCTTGCCGCCCGGCGTGGTCTCGGGATTGCCGAACATGACGCCGATCTGCATGCGGATCTGGTTGATGAAGATGACGATCGTATTTGATTTTGAGACGATGGCGGTGAGCTTGCGGAGCGCCTGCGACATGAGCCGGGCCTGCTTGCCCACGTGCTGCTGTCCCATGTCTCCCTCGATCTCGTCTTTCGGGGTGAGGGCGGCGACCGAGTCGATGACAACGACGTCGATCTTGCCGCTGCGCACGAGCGATTCGCAGATCTCAAGGCCCTGTTCGCCGGTGTCCGGCTGGGAGATGAGGAGCTCGTTGACGTTCACGCCGAGATTCTTGGTATAGACCGGATCCATAGCGTGCTCGGCGTCTATATATGCGCACACGCCGCCTTTCTTCTGGGCTTCGGCCACGATGTGGAGGGCGAGCGTCGTCTTGCCCGATGATTCCGGTCCGAAGATCTCGATGATGCGTCCGCGCGGCATGCCGCCGACGCCAAGCGCCATATCGAGGCCGAGCGAGCCGGTCGGGACGACGTCGATATCAACTTTGGGAGAATCGCCGAATTTCATGATGGCGCCCTCGCCGAATTTTGTCTGGATGGACTTGATGGTGTTCTCGATATCCATGCCCGTCTCTTTCTTTTCTTTTTCTGCTTTTTTTGTGAATCCCATACCTTTGTGTGCTGTGGTTATGCTTCTAATAAACTCCAATGCGTCTTTACGGTGCTTTTTGTGAATTTTTTGCGCTGTCTCCGGCCGGCGTCTCTGTCTTGGGTGCGGTATCGGGAAGGACGGACGCTGCCGGCGGGGGAGGCGCGGTGTAGTAGAGGCGATAATTTTTTGAAATAACCCGTCCGAATTTGTCGGTCACCGATACGGTAACGATATTATATCCGGGCAGCAGCGCGATCGTATCTCCCCAGGTGCCGTTCTCAGCGACAGAAACAGGACGCAGGTTTACGGTGATGGCCTTTGCGTGATATGCCGTCCCCGAAAAGGAGAGCAGCGGATCGGTCGCGGTCATGCCGTCTTTGATCCCTGAGATCGAAAGGCGTATTCCAAAGAGGAGATCGCGGCTTCGCCACAGGCCATAGCCGACGATCACGATAAAGAGGAGGATGATGCTTCCGTAGCGAACCAGCTTCTTTGCGGTGATTCCTCGTGTCATGGCAGGACCTTATTCTCCGCTTGCGACGTTCGGCACGTCCATGATGCCGTCTCCGGGCCGTACGAGCACGTCGCGGGGCTTTGCTCCGGAGCCGGGACCGACGACGCCGCGCTCTTCAAGCATATCGACGAGGCGCGCCGCGCGGGCATAGCCGACGCCAAGCTTGCGCTGAAGGAACGAGGTGGACGCCTTGCCGGCTTCAATCACCGTCATTCGGGCATCCTCATACAGTTCGTCGTCATCGCCGTCATCTTCGAGAGAAGCATCGAAGATCGTCTTGTCGGGGGACACGCTTCCGGAGAGCACGATTTCGTCGGCACCGCCTTCTTCATTGTGCTCCACGATCCATTGTACCACCGACTTGAGCTCGCTTTCAGAGACATAAGCGCTCTGAATACGCTCCGGCTGCGGCATATCACCTGCGGCATAGAGCATATCGCCGGCTCCGAGGAGTTTTTCCGCTCCTCCCTGATCCAGAATGGTGCGCGAATCGATCTGCGAGGATACCTGCAGGGCGACGCGGGCGGGGACGTTCGCCTTGATGAGGCCGGTGATGACGTTTACCGACGGACGCTGGGTCGAGAGGAGGAGGTGAATGCCGACGGCGCGGGACATCTGGGCGAGGCGGACGATGGCGGACTCAAGCTCGCGCGGATAGGCCTGCATGATATCGGCGAGTTCGTCGATGATGATGACAATATATGGCATCGGATCAGGCTCTGCCTCGTCCGATTTGCCGCCCTTGGCGCTGCCGAGGATGTTCTTGTGGTAGCTCTCGATGTCGCGGACAGATTCGGATTCGAGGATGTCATAGCGGCGATCCATTTCCTTTGCGGCCCACTTGAGGGAGAGGATGGCTTTTTTGGCGTCGGTGATGACGGGCGTCAGGAGATGCGGGATGCTCTTATAGAGCGTGAGCTCGACGCGCTTCGGGTCGATCATGATGAAGCGCAGGTCGTCCGGCCCGTTGCGGTAGAGGAGGGAGGCCACGATCGAGTGGATCGTAACGGATTTTCCGCTTCCGGTGGCACCGGCGATGAGCACGTGCGGCATTTTGGCCATGTTCGCAAAATGGGCGGAGCCGTTGATGCCGCGGCCGAGAGCGACCATGAGCGGCTTGTCGGATTTGGTGAATTTTTCATCGGCGAGGAGCGTGGCAAGGCCGACGATCGATTTTCCTTTGTTCGGAATCTCAATGCCCACGAGCGATTTGCCCGGAATCGGCGCTTCGATGCGGATCGGATGGGCGGCAAGGGCCAGGGCCAGGTCGTTCTGCAGCCCGACGATGCGGGAGAGCTTCACGCCTTCGGCGGGCTTGAGCGCGTAGCGCGTGACGGTCGGTCCGATGGTGACCTCGTCCATCTCGACTTCGATGCCGAAGTTCGAGAGCGAGCGCTTGATGATGTTCGCATTCGCCTTCACGTCGCCGACGTTCGGCTTGCCGCTGTCGCGCTTCAAGAGATCAAGCGGGGGAGGGACATAGGATGAATGCTTCCTGCGCTGCGGCTTCTGCTTCGGCTCGGAGATGAGCTCGCTGGCGAAGGGCTCCTCGATGATGTCTTCGATATGCTCGGGAACGATCTTCCGTGCCGGCTCGGGCATCTCTTCGCTTTCTGCCGAAGGATTGTTGACCACGAGCTCGCGCGAAGCTTTTCTCCGGTCGATGCGCGCCTGCCACCATGCTTGGATGGGCGCGACGAGCGCGTTGAAAATAGTGAGCGTCGGGCGGGTATCAAAAAGGATGATGAGCGAGATGATGAGGAGCGCGCCGAGGAAGAGAATCGCGCCGAGCGTCTCGAATGGGGAGACGAAGATGTATCCGAAGAATTGGCCGACGGCGCCCGCCGAATGCGAGACGCCGCTCCCGACATCAATGAGGCCGAGGGTTCCGATAAGGAAGAGAATCGCGCCGAGCGTCTGCATGGTGGCGATGCTCGGGCGTCCGCTTTTCATGAAGGTGATCCCGATGATCGCAAGAAGGACGGGGGCGAGCACATACCCGACGCCAAGAAGGTAGACGAGGAATTCTTTCGTCGTCGCTCCGACGACGCCGCCGGCACCGAAGCCTGCGATCACAAAGAAAGCGGCGATGACGAGGAAAATGACTCCAACGACTGTCTGGCGGGTCTCATCTTTGAGCTGGCTTTTTCCGCCTCCGCCTCGCTTCTTTTGCGGCGATTTCCGCCCTGTTTTCTGATCTGCCGCGTCGTCCTCTTCGTCGTCAATTTCCTCTTTTTTTCGTGCCATATGTTGAATCAGTTTAACATTAAAACAGAGAACAAAGAACAACGAACAATTCTTGTCAGAGAAGCGCCTCGGTCGTTGATTTTTGCTCCTTGCTCTTTTGTTTTTCCGGCGTATACTGTCGCGTATAAAGGACCAAGAAAAAGTGCTATCGGCCACAACTTTTTCTTAAAGGAACATATGGACCAAAGAGACATGGAACAAAAAAAAACAGGGAATAACGGACAAAGCCTTATGGAAAAAGGCGAAAATGATTTCTATGCAAAGCATGCATCCGTGTCCATTATTGCCAAAAAGACAGAGAAGATAGCTACGGCCATCTATATGGTCACGGACTTTGTCTCAGAATCAGAGCCGCTCCGCATGCGATTACGGACACTCGGGCTTGCCTTAGTCTCAGGCACGCAAAAGCTCGCAACGAGGTCTTCCGAGGCGCACTATGCGCTCTCCGGAGAAATGGAGACAACCATCGAAGAGACGGTCACGCTCATCACCCTTGCGACGACCATCGGCCTGATCTCAGAAATGAACGGCACTATTTTAAAGACAGAATTGGAAAAGACCAAGGCTGAGATCGAGCGCAGCTTTGGCGCAAAGAAGATCCTTATCGGAACACATCCCGGCTACAGAAACGTCATTCTCAAAAAGTCCTTTTTTGACGTAGCTCCAAGCGGCAGCATCCTTCCCGTATATGATAAAGGACAAGATTCGTATAAAGGACAAACAGGAGACGTAAAACAAAATCAGCAAAAGGAAGATTCTCGCAGCATTCAGAAAGAGTCTTTTAAAAAGAAAAATGATATAGGAATAAAGATTGCACGGCGTAATGATGTCCTTAATGTTGTTCGAAAAAAAGGAAAAGTTTCTATAAAGGACGTCGTATTAATTCTAAAGGACACCAGTGAAAAGACCGTACAGCGCGAGCTTCTTGCGCTTGTTCGCGAGGGAGTACTCGTCAAAGAGGGGGCGAAGCGCTGGAGCACCTACCGCGTCGCATCATAGGCGGGGTTCTCGTTTTGCCCGGCATCACGGCATACATATGAGTCACCATTTTATACCTCGCACGTATAGATACATGCACGAAGCACCGCCTGAGATCCGTTTCGTTGATTTTTAACGGGAAACATGCGATAGTGCTTCGGCAACCGTGATGACTCAATACCAATGGCCGGAATTCATTTCCACCATTTATTCGGCATCATCGGTGCACCGCTCGCTTTCGCTTCGTTCAGAAGGGTGGGCGAGAGGGTTATCCACATAATAGTATTTTGCCCTTATACGGCAATAATAATATAATGTGGCTACGCAATATAGACGTGCATTCTGTGCACGCACTATCTTGCGTCAGTAGGTATTTTTCGAAGTGCGGGGCGGAGGATAGGCCTCTCGTCTTTGTACCTCTCGAAGAGTACACGCGGATTGGTCATTGAAAATTGCATAGCGCAGAAAATATGAAAATGTTTTTGCGCATCGGAGCATGCTTTGCAGAAATGCGATGCGTGATTCGAATTGTGTTTTCAGTGTCGTTCCGTATTACTTCTTGGGAGGAGCGCTGACGAAACGAGATCACGAAATTCTTCGTCTCTCATTACCGTTTCGCAAATCTCGGAAGATGCCATGTCGACACGGCAGAGCGTCCGCCGGCCGCGCAGCAATGCAGAGCTTGCGGACAAAAAAGAGTTCGCTCTCGGATTCATTAAAAAATCCGGCAGCAAGTGCACACACAATTAACATCAAAGAATCGCGCAAGCGGTCTTGAGTCGAGTTAATTACTAAGTGCATTTTTTATTAAAATTTTTTCTATGATTAATCTCAAATCAAAATTCGCGAAAGCAAGTTTGGGATTTGTTGCAGCGGCAACGATGCTCCTCGGAGCAGCGACGGCAGGTGCATACACATTCACGACTCAGCTTCAGACCGGTTCGACAGGACCAGATGTGACGGCGCTTCAAATCGCCCTCAACAGCAATCCTGCAACCGCTCTCGCAGTTGCAGCTGGTTCTAACGGATCATCTGGCCACGAAACATCATACTTCGGTCCTGCTACGGCAGCCGCAGTATCGAAGTTCCAGGCAGCAAACGGCCTTCCACAGGTTGGCCGCGTCGGTCCTATGACCCTCGCAAAGCTCAATGCAATGGGCTCGACTGCAATGGTTCCCGGCTGTACGTCAACAACCGGATTCAGCTCAACAACTGGTGCATCATGTGCATCAGGTGTGGTAACGCCTCCAGGAACCGTATTGGTCCCAGGATGTACATCAACGACTGGATTCAGCACGACAACCGGCGCATCATGTGCAACAGGCACAGTCGCATCAACCGGCCCTCTCTCAGTCATGTTGTCTACTGACAACCCTGCGACAGGAACGATCTTGAGCGGCCAGGCATTGGCTGATCTCGCACACTTTACCTTCACCGGCAGCGGTACCCTTACACAGGTTACCCTCCAGCGCACTGGCCTCTCGACGAGCGCAGACATTGCTAATGTCTACCTCTTCAACGGCAACCAGCGCCTTACCGATGGAGCAAGCGTGAACACGAACGGCCAGATCATCTTCAGCGGTCTCAACATCGCTGTGAATGGTTCAATGAACCTCGCTGTCAAGGCAGACATGTCTTCTTCGACATCGAGCGTTTCGCTTGGCGTGACCCTCATCGGTTACATGGTTTCAGGAGCAACGACAGCATCAACTGCTAACGTTGCAGGAAACCTCATGTTCGTTTCTACAGCTCCAAACAACACGGCAACTGCAACGCTTAACGCTAGCAGCCTGCCTACATCGACAACGATCAGCGCTGGAATCACCGGTTACACGGTATTCTCAGCTCCGCTTCAGATCAGCGGTCGTTCAACAGCACTCAAGGGCGCTAACTTCCGCGTAGTCGGATCGGCTCCTACTGATGCTGTTCAGAACCTCAAGCTCTATGTTGACGGAACTCCAGTTGGATCAGCAGTTACTGTTGGTTCAAACGGATACGCTTTCTTTGACTTCGGTGGTATCGCAGCAAACGGTACGTGCGGAATGGTCTCAGGCTACTGCTTGACGACCGGTTCACACACAATCGATGTCCGCGGTGACGTTCAGAAGGGTTCAAACCGAACCTTCCAGTTCTCACTCCAGAACTCGGCTGACCTTATGCTCGCTGATTCACAGCTCGGCATCAACATCGCAACTGCAAACTTGGTATCAAACGGAGCAGGTCCTACAGTCACCATCAGCTCAGGCTCGGTTACTGTAAACATCGACCCTTCGTTCCAGTCAATGACGAATGTCACTGGCGGCGCTACAAACGCTACGATCGCTAAGTTCAAGCTTCACGCATACGGTGAAGACGTTAAGGTTCAGACGCTTACGCTTACACCAAGCATCTCAAGCGCTACATACCAGACCTCGTGTTCAACTGGTTGTACCGCAGGAAGCATGAATAACGTAACGCTTTACTTCAACGGTTCACAGGTTGGAAGCCAGGCACAGTACACGGGTTCAGCTCTTCCATTCACGCTTGGATCATCTTTGATCATCCCAGCAGGAGTTGACAGCACGCTCGAAGTACGCGCTGACCTCCAGACCAACAACAACATCAACTACACAGGCGGAACCGTTACGGTCAACCTTGCACTTGGTGTCAACAACGGTCAGGGTATGACCTCGCTTGATTCAACTATCGACGTTCCAGCATCTACGATCACGACCACCGGACTTTCAGTCCAGACTGGCTCGCTCGCAGTTTCGAAGAACCCTGCATACACGAATCAGACGGTTAATCCAAACCTCGCTGGCGTGAAGATCGGCTCGTTCGTTCTTCAGAACCAGAGCACGTCAGAGGCAATTCGCATCACCAACCTCGCTGTAAACATTGCGCTTACAACGGTCGGTTCTACGAACTACTCTAACTTGAAGGTTACTGACTCGGGCAACATGTTCACCACGACTCCAATCAATCCAGCAACGGCAGCAGCAGCGGCAACTTCATCGAACAACTTCTCGGTGAACTTCAACCTCGCTCCTGGCGCAACGGATACTATTGATGTCTGGGCAGACGTGGGCTCAACAGCAGGCAACGCAACAGTCATCGTTTCGCTTGTCCCAACAGCAATTGGTGTCAGCTCAAACGTTACTGTTACCCCTGGCTCAGTTCCAGGCCAGACGATCACGGTCGGTAGCGGTACATTCGGTACTCCTGCTATCGTAACGTCAGCTTCGACGACAGCACAGTACGTTGCAGGCGGCACCACAACCGGTGTCACCGACGCAACAAAGGCAACATTCAAGTTCACAGCATCAAGCGGAACCGCTACGATCTCTGAGCTCGGATTTGCTGATACAGGAACAGGCGGCGCCCTCACGCAGGTTAAGGTGAACGGCATCACTGCTCCAGTAGCTTCAAACAAGGCATTCCTCTACGGTCTTGCTATCCCAGTACCGAACGGCGGTGCAGGTGTAACCATTGATGCATTCGCTTCGTATGCTCCAGTTGGTTCAACCGGCGTCCCTACATCGGTTACCGGCGATATCACATCAAACCTTACGCTTAGCTATGTTAAGTTCACCATTGGTGGTGTAACTCTCACGCGCTGTGCAACTGGTGCCGGCCCTGGAGCATCGAACTGTTCAGCTACGACTGGCATGCCAGTTGATAGCGCACAGACCATGCACCTCGTCGGTTCTAAGCCAACCGTGACCGTAGCTCAGCCTACAGGCGCGATTCTTACGACATGTACATCTGGTGTAGCTTGTGTGGAGGCTATCGATGTTACGATCACTGCAGATGCAGCAGGTCCTATCACGATCAACAGCTTCCCAATCGCAACTACTCTTTCACCATCGTCAGGTTCAGCGTTCCAGACTGGAACAACGGCTCCTTTCGTGGTCAAGGATCACAACAACGTTTCAGTTAGCGTCGCTAACTCAAGCAACCGTACAAGCGGTACTGGTTCAGAAACAGACACAGTCACGTTCTCAACAGGATACCTGTTGAACGCTGGCCAGTCTGAGACCTTCAAGGTCTTCGTTCCGATCAGCACTCTTGGTGGAACAGGAACACTTCCTAACACCTTCTTGTACACAAGCCTCGCTGCTACAAGCGGCTTCGCTTGGCTCGACACGGCAGGTGGTGCAACGGTTACAACCGGCAACATCACAGGCCTCATCTACAACTACCCATCAACGATCACTTCATCAGTTCATAACTAATGACGGGAGCGTTTACGGCAGAGTAGATACAGTCTGGTTGACTTAAATCACCGCAAAAAAGCCGCCCGAAAGGGCGGCTTTTTTGCATGTCCTTCGTGTTCCGCACGCGCTCTTTTTCTGCTATGATTCGAAGCATGAGTATCAGAAAGATCGCCCAATGGACCCTCTACGGAGCGGCGATCGTCATGCCGTTTATCTTCTCTTATTTTTTCCTTGCCGACGGCGTTGACGGAAAGGTTATCTATCTGCGCGGCGCGGCATTTCTCACTGTGCTTCTGCTCACCGTCATGCTTGTGCGCGGCGGAAAGGAAGGGGAGGCTGTCTTGTCTAAGATCCAAAGATTCAAAAAAGATCCAGTCGCAATCATGCTCGGTATAAGCATGATCCTCCTTATCCTCTCAACGGTCCTTGCCTATGACCGAACGATCGCATTCCTCGGCGAGCCGCAGCGAGCGGAAGGATTCCTGACGCTATTCTCCGCATCAGTGCTCTTCGTCTCGTTCCGCCTCTTGTTTGAGAAGAAAGAATGGCGGAAATTCTTTACGATGTTCTCGTGGGCCGGGATCATACTCTTCATCATCGGATTCTTCCAGGCAATCTCCGGCACTGCCCGCCCGGATGCGCTCTCCGGCAATCCGACCTTCCTTGCCGCATACTTTGCCTTTGTGCTCTTTGCCGGCCTGGTGCTCCTTGTTGCCGGCCGAAAGGAGCATTCCGGAAGCTACCGCATGCTTGGCGGAAGCGCGTCCGTGGCCGCAGTGCTCGGCATATTCCTTACCGGAACCCGCGGAAACATTCTCGGGCTCTTTCTTTCTGTGTTTGTTGCCGCGATCGCGGCCCTTATCTATGGCAAAGACGCCGTTATCGGCAAACATACCTGCCGAAAAATCGGCGCTGTCATTCTTGGCCTATCGCTCCTCTTCGGGGGAGTGCTCGTTGCGACCCGTCATGCGGCGGTCTGGCAGCACGTGCCCGGCGTCGATCGATTGGTGCAGATCTCTGCCGCCGACAAAACTACCGGATCGCGCCTGCTCTATGCCAAGGAGTCGTTCACGTATTTCTGGTCGGACGGGGGACCGAAGCGCGTGCTCCTCGGATGGGGATGGGACAACTACACGTTCTTCTGGAGGAGCCATTACGATCCGCATATCTATTATTACGACCCGACCATCGCGGACCGCAGCCACAACAAATTCATCGACATGCTTGTCATGACGGGAGTGCTCGGCCTTGGCGCCTATCTCACGCTGTGGTTCTTTTTCCTTCGGCGCATCGTCCGCATGCTTCGGCAGGATTTTTTGCAGGCGCTTCCGTTCGTCCTCTTTGTGCCGGTGTATTTCTCCGGAATCTTCTTTGCCTTCGATACGGCGGTCACGCTCGCGCTCTTCGGCATGCTTCTTGCGTATTCGAGCCATCTTTTGTATGACTAGCACAACCAAAAAAATCATCACCGCTCTCTTTGCCGCCGGATCGGTCTTCCTGGGCCTCATGTTCTTCGTGTGGACCCTCTTTCCGTATCTGCAGATGAGCGTCTATCATGTGAACTTCATGACCGCGCTTGCCGGAGATCTCGCGCCGTTCCGCGATTCCGCATTTTCCTTCTATCCGCGAACGTTCATTTCGAAGGAGCTCAATCAGGAATCGCTCGACTATATGCTCAAGCAGGACAGCGTCGATCCGGAGTTCATCGCGCTTCTTGCCGTGCATCTGCGCGAAACCATCGGCACCCATGACGACGACATGAAAGATTATGTCACGCTCGGAGAAGCGGACACCGCGCTCGCCGAGCTCTATCCGGAAAAGAAAGACGCCTTCCATGCCGAGGCGGATTCGAGCTACGAAGCGGCGCTGAAACTTTTTCCGAAGAGCCAGGCCGTCATGTATTCATATGCGATCAGCCTCAGCAACCAAGGACAGGAGGAGCGGGCGCTCGGGCTGCTCAAGGATGCGCTTCTCGAAGATCCCCGCGTGCCTGATTCGCATTATTATCTCGGCGTGCTTCTCTACAGCATCGACAATACGAAGAACAGCGACACCGCGCTCGGCTATCTCGAGTCGAGCCTTTCGACGGGCGTTGATCCGCTTCCGAAGCTGACCTCTTCGATCTACCAGAAGATGCTCACGCACTACTATTCCCTCGGAGACATCGATCATGTGGAGACGGTGCTTCGGCGCTTTATCGCAAGCGGCCAGGCGCAGGCGGCAGCGTATCAGAAGGTGCTCGACTATATTTTGGAAAATCACGCGCTGCCGGTGATCCGGTTCAATCAGGGGGCGTAGCTTCTTTCCGGTCTTTCATGCGAGTATTTTATTTCATCACAAAATCGGAGATCGGCGGCGCCCAAATAGTGGTGGAGCGCCTCGTTTCGGCGCACGCGAAGCGGGGAGACGAGGTTGCCGTTATGGCGCATCCGGGCGGATGGCTTGAAGAAAAAATCCGCGCGCACGGCTTTCGGTTCATTCCGAACGATCATCTCGGCAACGGCATTCTTCCGGGCAGGCTTGTGCGTGCGGCGCGATGCTATCTGCGGGCGGTCCGCGAATGGAAGCCTGACATTGTTTCCTGCCATAGCTCGGTCGCCGGCTTCATCGGCCGCGTAGCCCTCCGAAAACAATATCCTGTCCTCTTTACCGCGCACGGATGGGGATTTACCAAGGGCGTCCCGCTTTTTCGAAAAGAGATCGTACTTGCAGCGGAGAGATTTGCTGCGCGATTTGCGGACAGGATCATCTGCGTTTCTGCATTCGACCGCGCGCTTGCGCTCTCGCACAAAGTTGCATCATCGCCGACGCTCGAAGTCGTGCATAACGGGACGGATGTCGGGACATATCAGGCGAATGCCGCAGAAAAAGAAATAGTCACCATTGTCTTTGTCGGCAGGCTCACGGCGCAGAAAGATCAGGAAGCCCTGATCAGGGGATTTGAGGCTCTGGAAGCGGATGTCAGCGGCCGCGCGCGGATCATATTTGTCGGCGGAGGCATCCGCGAACGGCAAGTGCGCGCACGCATTGCCCGCTCGCCGCAAGCTTTGCGCATGACGCTTGCCGGAGGCTTGTCGCACGAAGAAACGCTCAAGGCAATGTCGTGCGCCGACATATTCGCGCTTCTCTCGCATTGGGAAGGCTTTCCCATGACGATCATTGAAGCCCTCCAGATCGGACTGCCGGTCATCGCAAGCGATGTCGGCGGCGTTGCTGAAGCCGTGGATTCGTCAGTCGGGGTTTTGATTCCGCATAAGAACGGGCACGAAGCTTTGATTCGCGGACTGGCGAAACTGATAACGGACCAAGCGTACCGCAAAAATCTCAGCGAGCATGCGCTTGCGCGGGGCCGCCAATTTTCAACCGATCACATGACTGAGAGCACCTTTCGCATATACGAAAAAGTCATTCGCGAGCGGAGACGCTTCTGACCAGAAAGAGTCCGATCAGAGCCTCGGCGCCCATGCCGGCTACGAAGCCGACGGCCACGCCCGCTGCACCATATGCGATTCCCAGTCCCGTCATGAGGGCTATTTTTAATAGAACGCTTGCGATCGAAAGAATTCGAAGCGCGCCGTGGTCGCTTCTTGCCATAAGCGCGGCGCGAAAAAGGGCGAGGGGAATGAACGGAACCGCCCAGATAACGATATTGAAAAAGGGCAGGACACCGTACTTTCGGAAAAGAATCGGCAGAATATACGGCGCGCAGGCGGTGGCGGCAAAAGCAAAGACCGAAAGTCCGCCGAGAGAGAGGAGAAAGATTTTTGCCAGGCGGCCGTATTCCGTCCGGGTGATATCCCGCTTCGCAAGCTTGATGATCGTCAGATGCTCGAACGGCAGAACCTGATCAAGCTTGATGACGGGAAGCGTTGCGATCGAATATGTCGCCACGGCAACAGGTCCCGCAACGAACCACAGGATGATTCGGTCGGCATAGGTGCCGAGCCCGAGGATCATCTGGTAGACGGAAAGCGAAGTGCCGTATTTTTTGAGCTCCGCCGTTGTTTCGGCGGGCAGGCTCTCTTCGGCAGCGCGGGCGGACTTCCGCATATATATGAGATAGAACATGCCTCCCATGGAAGCCGGAAGAGCGAGGAGGATTGCCACGGAGAGCAGTGAATTTTTTTGAAAGACGAACAGCACCAGGCAGGTGAGGAGCGCGAGCAGAAACTGATAGAGGACGATCGCCCGGTTTTGCCGCGTGAACGCATGCTCTCCTCTGTAGCGGGCAAAAACGCATTCCGATATCGTGTCTCCGAACGGAAGGATGATCGCCGAGAGAAGAAAAAGCGCTGCAAGGGCGGACGAATGGAGAAAAAGAAAAACGACGCCGGCAATCGCCATGCCGAGACTTCCGTAGAGTCCGTAGGAAAGGCGGATTGTTGCCGCCGTCCGCGCTGCCGCGTGCGGGTCCGATCCGCGCGCAATCGCGCGGACGATGCCATGGCTCACTCCGGGAAGCGTTGCAAACGACAGGATCGCCGCCCATGCAGTGAGGTAGTAGTACTGTCCCGCAGCTTCGGGAGAGAGGAGATTGCCGATCGCAAGAAAGATCACAAGGCTGCCGATGAGCGCTACGCCTCTGCCTGAGGCGAGAAGAACGCCCTGATAGGCCGGGTTTTTGGAGGCGGTGAACTTCTTATAGATGCCTTTCATGTCATGCATTGGTTTTTCCGACTGCTCCTGAAATCATACCAAAACCCTTGCGAAAATGTCCGGCGAGAAGCTGCCGCAGTATCCATCCGAGGTTCGACCAGGCATAGTGCTTCCGGATTCCGATTGAGGGCGTCCGGTGCAGATATCTGAAGATCATCTTCCGATTCTCTGATTCCTTCTGGCCCGACCGGAAACCCGCTTCGCGGGTTTCCGGTCGGGCATCATGATATGCAGCCGCATCGGGGGATATGACGAAATAATATCCTTCCTTTTTCGCCATTGCCGCGATGAAGACATCTTCAAGCCCCGTTCTTCCTCCGGAAAAAACAGGGAAGGGGTGCTTTTGCAGAAAATCTCTCGTATACGCCGTCAGTCCGCCGTGCGAATAGTAGCCGACGGTATCGCGGGTGATCCGGTCGTTCCATACCTGAAATCCGACAGGAGTAGTATCCCATGCGTTTTTTGATGAAAGGCAAAAGACCATATTGAAGAGTCGCTCAAGCATTCCGATCTTTCTGTTGTTCGTGATGACGCCGGCGATGCCTGCAAGCGATTTGTTGCTTGCCCGAAGCGAATATATTCTTGCTATCGCTTCGATGGCATTCGGCTCGAGATAAATATCGTCATCAATGAAGAAGACCAGGTCTGTATCGATCTTTGCGAGGGCGATATTTTTGGATTCGGAAAGTCCCGCGCGCTCCCGTGAGTGATCTTTTTTATAGTAGGTGAAGGCGATTGATCGCTCCGCGCATGCCGATCGGAAGCGTGCCTCGAGTTCTTGCGAAATCGCGCCGTCATCGATAACGGCGATCGCATCGGGATATTTTTTCTGCGAAAGCAGATGTTCCATGGCGGTCGCGAGCTCCTTGGGGCGCTCGAAAGTCGGAATAACGACGCCGAGGCGTCCGGTTGTACGTTCCATTTCGTGCATGGTAGGATTGTACTCACATGAGTTCCAATTCGCAAATGAACCCGGCACATGCGCCCAAAACCTCGACAGTGTCGGTCGGCATTGTCGGCAGCGGGTGGGTTGCCCGCATGCGGCATCTTCCGGCGTTTGCCCGCAACAAGCATGTCCTCCTTTTGGGCATCTACAGCAGCAATATGGACCAGGCTAAAAAACTGGCTGAACAGTATCCGGGCCTTCTGGTCTGCGAGAGCATGGAAGCCTTGCTTGCGCTTCCGATCGACGCCGTCGTCATCTGCACGCCGCCGAAGACCCATGCTCCGCTCGCAAAAGCGGCGCTTCTGGCGGGCAAGCATGTGCTCTCTGAAAAGCCGATGACCGTGACCGAAGAAGATTCGCGCGAACTCATCGCGCTTGCCAAAGAAAAAGATCGCATCCTCTGCCCCGCGCACAACTTCATGTATGCGCGCGCCATGACAAAAGCCCAGGCGCTTATCAGAAGCGGTGCGACCGGAGCGGTCAAATCAGTGCACGGCATTCAGTGGAGCAGCTGGCAGCGCGAGCTGCCGGAATGGTACAGCGATCTGCCCCGGGGGCTTTTTTTTGACGAGGGGCCGCATCTTGCCTATCTGACGCAGGCCTTCCTCGGTCCATGCGCGATCCGCAATGTCACCTATACGACAACGGGAAAGGGGAAGAGCCTTTACGACCAGTACGAAATCGATCTTGTCGGCACAAAAGGCGCGGGGCACATCACGGCGCTCTACGGCACGCCGACATCGGAGTGGTTTGTCATCGTTGCCTGCGCGGAGCAGACGCTCGTCCTCGATATTTTTAAAGACATGTGCATCGTCCTCCCGAAAGAGGGAGACCGGACGCCGTCATACCTCATGAAGTCGGTCTTCCGCGCCGAAGTGCAGATATGGAAAGGCTTTCTCGCATGGATCCGCTACCGCCTGTTTACCGGCAGCCATCTCTTTGGAGCCGACGTCGTCGCCAACAGATTCATCGATGCGATCATGCACGGAACTCCGCCGCCGCTTACGCCGGAAGACGGGCTCCAAACAGTCGCTTTTTTAAATGAAGTCGTCAGAAAATCACACGAATAAAATACGGCTCTCGATCTTTACTCCGACGCTCGACGGAGGCGTTGGCCGCGTCGTCGCTACGATCGCTTCCGGACTTTCCGCCCTCGGCTTCGAAACGACGCTTCTTGTCCCGTCATGGACGGGGGATTTTGCCGATACGCTGCCGGCAGATATCGCCGTTCATTCTTTTGATAAGACCCGGACTGTTTCCTGCCTTGTGCCGCTTGCAAAATACTTCCAGGCAGCAAAGCCGGAAGTGCTCCTTTCCGTTTCTTTTCATGCCAACTGCGTGGCGCTTCTTGCCCGCGCGTATGCGCGGGCCGGGAGCATCCCGCTTGTCATTTCAGAACACATCAATTTGTCTCAGGCGCTCGGAACGCTCGGTCTCGGCAAGCGGTTCGTCATGCGCGTGCTTGTTCGCACACTCTACCCGAGAGCGGATGCGCGCATTGCCGTATCGAGAGGCGCGGCAGATACGATGGCTCGCTATGCCGGAGTCTTGCCTCAAAAAGTAGATGTGCTCTACAATCCGGTGGCGCTTGCCGATGTTGCGGAAGCCTCCCGTGCGGAGATCTTTCATCCATGGTTCATCGCAAAAGAAATACCGGTGCTTGCGGCCGTCGGACGGCTTGATGCGCAGAAAGACTACCCGACGCTCCTTCGCGCCTGCAAAGATCTCATGCTTTCCCGCCCGGTGCGCCTGATCGTCTGCGGAGACGGCCCGCTTCGAGATTCGCTTTCGGCCTATGCTCACGAGCTCGGCATTGCGGACTCGGTGCATTTTCTCGGCTTTGTAAAAAATCCGTTTCCCTACATCCGGCTCTGCGATGCCTTCGTGCTCTCATCGGCGTTTGAAGGGTTGCCAACCGTCTTGATCGAAGCGCTTGCCGTGGGGACGCCTATCATGTCCACCGATTGCCCTGACGGTCCGCGGGAGATATTGGCCGGCGGCCGCTACGGAAAGCTTGTTCCTGTCGGCGACCATCGCGCATTGTCGCTTGCGATCGAAGAAACCCTCGAACATCCAGAGGCTCCCGATTCGCGCGAAGCGACGCTCCCATACGAAATGCAGACGGCGTGCGGAAAGTATGCCGAACTCATCGCGCGTGTTCTAAAAGGGAGAAAGGCCGATCGCTAGAATATTTCCCGGATCGTTTTGAGCATGATGATGAGATCGAGCATGCTCGAGCGGTGCTTGAGATAATAGATATCGTATTCAAGCTTCTGCGCGGTGCCTTCGATCGAGCCGCCGTAATGATAATTGATCTGCGCCCATCCGGTAAGGCCTGGCTTAATTGTCTGGCGAATTGTGTAAAAGGGGACTTTTTCAACGAGCGTTTCGGTGAATTCCGGACGTTCCGGCCGGGGACCGACGAAGGCCAGGTCTCCCCGGAGAATATTGAACAGCTGGGGCAGTTCGTCGAGATGGCTCTTGCGGAGAAAGGCGCCGAGCGGAGTCACGCGGTCATCGTTCTCGGTGGACCATACGGCTCCGGTCTTTTCGGCATCGAGATGCATGGTCCGGAATTTGTAGAGCATGAATGGAGCGCCGTTCTTGCCGAGGCGCTTCTGTGCGTAGAGCGCAGGCCCGTTTGATGCGAGCGGTATGGCGATAAACAGCGCGAGAAAGACGGGAGAAAAAAGAATGATGCCGAAGATCGCAAGGCACACATCGATCGCGCGCTTCAAGGAATCATACAGGCCGTTCTCATTCCGTATTTCGGTGAGGAACCAGGCTTCGCCGATTTCCGAAAGCGGCACGCGGCCGAGAAGCGTTTCGTAAAAATCGGCAAGCGTCTTTATGTCGCGGTGGCCGGTCGTTCCCGAGAGGAGAGCGATGACGCGCTCGTCTTTGAGGAATCCTTCATCGACGACGATGCTCGCATGCTTTCCGTCGCGAAGCGCATCTGCCGCATCGGGAGCGGAGGCTACATGGCGGATGCTGTATCCGAGCTGCGGATGGTTCCTGGCTTGGGCGATGACGGTCTCTGCGAGCGCGGAAGTGGCAAGCATGATCACCGTATGCGTCTGCCGGCGCGAGGCGAGCAGCCGGGCAAGGCCGAAGCGCCACGCACAGTCGAGGACGGCGAAGAGCGCCGTGAACAGGAGAAGATTCACCTTCGGCGTCAGGGCGAAGAATTTGCCGAAGAGATAGAAGACGCTGATCGAGAGGAAAAAATTGCACAGAATAGCCGTGCCGAAGAGCTGCGCGCTTTCGAGCGTCGTTCGCCAGGTCGTGTAGGTATAGAGATCGGCTGCGGCAAACACCGTAAGCCAGAGCGCCAGAAGGGCGGAAAAAGGCCCTCGGTGGACGGCCAATGCACCAAAGAAAGAAGATGCTCCGTATCGTATAAAGAGCATGGCCGCCAGGGAGGCGAAGTAGACAATGATGTCGCCCATACAGACTGTGGCTGCTTTGTGTTTTTTGATGAAATCGCGGATCATGGGCGTCTGTCCCTAAGACTACCAAATGATTCAAAAAAAGAAAGAAATTCTATATACTATAGGGAGCTCTCCGAGGTGGGGCGCTCCCAAGCTTGCCATGGTCCTTGCTTCGAAAAAAAATCATACCGTTTGGGCTATCGTCGGATGTCTTCTTGTCGGAGGGGCAGCCGGGTTTGCCGCGGGGCATTATCTCAAATCGGCGCCGGTTTCAAACACGCAGTCTATCCGCGAGAACACGGATCAATACAAATTCATCCATCCGCTCCTTGCCGTATCGCGGACGGATATGAGCACGCCAAGTCCGCAGTACACAAAGCTTGCAGGTTCGGTGAATGCTTTCATTGCAAAACAAAAGGCTTCCGCCGCGGTCTCGAGCGCTTCGGTCTATTTCGTCAACTACGGCAAAAGCGGATCGTTTGCGATAAACCAGAATGAGGCCTATGATCCTGCAAGCATGCTCAAGGTTGTCATCATGGTGGCGTACCTCAAAGAGTCCGACACGGATCCGGCGATCCTTGACGGGTATCTGACGTTCACTCCCAATATCGAAAAAAGCCTCGAGTCCGTGCCGTTCCAAGATCCGAGCGCGCTTGCGGTTGGCCAGATGTACAGCGTGGAATCGCTCATTGAGCGCATGATCATCGATTCGGACAATGGGGCAATGAACATTCTGCTTGCAAACATTGATGATGCGTATCTCAGCCAGGTGTACGTGAATCTCGGACTTGAGGGCCCCGAGGCGAACAGCGAATACAAGATCTCCGCCAACGATTACTCGCTTTTCTTCCGCGTTCTCTATAACGGTACTTATCTTTCGAATGCAAATTCCGAGAAAGCGCTCTCTATTCTCAGCAAGTCGACATTTGCCGATGGGCTTGTTGCCGGCCTGCCGTCAGAAGCAATCGCTGCGCACAAATTCGGAGAGCACGTGAACGGCACGGGAGACCATATCACTTCCGTCGAGCTCCATGACTGCGGCATCATTTATACGAACGGTGGACCGTACCTTCTCTGCGTCATGACCAAGGGCGCATCGCTCGATTCGCTGAAGCAGACGATCAGCGGAATATCGAAGCTCGTCTATCAGGCGGCGAGCGCTTCGTAGGTCTTCCAAAAGAGCGAGTGTGCGGGTATACTAATGGCATATGTACGTACGACACTTCCTCAAAATGCTCGTCGGCCTCGTTGTTATGGGCGCTATCGGGGTTGCGGGTCTTGTCGTTGCAAACTACTACTCGAAAGTCCAGGAACAAGCGCTTGAGCGCCCGGCGCCGACAGCTCCGGCACCCGCATCCTTCCATGGTACGGTGACGCTCCAGCCAATGGCTCCCGCAAAAAAATAAGATATTGACTCACGCGCAAAAACGAGGTAGGATGACTCTGCCGTAGATAGCAAGCGGGGATACCCCGTAAGACTTGCCGAGGTCGAAGTCCTAAGCACTCTGTGCAGAGGAATTCTACGAAACGGCCCCTCGCGGGGTCTTTAATTTTTTTGGGAGATGGTTTGTGGATCCGGAATTGCATTCCTATTTTCTACTTTCTATTTTCTACTTACTTATTCAAAATGGCACTTACAAAAAATCAGAAACAGGAAGTCATCAGCGAGATGCGCGAACTCCTTGCGGACGCGAAGACGCTCGTCTTCGTAAACTTCAAGGGACTCACCGTCGCTGAGACCAACGCCTTCCGCCGTTCGCTCCGCGAAGCAGGCGTAGGCTACAAGGTTGCCAAGAAAACCCTGCTCGGGCGCGTTCTCGATGAGAAGGGATTGTCCGGCACATTGCCTGATCTTTCAGGCGAAGTCGGCATCGCATTCTCGTCCGATCTCCTTGCTCCGGCTCGCGAAGTCTTCGCATTCTCGAAGGGCAAAGAGCGGCCGTACATCGTCGGAGGAGTCTTCGAAGGAGCATACGCCGATAAGGCGCACATGCTCTCGATCGCAACGATCCCATCGCGCGACGTATTGCTTGCACAGGTTCTCAACATCATCAATTCACCGATCCAGCGCTTTGCTGTGGTCATAAGCGAGATCGCAAAGGCCAAGGCCGCGTAATCGCCGATTATAAAAATTATTATTATTTTATAGAAATCAGATATGGATAAATTTAAAGATTTGATCGAAAAGATCGACGGTATGACGGTCCTTGAGCTCCACGAGCTCGTGAAGGTCCTCGAAGAGAAATTCGGCGTTTCAGCGGCTGCGGTCGCTGCAGCTCCGGCTGCCGCGGCAGGCGCTGCAGCAGATGAGAAGGATTCGTACAATGTCGAGCTCACCGCTTCAGGCGAGAGCAAGATCCCGGTCATGAAGGTGGTCAAGGAAGCGCTCGGTCTCGGACTCAAGGAGGCCAAGGACCTCGTTGACGGAGCACCGGCCATGCTTAAGGAAGGCATGAAAAAGGCAGAAGCTGAAGAGCTCAAAAAGAAGCTCGAAGAGGCAGGCGCTACGGTTACATTGAAGTAATTTCGCACGCTCTGTTTGCACAGAAAAGGCCCGCGAAAGCGGGCCTTTTCTGTGCTTGATACTTGCTGGGGGATGCACTATACTCTCGGTATGTCCATCGACACTCTCGGAGCGATCTTCAACTCTCCCGCGCGCGTAAAGATCATGCGCCTCTTCCTTCTGAACACGCAGGCAGTGCTCACGCCGAGCATGGTAGCGACCCGCTCCTCCGTTGCGCCGGCGCTTGTCCGCCGCGAGCTCGCGCTGCTTGCCCGCGCAAGCTTCATTACCAGAAAAAAGGAGCGCCGCTCCGGCAAAAAGCCGATCGAAGGATGGAGCATGAATCCGAATTTCGAATTCATCGATGCGCTTGAGGGCCTGCTCTTCGGCACCGAATTCATCGACCTTGCCGATCTCGCGAAGCGCTTCAAGCGCTCGGGCAAAGTGAAGCTGCTCCTCCTGTCGGGAATTTTCAACCACAGCCCGAATGCCCGCCTCGATCTTCTGGTGGTAGGGGACAATCTCAAGCGCACCGTCATCGATAAGATCATCCGATCGCTCGAAGCCGAGATCGGCAAGGAGCTTGCCTATGCCACCTTTGATACCTCGGAGTTTATCTATCGGGCGAGCATGTATGACAAGCTCATCCGCGACGTCATTGATTTCCCGCATGAGCGGGTCATCAACCAGGGAAGCCTTCTTGAGCAGGTTCCGCAGATCGTCTCAAATTAGCCCGGATATGAATTCAAAAACAAGCCCCAAAAGGGCTTGTTTTTGAATGAAGAGGCCTCCAAACTTATCCACACCGCTCCGCGCGCAAACCCCTCCACTTGGTATAATTGATGGAAGCACATAACAAAAGGGTCGAAACCTTTGGGAGGCTTAATTATTAGATTAGTTGGTCCGAGCGTCCGCAGCGGACGAGGACCTTGCTCCGGGTAGTATGTCCGGAGCACGATAAAAGGCAGTATGTATATTTTTCAAAATTGGGGAGATGCGTTCACCTACTCTCTTCAAAGCATTTGGGCGAGCTTCATCGATTTCGTGCCGCGCTTTCTTTTTGCAGTAATCGTCTTCATCATCGGATGGGTGATCGGATCGATCATCGGCAAAGCCGTTGAGCAGGTCATTGCTGCGCTGAAAGTCGACAAGCTCCTCGAAGGAGCAGGCGCTGACAGCATGATGCAGCGCACCGGTATGCGCCTCAACATTGGCGGATTCATCGGCGGCGTAGTCAAGTGGTTCATCATCGTGGTGTTCCTCGTCGCATCGCTTGATATCCTCAGCCTCACCGCAGTCACTGATTTCTTGAAGACGGATGTGCTCGGCTACTTGCCGAACGTCATCGTCGCAGCGCTGGTGCTCGTCATTGCGACGGTCATCGCGGACTTCATGGGCAAGGTGGTGACGACATCAGCAAAGGCCGGCGGCGTTCGCTCAGCGAATTTCCTCGGCACGCTCACTCGCTATGCTATCTGGCTCTTCGCATTCATTATCGCTCTCGGCCAGCTCGGCATTGCGGCAGCATACATGCAGATCCTTTTCACCGGTCTCGTGGCAATGCTTGCGATCGCCGGCGGACTTGCGTTCGGCCTTGGCGGCAAAGAGGCAGCAGCAGGCACGATCAATCATTTGAAGGATCGTGTGCGACCTATGTAACTAGAGGTTTCGACACAATATTCAATCAGCAAAAGGGCGGCCGTACGGCCGCCCTTTTGCTCGTCCCGAACCTATTGCATAGGCCTGCCAATTTGCCCAAAAACAGCCCCCAAGCGAGGCCCTGGAAAGGGCCTCGCTTGGGGGCTCGAATCCCATTTGACAGGGGTACGGGCCTCGTGTATACTCTCCCCGCATGAATAGAAGCAATCAAATCCACAAACGAAGGCGATAGCATAACGTTTGCGTTTTGCTGTCCGCCCACCGAGGCGGATTTTTGATTGGAAAATTGACCGAACGACTGATCTCTGACAACTAAAATGTTCATCCCCTGAAAAAAGAGCAATCTAGCTTATAGAGTCTTTTCGTCAGCGGGGAGATGGACCGACAATCGCAGGCGCGAGAAACAATTGCTCACCGCAATTGCGGCCTCCGGGTAAGGTGAAGAGAGTAGAAGCGGTTTTATGATCTTCGCCGTGTCAACAATGTATATGTTTTTGCAAAGCGCTTGTAAGTGCGCTTTGTGAATTTTGTGGTTTTTACAGTTCCTAATAGGAATGTAAGAGTATATGGTGGATGCCTTGACTCTAGAAGGCGATGAAGGACGTAGTGTGGCTGCGATAAGCTTCGGGGAGATGCCAAACAATCTTTGATCCGGAGATGTCCGAATGGGGAAACCTCATTAGGTAAACCCTAATGACTCTCTCGACTCAGTCGAGGAGTGCGCACCCAGGGAATTGAAACATCTTAGTACCTGGTGGAAAATAAACTAAAACAAGTATTCCGCTAGTAGCGGCGAGCGAACGCGGAGAAGCCCAAACCGAGTGCAGTGTAGCAATACACTGTGCGAGGGGTTGTAAGGCAGTAACGCCTCTTTTAAGAAGGGATGAGTTACAAAACGTATTGTTAGGAGAATTTTCTGGAAAGAAGAACCATAGGGGGTGATAGTCCCGTATCCGAAAATAATACGACTCATTAGTTACTGTTCTTGAGTACTCCAGGACACGAATAGCCTGGAGGAATCTGCCGGAACTAACCGGTAAGGCTAAATACTTCTAGAGATCGATAGTGAACTAGTACCGTGAGGGAAAGGTGAAAAGTAGTCCGAGAGGACAGTGAAATAGATCTGAAACCGTATACTTACAAGGAGTCGGAGCGGGCTACACAGTGCGCACAAAAATCATTTGCGCTCAGTGTGTAGTCCGTCACGGCGTGCCTATTGAAGAATGAGCCAACGAGTTTATGTATATGGCATGGTTACGGAGCGATAAATCTCCTGAGCCGTAGGGAAACCGAGTCTGAATAGGGCGAATTAGTCGTATATATAAGACCCGAAACCAAGTGAGCTATCCATGTGCAGGGTGAAGTTTGTCGAAAGACAGATGGAGGCCCGAACCGGTATGTCGTACAACGCATTCGGATGACATGTGGATTGGAGTGAAAAGCTAATCGAACTTGGTAATAGCTGGTTCTCGCCGAAATAGCTTTAGGGCTAGCGTGTAGTGTTCCTCGCGGGGGTAGAGCACTGGATGGTTTAGACAGGGAGAAATCTCGCTAAACCAATCAAACTCCGAATACCGTGAGTTAGAGCTGCGCAGTTAGACCGTGGGGGCGAAGCTCCACAGGTCAAAAGGGGAAGAGCCCGGATCTCAAGTTAAGGTCCCTAAATATACGCTCAGTGCATCTTAAGGAGGTGATATTTCTCTGACAATGAGGATGTTGGCTTAGAAGCAGCCATCATTTAAAGAAAGCGTAACAGCTCACTCATCGAGAGATTTCGCACCGCAGATAATCGGGGCTAAGCGTATTACCGAAGCTGAGGATTTTATATGTCTTAGGACACCTAAAGTGGTAGGCGAGTATTCTACTCTGCTGTGAAGGACAAGGGGTGACCCAATCTGGAGCGTGTAGAAGAACGAATGTTGGCACAAGTAACCGCATGGAAGGTGAGAGCCCTTCCCGTCGAAAGATCAAGGTTTCCTTAGCAACGGTGATCAGCTAAGGGTTAGTCGGTCCTAAGGGAATGGCGAAAGCCGAACTCGATGGCCATCAGGTTAATATTCCTGAACTTCTGTTTTGTGCGATGGGATGACGGAGCGTAGTATTGATTGCCCATTATTGGATTTGGGTATGTGTATCGAAGGTACTGTCCAGGCAAATCCGGATAGCTCTCTTTAATGAGGATACCTCAGGTGCATGTCGATCGTCTGGTACGCCAGGCGGGAGAGTCAGGAGCCCGCTTCCGAGAAAAGTCTCTAAGCTCTAACAAAATAGAATCCGTACCGCAAACCGACACAGGTGATCAGGTCGAGCAGACCAAGACGAACGAGTGATAGATCCTCAAGGAACTCGGCAAAAAAGCAGCCGTAACTTCGGAATAAGGCTTGCCCTTTTTTAATTAAAGGGGCCGCAGCGAAAGTATCCCTGCCAACTGTTTACCAAAAACACAGCTCCCTGCGAACTCGTAAGAGGAAGTATAGGGGGTGATGCCTGACCAATGCCAGAAGGTCAACTAATGACGGTGCATACATCACACAGCGCATAAAATTATTTTGTGCCCCGTGTGATGTATGTGCTGAGTGTTATAAGCCCTGGTGAATGTCGGTCGTAACTATAACGATCCTAAGGTAGCGAAATACCTTGTCGGGTAAGTTCCGACGTGCACGAATGGCATAATGAGTGGGGAACTGTCTCGAGGATTAGCTCGGTGAAAATACAATACCGGTGAAGATGCCGGTTACCTGCAGATAGACGAAAAGACCCTAGAAGCTTTACTGCAACTTGATATTGAACATACGGTTTTACTGCGTAGCATAGGTGGGAGAGGTTATGTGCACGATTTCGGTTGTGTAATACTCATCAGTGAAATACCACTCTGTACGATTGTATGTTCTAACCCTTACGGCAAAAACGTAAAGGGACAGTATCTGGCGGGCAGTTTTGCTGGGGCGGCACCCTCCTAAAAAGTAACGGAGGGGTTTATTAAGGTCAGCTAGGCGCGAATGGAAACCGTGCCGATAGTGTATGAGCACAAGCTGGCTTGACTGCAAGTCGGACATGACGAGCAGGTGGGAAACCAGAATCAAGTGAACCGACCACCCGTATTAGATACGGTGGAAGATTAACGGATAAAAGCTACTCTAGGGATAACAGGCTAGTTCCGCCTAAGAGTTCATATCGACGGCGGAGTTCGGCACCTCGATGTCGGCTCACCATATCCCGGGGCTGGAGAAGGTCCCAAGGGTTTGGCTGTTCGCCAATTAAAATGGTACGCGAGCTGGGTTCAGACCGTAGAGGAGATAAGCAATTGTCTCTTGTACAGTCTGAACCCATCGAGAAGCGACAACAGAACACACATGTTAAGCACTGTTTATAAAAATATCGTCCCCAGACGATATTGGAAATCTGAAGACAACTATATGTACTGTGGTACATATCACGGCGGCTCATGATCTAATAGTCATGAGAGAAGCTGACTGATATCGGTAGAACCCCATGCGGGCAATACCGAGGGAATCCTTCGTAGTTTTAACGAAGAAGGGGCCCGTAGAGACTAAACGTCGGCAATCCTGTAAAAAGGAAAATGCTATAGTCCGATCCCTCAAGCAATTGAGGTTCGCTCATAAGAGTGATGTAAAACGTGGGTGCGTGAGACAGGTTGGTCTCCTATCTACTGCAGGCGTTCGAATTTTGAGGAGATCTGTTCTTAGTACGAGAGGACCGGAATGGACTGACCTCTGGTGTACGAGCTGTCACGCCCGTGGCATTGCTCGGTAGCTACGTCGGGCACGGATAACCGCTGAAAGCATCTAAGCGGGAAGCCGTCTCCAAGATTAGAATTCGCAGAAGGGTCGTAAGAGATGATTACGTTGATAGGCATTAGGTGTAAGCATAGCAATATGTTCAGCCGAGATGTACTAATTGCCCGATTTCCTATTAGGAACTGTGAGAATCACGAACCCCGCGCAAGCGGGGAACACGCAAGCTCGCGCTTGCGCATATACAAAAACAATTGAAAGCTCCATAGAGCGGTGCGTGAGAAGTACTGTTGGATATAAAACCCCAAATCAATTTCTCAAGCAGCGCTTCAACAAATTTCGGACCTAAGCTATAATACTTTAGGTCCGCTCTATAGAGCTTTCAATGAAAAATCGCATGTTGAATCGTTTGTCTTGGTGATTCGTCGCAGTGGTCACACCTCTTCCCATTCCGAACAGAGAAGTTAAGCACTGTAGAGCCGATGATACTCCTTGTGGGGAAAGTAGGCAGTCGCCAGGACAAAATATTGAACATGCGCTCAAGCCACCGGAAAGGTGGCTGTTTGTGTTTCTCTGCCGCCAAATGCTTTTAAAAATCCCTGCCTCTGGGGTATACTTCTTCTATGACATGGGCTCTTCGCCGGCGGTTGATCATAGTGCTTATCATTATCGCCGTGATCGGCGGCGCTGTTTTCTATTCGCTTACCCCGACGATATTCCGGGCGCCGAGCTGCACTGACGGGATCAAGAACGGCACAGAAACAGGTATCGATTGCGGCGGCACTATGTGCGCCAATCTCTGCGTCGCCGAAGTGAAAGTGCCGACCGTGCTCTGGGCGCGCTCGTTTCCCGTCACGGACAATGTGTACAATGCGATTGCATATGTCGAAAACAAGAACAATGCCGCAACCCGCGCGATTCCGTATGAATTCCGCCTCTATGATGCAAACAGCATCTTCATCGCCCGCGTCGACGGCACGGCGCTCATTCCGCCGCTCGGCCGCTACGCGATCGTCGAGACCGGCATCCAGTCCGGCTCTGCGACCGTTGCGCGCACGACATTTGAATTTTCGAATACCCCCGCCGTATGGGAGCGTGTCTCGAAAGACATACAGGATCTCAAAGTGATGACAAGCAAATCGAATCTCGACACCACCGGCTTGGTGCCGCGGCTTACTGCCACAGTCACCAATCCGTCGCCGACGGCCCGCCTCAACAATACGGTCATCGCCGCTATCCTCTATGATGCCAACGACAACGCCGTGAACGTTTCCAAAACGGTCGTGCCCGCCCTCTTGCACGGAGAGTCAGCGCCCATCTTCTTTACCTGGCCGCGCGCGCTTGCCGCTCCCGTGGTGCGCTATGAGCTCGTGCCTATTATCGACATCTTTCATACGGAGTAGCGCATGGTCGGTTTCGGACAGGACAGCATGAGAGGGGAAGGAGAGGCTCGCGAGAGCCTGTTTTCGCGCATCGACTGGGTGCTGCTCTTCTTTGCGCTTCCGATCACGATCGCAGGACTCATCACCATGCAGTCGTACGGGAGCGGCAGCATTTTTTTTGACCGCCAGGTCGCCTGGGTCGCCATCTCGCTTTTGGTTTTTTTCGCCTTCGCCCTTGTCGACATATCGCTCCTCAAAAAGACGAAGGTCCTCGTATCCATTTTTCTCTTCTGCATCGGCCTGCTCATCCTCATCTTCATCATCGGCCATACGTCAAACGGAGCAAAGAGCTGGTTTTCGCTCGGCGGATTTTCCGTGCAGCCGTCGGACTTCATGAAGATCATCCTGATTCTTGTCCTTGCAAAATATTTTTCGCGCCGCCATGTGGCCATCGGCCAGGTCCGGCATCTCTTCATCTCCGGAGCATACGCGCTCGTACCGTTCATTCTCATTTTTCTTGAGCCGGACTTCGGCGTGGCGGTCATCATCGGCATGATCTGGCTCGGCATGGCGCTTGTCGCCGGCATCAAGAAGCGCCATCTTGCGCTCCTCATGGGGCTCGGCGCCATTGCTTTTGTCTTCCTCTGGTCGTTCGTGTTTCAGCCGTATCAGAAGGCGCGCATTACCACCTTTCTCAGTCCGCTTTCCGATATTCACGGCAGAGGATACAACGCCCATCAGGCGGTGATCGCCGTGGGCTCGGGCGGGCTCTTCGGCAAAGGCGTCGGCTACGGCACGCAGTCGCGCCTGCGCTTCCTTCCCGAATATCAGACCGACTTCATCTTTGCGGCCTTTGCCGAAGAGTGGGGATATGTCGGCGCGCTCCTGCTTCTTTTGCTCTACGGACTCCTCCTTGCGCGCATTCTGGCCCTCGCGCTTCATGGCGACAGTAATTTCGAGATGCTCTTTGCGTCCGGCGTCATGGTCCTCTTTATCACGCAGCTTCTCATCAACATCGGCATGAACATCGGCGTCCTGCCGGTGACCGGCGTCACGCTGCCGTTCATGAGCTACGGCGGGTCGCATCTCATCGTGGAATTCGGCGCGCTCGGCATCCTCTCAGGCATGCGCCGCTCCACCCGCCAGTCGCATCCGGAAGATCTTTCGAAGGAGTTTGAAGGACTGTAGGATGCAGAGAGCAGCGGATGCAAAAGGGCCGCGCTCCGCGCGGCCCTTTAATTTTTTATGCTAAAATCAACCGGTATGCAGATCATCAACGGCCGGCAGATCCGGGACACTATTTTGGGGACGCTTTTCGCGCGCGTTCGCGCGCTCCCGTTCGCGCCCGTCTTCTGCGACATTCTCGTGGGAGCGAATGAAATGTCTGCGCAATATGTCCGCATGAAGGAGCGCACTGCCGAATCGCTCGGGATCAAAGTGCTCTCCGCCGTCTATCCGGAATCCATCACGACCGAGGAGCTCATCGCCGAGATCAAGCGCATCGCGGAGACCCCGAACATGTCCGGCCTTATCGTGCAGCTTCCGCTTCCGGAGCATATCGACACGAGCCGCGTGCTCGACGCCGTGCCGAGCGCCATTGATGTGGATGCCATCGGCAGCGTCGCCTCGGCCCAGTTTTACCGGAATGAACCGACGTTCCTGTTTCCCACCGCCGCTGCCGTGCTTGCGCTCCTTGATTCACAGAATCTCGATCTCTCCGCAAAAAAGATGGTCATTGCCGGACGCGGCGTGCTTGTCGGCAGGCCGGTTGAGCATCTTCTGAAAGCCCGCGGCCTTGATGTCCGAAGCGTGGACAGCAGTACTCCGAATCCCGAAGAGATGTTCAAGTCGGCGGACGTGGTCATCACGGGCACGGGCGTGGGCAATTTTATCCGCGGCTCGATGCTGAAGCCTGGTGTTGTCGTCATTGACGCGGGCACATCGGAAGCCGGCGACGGCGTGACGGGGGATGTCGATCGCGCGTCGATCGAGCCTGTCGCTGCAGCGCTCTCTCCGGTGCCGGGCGGCGTGGGGCCGGTGACGGTCGCCATGCTTATGCAGAACGTGGTCATCGCCGCCGAGCGGCAGGCAGCCAAAAACATCCAATGAATATCCTCACCGACATGCCGATCGCATTCATCAACGCAGTGACTCCGTTTGAGTCCCGGGTGATCGTCTTTTGCGCGACCACGCTCGGCACGATCACGATCATCGGCGTGCTTCTCTATCTTTTTTTCCGAAAGCTTCCCAATCACAGCTCCTTCGCCTCGGTCGCAAAGCTCTCCGAGCGGCTGTATGATCTCTTCATTCTGGTATTTACCGTCGGCGTGACATATACGGCCGATTTTCTTCTCAAAGCGCATTATATGATCCCGCGCCCGCCGGTCTTTGATACCACGCTCCATGCGCTTATTGCGGAAACCGACTACGGCTTTCCTTCAAGCCATGCGAGTCTTTTTGCGGCAATCGCTGCGGCATTATTTTTCATAAACAGGCGTGCCGGCTTTGCTGTCGGGCTTCTTGCCGTCATTATCGGCTGCGCGCGCATCTTGGCGGGGGTCCACACGCCGCTCGACATCATCGGTGGCTTCACTATGGGCATCTTTGTGGCCGTCATCATTGATTTTTTGGCCGAATCGGTCAAGCAAAAGCCGCCTTCGCTCCATATATAGCGAGGTTGCAATTTTGCCCATATACGCTAGAATACGCTCACTATTATGTGGAAAAAACGATTCGCAGCGCTACTCATCCTTATTATTGGCATTGCCTTGGGCTTTTTTGTTTATAAGTCAGAACCGGTCGGCGGACATGCTCCGGCACGGCCTCATTTCCTTACCAGCTACTTCGACAAGCACCAGATGCCGTTCAAGCTCGGTCTTGATCTCTCGGGCGGAACGCACCTCGTGTACGAGGCTGATGTTTCGGCAATCCCGCAGGCTCAGGTTTCCGACTCCATGAAAGTCCTTCGCGACGTCGTCGCGGCCCGCGTAAACGGAAAGCAGGTCTCGGGCGTGCTTGGCGTGCTTGAGCCGCTCATCCAGATCAAAGAAGGCGGCGTTGGCGCCAAGGGAAGCGAACAGCTTATTGTGGATCTTCCGGGCGTGACTGACGTCACCCAGGCAGAGCAGACCATCGGAGAGACTCCGACGCTCGAATTCCGCCTCAAGAGCGATAAGCCTGCGCCTCCGGTACAGGCTACCGTTGACGAAAAAGGCAACGTGACGCTTCCGATGATCGATCCGTACGCGCAGTATATTTCGACCGGCCTCACCGGACGCTATCTTTCGAGCGCATCGGTCCAGTTCGATCAGAACACCGGCGCTCCCTATGTCGCGCTCAACTTCAATTCCGAAGGCGCCGACCTCTTCGACAAGATCACCAAAGAAAACATCGGAAAGACCCTTGCGATCTTCCTCGACGGCCAGCCGATCTCAACACCGACCATTCAGACTGAGATCACCGGCGGACAGGCGGTCATCTCCGGCAGCTTCACGCCCCAGCAGGCAAAGGACCTTGCAAGCTCGCTCTCGTATGGCGCGCTTCCGGTGCCGATCCACCTCGTTTCAAGCGAGCTCATCGGTCCGTCGCTTGGCGCACAGGCGATGAAGGACGGCGTTCGCGCGGGCATCATCGGATTCCTCGTGGTCGCGATCTTCCTCATCCTCTGGTACCGCTTGCCGGGACTCGTGGCTGTCGTCGCGCTTTCCATCTATGTCGCTACTACGCTCTTTGTCTTCAAATTGATGCATGTGACGCTCTCGTCGGCCGCTATCGCCGGATTCATCATATCGATCGGCGTGGCCGTGGACGCCAATGTGCTCATCTTCGAGCGCATCAAGGAAGAGCTTCGCGGCGGACGCACCGTATCGGATGCCATCACTGCCGGATTCGACCGCGCATGGCTCTCGATCCGCGACTCGAACATCTCGAGCATCATCACCGCGCTCATTCTCTTCTTCCTCTTCGCCGACTCGTTCGTGCGCGGATTCGCGATCACGTTCCTTATCGGCGTCCTCATTTCCATGTTCTCGGCCATCGTCATCAGCCGGCTCTTTCTCCGCGCGGTTGCAACCAAAGACCAGAGCCGCCTGACCGCATTCCTCTTTGGCTCGGGGCTCTCGTCGGCAAAAGCTAATGTAGTTACCACTAAGTAATCCGCTTATGTTTATCATCAAAAACAAATTCGTCTTTCTCACTATCTCTGCGGTCATCGTGCTTGCCTCGATCGTCTGCATCCTTGTCTATGGCCTCAAGCTCGGCATCGACTTCAAGGGCGGCACGCTTCTTGAGGTCAACTACACGACTTCGGTTCCGGACACGGCAGCAGTGAATGATGTGCTTGCCGCACACAAGCTTTCTGATGCGATCGCACAGCCTGAAGGCGCAAGCGGATTCTCGATCAAGAGCCGCCCGCTTGCCGAAGGCGAGCGCACATCGCTCATAAGCGATCTTTCCATCGGCGGCCAATATCCGCTCACCGAGACGAACTTCACCTCCATCGGCCCGTCGGTCGGCGCAGAGCTTGCCCGAAAGGCGATCGTTGCCATCATTGTGGTCGTGATCTTCATCGTTCTCTATATCGCATTCGCATTCCGCACGGTCTCAAAGCCTGTCTCGTCATGGAAGTACGGCCTGATCGCCATCGCCACGCTCGTCCATGACCTTGCGATCCCATCCGGAGTCTTTGCGCTCCTCGGCCATTTCCAGGGCGCCGAAGTGAATACGCTCTTCGTCGTAGCGCTCCTCACCGTGCTCGGCATATCGGTCTCTGACACGATCGTTGTCTTCGACCGAATCCGCGAGAACCTGAAGAATCACGTTGCGCCGACATTCGCAGAGACGGTAGGGAAGAGCCTCAACCAGACGTTCGTTCGCTCGATCAACACTTCGCTCACGGTCATCCTCGTGCTCCTCGCCCTCTTCTTCGTAGGACCGGCATCGACCAAGGACTTCGCGCTTGTGCTCATCGTCGGCATGTTCTTCGGAACCTACTCGTCGATCTTCGTCGCCTCGCCGCTTCTTGTGCTCACGGAAGCGTGGCAGGAGAAAAAGGCGCTTGCCGCAAAGAAGAAATAATCCCTGCGAAAATAAAAAAACAGTCTCTTTCGTGAGACTGTTTTTTTATTTGTTCGGCTGCTCTTAAGCAGTAATCGCTCGTATGGTCCGGCGGAGCTGCTCGAGATAATATTCGTCGGCGCGCTGCATGGTTTTTACCACCATATGCGTCTCGGGGAACACGCGCCAGGTGCTGCTGTCGCTGTATTTGATGACGATGAGCGCCACTTTGCCGTCGTTCAGTTTTTTGACGCAGACGACCGGATAATCCTGGTCGAATGGTTTCCAGTAAAAGAGCATGGGGCCTTCTGAAGCGATCGTGCGGGTCTCTGTCCCGTCTTTTCCCATGCCCTCGAGGGTAATTTCTTTTTTCAAATACCCGCGCTCGAACATGAGCTCAAAAACCTTTTTCTGCGATCTTTTGATCGCGCGAGCAAGGCGGCGCATCGGCCGATTGTAGCGTACGCAGGCTAGGCACGCGCTGGCAAGAGCCAGGAATATGAATATTTCCATAGAATGAGTTTTCTTCACTTTATAATATTGCCGATCTAAGTCAAGGATCGGGGTTTGACAGGTGTGCTATACTGTAGACATGACTACCACAACGATCATTCTCATAGTTCTTGCCATTATCATCATCTGGTTTATCGCCGCATTCAACGGCTTTGTTACGCTTCGCAATCGCGCCAAAGAGGCTTGGGCGGACATCGAAGTCCAGCTCAAGCGCCGCTATGACCTCATTCCGAATCTTGTAAATACCGTGAAAGGCTATGCCACGCACGAATCGCAGGCTTTCGAGAAAGTCTCGCAGGCGCGCTCGCAGGCCATGCAGGCGGGCACGCCTGCAGAAAAGGGGGCTGCAGAAAACGCGCTTACCGGCACCTTGAAGTCGCTCTTTGCGATCTCTGAGGCATATCCTGAGCTCAAGGCGAACACGAATTTCCTCCAGCTTCAGGGCGAGCTCTCGGATACCGAGAACAAGATCCAGGCAGCGCGCCGCTTCTACAACGGCATGGTGCGCGATTTGAACACGAAGGCCGAAAGCTTTCCTTCGAATATCGTAGCCGGCATGTTCCACTTCGTAAAAATGGATTTCTTCGATCTCGGCGACAACGACGCAGCGCAGAATCCCGTAGAAGTGAAATTCTAAGCTGTTTGCCTGATCTCCCGGCTCGTCACGGGCTGACGAGGATATCCGTTATACTACATATGGAAAACAACAAAAAAACAGCAAATACAATCATCGTGACGCTCCTCATCGTTCTTATCGTCCTTGCGGCATTCTTGTTCATTGACGGGCCGAAGGCGGGAGCTCCTCTGGACACAGCGCAGATTCCGGCAGCCCAGATGAGCGGCGATACGGCAAACATGGTATCGCTCTCGATCGCGCCGGGAGCCGTGCTCGCGGGCGCAACGACGATCACGGGCACCATACGGGGCGCATATTTCTTCGAAGCCAATGCCCGCGGCATGCTTCTTGATGCAAGCAAGAATGTCTTAAAGACATTTCCGATAACGGCTACGACCGACTGGATGACTTCGGATGCAGTATCATTCACAACCATAGCGGATGCGACCGGCATCGCTCCGGGCAGCGGCTACTTCCGCATCGCAAACGACAATCCGAGCGGCGATCCGGTAAACGACAAGTACATCGATGTTCCTGTCGTCTTTCAGTAGTCTGCTTGCCGCTCTATAGATTGCAGTAGGGACAAATTGATATTTGCGCTCGTTTTCTGTACTATACAGTGACCTTTCGGCAACAAAACCATGGCAAATCTCTATACAGAAGCATCATCGAATATCCGAAAGACCTGGCTCCTCATGGCGGGCGTTTTTCTCGTGGTCATCGGGCTCGGCTGGTTTTTCAGCTACTATTTCCAGAATCCTTCGATCCTCGTATTCTTTGCTGTCTTCGCCATCGTCCTTCAGATCGTCTCGTACTGGTACTCCGACAAGATCGTGCTTACGCTTGCCGGCGCCCGTCCTGCATCGCGCGAAGAGTTTTTTGACCTCTACACGACTGTAGAGAATCTTTCCATCACGGCAGGGCTTCCGATGCCGAAGATCTATGTCGTCGAAGATGCCGCTCCGAATGCGTTTGCCACCGGCCGCGACAAAGATCATGCCGTCGTCTGTGCGACGACCGGGCTTCTGGCCCTCCTCGACAAGACCGAGCTCGAAGGCGTGATCGCTCATGAGCTTTCGCACGTGGGCAACCGCGACATGCTCGTCTCGACCGTCGTGGTCGTGCTTGTCGGCTTCATTTCCATCATTTCCGACGTCTTCATGCGAAGCCTGCTCTGGGGCGGCATGCGCCGCTCCGACGACCGCGAGGGGAATGCAGGCGCCATCATTATGGTCATCGGCATCATCTTTGCCATACTCGCTCCGATTGCGGGCACCCTCATGCAGCTTGCCATCTCGCGCAAGCGCGAATATCTCGCCGACGCCGACGGCGCGCTCCTCACGCGCTATCCGGAAGGCCTCGCGCACGCGCTCGCAAAGATCGGCGCTTCCGCGCAGCCGCTCCGCCATCAGTCGAGCTCGATCGCGCATCTCTATATCGCCGATCCGACCGGCGGCAAGAAAGTCCCGTGGATGGCGAAGCTCTTTATGACCCATCCGCCGATCGCCGACCGCATCAAGGCGCTCATGGGGGACCGGGCAAGCACTATCAGCCAGTAATTATCATTCATACCGATATATAAACCATATGGAAAAAGTTTTTACCGCAACAGGCGTTGTTCGCGAAGCGTACGATATCGTACGGAATAATTTTTGGAAGATCATCGGGCAGTGCTTTCTGCTCAACCTCGTCTTCATGCTCCTGAGCGCATTTTCCGGAAAGAATTTCCTTCTCGGGATCCTCATTTCCGCGCTCTTTGCCTGGAGCCTGATCGCTTTCGGCCTTGCCTATGTCGAGAAGAAGAGCTTTGCGCTTGAGGACATCACCAACGGCCTTTCGTTCAAGAAATTCCTCTATTTCTTCTGCGCATACATCCTCTTCGCCCTTGCCGTCATCGGCGGATTCATCCTCCTCATCATTCCGGGCTTCATCGTCCTGGTGCAGCTTGCGCTTGTGAAATATGTTGCCGTGCGGAGCGACCTTGCTCCGCTTGAGACGCTTCGCGAGAGCACCCGCCTGACCAAGGGATACCGCTGGGAGATCTTCGGCTTCCTCATGCTCATGGTGCTCATCAACATCCTTGGCGCGCTCTGCCTTCTCGTGGGCCTGCTCTTTACCATCCCGCTTACGCTCATTGCCACCACGCTCGTCTATGTGAAGCTTGCCGAACGAGGGGAGACGGAAGGCGATTCCGAAGTGATCATAGAGGCCGAGATCATCGAAGTCATTGAGACGGAATAAGCCTGGCAGGCAGGCCTTTCCTATGCTAGATTATGCACGTGCCGAATGCGCACGTGCATTGTGCGTATAGTGGAATAAGCGAATAAGGAGAGATGCGTGAGCGGTTTAAACGGCAACCCTGGAAAGGTTGTGTATCCGAAAGGGTACCGGGAGTTCGAATCTCCCTCTCTCCGCAGACTTGTCATTTATGGCAAATGACTATTACAAAATATAGGTTTCTCGAACTGTGCCCTTAAAGTCAAAATGACATCTGCTGATTTAGTACAAAAATTTGGATTACCGTTCTCAGGATTCTCAGACCCAATCGAATGGACAGATGGGGTTGGTTTTAGTCTTATTAAAGACCGCTACGGAAATTTTGCTTCCATCTACAAGATTGGGAAAAGTAATACCGCTCACGAAACAGGACTTATACCTCTTTGGATTACAGTTACCTATGGTAAAAAATCTAACGACGGTATTAGTTTAGGTTCCGGAGAAAATGGACTTAAGGACCCTGTTGATCTAGATTTTAGCAAGGACTTTTTCTACGACCAAGAAAATCAGAAATTTTTCTATCACGATAAGGAAATAAGCGCTCACGATATTTTAACTAGAATAGAAAATGTTCATCTAAAGCCAACCAAAATAGTTGCTGGCTTCCCCCTAAGGACACGCCTTTGGTTTTGGAGAAAATTCTTACCGGGCTGTATCAAATTTTTAGATTGGGGTTTAATCAACCTCTATTATTTATTTACTGGAAGAAAAATTCCTAAGCAAGACCTTGTAAAACGATATTTTCATAAAAAATGGAAAAAGGAAACCTTTAACACTCGTCCAAACAGCGATACACCACAAACGCCTATAACATCTTTCGAGCCGGTCAAAACGATAAATTTTTTCGGATACCAAGCACCAAGATGGTCTGTTGTATTTTACTGCTTTTTGCAGTTGCTACTATACTTCCTTAACGTCTATTATTTCAAAATAACAACACCGAGTGTTGCTCGTCTTTTTCGAAATAATTTTCTTAGTCTGTGTTATGTTGTTGTCTCATTTGCCATCACTGAAGAAGGTATACCTGGAGTTTTGTTGTATGGAATAGAACAAATGCCATTATTGTTCATAAAAGCATCGTTTATACATCTTAAGGTAACGCTTTAATCATAGTAGACTTGGGTCGCTTCAATCCCATACAAATTTAATAACTCAATAAAATTTGCCACATGCGGATATTGTTTTCCCGATTCCCATTTGGAAATACGAGCGGTACTTTTAAATCCAAGATAGTCAGCAACCTGTTGTTGTGTCAGCCCTTTCAGCTCACGATAATGACGAAGATTATTTTGTATTGTTTTCATAATTGAATTTTAGTTTGAATAATTATTTGAAATAAGGAGGACGGAATTACCATTTCTGGTAGAGTTGATAAATTGACATTTACATCCCAAGGAATATGCTTACAGGACGTATCGCCGGTAGGCGTCTACAGGTTCCGAAAGGAATCTGTATATTACGGTGCACAAGGTAAAATAGAGTGATTTAGGACAGATTTAAGAAGCGGTACTGCTCGTAACGCTAAGTAGTAAATCCGTCCTACTTCGAGAACAACATAATCTTCCCCGCAGTAAGAACTTGTTATCGGCATGACCCGAGTACCTAACTTCTCATTATTAACCCAAGATTTTTATATATGATAAAAATAAAAAGAGGTTCTGGTTACAAAGACAGAATGCGCGCATACAAGATTGTTCTCGATGGAAAAGTAGTTGGGGAAATCAAAAATGATCAAGAAATTCCCCTAGATACGCTTACAGGTGTCCACCAGTTGTATTTAAAGATTGATTGGTGTACAAGCAACAAGATTGATTTTAATATAAAGGATGGCGAGACTATCAATTTTGAATGTGGTAATAATACAAAATTTGGACTCGTAATTTTATACGTTACTTTTTTTAGAAATCAGTATCTTTGGTTGAAGAAAAGCTAACTACACCCCCGCGATCCGAGTGTTTGATTACCTAAATAGGTCTTTTTAAGCTAGAATGGCATCATATGGAACCCACCCAAAAAGAGGAAGATGGTTTGAAGAAATATGTCAGCCAAGGTTCGCTAACGACGATTCTTGTTGTTCAAATCATTCTTCTTTTATTGGGTCTTTGCCTTCTTTTTATCAGAAGCGGATTTAGCGCGAATACGGGAGGAGATTTTTACGGCATGGATATCGGTAATGCCGCATATGGCTTGGGAATGCTTGTGGGTCTATTGATTCTGGCCTTTCAAGATTTCGGGGCTATATTCATGTTGTTTGTAATCGGTACTCTTTTTTATGCTTTTGGGATAAAAAAACAAAAGAATAATAAAAAACTCGCACAGGTCGTTGCTGCACTCGCAGCAGTTCTTTCCGTGTCGATTATGTTTCTCTTTGTTCTTCAATATAAAGATGCTGTAATTGCTCACCAACAAGACCAGCAGTATGAGCAGCAACACGAGACATCAGTAAATACTAAGAATTTAAAGAATACTTTTTATAAAGAGTACCTCTCGAGTCCGCACAAAATCACAAGAATTTATGGAGATAAAGGATGGTTCTTTGTTGTTCTAGATAACACGGTTCAGCTTGCTTTTGGTTCGACATCAAAATATAACGCCTCATCCTATGAGCCACAAATTCAAAAAGCCGATCTTGTTGGGCAAACAATCGTAATAGACCCGAGTTCTTTTTCTGGACAAGGTCAGTATGGCGATAGTGGTTTTGAGTATGACACTATTTTTGAACAACCCGTTTCTTTGAACGGTAAGCCCCTTGGTGCATATATTTCTCCAGATATTGTGAATTATTAAAAAGAGGACCCCGATCCATATATCTTAGGTAAGTGGGTTGTGAGGGTACCGTTTACAGAATATTAAAAAATATGCCTAACATCCATATCCCGCACCCAGAAAGAAAAAGAGCTCTGATTGTTGTCGACATGCAGTCCGGCTTTTTGACCGAGCGCACACACTGGATCATTCCGAATGTCGAGCATGTCATTAAGGAAGGGAAATATGATCTCTATGTCGAGGCAGTATTCCATGCGGAAAAAGGATCGATTTGGGACAAGCAGCTCGACTGGACTTTTGAGCTTGAATCGACGATACCAAAAATAAAAGAATATATCGCGGATAAAAATCCGGTCACTGTGGTCAAGACCACCAAGTCGGCTTTCAAGGGCGATATTGATCTCGTTGCATTATTTAAGAAAGAAAAGATAGAAGAAGTGCATGTTGTAGGCGTGGATGCCAATGACTGCGTGCTTGCGACAGCCTTTGACAGCTTTGATGCCGGCTTCTTCACCTATGTTATCGAAGAGTGTGTGGAATCGAGTGATAATAGCGCGCTTCGCGAGGCCACACTCACCATCCTTCGGAACGTCAACATGACAAATCACTCGGTATAAAGCCCTGAATCTCTGCACCGGGCCTTATTCTTTCTTTATCTAAAAAATATGGCATACTGGGCGGGATAGAGTATTTTGCTAACTCAATAAAAACGCGGTCATGAAAAAATCAATACTCGAAGGTCGCATGAACGCGGTCTTGGCTTTTGCCGATGAGAATAAGCTGTATCCGAATATTCCTATTATTCTGGGGTCGGGAAGCAATCCCGTTGTGCAAATTGAAGGAGAAAAGGGTGAATTCCTGACTTTTTCTACGAATAATTATTTAGGATTAGCGATGTCTGATCAAATAATGGATACCATTGATAAGCATCTGATTGATTATGGTATCGGTGCTTGCGCAACTCCAGTTCTTGGCAGGCTTAATATTCACGATCAGCTTGAAAAATCACTATCCCAATTCACCGGCTATCCAGCCGCGCTTACATTCTCATCAGCATCTCTTGCAAGCGCAGGCTGTATTCGTGCGCTCGTTGATCCGTTCCTTGGATACCGCCAGCCCAAAATGGGCGAGTCGGTGATCTTGGGCGATCAGCTCAACCACGCTTCAATCGTTGATGCTGTGCACTTGGCAAAATGCCATTATATTATCTACAAGCACAATGACATGAAGAATCTGGAACACTACCTGAAAAAATATCAGGGTTTCGGAATTCTCATTGTCACTGACGGCGTGTTTTCGATGGACGGCGATTTTGCCGATCTGCTGGCGCTTATGGAACTTGCCGAAAAGTATGATGCGCTCCTCATGGTGGATGACAGCCACGGATTCGGCGTGCTTGGGGCTGGAGGCAGAGGCACCGCCGAACATTTCGGCGTACAGCCTGACATTCTCCTCTCAAGCTTCACTAAGGCGGTGGGCTCAAGCGGGGGATTCATCGCGGCAAGCGAGACGATCATCAAGTATCTGCGGGTCATTGCACGGACGGGAATATTTTCTGATCCGCTTCCTCCTGCGGTCTGTGCAGGGCTTTGCAAAACGCTTGAGATATTCGATTCACCTGCGGGTGCAGATCTGCGAAAGACCATGCATGAAAATGCAGATTATGTGCGCGCGAGCCTGCGCAGCCTTGGGTTCACGATCTATGGTGAAGAGACGCCTATCATTCCGCTCATAATCGGCAATGAGAAGCTTTCCATGGAATTCTCGGCAAAGCTCTTTGCAAGAAAGATCATTGCCACAGCCATTCGTGCGCCTGCCGTGCCGCACCGAAAGGAGCGCATGCGCTTCTCGATCATGGCCACGCATACGCGCGAGCAGCTCGGTCATCTGATCAGCTCGTGCGCTTTGATCGGAAAAGAATTAGAGATCATTCAGTAATCAAAATCCCCGCCTGTACAGGCGGGGATTTATTGTTTAATGTGTCATTCCCGGTGACCTGCATTTCTTGAGGAAAGCGATTAGAAATGGGAAGTACTCTTGTGGTGCTTGACCGGGAACCCAGGCTCATTGGGTTTAGATACAAACCTGGATCCTCGATCAGGTCGAGGATGACACAATACAAGGCATTTTATTTAAGCTAGAATATACACAATGCTCAAACCAATACTCCTCTTCGTCATTTTTCTCACGTTCATCATGGGACTTCTTGTGGCGAGCAAGCGTACAAAAAGCTTGCGCGATCGCCTGTTTTCGATTGGCACATTCCTCGCTCTCTTATGGACATTCGCTAATTACATGACCGGCGTCTACCCGACACCGTTTTGGCTTGAGGCAACCTACAGCATCGGCGCGCTCCTCATCGGATGCGGAATACTCTGGGTGCTCTATGTCACTCAGACGGACATTTCAAAACGGGTTGTCGTGTGGGTGTGCGCGGCGTCAGCCGCGCTTGCTGTCGCTTCTTTCGTGCCGTCGTTCATCGCTACGCACTATAATGCCATCTATTTCGGCGGCGTATTCGTCGGCACGGCAGGCGTGGGTCTATACGTATATACCGGCCTCTTTGCAGTAGCGAGCTTCATCATGCTTCGCGCACTCTATCTCGCGCGCATACGCGAGGCCGACCCGCATCGGAGAGCGCAGCTCGGCTATGTATTCTTCGGTATGCTCGCTATCCTCGTGATATCAGGACTTACGAGTTTTGTCCTGCCGAGCCTTTCCATATTCCGCTTCGGCGGCATCGACAGCATCGGATTCCTCATCTTTCTCCTCTGTATTGGTTATTCGATCCTCAAGCATAATTTTTTTGACATCAAGATCATTACAGCGGAGATCGCCATCTTCTCCCTCTGGATGCTTATACTCGGCGCGGTATTCTTTTCTGACAGCCAGAGCGAGCGGCTTGCGAACATCGCGCTTCTCGTCATGAGCATTATTGTCGGCATGCTTCTCCGCAAAAGCGTGCTTAGTGAGGTGCGCCAGAAAGAACAGCTTCGGGAACTCAGTGCCCAGAAGAGCGAGTTTTTGTCGTTTGCCACACATCAATTGCGAAGCCCGCTCAGCGTGCTCGACGGCTATGCCGAAATGCTCGGAAGCGGAGAAGCGGGCCCGATCTCCGAAAAACAGCGCGCAATCGTAGGGAGTATGCGGGAGACGGCGGGCCATCTCTCGAAGATCGTCAGCGACTTTCTCGACAGTGCAAAGATCGAGCAAGGCGGATTGCGGTACGACATGCGGCCCGCCGATCTTGGCAATATTATCCGCGATGCCGCGCACCGGATGGGATTCCATGCCCGCGCAAAGGGGATCGATCTTCTCTGCAGCACATCGAATTTTTCGCAGCATATTGTCAGGTGTGATAGAGAGATGGTCCGGCAGGCCGCAGAGAATATTATCGACAATGCCATCAAATATACGGAGGAGGGAAGCGTGCGCATCGATCTCTCGTCCGATCATCGCGGCGTAACGCTTTTTGTGAAAGACACCGGCATCGGGATCGCACCTGAGCTGAAAGATGCGCTTTTTGAAAAATTCAATCGCGGACCGCATGCGCGGCGGGCAAGCTCGGGTTCCGGGATTGGGCTCTATCTTGCAAAAGAGATCGTCGAAGCTCACGGCGGACGGATTGAGATAGCCTCGGAAGGCATGCATGCGGGCGCTCAAGTGACCGTATGGCTCCCAGCCTGGTAGTTGTCACTATTTCCCCCTATATCCGTATATACAGATATGAAAACAAACATGACGTCGTTTAAAGCAGGTTTTTTCGCACTGGCCCTCATGGGAGTTGCTCTTTTCGGGATATCGGGCGCAAAGGCTCAGATCATAGCCCCGGCACCGAACATATATGCGTGCACGGCTATTCCATATAATCTCAGCCTCGGCATGTACGACACCGCGCAGGTCACTGCGCTTCAGTCGTACCTCAATGCTCGCGGATATATGTCTCACATCCCGACCGGCTATTTCGGTCCGCTCACCTATCAGGCAGTGGTGAGCTTCCAGTCGAGCTATGGCATTCCTGCCACAGGCTTCGTCGGTCCCATCACGCGCGGACAGATCCAATCGCTTACCTGCGGAGGCAATCCTCCGCCTGTATCGAGCGTCAGCATCCTCAGCATAAATCCGAGCACGGCAGCTGTCGGCACGCAAATCTCGATTCTCGGCACCGGCTTTTCTGCGACTGACAACACGGTATACATCGGCGGCGGAGCCATGCAGCATCTTCCTGCCACCACTATCTACAATCTGTCCGCAGGCAGCGGCTCGATCGTCTGCAACGGATACCCGAACTGTACCGCTCCGGAGCAGACCATCACGTTCACGCTTCCTGATGCCGTCGGCACGTACTGCGCTCCAGGCATGATGTGCGCCATGATTGCGCGCCTCATCACGCCGGGCACCTATCCGATCTCTGTCATGAATGCGAACGGTACGAGCAATACAGTCAATCTCACTGTCGTTTCGAATAATGCTAGCAGCCAGATCTCGATCCTGGGCATTGATGCGCCAAATACGCTTCCGATCAATACGCCCGGTAATTGGACCATTCACGCTATGGCGGGTGGATCGACCAATCTTCATTACTCGGTAGCATGGGGTGATTACCTTCCGGTATCGGGCACGATCATGGCTGCGCCGCAGGCCGGAGTACAGTCATCCGCGACATTCACGCATGCATATGCGCAGGCGGGGACATATCATCCGAGCTTCACGGTGACCGATGATGCGGGGCATAGCGCCACAACAAGCGCAAGCATTGTCGTCACTCCGCTCTACTAACTCATTACTCAATGAAAAACACCGGCATATGCCGGTGTTTTTCATTGTTCCCATCTCAGGATATACTTGCACGTATGACACTCGCAAAATTAAAAAAAGAGCTGCGGTCGCACGGCACGCCCGAGAAGGCAAAAAATTCTGCCTGGTTCTTCAAAACAGGCCCCGGGGCATATGGAGAAGGCGACGTATTCATCGGCCTTACAGTGCCTGAACAGCGGAAGATCGCGGGCGGCTATACAGATCTGCTGATCGGCGACACTGAAAGCCTGCTTCATTCAAAAGAGCATGAGTTCCGCCTCACGGCTCTGTATATCCTCTCTGCAAAATACAAGCGGGGGAATGATGTGGAAAAGAAAAAGATCCACATGCTCTATCTCAAAAACACGAAATGGATAAACAACTGGGACCTCGTGGATGCGAGCGCTTCAATGATCGTGGGAGAATATTTGCGTGATAAGGACAAGGCTGTTCTCAAAAAGCTTGCGAAGTCGAAATCGCTTTGGGAGCGGCGCATCGCCATTATCGCGACATATGCATATATAAAAGCGGGCGATCCAAAAATGACATTCGAGATCGCGGAGATGCTCCTCAAAGATACGCATGACCTCATTCACAAAGCTGCCGGATGGATGCTTCGCGAAGTGGGGAAGCGCTGCGGGCAGGATACCGAAGAGTCATTTCTCAAAAAGCATTACGCGCTGATGCCGCGCACCATGCTTCGTTACGCCATCGAGCGCTTTCCCGAAAAGCGGCGTCTCGCATATATGAAAGGCTTAATTTAATTAAGCCTCAATTTTTTGAGGAGAAGTGCAAGTTCCGCTTTTGGAATCGATTTGAATGCGCCTTCCTGAAGATCGCCGATCTTGATATGCTCGATGCGCAGGCGAAGAAGGTCGACGACGCTGTCGCCGGCCGCTTCCACCATTTTTCTGATCTGCCTGTTTTTGCCCTCAGTGAGGACGATGCGGAATGTCGTATTGCTTTCGCGAGAGACCTTTGTCGATTTTGTACGCTCGCCGTCCACGATCATGCCGTGCTCGAGCTTTTTGATGAATGATCCGGTCACGCCCTTTGCGAGCGTCACGCGGTATTCTTTTTCGTGCTCGCTCGACGGATCAAGCAGGCGGTGGGTGATGCGGCGGTCATTCGTCATGAGGATGAGGCCGTGCGATTCCTTGTCGAGGCGCCCAACAGGGAAGACCGGCACCGGGAACTTCACATCTTCGAGAATGTCCACCTCATCGCCCTGGGGCCCTGTCGTCACAATGCCCATCGGCTTGTTGTACATATAGTAGACATATGACGGCTTCTTGCCTTTCAAGGTCACCTTGTCCTTCTTCGGATCGATCTGCATGCCCATCACAGCTGGCTTGCCGTTTACGAATACAGAGCCCTTGGCCACCATCTCATCGGCCTCCCTGCGGGAGGCAAGCCCGATATCAGCCATATGCTTGTTGATGCGGACCGTACCGGAAGCATTTTTAGCCGGAGCTGCTGCTTGAGAAATAGGTCTTCGAGAGCGTGGTTTCATAATGAGCCTATAATGACATAATTTAAGGCTAAAGCCCAATAATGTTTTCCTGCAGTCTTTAGAATTTCTTTATCTCAATTCAGCTATACTTTTTTTAAGTGAGGAATGTATAATTAAAGGTATGGAAAAGAGCAAAAAAATCTGGCTTGGAGTATTTTTAGGAATGGTCATTGTGCCAGAGGTTTTATGGAGTCCTATAACAAACTTTATATATGAGTTATTGCAAAATAGTAATCATGTAAAGGTTTTAAGGGATAATTTTATAAATAATCCTGATCACATAAGCTCATTAATATTATGCATACTTGTGCAATTAATAGGATTGATCTTTATTTTTTTATTTATTTTAAAAACAAGATTTAATTGGGTTCTTAAGGTGATGGCACTTTTGGTTATCATAATTAGTTTGGTTATCGTAGGCTTGGTATTCTTTCTGGTTTTTTCTCTTCGACATGGAATTGGTTTCTAAAGATTTCCACAGGAAATTCCTAAAATGTCTTTTTCTTTAGAATTTCTTTAGCATGATTTAGGTACTTTTAATATGTGCAATTTGCACATATTAAAAGTATGACAAAAAATAAAAAAAATCAGCTTCACATAACAAGCGCCAGTGCCGCATTCTCCGTCGTTGTTCTTTTGTTTTTCGCCTTGCCTGTCTTCCATGTTCATGCCGCAACAGTGGCTGATGCCGATATAACAAGCGACACGACCTGGGATGCGAACGGCAGTCCTTATGTTATTTCAGGCTCTCCCCACATATCTTTTGGGGCCACCCTTACGATTCTCTCCGGGGTCGTTGTTAAATTTGATCTCAATAGCGAAATAATCATTGACGGAACGCTTCTCGCGGGGAGCTCGAATGGTGCGACTGCGTACTTTACCTCCATCGCAGATGACACGCTGGGCGATCTTGATGGTATGCCTTCGGAGCCTCGCATGTCTGACTACACAGGATTTGTCTTTGATCCCGGCTCGCATGGCATATTCGGGAACGTAGAAATGCGCTATGCTCGCAACGCTATATCTGAAACAGGAAGCGATCTTTCGATAAAAAACGGAACTTTTATAAACAATAACGGCGGTATCTTTACTGCGGGAGGAAAGCTCGATCTCCAAAGCAGCAGATTTTTAAACGGGGGATCGCCTCTTGCTATTGATGTTGCCACAAGCTTCATCCACAGCGGGAATATATTTGCCGGCAATGCCTACAACAGCATCGGGCTTTCCGGTGATTCATCGAAAGCCAGCATGGAACTTGCCGGGGGTGATGCACCGTATATCCTTCTCGCTAGCCTGACGATCTCTTCCGGGCATATGCTTACGATCGATCCAGGGGTGACGATCCGCTCCGATGGTGTTCATGATTACCTGACGCTTGATGGCGGCACGATGCAGGCTCGTGGAACACCAGACGCTCATATCGTCATTTCTGATCTTGGGCTCAATGTGTGGAATGGAGCGGTGCTCGATATGGCTTATGCCGATATCAGCGATCAGGGCGAGCAGCCAATCGAGGCGAAAAACGGAAGCACGGTCACACTGAGTGAGACTTCGATCAAGAACACGCTTGCAGGCAATGCAATAGTTATCGGCGGGAACTGCTCTTTAACGGCGGATTCCCTTCTGATC
>Ga0134121_10000213_pt1 | contig 69610 bp, 58 predicted proteins | sample KB301_FD_96463 | JGI IMG/M metagenome (GOLD analysis project Ga0134121, IMG submission 96463) | Terrestrial soil microbial communities without Nitrogen fertilizer from Kellogg Biological Station, Michigan, USA - KB3-0-1 | ecosystem: Environmental > Terrestrial > Soil > Unclassified ...
CGAGGCGGCCGCGGCGCGCATCGCGGCGACGCCGGCCCGCACCTCCTTCAGCTCGGTGCGCCGGAGATCCGCCGCCCCGTCGTCCGGCCTGCCCTTGAGATAGAGGTCCCATTGGAGAATCGCGCCGTCCAGATCGCCCTGCTCCTCCTTCACGTGCGCCAGACCCGCATGGGCGGTGGCGGATTCGGCGCTCACCGCCAGCGCATGCCCGAAGAGATCGGCCGCCTCCCGCGTCCGTCCCTCGCGCCGCCGCGTCTCGCCCAGGCTGACGAGCAGCTCGACCCGTCCGATTTCGCCGACCCGCGCCAGCCCGGTCTCGGCGATCTGCGCGGCGCCGTCGAAGTCGTAGGCCGCGCGGCGGAGCAGCGCCTGGCCGACGTACGCCTCGTGACGCGTCGGATCGATCTTCGCCGCGGCCTCGTAGGCCGCCGCCGAGTCCGCCGTTTTTCCGAGACGGCGCTCTGTGTCAGCCAGGAGGATGCGGATCTCGTAGCGCTGGGGAGCCAGGGCGGCCGCGGCACGGTACGACTCCACCGCTTCCGGCAGACGCCCCGCCTGCCGCGCCGCGTTGCCGCGCTGGACCAGGTCGGCCGTGGCGGCATCCTGGGGCGTGAGGGTCGCCGCCGGGGCCGACGGCGCCGGCGCCTGCTCGGCCGCGGGCGGCGTGCTCTCCTGGGCGGACGCGCCGGGCGTCGAGGCGAGAAGCGCCGGGACGATCAGCCCCGCGAGCTCGAGCAGCGCGATGTCTCGAATCCTCTTCGACACGGGGCCTGAAAGGTACGGTGAGCGCCGGGTGAAGTCAAACAGGGCGGGCCGGGCCGGTCGGTCTCAGGCGGCGCGCGGCTGGGCGGCGCGGCTGACCAGGTCGAGCACCGACTCGAGCTTGAACGGCTTGCTCAGGTAGGCGCAGCCTGTGGTCCTGAGGAACGCGACGGTCTCGGGGTTGACCAGGTCGCCGGTGGAGAAGATGAAGCGGTGCGCCATCTCGGGGCGCGCGCGGCAGACCTGGTCGTAGAGTCCCTGACCGTCGAGGAGCGGCATCTTGACGTCGGTCAGGATCACGTCCCACGGCCGCTCCAGCGCCATCGCGAGCGCCGTCCGCCCGTCGCGCGCGTGATCGACGACGTGGCCGACGCCTTTCAGGAGATCGGACAGCAGCTCGGTCAGGACCGGCTCGTCGTCGACCACCAGCACGCGCAGGGTCTGGGCCGGTGGGTCCGGGACCGCGGGATTCCCGGTCGCGGTCTTCGCGTCCTCGGCGCTCGGGCAGGCCACCAGCGGGATCTCGAAGGTGAACACGGTGCCCTGGCCGAGCTCGCTCTCGACGCTCATCGAGCCTTCGTGATTCTTGACGATGCCGAGCGAGACGCCGAGCCCGAGCCCGGTCCCCTTGCCCGGCTCCTTGGTGGTGAAGAACGGATCGAACATCCGCGACAGCCGATCCTTCGGGATGCCGCTGCCGGTGTCGCCGATCGAGGCGCGCAGCCGGTCGCCGCGGAGCTCGGTCGTCACCGTCAGGACGCGCGGTCTGTCGGTCACCCCCATCATCGCCTGATGGGAGTTGTTGACCAGGTTCAGCACCACCTGCTGGATCTGGTGCACGTCGAGCAGGGTGCGTGGCAGGGCCGGATCGTACCGGCGCTCGATCGCGACGTCGTCCACCTGGAGCTGATAGGCCCGCAGGTCGAGGACGCTCTCGATGACGTCGTTCAGGAGGCCGGGCGTCTTCTCGGGCTTGTGGCGCCGCCCGAACGACAGGAGGTTCTGGACGATCTTCTGGCACCGGACCGCCTCGCCGTAAATCCGATCGAGGTTGGTCCTCGCCTTCGGGTTGGTCTCGGAGGCCTGCAGGAGCTGGGTGAATCCCATCACGCCCGAGAGCGGGTTGTTCAGCTCGTGCGCCACCTCGGAGATCAGCTGGCCGATGGCCGACAGCTTGTCGTTCTGCAGCAGCTCTTCCTGCGCCTGGCGGAGCCGCGTCTCGGCGTGGCGCGCCGAGAGCACCAGCCGCCTGCGCTCGAGCAGCCGCGCCATCTGGGTGGCATACAGCTCGAGGGCGGCCAGGGCGCCCGGGTCGCGGGTGGCGCGATCGCGTCCGTCCTCGATCAGCAGGGTGCCGAGAAGGACGCGCCCGGCGCCTCGCATCGGCACGAACAGCAGATCCTGTCGCTCGTCGCCGGCGCCGCCGGCGGCGCGGCCGGCCTGGGGCCGGAGGCCGGCGCGCCCGTCACATTCCGTCGGCGGGACGCAATACGAGGCGCCGACGCGGTAGCGATCGGACAGGCAGGCGTCCCGATCGGCGGCGGAGGGCCGGTGCCCATGAAACCAGTCGATGTCGGCGTCGCTCAGACCGGCGAAGAACCACTGGCTGTCGCGGCTGCTCAGGTCGGTCACCGTCAGGACGACGCGCCGGCAGCCGAAGTGCTCGCGCAGGACCGACAGGAACGGCGCCGCGGCGCCATGCAGGTCGTCGGCTCCTTCCATGCGCGCGCCGGCCGACGCCAGAGCCAGAACCAGCCGGGTGAGCGCGCCGCCCGGCTCCTGGGCGGCGGTTGGGCTCTGCGGGAGATCGCGCTGGGGCTCGTCCATGACACCCTGGTCAGATGAGAATCTCACGCCATGTCGCATCTGCAACGCGTGAAATATAGATATGCGTCGTCCACGAATCAAGAATGTGACGCGTGGCGGACCCGCCGCGTCCTCGGAATGGCCAGTGAGGGCGCGGCTTTCCGGCGAAATCACAGTTTGGTAACCGGGCCGCGCGCAGGGGGCGAGGGGCGGCCGGAGGCCGGGGTGGAGGTCCGGGTGGGGCTCGCGAGCCTACTTCTTCTTGGCGACCGGCTTCTTCAGCGCATCCTGGAACTGGGCCCGGACGGCGTCGTCGGCGAGCAGCGTATCGACGATGGCGGCCTTGGCGGTCGCGTCGGCCAGCAGGTGCTCGATGAGCGGCTTGCGCACGGTGGAGTCGGCGACCAGCTTCTCCACGGCCAGCCCCTTCACCTTGGTGTCGCCCAAAAGCGTCTCGGCCAGCTCCATCTTCGTGTCATCGGCCGTCGTCAGCTTGTTCATGATGTTCTGCTTGGCGACGTTCTCCTCGAGCAGGCGGGCGATGATCTCGTCGCGGCTGCTCGGATTCATCACCATCTCGTCGATGTCCATCTTGCAGGCGGTGAGAGAACCCAGCGCGACCAGGCAGGCCGGGACCAGGAACAGGGCGCGGAGCGATTTCATCGTGGGGCCTCCTCGGTGTGGATCCCGGAGTCTCATGTCTGGGTCGGCGCCGGCTCGGCGGTCGCGGGGGCAGCCTTGGCGGGCCTCTTCGCCCTCGTTTCCAGGGCCACGGCAACGCGGTGCGACCGCTGGAGCCTCTTCAGCCGCTTGCGGAGCTGACGCTGGCGCACCGGGCTCGCGGACTTCCCCTTCTCCGTGATCTTCTTCTTCTGCAGATCGATCTTGGACTTCAACTGGCCGGAACGCGCCATCCCTGTCCTCCTTGACGGAACCTGGTCTGGAAGGCCGGAATGGTAGACGGCTGCCGCTCCGGCGTCAAGGCGTGCCGGGGAGCGGGACCGGGCGGACCGGGGTGGGCCCGTTGATCTCGTCCCACCGTGTTCATAGACTCTCGCCGTGCGTATCGCCCTGTTCGACATCGACGGCACGCTCCTGTCCATGGGCGGAGCGGCGCGCGACGCCTTCACCCAGGCGCTCACCGAGGCCTCCGGACGGCCGATCGTGCCGGAGAACACCTCGTTCGTCGGCAAGACCGACCCGCAGATCGCCCGCGAGCTGCTCAACCGGCACGGCGTCGACGGGGAGGATCTCGCGCCGCTCATCCTCGAGACCATTCGTCTGTATCTCGGCTATTTCGAGAGCGCCCTCCCGAAGGCGCGCGGTGCCCGCATGCTGCCGGGCGTCCCCGCGCTCCTGGCCGCGCTCGCCCGCCGCAGCGACGTCCGCGTCGCGCTGCTCACCGGGAACGTCGAGCGGGGGGCGCGCCTCAAGCTCGACCACTTCGAGCTCACCCGGTTCTTCGACTTCCGCATCAGCGCCTTCGGAAGCGACCACGCCGATCGGTACCAGCTCCCGGCCCGCGCCCTGCAGCGCGCCCGCGACGTGATCGGGCCCCAGGTGTCGGGCGATCAGCTGGTGATCATCGGCGACAGCGAGCACGACGTGCTGTGCGGACGCGAGGTCGGGGCGCGCTCGGTCGCGGTGTCGACCGGCTGGACGGCCGCCGAGACCTTGCGCGCCCTCGGGCCGGACGTCCTGCTGGCCGACCTGTCCGACACCGGCGCCGCGGTCGCCGCCATCGCGGGCGAGACCGCGTGACCCGCCCGCTCACCCTGTTCGATCGGTTCGTGAAGGTCCCGGCCGGGATCCTGTGGCTCCTGGTGATCGCCGCCGTCGCCGTCCCCGTGATCCTCTACATGACGGCGCTGTCGTACGCGGTCGGAGCGGCGCAGGCGCTCCGACCCGGCGCGCCCGCGCGGAGGCGGGCGGCGCGCGACGAGGAGCGCGCCGCGCCGGACGCGGGCTCGATCAGGCGTGGCGGAGCTGGCGGATGATCTCTCGGAAGCTCGGGCGCTTGCCGTACATCAGCAGACCGAGGCGGAAGAGCGCGCCCGAGACGCGCACCGCCACGTAGACGCCCGCCACGAGGCAGAGCATCGCCACGAGCACGTCCCACCACGGCACCTGCCCGGTCCCCAGGCGCAGCATCATGGTGATCGGCGCGGTCAGCGGGAACCAGCCGAGGGTCCGGGCCAGGGCGCCGTTCGGCGCGTCCAGGATGCCGATCCAGGTGAACGCCGGAGGGATGATCGTCAGCGTCGACCAGATCGCCGCCATCTGCTGGCTCTCGCGGGCGTTGCTGCCGAGCGCCCCGGTCCCGGTCATCAGGCTGCCGAGCATCAGGAACCCGAGGACGAAGAACACCAGACAGCCGAAGAAGAGCTTGAAGTCGAGCACCGCGAGCGCGGCCGCGGCCAGGAGCGTCGTGGCGAGGGTCGCGACCGAGAGCCAGGCGGCGAGCTGCAGCAGGCCGGCGGCGCCCAGCCCCAGCAGCTTTCCGAACAGCAGCTGGTGCGGCCGCACCGAGGACAGGATGATCTCGATGACGCGGTTCTCCTTCTCCTCCGCGACCCCCTGCAGCAGGTATCCCGAGCTGATCATGACCGACATGAAGAACAGGATCGCGAACACGCCGGGGATGGCGATGCGCGCGAACCGGGCCGCGATGTCGAAGTTCTCGATCGTTCCGTCGCTCTTCATGCTGAACGATTTCGACGCCGTGCTCATGATCGGCTCCTCGATGCGCGGCACGAACTCCGGGGCGACACGGCCGGAGAGCAGCGACCGCGTGAGCAGCCGTTCGAGCGACTCGTGCGCCTGCGAGCGTCCGATGCCGAACGACGCGTCCTCCGGCACGTACGATTCGATGCCCCCGGTCGCCAGGTAGTTCTTGGGAACCACGTACAGCTTCTCGATCTCCTGCGCCTTCAGGGCGGCGATCCCCGCGTCCCGCGTCGCCAGGAACCGGAAGCGCGCCTGCGCCGTGGCGCTCTCCAGGAGCGTCGCCGCCATCTTCCCCCGCGAGGACATCTGCCCGAGCTTTTCGGTGAGCTGGCGCACCTCCCGATCGCCGCCGCGCTCCAGGTTGCCCATTTCCTCGGGACGGACCACCCCCGACTCGTCGACCAGCCCGACGTCCTTCTTGGAAGCGCCGCTCCGGGCCATCATCACCGCGGGCAGGAAGGCCACCAGGCCGAGGTAGAGCGACACGAAAATCGGCATCCCGAACGTGACGATGAGGTACGACCGGCGTTTCACCGTCGACAGGAACTCGCGCGACATCACCACGCCGATCTTGTTCATGCGGCGGCTCCGCGGTTCGCGGCGGCGACGGTCTGGACGAAGATCTCCTCCAGCGGCGCCCGGACCACCTCGAAGTGCTCGACCACCAGACCGCTCTGCTGGATCTGCTGCATCAGGTCGCGTGGCCGCGCGCCCGCGCGCAGGAAGACGCGGCTCAGGGCGCCCTGCGGCTCGACCCGGGAGACGGCCGGAAGGGAGACGAGCGCGCCGTCGGCGTCGACCAGGACCGAGGCGACGCCGTGGCTCCGCCGGATCTCGTCGAGCCCGCCGTACAGCACGAGCCGCCCCTGGTTGATCATCGCGACCCGGTCGCACAACGCCTCGACCATCGGCATCTGATGGGTCGAGAGGATGACGATCGAGCCGGAGCGGCTGCGCTCGCGCAGCATGTCCTTGACGACGGCGGTATTGATCGGGTCGAGACCCGAGAACGGCTCGTCGAGCACCAGGATCGAAGGGTCGTGCAGGAGCGTCCCGGCGATCTGGACCTTCTGCTGCTGGCCCTTCGACATCTGATCGACGCGGCGGATCCCCATCTCGGCGATGCCGAAACGCTCGAGCCAGTCGCGCGCCCGGGTCCGGGCCGTGGCGCGATCGAGCCCTTTCAGCATCCCGAAATAGATCAGGACGTCGATCACCTTCTCCTTCCGGTAGAGTCCCCGCTCCTCGGGCAGGTAGCCGATGCGGTCGCGGTCGGCCTGCGTGACCGGGCGGCCGTCCAGGAGGATCTCCCCGGCGTCCGGCGCGATGATGTCCATCAGCATCCGGATGAGGGTCGATTTGCCGGCCCCGTTCGGGCCGAGGAGGCCGAAGACCTGGCCCGAGGCGACCTCGAACGTGACGTCGTCCGACGCCACCGTGCTCGCGTAGGTCTTCCGTAGATGTGAGAAACTCAGCGTCGGCATCGGAAGTCCGGGCATTATAGCCATCCGACCTTGCGGGGCCCGTCCGGAGCCCGTACAATGAGTCGTTCAGAGAAACCGTATTGCACTATGTGAAACCCGGGGAGCGCCGATCCGCCGGCCCCCGACCGAGAGACGCCACCATGGACGCCACCACCGCGACCCGCGCCGCGCACGTCGTGCGCGCCGCCGAGCAGCCGTTCCGCTACCCCCTCCGGCGCCAGTTCGTCGAGCCCGACTGGAGGCGTCTGCCGGGTTATCGCGACGTGTCGGCCGCGGAGTGGGAGAGCGCGCTCTGGCAGCGCAAGCACACCATCAAGAACCTGCGCGAGCTCAAGGAGGCGCTCGGGAATCTGCTGCCCGACACGCTGATGGAGAGCGTGGCGCGCGACCAGCGCGAGCGCGCGACCATGTCGCTCCTGATCCCGCCCCAGATGATCAACACGATGGACGAGACGGATCTCTGGAACGATCCGGTCCGGCGTTACATGCTCCCCGCGTTCGACGACCGGGATCCCGAGTGGCCCAGCCATCCGAAGGCGCAGCGCGACTCGTTGCACGAGGCCGACATGTGGGCGGTCGAGGGTCTGACGCATCGCTACCCGACCAAGGTCCTCGCCGAGCTGCTCCCCACCTGCCCGCAGTACTGCGGCCACTGCACGCGGATGGATCTGGTCGGCAACGACGTGCCCCAGGTGGAGAAGCACCGCTTCGAGATCCCGCAGAAGGATCGCTACGCGAAGATCCTCGACTACCTGAAGCGGACGCCGTCGGTGCGCGACGTGGTCGTGTCGGGAGGCGACATCGGCAACCTGCCGATCGCGACCCTGGAGAAGTTCGTCTCCGCGCTCATGGATCTGCCGAACATCCGCGACATCCGGCTCGCCACCAAGGGGCTGATGGGCCTGCCGCAGCACTTCCTGCAGGACGACGTGCTGAAGGGGTACGAGCGGATGGCGGCCAAGGCGCACGAGCGGGGTGTCGACCTGGCGGTCCACACTCACGTCAACAACGCGCGGTCGCTCACTCCCCTGGTCGCCCGCGCCGTCGGCAAGCTGCTCGACATGGGGTACCGCGACGTCCGCAACCAGGGAGTCCTGCTGCGCGGGGTGAACACCACGACCGAGGCCCTGCTCGAGCTCTGCTTCACGCTGCTCGATCACGCCCGCATCATGCCGTACTACTTCTACATGTGCGACATGATCCCGAACGCCGAGCACTGGCGGCTGGCGATCCACGAGGCCCAGATCCTGCAGCACGACCTGATGGGCTACCTGCCCGGGTTCGCGACCCCGCGCGTCGTCTGCGACGTGCCGTTCGTGGGCAAGCGGTGGGTCCACCAGATCGCCGGCTACGACAGGGAGAAGGGAATCACCTACTGGACCAAGAACTATCGGACCGGGATCGAAGCGGACGACCCTTCGGCCCTGACGCGGAAGTACGAATACTACGACCCGGTCTACACGCTCCCCGAATCCGGCCGCTCCTGGTGGCGTTCGCAGCAGAAGAGCGCCTGAGCTCCGTCCTCCCCGGGTCCAGGCTCGCCCGCGCTGTGGTAGACTCCGCCCCCCTGATTCAGATCGTGGGAATGTGCGCCCATAGCTCAGTTGGATAGAGCGTCGGACTACGAATCCGAAGGTCGCAAGTTCGAATCTTGCTGGGCGCACCACCTCCCCCCGCTATCTCGCAGGCGCCGCGCGGATTGCGGGTTCCGCGATACATCGCGGTCCCCGACCGCGCTCCCCGGGGCCAGCCCGCCGTGAAGACGTCGCAAGTGTGCGCCCCAGGCTTGTTCATCTCAGGGCTTGGTCGGCTTCGTGCCTTCCTCATGATTGTTTTTAGGTTGCGCCTGCTTTTCGTTTGGGGGCGGGCTAAACGGTCCCTTAAACAGGTCTTGCGCAAATGCGACTGCGAGCCTACTCACGTCCGATGTTGATCCGTTCCGATCCTTGACCTGGAAGTTGAAGTCGACCGCATCCAGCATTGCATCACTGGGATAAGAGAAGCCCTCCTTGCGAACCCGGTCAGGAACGCTCGCGAGATCAACGGGGGGCGTGAGCCGATAGGTACCCGTCTTGAGGTTCTCGGTCGGCACGATCGAAACTACTTGCATGACCGTAAGGCCCGTACCATTCACATACGACCCCTTTTCAACAATGTGATCGACAAACAGATCGACGTTCTTGTTCGGTTCAACGAATCGTGGCGTGCCGAAATCGTCCGTGGCAACTCCCGTCCCGCTGGTGTCAGTGATTTCCAGGACAATGAGAATCTTGGATGTACCCCATGACCCCATGACGAAGCCTGCGCCGGCAGGGGTCAGCACTTTCACAATAGGCTTGGTGGTTTTGGTCTCGGGGTTCTCCTTTTCTGTCCCCGCGGCAAGAACCTTGGAAGTGCAGAGAAGCGCGGTCACCGTGACTAGAGCAGCAAGAGGTCGTCCTCGCATGTTCCTTACCTCCGTCCGCATCGCACGCGTTGTGCGGATGCCATCAGGAGCCGGTCCTTCCAGCCGGAACAGCCGGTGCCGGCATGGGAGGCATGCTCGATCCAACAGATGATTCGTTATCCTCGTGGCCACACAAATCACTCACGGCAATAAGAACGGGATTCAGGTCCGGACCGATCAGCACCGCGACTCCGCAGGGTGGGCCCACCGTACACGGTCCCGAATCATTGGCAAAGCAGGACATGGTCCCTGTCCTTTGTCCGCTCCGGCAGTAGCAGGGGCAGCCTTGAACGCCGGGCGGACAAGATGATCCAGCCTGGTAACAGGGATCGCTAGAACCGCAGGTGTCACATCGCTTGACGGAGTCGGCAAGTGCAATGTCCGCGAGAGCGAGGGCACCGAGAATAGCGCCAATCAGTGCGGACCTACGGGCGAGCATGAGAGCCTCCTTTCAGGTTGGCCGACTTCGAGAGGTTGAATCCGCTGGTACGATTCCTAGAGGAAATGCTAGATCCGCCTTCTTGGAGCGTCAAGTAATACAAGTCGCAGCGTTTATCTTGTCACGTGCGTCTGGCGGCACCGCGACGCTCGATACGAGGCGGACCTTCCACCGGGGGTTCTCCCTGCCCCGTGCACCCAGAGTTTCGCCGCCTCGAACGTCGCCGAGAGCGCCGCGACCTGACGGTTCGTGGGGTACCGGGCGACGTTGTGCTCCATCCTCGCGATGGAGAAATCGAGGATCATCGCAACGGTCACGTCGTCTGGACGAACGTCGTTGTTGAAGCGGTCGAGGAGGATCTTGACGTTTCTCCCAAAGCGCAGGTCATTGTGGGCCACACCGTGACGCTTGAGAAACTCGACGCTGAAGTCTTTCCGGGTCGGGCCGGGATCGGCGACGTGGGCGCCTTGGTCGACGGCAGCCTCCAGCAACTTGACCACCTCGACCAGGGGCGGGAGCGGTACCAGCGTGTCGACATCGGAGCGAATGTCGCACCACTCGGGTCCGTCGCAGTGGTGTCCTGGACGTGTCTGAGAACGGGGGCGCACCACCTCCCCGCTGCTCCGCGACCGCTGACCGTGCGGTGCCGACTCACCGCCCTGCTGCAGATCAACGTTCTCCGGGTCCGGTTATCACTGTACCGTTCGCGCGCAGTCAGGCCGGCCCGGCGGTTTTCACGGCCAAGGCTGCCGGACATTGCCCGCACCGGCCGTCCGGCGGCGATCGCCGGGCCGGCCGCCCTCCAGCACGGAGGCCGGCATGCGCCCCGAACCGACGCTGTTCGCCACCCTCGTCCTGTCGCGTCCTGCGCCACTGCTCCGACATCTGCGCCGCGGCTTCGTCATGGTCCTGGTGGCCACGGGGTACCTGGCGATCATCGGCGCTCTCCTTCTCCTTCAGCTGCTCGTCGTCGAGTCCATGCCCCCTCCGAAAGCGGTCACCGGGCCGGTCATCATCTTTCACCCTCCGCCCCGCGACGCGGCGAGCTCCGGCGGCGAGCGGCGCGGGGGTCCGGCGAGGCCGACGGGGCCGGCGGCCGTCACGGCAGCACCTCCCACACTCCAGCCGCCGGCGCCGCTTCCGATGGTGGTGCCTCTCGCGCCGCCCGCGGACATGCGGACGAGCGAGGCCCGGACCGTTCCGGATACCGGAGTCGATCCGGCAGGGCCGGCCGGGGGCGGCGGGGGTCCTGATGATTCGGAGGCGATCGGTCCGGCCGGGCCGGGCGGTGGAGGCTGTCCCACCTGCCCTCCAGGAGAGACCGGCCCGGGGCCGGGTCCCGGGGTCTATCCCGACGACACGCCCGGCATCATTCCGCCCGTCGTCATTCCGTCCACCCGCGCCCTGCCAAAGTATCCCGACCTGGCGCGCCGGGCTTTCGTCCAGGGAAGCGTGATCCTCCTCATCGTCATCGACGCCGATGGCCGCGTGGGGGAGATCCAGGTGCTCTCATCGCCCGACCCGCGATTCGGGTTCGACCTGGCCGCCATCGAGGCGGTGAAACAGTGGCGCTACCGCCCCGCGATGCTCGGCCGCCGACGCGTCGCGGTGCAGGCCAGCGTGATGGTCGAGTTCTCCCTGAGCCGCTGATCCGGCTCCTTCCACGAGCCGGAACGGCGAAAACGATCCGATCCGCGCAGATCCGACCCACCTGACGGCGCCGCCCACGCCAACGCGCCGACGCAGGGTGAGGCCGCCTTGACCCCGGCGCTCCCCTCTTCATATTCCATGTGAAGGGGGACCTATGTCGAACACCATTCTGAAATCGATCTGCGGGACGCTCGCGATCGCCGCCTTGTGCGCAGTGCCGATTCCGGCTTCCCAGCAGGACGACGCGAGCCACAAGCGCCGCCCGCCCGCGACCAACGCGGCCGCTTCGACCACGGCGCCGGCTCCCGCGGTGGCCGCCTCCGCGTCCTCCGCCTCGGCGGCGGTGATCCGCAAGTACCAGATCACGGCGTCGGAAGGGCGCATCGTGCCGGGACACATCCGCGCCCGGCGCGGCGAGGTGGTGCGCATCACTTTCGTGAGCACCGACGACACCTACGGCATCCGCTTCAAGGATTTCGGCGTGAAGGAGAAGCTGACGCGGGACAAGCCGGTGGTGGTCGAGCTCCATCCCAACGCCCTGGGCACGTTCGAGTTCCGCTGCACCCGCACCTGGGGCGTGAGCCACTGGAGCCACAACGGCGCGATGGTCATCGAGTAACGACCGGCACCCGTACGGCTTGATCCCGCGCCGGCACGTCTCTAGACTCGGCGCGCCGGCTCGCGACTCCGCAGCGTCTGCCGCGGCCGGCGGGAAGGGAGCCGCTTGCGCCGCGCCGACGACTCGGATCTCTGGATGCGGCGGGCGATTCGCCTGGCGCGCGCGGCGGCCCGCCGCGGCGAGGTCCCGATCGGGGCCGTCGTCGTGCGCGACGGCCGGCTCCTCGCGGGAGGCGGGAACCGATCTATCGCGGCCCATGATCCCTCGGCGCACGCCGAGATCGTCGCCCTGCGGCGGGCCGGCCGCCGCGCGGGAAATCATCGCCTGACCGGTTCGACCCTCTACGTCACGCTCGAGCCGTGCCTGATGTGCGTCGGAGCGATGCTCCAGGCGCGCATCGGGTCGCTCGTCTTCGGCGCCGCCGATCCCAAGGTCGGCGTGCTGTCTTCGCTCGCCCGGAAGGGCCGCCTCGGCGGCCTCAACCATCGCTTCACGTCGCGCGGCGGCGTGCGCGCGGCGGAATGCGCCTCGCTCCTGCGCGATTTCTTCCGCGCCCGGCGGGTCCACGACTAGACCCATTTCTCCAACCGGTTTTTTTCCTGGCGGCGATCCGTCCATTACAATATCGGCACGCGACCTCGCCCCCGGCCCCCGGAACGCCGGCGGCATGTTGGCGGAAACACCATGACGGAAACCTATGGCGGATGGGAGACTCCGGGAAGCGGCCCGACGCTGCAGACCGACGAGCTGAGCCGGCGCGACGGGATGCGTCGCGAGCTCGATCGGATGCACGAGGAGATCGCCCGCATCGAGTCGGAGCTGGACGCCACCGGGTCCTACTTTCCGCTGGCGCGCCGGGTCATGCTCGCCGCCGACACGCTCACCGGCCTTGCGCTCGGCTTCGTGGGCGCCGCCGTCAGCCTGCTCTTCCAGGCCGTCCTCTCCCTTCTCGGGGGACACCACCCTCTCGAGGTGGTGCGAGTCTTCCTCACCCTGCCTCTGGGCGGAAGCGCGCTCACGCTCGAGAGCGGACCGGCCCTGGCGATCGGCGTCTGCCTCTACCTGATCGTCGGCGCCCTCTACGGCCTCCTGTTCCACGCCGTGCTGACAAGACAGTTCGCGCTCGCTCCGGGAGTCTGGCGGCTTCTCGCCGCCACGGCGATGGGCATGCTGCTGTTCGTCATCCACGTCTACCTGCTGCTCGGGTGGGCGGGGCCGCTCTGGACCGGGGAGCCGTCGGCCGCCCGTCTCCTGCCGCCCTGGGTGGCCGCACTCACGCATATCGTCTTCGCCTGGTCGATCCTGGCGTTCGAGACCAGCGGGCGCGTCGCGCGCTCGCGGCCGCGTGAGGACGAAGCCTGGCCGTCCGGCTAGTCCGGCGGTCCGGACGCACCGCCGGTCCCCGCGCGCGTCCGCATCGGGACGATCAGGACCGCCTTGAGGAACTCGGTGCCGCGGTTCGTGTCCCCCAGGTAGGCGTTGGAGAAATGCCCGAAGCTCACGCCGATACGCCGTGCCCCTCCGACGCGGCAGGTGAATTCGGCCGCCGTCCGGAACTCGAGATGGAATCCGAGATCCAGGCCGCCGTTCTGCTGGTAGATGGCGGCGCCCGCGGAAGGCGTGAAGCGCCACCGGTGGCCGAGCGGCAGGTCACCGTACATGCCAAACGCGAAGAACTGATCGTGGGCCGTGGTCTCGAGCGCCAGCCAGGGATACGGCACCCGCCGGCCGGTCTGGTAGCGCCACTCGATCGACAGCAGCGTGCGCGGCTCCGGGTCGACGACGTCGATGGCGCCGACGCTCCAGGCGAGCAGCGGGCCGTCGGGCTCCGCGGGGCGCTCCTCCGCCGCGGCCGGGCCGGCGAGCAACACGCCGACCAGCATCGCGCCCAGAACCGGCCACGCAGGACCGCTCGCCGGCATTCAGTCCGGCAGCGCCTCCATCGCCGTCAGGAGGCCGTCGAGGACCTCGTGCGCCCGGGTGAACCGGCCCGGCTCCCAGAGGATGGCCCCGGGCCGCTGCACGAACCGGCCGCCGGCAAGGTCGGCGCCGGCGTGGCGGATCATGTCCTGGGCGCCGTCACCCGTGATCTCGAGGTGGAACTGCAGCCCCAGGACGCGGCCCCCCCAGTCGAACGCCTGGTTGGCGCAGGCCTCGCTCTGCGCCAGGTGAATCGCGCCGCCCGGGAGATCGAATCCTTCGCCATGCCAGTGCAACGCGTCGAGGGACTCCGGCAGGGCCTGTCCGAAGGGCGACGCCGCCGCGGCGCCGGTGCGCCGCACCGGGAACCAGCCGATCTCCATCTCGGCCTGGCGCGTCACCGCCGCGCCGAGGACCCGGGCGACGAGCTGCGCGCCTAGACAGATGCCGAGCACCCGCTTGCCGGCCTCGATCGACCTCCCGATCAATCTCTGCTCCTCGACGAGCCAGGGATACGCGGCCTCGTCGTGGACGCTCATCGGACCGCCCAGGATCACGAGCCAGTCGAAATCCTCCGGCGCGGGAAGCGGCTCGCGATCGCACTGCCGCGTGCGCGCCAGCGCGTGCCCGCGCTTCCGCGCCCAGGCCGGGATGCTGCCCGGCCCCTCGTGGCGGACGTGCTGCAGGACGTGGAGCCTCATCCGGTCCCCCGCGCCGCGGCGACCGCCGCGAGCGACCGGCGATTCTAACCGGTCGGCGTCGCGGCCCGGCCGCGGAGTGGAGGATTTCGCCGGCTCCGGACAGGAAGACGGGTCGCCCGGATTGCTTCGCCGGCGATTTCGGAGACAATGGGCGCTCCTTGGCACCCCGATGAGCTCGACACGCATGGCGAAGAAGACAGTCCTGATCCTGGGAGCGGGCGCCCAGGGCAACGTGGTCGGCACCGTGATGGCGCGCGCCGACGACGTCGGCCGCATCGTCCTGGCCGACGTCGACGCCGGCCGCGCCCGGGAGACCGCCGCCAGCATCGGCGCGGATCGGATCGAGGTGGCGCGCGCCGACGTCACGCGCGTCGACGAGACCGCCGCCCTGATGCGCGGAGGGGAATTCGACCTGGTGATCAATCTCGCTCCTCCCCAGTTCATCCCGCAGGTGATGAAGGCGGCCCTCCTGGCGAATCGCAACTACCTCGACCTGTCGTCGGTCCGCCTGTACGAGATCGACGGCCTGGCGTTCGAGCAGCTGCAGGACGCCGACGCCTGGGCGGCGTCCGGCCGCATCGCTCTCATCAACGCGGGCAGCGCCCCCGGGATCACCAACATCATGGCGCGCGAAGGGTCCGACCTCCTGGACGACGTCGATCGCATCGAGATCAAGGACTACTCCCTGACCACCTGCGACGAGTATGTGCCGCTCTGGATCCTGTCCGTCTACGCGATCGACTGCGCCACCGAGCCGTGGATCTGGGACGAGGACCGGCCGGTTCGCGTGCCGATCTTCAGCGGCGAGGAGGAGTACGACTTTCCGCCCCCGATCGGCCGGAAGGGGAAGGTGTACACGCACGCGCACGAGGAGGCGGTCACCCTGCCGCTGTATCTCGGGAAGCCGGTGCGCCACTGCGACTACAAGATCGGCGACGGCGACATCGACGCCTGGCGTTTCCTGGTCGAGCGCCTGCGTCTGATGGACGAGACGCCGGTCGACGTCGGCGGCGTCATGGTCCGGCCGCGTGACCTGCTGCTGCGGGTGCTCCCGCCCACGCCCTCGCCGCAGCGCGTCATGGAGATGGCTCGTCAGGGCCGGCTCGCGAGCCGTTGCATGCTGACGTGCGACGTCACCGGCACCCGGGAAGGCCGGCGGACGCGTGTCCGGCTCTGGACCGACTCACCGGACCTTGCGGGAGCCAGTCACCTGATTCCCGGCGCCAGCGACATCTCCCTGCTGACCTCGGTGCCGGCGGCGGTCTTCGCCCTGATGATCCTGCGCGGGCAGATCGACCGGACCGGCGTGGTCCTGCCGGAGTCGCTGGCGCGCGCCGAGCGCGACCTGCTGCTCGAGGGGATCGCGGACTACGGCATCGAGATCAAGCGGCGTGCGGAGACGCCCGGCGCATGAACGTCCTCCTCGTCAGACCCGATCCCGGCAACGAGCGCTTCGGTCTGGGGCCTTTCTTCCGCGTCGAGCCGCTCGGGCTCGAGTACGTCGCCGCGGCGGTCCGCGCCCGCGGCGCCGCGGTCACGCTCGTCGACGAGCGCTTCGCCCGGCGCGGCGGCGCCTGGATCGGGCGGGCGCGCGCCGGGCTCGTCGGCCTCGCCTGCATGCACGCCCTCGAGTACGACCGCGTCCGCGAGCTGGCGCGCGCCGTGCGCCGCCGCTCCCCCGGGAGCTTCATCGCCGTCGGTGGCCACGCGGCGGCCGCCTGCCCCGGGCCGCTGGAGTCGCCCGAGATCGACGCCGTCTGCACCGACGACGGCGAGACGGTCTTCCCGATGCTCGCCGACGCGCTCGACGCAGGACGCCCGCTCGCGGGCGTGCCGGGGCTGCGTCTGCGGACCCCGGAGGGCTGGATCGGGACCGCGCCGCTCGCGGATCGCGCCGATCTGGACGACGTCGCCGCCCCGGCGCGCGATCTCGTGGCGCGCTACCAGGCGCGTTACCACTGCCTGCTGTTCAAGCCGGTCTGGTGCGTCGAGACCGCCCGCGGCTGTCCGTTCCGCTGCTCCTTCTGCTCCGTCTGGTCGCTCTACGACCGCTCCTTCCGCGAGCGCTCGATTGGGGCCGTGGTGGACGACCTCGCGTCGGTGGGCGAGAACGTGTTCATCGTCGACGACCTGTTCTGGAACCACACCGAGCGCAGCCTCGAGCTGGCGCGGGCGCTCGCCCGGCGCGGCGTGCGCAAGCGCTGGATCCTGGTGCAGAGCCGCGCCGACCTGGTGCGCCGCCATCCCGAGCTGCTCGAGGCCTGGCGCCCGCTGGCGCGCGACTTCGACGTCTTCATCGGATTCGAGGCGCCGTCCGACGAGGGGCTCGATCACCTGACGAAGGACGCGACCGTGGGCGACACCATCGAGGCGGCCCGGGTGGCGCGCGCGCTCAAGTATGGCGTGACCGGCAACTTCGTCGTCGATCCCGGCTGGGAGGAGGCCGACTTCCTCCGGCTCTGGGAGTTCGTCGCCACGCACCGGCTGGAGCGCTCCGGGTTCACCATCCTCACGCCGCTGCCCGGCACCGACCTGCACCGCGATCACCCGCGGCTGCGGCGCGACGCGCCGTGGCAGCAGTACGACATGCATCACGCCCTCTGGGAGCCGCGTCTGGGCGCGCGCCGCTTCTTTGAGCTGTACGCCGAGACCTGGCGGCGCTCGATCCTCAATCTTCAGGGAAAGAAGCGCTGGACCGACTGGGCCCGACAGGTGCGCCCCGCGCAGATCCCCTACCTGACGCGCGTCCTCCTGCGCACGCAGCGGCTGATGCGGCCGGAGGCGTATCTGGCGGAGCATGGCGCCGCTTGGACCGGCGCGCCGGGATCGACGGGCGGCTTCATGCTGCGGGCGGGCCGCCAGGCCCGCGCGCCGCGCGCGCCTCGAATATGAAGCCGGCCAGGGCGGCGATGCTCCCGAACGCTTTCCGTCCCTGCTCCGCGTCGCCGATCTTCACGCCATAGCGCTCCTCCACCGCAGGGGCGCCGGGTCGTCCTGGATCATCAGCGTCGCTCGCGGCTCACCGGCCAAGGGCCAGGGCCGCGACTCCTCCCGCGAGATCCCGCGCCACCACCAGCACGCCCTCCGCGCCGGCAAGCGCGCTCGCCAACGCCACCGCCGCGGGGGCGCCGGCCGCGCCCAGCTCTCCGGTGCGGTCAGGCAGGTGGAGGACCGGCCGCGGCGCGGCGGCGACCCGGGCCCGCTCCAGAAACTCGGACGGCATCGTATTGGCCACCACGACGAGCCCAAACGGAATCGGCGCAGGCGCATCGAGCAGCATGGCCAATGAGATCCGCTGCTCCGGATCGTGCGCCCGGCCGTAGGCGTGAAGACGCAGAGGGCCGGCTCTCCGCGCGTCGCGGGCGGGCCCCGCATCACGGGCGGGCTCCGTGTCGCGGGCGGGCTCCGTGTCGCGGGCGGTGCCGGCGGCCGACTCCATCATGGCGATGGCGGCACCCTCGGCCAGCAACCCCGAGAACCATCGTCCCGCCGTCTGCGTGTCGCCGCCGGCATGCATGACGCGCAGGTCGGGGCCGGGCGCCTCGACACCACCCGCGAGGACGGCGCGAGCCCGCCCTTCCGCCAGAACCGACGCGGCGGCCATGATCGCCTCCGAGCCGGCGGTCCATCCGCTCGCGAACAGCGCGCCCGGTCCCCCGAGACGCAGCGCGATGCTGAGGTCGCCATTCACAGCGTTGGCGACCGTGCGCACGAAGGTCGCGGGGCTCGCCTGCGTCGCGGCCGGGCCGCGCGACTCGCGATGGTGCCGGACGTTGCTCGCCCAGCAGGCAAGGCTCGAGCCGAGAAGGACGCCGATTCCGGGATCGGCGACACCCGGTCCCGGATCGGCCGTCTCCGCGGCCTCGAGGGGCGGCCGGCCGCCGGCCGGGAGCGCGCGCAGCGCAAGGCGGGCCGCCGCGTAGCCAAGCTCTCCGTATCGATCGAGCCGGCGGAATCGGATCGGCGGCTCGTCGCAGAGCGCCGGGAGAGCGATCGTGACCTCGGCCGGGCGCGGGCCGACCGGTGCGCGCGGTCCGATGGGTGCGTCCGGTCCGATGCGTGCGCTCGGTCCGGCGCCTGCGAGCGGTCCGGTCCCGACGCCCGCGGGCGTCAGAACCCCGAACGCCGTGAAGCGAGGCGCCGCGTCGCGCCCGAAGCGCACCCACCTCATGGCGCGCCCAGAAAAAGCGCCGCGTTGTGCCCGCCGAAGCCGGACGAGGTGGACAGGGCGCGGCGCACCACGACCCGACGCGCCTCGTTCGGGACGTAGTCGAGATCGCATTCCGGGTCGGGCTCGCGATAGTTGATCGTCGGAGGCACGATCCCCTCCGCGAGGACACGCGCGCAGAGAATCGCCTCGAGCGCGCCGGCGGCGCCGAGCGTGTGACCGATGATCGGCTTCACGGAATCGATCGGGATGAGCGCCGCCCGGCCGCCGAACAGCCGCTTGAACGCCACCGTCTCCATCCGGTCGTTGAACGAGGTGCCGGTGCCGTGCGCGCTGATGAAGTCGACGGACTCGGCCGCGGCGCCGGCCTCGGAAAGGGCGGCCGTGATGGCGCGCACCACGCCGGCGCCGTCGGGCGACGGCCCGGTCATGTGGTGCGCGTCGAGCGCGGTTCCGGCGCCCAGGATCTCCGCCAGGATCGGCGCGCCCCGGCGCCGGGCCGACCCGGCCTCCTCGAGCACGACGATCGCCGCGCCTTCCCCGAGCGCCAGACCGTCGCGCCGCCGATCGAAAGGACGCACCTCGGTCGAGGCGAGCGCCCTCAGCAGACCGAAACCCGAAACGACGAACGCCGAGAGCGCGTCGACGCCGCCGGCGAACATCACGTCCGACTCGCCGCGCCGGATCGCGTCGGCGGCTGCCGCCACCGCCCCGGTGCCCGACGAGCAGGCGGTCGACATCGTCGAGACCGGACCGGTCAGCCCGTGACGCGCCGCCAGGCGCAGAGCCGGCGCCGCCAGGCCGCCCGGCCCCGGGAACGGACAGTCGCGCAGCGCCGGAGCGCCCCGGCGTTCCACGTCGTCGATCCAGCCGAGCGTCGCGATCGCGCCGCCCAGACAGGTCCCGAGGACGAGACCGGCGCCGCGCGGCGGCGCGCCGCCGGCGGCGAACCCGGCGCCGCGGACCGCCTCGTCACAGGCATCGAGAGCCAGGGCCGAGGCGCGCTCCTCGTCCGCGGGAAAGGGATCGCCGACCAGACCGAGAGGCAGGAGACGCGGGTCGCCGGCGCTGAAGCGCGCGTCCGGACGCAGTGCCGACCGGCCCTCGACGCAGGCGCGCCAGAACCGCTCGACGCCGCGACCGGCCGCGGTCACCGCGCCCATCCCGGTGACGACGACCCGGCGCCGCGCGCGCGGCGGCTCAGGGGACGTCGCGCGCGCGCCGGGGATCGAAGGTTCCGGGGTCGAGGGTTCGTGTCTCATGGTCGATGAACTCGAGCGTCGTCTTCATGCCGCGCTCGGAGGGCAGGCGGTGCTCGATCTCCAGGCGCTCGAGGACGGGCCGCCCGGCCTCCTCGACGTACACGGCGTAGCGCACGTCCTTGGCATCCTGGCCCGAGGGCAGCTTGAAGAGCGCCCGCCGCGGCCGGCCGTCGCCGCGATCGACCCAGAGAGTACCACCGGCGTACGACGAACCCGGGCCGCGTGACACCAGGTCGAGGACGCGGCAGGGGAAGCCGTCGACGTCTTCCTGCGCGCCGCGCAGAGTGGCCTTGAACTCCGACGCGAAGCTCAGGCGCGCCACGTCGCCGATCGACGCCCCGCCGAGGAGCCGCTGGCTGGCGCTGACCGGTATCGGCCGCATCGTTCCGGGCACGAGAAGCCAGACACGGTTCCCCACCATCAGGATCCTGCGCCCCGCCAGCGGTCCGGCGCGGAACACGCACAACGCGTGGTCCCGGCCTTGGACCAGCACCTCGAGCTCCGACACCACCGTGTCCTCGCCTGGCCTCTCGACCGTCGAGCGGATCCGGATCGAGCCCTCCTCGATCGGATGGATGGCGGTGTCGGCGGCCACCAGCAGTGAATCGGCCGAGACATCCCCGGCGCCGGCCGTGGCCGCGGCCAAGCGCGACGCCGCGCCCGCGGTCCGCGCCGGCGGGCCGGCGAGGATCCCGAGGATCAGCAGCCCGATCGCGGCACGACACTCACGCCGTGACGTCATGGGCCCCGCCCGGCGCGTCCAACCCCTGCTCGAAGACGCCTGTCAGCGCCACGCGCGGGCCGGCGTCGAACAGCCGGTAGAGATCGGCAACGCGATAAAACAGCTCCAGGCGCCAGCGGATGCGCCACGAAGGCTCCATGTCGCCGGCCAGGAAAGAGATGACGGCGCCCGCGATCCCGATCCGCTTCTCCGGGAAGAAGCAGAGACGGGGGAACGCCTCGGTGTAGAAGGTATCGACCATGCGGCGGTATCCCGCGACGTGACGCACGACGGATCGCTCGTAGCGCCGCTGCGCGGCGGCCGGGATCGCGCCGCGGTCGAGCGCGGCTCCGGCGAGATCCGCCGCCATCTCGGCCGACGACATCGCCAGCAGCACGCCGGTGGAGAAGACCGGATCGATGAACGCCGCCGCGTCCCCCACCAGCAGATGCGAGGGGCCCGCGATCCGCCGGGAGTTGTAGGTCCAGTCGCTGGTGGCGGTGACGGGCGAGACCCGCTCCGCGCTCGCCATGAGGGCGCGGGCCGCCGGACAGCGGGCGATGGCGAGATCGAGCGCCGCTTCGGGGGCCAGGCCCTGCTCGCCGAGCCGCCGTCCCTCGGCCACCACTCCGACGCTGGTCTGCCCGTCGGAGAACGGGATGAACCAGAACCACCCGTCGCGCAGCATGACGACGATGATGTTCCCGGCGTCCCGGCCCGCCCGTCTCGGGACGCCGCGATAGTGCGCGAACACCGCCGCGCGGCGGTGGCGCGGATCCATGGCGCGCAGCCCGCGGGTCCGCGCGTAGACGCCGTCGCGGCCGCTGGCGTCGATCAGGAACCGGGCGCGATGGTCGCGCACGCCGCCGTCCGGCTCCGCGACCGACAGCCGCCAGGTGCCGTCCGGCTCCGGCTCGACCACCTTGACCGTCGATTCCTGCCGCACCTCGCAGCCGCGCCGCGCGGCCTCCTCGAGCAGCCGCTGATCGAACTCCGAGCGGCGCACCTGGAAGCACATCGGGTAGCGCGGCTCGACCCCCTCGTCGAAGTGGAACAGGCGGCGCAGATCGCCGCCGGAGGAGACGAACTCGATGCCCCACTTCTCCATGAAGCTCATCTTCAGGCCGGGGGTGAGACCGAGCCGGTCGAACAGCCGCATGTTGTGCGGCAGGAGCGACTCGCCGATATGGAACCGGGGGAAGCGCTCGCGCTCGAACAGCACCACGCGGCGGCCGGCCTGCGCCAGCAGGTTGCCGGCGGTCGAGCCGCCCGGGCCGCCCCCGATGATGGCGACGTCGCGCAGCTCAGGCATGCGCACCTGCCTCAGGCATATGCACCCGCCTCAGACATGGGCCAGCGCCTCGATGATCGGCATGCGCGCCGCGCGGCGTGCCGGAATCCAGGAGGCCAGGGCCAGCGTCGCCAGCATCGCGACCCCTCCGGCGCCGTAGGCCGTGGCGTAGAACCGGACGTGCAGCGGCATGCCGTGCGTCGCGCCGGGGGGCGGCGGCAGAATGATGCCGGAATGGTTCAGCACGACGCGCAGCAGGAGAGCGAGGATGGCGCCTCCCACGCATCCCGCGAGAGCGAGGACGATCCCCTCGGCGAGAAACAGGCGGCGGATGAAGGCGGCGCGCGTCCCCAGCGCGCGCAGCGTGCCGATCTCGCGCGTGCGCTCCGCGGCGGCCATCAGCATCGTATTGGCCGCCGCCAGCAGCACGACGACGACCAGGACGATGCCCATGAATCCGAAGATGCCGCCGTACAGCAGGCGAACCTGGCGGTAAAACGGCGCCAGCTCCTCCCAGCCTTTCGCGGCCACCGGGATGCTCCGCACCTTGAGGTTGTCCTGGATACGGCGCAGCGCCGCCCCGGTGCGCCCCGTGTCGCCCAGGACGACGACCATCTTGGTGACGCTTCCGTTCGCCACCAGCAGGTCGGACGCCAGCCCGAGCGTCGTGGCGAGGTAGCGATCGTCGAGCTCCTTGATCGGCAGGTCGGCGAGACCGGCGACCGTCGCGTCGGCCGCGTTGAGGGTCCCGTCGCGGGTGGTCGCCAGGATCGTCGCCGTGTCGCCGACCTTCAGACCCAGCGACGACGCCAGCCCGGTCCCCAGGATTACGGCGCGCTCGTTTCGATCGCGCAGCCAGCGCCCTTCGACCAGCGTCTTGGGGTGATCCATGGTGCGCGCTTCGGGCACCGGATCGAGGCCGACGCCGACAAAGGGGACCGAGCGGCTGCCGTTGGTCAGCAGGCCGGTGAACTCGAGACGCGGAAGGACGTCGGCGACGTCGAAATCGGAGCGCAGCACCGCCTCGACGTCGGCCGCCTGGCGCAGCGGATGCTCGAGGGAGCCGTCGGCGCCCGGCGCGAACGCCGCCGGATCGGCGATCTGGATGTGGCCGGTGCCGCTGCGGATGGTCCCGTCCCGCAGGCCCTCGAGACTCTGCGTCATGAATCCTCCGGCGAGCGCGAACGAAGCGAAGCCGAACACCACGACGCCGCCGGTCAGCAGGCTGCGGCGCCGGTTGCGCGCCACGTTGCGCCAGGCCATCGACCAGACGTTCACGCGCGATCCACGAATTGCCCGTCGCGCAGCGTCAGGATGCGGCCCGCCCGCTCGGCGACGCGCGGGTCGTGGGTCGCCACCACGAACGACACGCGGCGCCCGGTGTTGAGGTCGCGCATCAGGTCGAGAATGCCGGCGGCCGTCCCGCTGTCGAGGTTCGCGGTCGGCTCGTCGGCGAGCACGACCTCCGGCCCGTTGGCGATGGCGCGCGCGATCGCGACACGCTGGCGCTCGCCGCCGGACAGCAGGTCGGGGCGCACGGCCGCCCGGTCCTCGAGCCCGACGCTCGCGAGGAGGGCGCGCGCCCGCGACCGGCTCTCCGCCTCCGGCACGCCCCGCAGCGCCATCGGGTAGGCGACGTTCTCCTCCGCGGTGAAGACAGGGACGAGGCTGAACGACTGAAAGACGAATCCGATCCGATCGCGTCGCGCGTCGGCCAGCGCGTCGTCGTTCATGCCGGACACCGAGCGCCCGTCGAGACGGACGTCGCCGGCATCGGGGTGATCGAGCAGGCCGAGGAGGTTGATGAGCGTCGTCTTGCCCGAGCCGGAGGGACCCTGCACCACGACGAACTCGCCGCGGGCGATGGCGACGTCGACGCCCCGGAGCGCAAAGACCCAATCCGATCCCAGCCGATAGGTCCGCACGAGCCCCTGGCCCTCGAGGATCGGCGCTTCTGCGGAATCCCCAGCCTCCATCGTGTTCGCAAAAATGCATGAAAGGTGTAGGCTCTGTCAACTTTGGCGTCGCACGGCGACACGAAAGGGTCTCGATGACAACCTGGAAGAAGTCGGATCTGCACCTGCACACCAGCTTTTCCGGCTGGCGGCAACTGCACCTCATCGACGCTCAGGACTGCTACGTTCCCCCCGACGAGGCGTTCGCGACCGCGCGGCGCCGCGGCATGGACTACGTCGCGTTCACCGATCACGACACCATCGACGGGGCACTCGATTTCCTGTCCCGGCACCCGGAGGAGGAGCCGCGGGTCATCATCGGCGAGGAGGTCGAGGTGCGTCTGGCCGGCACGACGGGCTGGATCCACCTCAACGTCTACGGCGTCGACGAGCGCACGCATCAGGACCTGGCCCGTCTGCGCGGCGACGCTCTGGAGGCCATCGCCTACCTGCGCGAACGCCGCCTGCCCTTCGTCCTCAACCATCCGTTCCAGAGCTTTCGATCGATCCGCGCCGCCCGCCGTCACCTCGACGTCCTGTTGCCGCTGGTCCCTGCGGTCGAGGTCTGCAACAGCAGCAGCCCCCGGGTCCATCGCCGGGTCGTCGAGTCGATGCTGGACGGCTTCCCGAATCCGGCCTGGGCGCGGATCGGCGGCAGCGACGCGCACACCACGCGGCGGATCGCCGCGGCGTATACCCTGGCGCCCGGCGACACCAAGGCGGCGTTCCTCGACAGCATCCGGCGCGGCGAGTGCGAGCCGGGCGGCGAGGCGCTCGGGATGGGCGCCCTGGTTCGGGACATCTACCAGGTGATCTGGAACTACTACGCGCAGCTCTACGGCGGTCCGTTGCCCGCCGGGATGCGGCGCCGCCCCGGCAACGTCCTCGGATCGATAGCACTGCTGCCGGCGGTGATCCTGGGTCTGCCCGTCACCCTGAGCGCGCTGCACGTCGTCCGGCAGGTCTGGATCGCGCGCTTCGGCGCCTGGGCGGCCGAGGCCCCGGAGACGGCCGCGGGTGAAGCCGTCCGCGGCGAGGCCGAAAACCCGCTCTAGACCCGGTCGGGCTCCCCGCTCTCGTCCGTCAGCTCGACCGGATCGCCGACCGTCAGCATTCCCCCGCGCAGCACGCTGCAGTTGAGGGCCAGGGTCCCGCCGAACCGGTCGACGATGCCGCGCAGCACCGACGGGTCCTGCGCCAGCGTGTCGGGATCGACGGTGGTCATCACGCAGCGCGCGCGCAGATCGCGCGCCTCGATCAGGCATGGCCCCAGGCGCAGGCGGCTTCCCTCCCAATCGCGTTCGGCGAGCCCGGCGACGCCCCCGACGACCACGTTCGGCCGCAGCCTCCGGCCGTCGTGGCCGAACGCGGCGATGGCGCCGTCCGTCGCCACCAGGAGCGGCAGGACGTCGAACCGCCCGAGACCATCGTCACGGACGAGCCGCGCCCCGTCCCCGGCCGCCCGACGCACGTCCCGGGCCACCTCCGGCGCGCTCCATGGACGTCCGTCGACGAGCGGCTCGCCGTCGGGGCCGAGAACCGCGTGCAGGCCGAGAAGCGCCGGCTTCAGACGCGCGGTGACGACGCGTCCATCGGCGGTCGCGACGTGCACGACGCGGTCGCCCTCGACGCCGTCGGTTCCGAGGCGGACCGAGCGCAGACGCTCGCCCGCCATCGATTTGACCGGGTATCTCCAGATCTCCGCGATCCACATGAGCCGCCCCGGCGGCGATTCGTTCGGGGCGGCTCATTATTCCCCGGATCGGGGTCGGGTTCGCGATCGAGCTCAGCCGCCGATGGCCAGGAGGACTTCCTTCCCCTTGAAGACCTCTGGATCGAGGATGACGATGCGGGCGGTGCTGCTGTCCTCGGTGGTCTCGATCGTGTAGTCGCGGCCTTCCTGATAGATCGACGGCAGCAGGCGCACGGCGCGGATCCCGGCGAGTCCGTAGGTCTGCGGGACCAGCGTGATCGTCGTCCCCTGCCTGAGATCGAGCGCCTCGTCGTAGGTGACCCCCTTCACGTCGCGCACCCGCTTGAGCACCGGGCTCAGCACGCCCTGCTCCTTCAAGGTCTGGTCGCTGGCGGCGTGGTAGAAGAGGCTGTTCTTCCGGAAGGCGAGGTCGTTTTCGAGCTGGGTCCGCTCGTCCTGGAGCTGGGTCTTGTCCTGTTCGAGCGACACGACCTGGGTCTGTGCGGAGTCGCGCTCGGTCTTGAAGGTGTCGCGCTCCTTGGCGAGCTGGCGCTGCTTGATCCGGCGCAGGGCGATCGGCGTCTGACCGGCGTCACCCTGGGTCACGTAGGTGCGGAACGTGTCCTTCTCCTTGTCGTAGAAGAACCAGACCTTGTTGCCCGGGATCAGCTCGTCCGTCTGGTCGACCTGAGCGAGCAGGGACTTGGCCTTCGCCTGGTCGAGCTGGGCCTCGCCCGTGAGGTAGTCCATCGCCAGGTTCTGCTGCCGGTCGCCGCGCTTCGCGACCACGAACTTGTCCGGCAGGGTCTGCTCGAGGTGCATCACCTTGGCCTGCAGGTCGCGGATGTTGTCGCGGTCGGTGATGATCTTCTGGAGCAGCGTCTTGTAGGAGAAGTCCTTCTCCTGCTCGACCATGGCGTTGAGCACGTCCTGCTGCTCGGGGCTGAGATCCTGCGCGAAGACCTCGCTGAACTGCAGCGTCTTCTCGCCCGGCTTGCGGGAGGTGTTGAAGACGTCGATCCGCTTCATCATCGTGTCCGAGGCCTTGTCGATCTCGGTCCGGTCCTGCTGCAGCTGGGTCAGGAGCTCGTCGGTGGTCTTCGCCGAGCCGGGACCGGGCCGGGCGCAGGCCGTCGCCCCGATGCCGATCGCGGCGAACACCATCGCCGCGGCGATGACTCGCCGCAGCCGGACCGGATCACTCGTTCGGGCCGTCAGGTTGGCTCTCGTGCCGTTCATGCGACCTCCTTGCGGGGCAGATCCCGCCGCCTTCGTGTTGAGATGAGACCGCGAGCCGCAGCAGGATCCATGCCATTGACGACGCAGAGGTTGCGGGCGGCTGTGCGGGCGTCGACGGCGCGCGCGGCGGTGGCGCAACCAATTGGTTTTCAGTGTGCGACGTCAGTGGCGATCGGCCGAGGGCGCCGGCGCCATGGAGCGAAATTCCCCGGGTGTGGCGCCCCGAATGTCGTCAGCTTCGTACGACTGTCGCCGCGCGCGGACGAGCCGGTGTCCGCGGCGTCAGCCATCCATGCGGCGGATGATCTCGTCGCCGAACTGGCTGCACTTCACTTCGCGGGCGCCCTCCATCAGTCGGGCGAAGTCGTAGGTGACGTTCCGGCTGGCGATGGCGCCGTCCATGCCCTTGATGATCAGGTCGGCCGCCTCGGTCCAGCCGAGGTAGCGGAGCATCATCTCGCCCGACAGGACGACCGAGCCGGGGTTGACCTTGTCGAGGTCGGCGTACTTGGGCGCCGTGCCGTGCGTCGCCTCGAACACGGCGTGGCCGGTGCGGTAGTTGATGTTGCCGCCGGGCGCGATGCCGATGCCGCCGACCTGCGCCGCCAGCGCGTCGGAGATGTAGTCGCCGTTCAGGTTGAGGGTGGCGATGACGTCGAACTCCTCCGGGCGCGTCAGGATCTGCTGCAGGAAGATGTCAGCGATGGCGTCCTTGACGACGATCTTCCCGGCCGCCACGGCCGCCTTCTGCTCGGCGTTCGCGGCCTCCTCCCCCTTCGCGGCCTTGGTCTTCTCCCACTGCTCCCAGGTGTAGGCGGCGCCGCCGAACTCGCGCTCGGCGAGGGCGTACCCCCAGTTGCGGAACGCCCCCTCGGTGAACTTCATGATGTTCCCCTTGTGCACCAGGGTGACGCTCTTGCGTCCGTTGCGCCGGGCGTAGTCGAGGGCGGCGCGCACCAGCCTCTCGCTGCCCTCGCGCGACACCGGCTTGAATCCGATCGCGGCGGACTCCGGGAAGCGCACCTTGCGGTGCAGGGCCGGGAAGCGCTCCTTGAGGAAGGCCAGCACGGCCCGGGCGTCGTCGGTTCCCTCGGCGAACTCGATGCCGGCGTAGATGTCCTCGGTGTTCTCGCGGAAGATCACCATGTCGACCTTCTCGGGATGCTTCACCGGCGACGGCACGCCCTCGAACCAGCGCACCGGACGCAGGCAGACGTACAGGTCGAGCATCTGGCGCAGCGCGACGTTGAGCGATCGGATGCCGCCGCCGATCGGCGTGGTCAGCGGCCCCTTGATGCCGATGAGCAGGGTGCGGAACGACTCCACCGTCTCGTCGGGCAGCCACGATCCGGTCTTGTCGAACGCCTTCTTCCCCGCCAGCACTTCGCGCCAGGCGATGGTGCGCTTCCCGCCGTACGCCTTCTTGACCGCAGCATCGAACACGCGCACCGAGGCCCGCCAGATGTCCGGCCCCGTCCCGTCTCCCTCGATGAACGGGATGATCGGGCGGTCCGGCACGTTCAGCCGTCCCTCGCGCAGGGTGATCGGTTCGCCTTTCACGTCGCTCATGGGGTCGCTCCTCGTCACCGGGTGGAGTCGAAGGCCCTCAGTCTAGTGAACCCGGGGAGGGAGGCGCAAGCAGCCGGCCCGTCGCGCCGCACCTTCCGCAGCTGGCGACGACAAGCCTCCGATATGTCATGATCCCTGACGATGGCGAGAAGAGGCTCGACGATCCCGGACAAGCCTCCGGCGACCGGGTTCGAAGTGACCGTCGAGAAGCGGGTGGCGCGCCTGACCATCCATCGGCCTCCGCTCAACGTCCTGACCATCGAGTCCTGCCGCGGCCTGATCGGCGCGGTGCACGGTCTCGCGGGTCTCGACGAGGTCGGCGTCCTGGTGCTGGCGGGCGCCGGCAAGGCGTTCTCCGCCGGCGTCGACGTCGGCGAGCACCGTCCCGAACAGGCGCACGACAGCCTGCACGCCTTCCACGGGCTGTGCCGCGCGCTGTTCGATTTCCCGCGGCCGACGATCGCGCGCGTCCACGGCGCCGCTCTCGGGGGCGGCTGCGAGCTGGTCCTGTGCTGCGACCTGGCGATCGCCGGCGCATCGGCCACCCTCGGGCTGCCGGAAATCACCCTCGGCGTCTTCCCGCCCGCCGCGGCGGTGCTCCTGCCGCGTCTCGCGGGGCGGCGGGCCGCGATGGAGGCGATCCTCTGGGGCGAGGCGCTCCCCGCGGAGGAGGCGCTGCGCCTGCGGCTGGTGAGCGAGGTCGTGCCGGATCGGCGGCTCGATGCGCGCGTGCGCGAGCGCGCCGCGCGCGTCGCCTCGCTGTCGGGCGTCGCGCTCCGGGCGGCGCGCAAGGCGATCCGCCGCGGCGCCGTCGGCCCGGTCGACGACGCGCTGCGGGCGGTCGAGGAGATGTATCTCAAAGAGATGATGCGCTCGGAGGACGCTCTCGAGGGGCTCGACGCCTTCCTCGAGAAACGCCGTCCCGTCTGGAGGCAGCGCTAGCCGCCCTCCGACCTCACCCTTCGTGGTGCGGCTTCTTGACGATCTCGACGCTGCAGGGCGCGTGGGTGACCAGCGCGTGGCTGACGCTCCCGAGGAACAGCCGCTCGATGGCGGTGGCGCCGTGCGAGCCGGCGACGACCAGGTCGGCGCCGAAGGCGCGAATCGCGTCGAGCAGCGTCCGGTTGACGGCGCCGTCGCGCAGCTCCCAGTCGACCTTGAGATCGGAGCGCGTCTTGAACCGGGCGCCCGCCTTCTCCAGCCCCTCCTGCATCGACTGCCGCTGCGTCAGCCGGATCTTCTCCAGCACCGGGCCGTAGAGCTCGACGCCGATCTCCGGCGGCACGGGCGCGGTGTTCTCCAGGACCGTGACGATCCGCACCTCGGAGCCGGCCGGCCAGGGGCGCCGCGCCACCTCGTCCACCGCGTAATCCGCCGACGGCGACCCGTCGTAGGCGATGAGGATTTTCATCGTGCATCCCTCCGTCGTCCGTTCCGGGCGAAAGCGTACACCCCGCGGGCCCGGGCGGGGAAGCCCGCGGGCGCGTCTTCCCGGGCGCCGGCGCGATCCCGGCGCCCGAGGCAGTTGGGGTAGAATCCCGCCACCGGAGAGGTACCGAAGTGGTCGCAACGGGCCCGCCTCGAAAGCGGGTTAGGCCGAAAGGCCTACGTGGGTTCGAATCCCACCCTCTCCGCCATTCCGCATTCCGAGAGGAAGTCACGTCATGAACCGCGTCGCGCCCTTCCTCGCGCTGGCGCTCTCCGCCTTCGCGCTGCTGGGAGCCGCGCTGCAGCCTCCCGCGCCCGGGCCGCCGCCCGACAACAAGGACTGGCTCGAGCCGACGGAGCCGCAGCGGATCGTCGGGCCGATCCACGACGTCGGGACACTGGGGCTGCGGGCCTATCTCATCGCGACACCGGCGGGTCACATCCTGCTCGACGGGGCGGTTCCGGCGGCGGCGCCGCTCATCGAGGCATCGATACGCAAGCTCGGATTCAAGCCGGAGGAGATCCGGATCCTGATCATCACCCACGCGCACTTCGATCACGTCGGCACGCTGGCCGCGCTCAAGAAGCTGAGCGGCGCGCAGGTCGCGGTGATGGCGCCCGACGATCGCCTCCTGGCGTCGGGCGGGACGACCGACTACCTCTTCGCCTCCGACACGAAGTTCCACTTCCCGCCGGTGAGCGCCGACCGGGTGCTGAAGGACGGCGACACCGTCGCGCTCGGGGGTGTGACGCTCACCGCCCGCCTCACGCCGGGGCACACGCGCGGCTGCACAACCTGGATCACGACCGTCGAGGACGGCGGCCGGACCTACCGCGTGGTCTTCCCCGGCAGCACTTCGGTGAACCCCGGCACCCGGCTGGTCCACGACCCCTCCTATCCGGGTATCGCGGACGACTACCGGCGCGCCTTCGACCTGCTCGAGTCCCTGAAGCCGGACATCTTCCTCCCCGCGCACGCGTCGCCGGCCGATCTCGCCGCGCAGCGGGAGCGCGCCGTCACGGAGGGGGCGCGGGCGTTCGTCGATCCCGAGGGTTATCGGCGCAGGATTGCCGGCGACCGTGAGAAGTTCGAGACGCTTCTGGCGAGCGAATCGTCCGCTGCCCCCGCCGCAACGACGCCCGCAACCGGCGGCGGGTTCTACGGGCTCGAGCCGCTCTGACCGCCGCGGACGCGCGCGATCGCCTCGATCTCAGCGTCGAACGCCGCCACGACCGAGTCCCACGCGTAGACGCCCATCGCTTCCGCTAACCTCCGCCGCAGCGCGTCCGCCGTCTTCGCCGTTGCGGCCGTCCCTGGCGCCAGCAACGCGGCGAGACGCTCGACCAGATCCTCCGGACCGGCGTACAGGCCATGGGCGTGGAATTCGCGCGGCAGGATCTCCGGATAGGACAGTCGGTTCGGCAGGAGCGGATGGCAGCCCATCCGGATCGCCTCCACGATCGACATCCCGAAGTTCTCCTGGATCGCCGTGCTGACGACCACACGCCCCCGCCGCAGCCAGTCGAGGTAGTCGGCGCGCGTCTCGACCCAGCCGTACTGCACGACACGCGGGCCGTAGCGCTCGCGCGCCGCGATAAACTCCTTCGGGACGACCTGGAAGTTCTCCCCCAGCAGGGCCAGGCGGAACTCGACGCCGCGCGCCAGGACGGCATCGAGGGCGGCGAAGAAGGCGGGCGGATCCTTGTCGAACTCCCAGCGGTGGTTCCAGATCACGAGCGGCGCGCCGCCCGGCGGCGGCGCAACGCCCGCAGGCGGCGCGGCGGCGTCGGGCGGCCGCAGGTCGGGCGGCCCGGCGGGGAATTCGCAGCCGGGGTGCAGGACACCCGCGCGGGCGCGGATCGCTTCGACGACCCAGGCCGGGTTGTACTCCGGCATCATCCTGATGAAGCCGGGGAGGCTCCCGAAGAAGGCGTCGTGCTGGAAGCGCGAGTTGAACAGCACGCGCGCCGCCGCGAGACCGGTGGTGACGTCGGTGAAGCCGAACTGATAGTCGATCGCCTCGCCCGGCGGCAGCGGATACGAGAGCTGGTTCTCGTGGAAATAGGCCAGCGCCGGAGGGCAGTCGACGCCCCACAGCGCCTTGAGGTCCGAGAGGCTCATCAGATCGGTCACCACCAGCGCGTCGTAGGCGGCGGGATTCTCGACCTTGCGGACGAAGTGGAGCGCGGCGCCACGCATCCGCCACTTCCAGAAACGCGCCGGCATGGTCACGAGAGTGATCTCGTGACGCGAGCGGCGCACCCATCCCTCCGCGAAGGCGCGGTGCGAACCGCCGTGGAACGGGTTGAGAAAAAGGACGCGCACGGCGCGGCTATACTAGCGCGGCATGCTCGAGTTCCGGCGTTACCGCGCCCTGACCTTCGACTGCTACGGCACCCTCATCGACTGGGAGCGCGGCCTCCTCGTGGCGCTGCGCGCGCTGCTGCGGCGCCAGGGGGTGACGTGCGACGACGAGCGGCTGCTGTCGTTGTACGCCGCGTTCGAAGCGGAAGCCGAGGCGGGGCCCTACAGGCCGTATCGCGACATCCAGCGCAGGGTGATGGTCCGGATGGCCGCGGCGCTCTCCTTCCCGCTCGCCGCCGGCGACGAGGACTGCCTCGCCTTGTCGATTCGGGACTGGCCGCCGTTTCCGGACACCGTCGCGGCGCTCCGGGCGCTCGCGACCCGCTACCGGCTGGCGATCGTCTCCAACATCGATGACGACCTGTTCGCCGGCACCCGCCCGCATCTCGGCGTCGACTTCGACGTGGTGACGACCGCGGAGCAGGTGCGCTCGTACAAGCCGGGGACCGCGCACTTCACGACGGTCCTGGAGCGGCTTGCGCTTCCCCCCGGCGAGGTGCTGCACGTCGCCCAGAGCCTGTTCCACGACATCCTGCCCGCCAGGGCGCTCGCGATGTCGACCGTCTGGGTCAACCGTCGCGCCGGCCGCTCCGGATTCGGAGCGACCCCGCCCGCGACCGCCCGCCCCGACCTCGAGGTCCCCGATCTGCAGTCGCTCGTCACCCTCGTCGAGCGACAAGTCGACGGCGGCTGACTCAACGAGGCAGCGGCCCACAGCGCGCCTCGATCTGGGCGCGATAGCGCTCGCGGATCGCGCTGAGCGCCGCGTCGGCGGCCGACGGACGCGGGGGCGGCGGCTGTGCCGCGCGCGGCGGCGTGGCTCCCGGCTGCGGGGCGCTCGGTTGCGCGGCGCCCAACTGCGCGACGGTTCCGCCCGGCGGCGCCGACCGGGCCAGCGCGGCGAGCCGGCGCCCGTCGGCGGCGTCGATCGCGACCCGGCAGATCCAGCTCCCGGCGCTCACGACCATCGCGTCCTCGGCGGTCAACAGCACGTCATAGGGAGGGGCCTCGATGCGGACCGGCCATCCGACCCTTCCGGCGGCGGCGCGCGGGGAGATCGAGTCGGTCGCGCTCTGCGATAGGGGCTCGACCTGCGCCATGGCGGGCCGGTCCCGCGTGTCGGACGGCGCCACCGGTGCGGGAGCGGCATCGGCCGCCGCCTCAAGCCGACGGGGCGCCTCGGACTCCAGCGCCCGCGCGCTCTTCCGGGCCGGCTCCTGCTTGTCCACCGACGCGACGTTCTGGCCCGGCGCCGCCTCCGCCGCCGGCGGCACGGGCCGGGTCGCGGGCGGGGCCGATTCGCGCGAAATCGCGTCAGACTGCGCCCGCGCGGAGGCTCCAGCGTCTTTCTTCCGCTCGTCGCCGCGGGCGACGGGAGGCTCGGGGGGTGACATCTCGGGGCGTGACGCCTGCTCTTGCGGCGTCTCGGGCCGCGGCACCTCCGAGGGGACCGGGCGCAGCAGCCAGATCGCCGCGGCCACGATCAGACTCGCGGCGGCCGCCAGCGGCATCGACGCGCGCCACGAGCGCCAGACGGTCGCCCGGCCGGACCGTTCGGCCTCCGGCGCTCCGCCCGTCCGGGCGCCAAGCCCGGCGCGTATCCTGCGCTCCAGTCCCGGCGGGACGGGTGGAATGGCCTCCGCTCCGACCGCGGCGTCGAGGCGGCGCACGTCTTCGAGCAGGGCGCGGCAGCCGGAACAGCCGGCCAGGTGGGACTCCACCCGATCCCGCTCGCCTGTCTCGAGCTCGCCGTCGAGCAGGGCCGAGAGGTCGTCCACCGGATGTCCTCGCTCGTCCATCTCGCTCATGTTCCGCTCTCCACGCATTCCCGCAGCGCGAGACGCGCCCGCGACAGGCGCGAGCGCACGGTGCCGAGGGCCAGGCCGAGGGCGCGGGCGATCTCCTCGTACGCTCGCTGATCCTGGTGCCGCAGCGCCAGGGCCGCGCGCCACGCGGGAGGCAGGCGCCCGAGACAATCGGCCAGCCGCCGTCCGAGATCGCGCGCCTCAAGGACCCGCAGCGGCGAGGCCGCGGGACGCCCGTCCTCCGGCTCCCGGGCCAGCCCCGCGGTGCGCTGCCCGTCCCCGGAGCCGGGTTCGATCGGAACCGCGTTCCGGCTGACCTTCACGCCGCCACGATCGAGATGATTCAGCGCCCGCGTGACGGCGATCTTTCCGAGCCAGGTCGCGAGGCTCGCCTCGCCCCGGAATCCCGGCAGCGATCGCCAGGCGGTCAGGAAGACCTCCTGCACGACGTCCTCCGTGTCCTCGCGATGCCGCAGGACCCGCCAGACCAGGACCCACACCCTTTCGAGGTGCGTCTCCATCAGGCGGCCGAACGCCTCCTGATCCCCGGAACGGGCCCGGCCGACGAGCTCGCTCTCGGTCACCGATTCGTGCTCCGCGGCGGCCGCGCCGGCGGTCTCGTGGACGAGACCGAGGGACCTCACGCCGGGCGGCTTCGGTGTCGGGGACATGGGCTCATGGACAGTAGCCGGGACGGGGAGTTCCCTGCAACCCGCTGATTTCGTCCGCCACGCCGCTTCGGGACGACCCGCCGCGTCAGGCCGCCTTGTCGATGATGGCCTCGAACTTCTGCTTCTCGGCGGCGCGGGCCAGGGCGTCCTGGGGACTGATCTTCTTCGCCTGCAGGAGCCCCATGAGCGACTCGTCCATCGTCTGCATCCCCGACGCCTTCCCCGCCTGGATGATCGAATAGATCATCGGCGTGTTGGCCTCGCGGATGACGTTGGGGAGCCCCTGTGTCTTGAGCAGCAGCTCGATGGCGGCGAAGCGTCCCTTCCCGTCGGCCGCCGGGATCAGGAGCTGCGACAGGATCGCGGCCACCGACTCCGACAGCGTGGTGCGCACCTGATCCTGCTGGTCGGCCGGGAAGGCGTCGATGATCCGGTCGATCGTCTTGGCGGCGTTGTTGGTGTGCAGGGTGCCGAAGACCAGGGCGCCCATCTCCGCCGCGGTGATCGCCATCGAGATCGTCTCCAGGTCGCGCATCTCCCCCACCAGGATGACGTCGGCGTCCTCGCGCACGGCGGCGCGCAGGGCCGGCGCGAAGGCGTTGGTGTGCGCCCCCACCTCGCGGTGCGACATGATCGACTTGTGGTTCTGGTGCACGAACTCGACCGGGTCCTCGATGGTGACGATGTGCTTGGAGTAGGTGCGATTGATCTTGTCGATGATCGCCGCGAGGGTGGTCGACTTCCCCGACCCGGTCGGGCCGGTCACCAGCACCAGCCCCTGGGAGATCTCCGCCAGCCGCGAGACCGCCGGCGGCAGGTCGAGCTTGTCGAGCGACACGATCTCCTCCGGGATGATGCGGAAGACCGCGCCGGGACCGTTCTCCTGCCACAGGAAGTTGGCGCGGAAGCGCGCCACGCCGGTCAGACCGTAGGCGAAGTCGAGGTCGCGGGTGCGCTGGTACTCCTCCCACTGCTTCTTCGACGCGATGCCCGACAGGAGGCGCTCCATGTCGGCGGTGGCCAGCGTCTTCCAGCCCTCCACCGGCTCGAGCGAGCCATGCACGCGGATGCGCGGCTCTAGCCCGGTCGCCAGGTGCAGGTCGGAGCCTTTGTGATCCTTCAGGTAGCGCAGCAGGACGTCGAGGTCGGCCATCGTCTCCTCACGCCGCCAGGCGTTTGGGGTCCTCGCAATGACGCAGCGCTTCCTCGCGGGTGATGGCGCCCGACTTCATCAGCGCCTGCAGCGACGCCTCCATCAGGCACATGCCGTGCGGCGCGCCGGTCTGCAGGATGGAGAGGATCTGCGGCGTCTTCGACTCGCGGATCAGGTTGCCGACGGCGCGGTTGCAGATCAGGATCTCGAGCGCGGCGTGGCGGCGCGAGCCGTCCGCGGAGCGCACCAGGCGCTGCGAGACGATCGCCTTGAGCGACTCCGACATCATGGCCCGGATCTGCGACTGCTGGTTGGGCGGGAAGACACCCAACAGTCGATTGATCGTCCGCATGGCGCTGTGCGTGTGGAGCGTGCCGAGCACGAGATGGCCGGTCTCCGCCGCGGTCAGCGCCAGCGACACCGTCTCGCGGTCGCGCAGCTCGCCGATGACGATGATGTCGGGGTCCTCGCGCAGCGCGGCGCGCAGGGCGCGCCCGAACGACTCGGTGTGCCGGCTCACCTGGCGCTGGTTGACGACGCAGCGCTTCGAGGTATGCACGTGCTCGATCGGGTCCTCGATGGTCAGGATGTGGTCGCGCCGCTCCTCGTTCAGGATGCCGATCAACGCCGCCATGGTGCTCGACTTGCCGCACCCCGACGGGCCGGTCAGGAGCACCATCCCCTGGTGGTAGTTGACGACCTTGGCGAGCGACGACGGCAGCCCCAGATCCTCGAGCGTCGGCGGGACGAGCGGGATGATGCGGAACACGCCGTCCATGCCGCGCTGCTGGCGGTACAGGTTGACGCGGAACCGGCCGACGCCGGCGATGGCGTAGGCGAAGTCGATCTCGCCGTTCTTCTCGAACTGATCCTTCTGCTCCGGGGTCATGCAGCCGATGAGCATCGCCTCGGCCTGCGGGGCGGTGGTGGGCGCGCTCTCCTGATCGACGAACTCGCCGTTGATCCGGATCTTGATCGGCGCGCCGCTGTGCACGTGCAGGTCGCTGCCGCGCAGCTGCACGGCGCGGGCGAGCAGCGCCTCGAGCGCGGGGGCGGATCGGGCGCCCGCGCTCGCGATCCGCGGCGCGCGCGCGGCGGGCGCGGCGGCCACGGAGGGCGCGCCGGCGGGTGCCGCGGCGCCCGGCGCGGCGGCGACCGGACGCGCCGGCGGCGCCGGCACGACACGTAGGGGCGCCGTCGTGGAGCCGGCGGGCCTCTTCGCCGCCGCGGGACGCGCGGCCGGAGCCGCGGTGGCCGGAGCCGCGACCGGCTTGCCCGCCGACTGTCGCTTCGCGACGTAGTCCTTTTGGTACTGGATGAGCGTCTTGAGCTGCTCCGGCGTGATCCAGCCCTTCTGGACCAGGACCTCGCCGAGCGGCATGCCGCTCTCGGCGCCTTGAATTCGCGTCGCCTCGGCGAGCTGGTCCATCGTGATCAGCTTGAGATGGACAGCTATCCGGCCGAGCAGGTGTGCCTGCGCGTCGTCGCTCACCGGGTCAATCTAGAATTCGCGGCGCGTGCGGGCAAGGCAGCGCGTGCGGGCGAGGCAGCGCCCGCGCCCCGCTCGCCGGCCGTCGGCCGTCGGCCGGACCGCGGGTCCCCGCATTCCGATGACGTTCTCGTAAGCGCGATTACTGCAGGTGCGATCCGTACCAATCAAGGATGCGCTTGAGGCGATCCTTGAGGTTGGACGGGGCCCGCAGGCCGTGGAACTCCCCGGGATAGATGATCAGCCGGGTGTCGCGGCCGAGGCTGCGGAGCGCCTGGTACATCTGCTCCGAGTTGATGAGCGGCACGTTGAAGTCGCTCTCGCCGCACATGAACATCGTCGGCGTGGTGATGCGATCGGCGTGCAGGAAGGGCGACGAGAGCTTCAGGTAGGCGTCGGGCGCCTGCCACGGCACGCCCAGCTCGTTCTCGTACTCGCGGACGTACTGGTCGGTGCCGTAGCCGGCCAGGACGTTCGAGATGCTGGCGCCGCTGACCGCCGCCTTGAACCGCTGGTCCTGGACGATGACGTAGTTGGTGAGGATGCCGCCGTACGACCAGCCGCCGACGCCGAGGCGGCCGGGATCGGCGATCCCCTGCGCGATCAGGGCATCGACGGCGCCGCGCACGTCGGGCCCGTCCTTGTTGCCCCAGTCGGCGTAGATGGCGCGGGAGAACTCCTCGCCGCGCCCCGACGAGCCGCGCGGGTTGGCGGCCGTCACCACGAATCCCTTGGCCGCCAGAAGCTGCCACTCGAAGTCGAACTCGTTCTGGAACTGGCCGACCGGCCCGCCATGGATCAGCAGGACCGTGGGATACCGCTTGCCCGCCTTGAAGTCGGGCGGCTTCGCGACGAAGCCGTGGATCTCGGTCCCGTCGGCGCTCTTGTAGGAGATCTCGTCCACCGCGCCGAGCCGCAGCCCGGCGAACAACGGGTCGTTCTGGCGCGACAGCGGCCGCGTCGCGCCCTTCTCGACCGCGAACACCTCGATCGGCCGATCCACCGTCGTCGAGAGCACCGCGGTCCGTCCGTCCTTCCCGACCGCGAACCCGTACAGCGTGCGCCGCCCGGAGAGCAGCCGCTCGGCCGATCCGCCGCCGGCCGCCGCGACCTTCGCCAGGTGGATCTTGCCGTCGTCCTCGAGCAGGAAGGTCAGCGTGGAGCCGCCGTCGGTCCAGGTCGGGTGCGTCTGGTTGAGATCGAGCCCGGGAAGGACGAGCCGCGGCTTGCCGCCTTCCACCGGCACGACCGCGATGTGATACCCGGCGTAGTAGATCAGCTTCTGCGCGCCGCCCTGCAGGTAGGCGATCGACTTGCCATCGGGGCTGAAGACCGGCCGGCTCTCGTCCCACGACGGGTCGTTGTCGTCGATGTCGTTCTCGGTGAGCCGGCGCGGCTGCGCGCCCGCCTTGGCCGCGACGACGTAGAGATCGTAGTTGTCGTTGCGATCGGGATCGGGGCCGCGCTTGCTCACGAAGACGATGCTCTTCCCGTCGGGCGACCAGTTGGGGAGCTGCTCGTCGAACGGTCCCGAGGTCAGGACCTCCACCCGGCGCGAGGCGATGTCGAGCAGGCAGAGGTGGGTGCGCACCGTGCGCAGGTAGCCCTCCACGTCCTGCTTGAACTGGAAGCGGTCGATGACGATCGGCTTCTCCGTCTTGGGCTCGTCCTCGTCCTTGTCCTCGTCGTCGGCCTGGTCCGGATCCGGGTCGGAGACGACGAGCACGGCGCGCGCGCCGTCGGGCGAGAAGACGAAGTCGTCGACCCCGCCCTTGAAATCGGTGATCCGCTCCCCCTCCCCGCCGTCCCGGCTCATCAGCCAGAGCTGGTCGGTCTTGTGCTTGGAGTCCCGCTTGGTGAGAAACCCGATGAAGCGGCCGTCGGGGCTGAAACGCGGCGTGTGCTCGCTCTCCGGGCTCGAGGTGAGACGCACGGTGGTGACGCCGTCCCACGAAGTCATGTAGATGTCCTCGTCGTGCCGGTCGCGCTTCAGGTCCACCTTCTCCACCGAGTAGGCGACCCAGCGGCCGTCGGGGGCGATCTGCACGTCGCTCACGTCCGCGATGGCGTTCATGTCGTCGAGCCCGATCGGACGCGGCTCGGCGGCGAGGCGCGACGGGGCGGCAAGCGTCACTGCTAAGGCGAGCGCGGCGGCGAGAGCGAAAGACAGCGCGGCGCGGGTCGCGACGGGACGGACGCGGGGATGCGGCGAGACGTTCCACATGGCGGCCTCTCCTCGATGGAATTCAGCCGGGGACTGTCTCACGGAGGCGCCGCGCGCGGCAAGGGGCGCACGAGGGCTGCGAAGCGCGCCCTTTCAGAGGCCGCAGACGCCCGTGCGCTCGTGGCCGGCGGAGTCGGCGCCCCAGCTTCCGGCGTAAGGAGAGTGGGTCCTGACCAGGTAATAGTACGCTTGGCCCAGCGGCGGCAGCTCAGACACGCTCGTGACGGTATCGGACTCCAGGGACAAGATGCAGTCTCCGCTGAAGTCCTTGCGCAGAGATCGAGCGAGGTCGTAGTAATACGCACCCTGTTGAAACGGCAAGAATAGAAAGTACTTGCCGGGACCGGAACAGCAATCGAATTCCATGTAGGTCAGCTCGTCCGCGAGGCCGTGTCCCGGCTCGCCCGGACACTGGTTGTCGGCGCCGTCGTTGTACTCGTCGGCGCTCGGGTGGGTGTGGAGGTTCGTGTCGTCGCAGTCGAGCGGCACACCGGCAGGACACGGAGGCGCCGCCGGACCGTAGTAGCCGTCCCCGTCGGCGTCGACGCACAGCGCGGCAGGACAGGCGCTCCCCGGGGAGGGCCGCGTGTCCGGCACCGGGGCCGACTGTCGGGTCACGAGCCCGGTGACCTCGATGTCGTCCAGCCACCATCCGTCATCCTGTGTCGTCTGGGTCCAGCCGCCGGAGCTGCCGAGCTCGTAGTAGGAAGACGTGAAGGCGCCCCAGGTCCAGGTCTCGGCGATCCAGCGGATCTTCACCCTCTGCCCGAGAAACCGGGTGAGATCAAACTTCGATTCGACCCAGACTCCGGTGCCGGTCGGGTCGACCACGCCCGGTCCCACGCAGTCGTACGTCGTGCCCGGAGTCGTGCCGTTGACGCTTCCGCAGCTCGCGAAGGACTGCTGCGGATGACAGAAGGTTTCATGAAACCCATTCGGATTCGGCGGGGCCGCGCCGGTGTCGGTCGGCGTGAAGTTGCAGTAGTAATCGCTGCCGGAGCTGAAGGAGAGCGCCGTGTGATCGTAAGTGTTCTGGTACGGCACCAGGACGTCCCAGAATCCCCAGAGGTCGTGATCCGGGGCCGGGTCGGTGTCGATCTGGATCTGGACCTGGCCGCAGTCGGAGCATTGCCGCCCGTTGCGACCGGTGCTCACCCAGTGATCGTCCATGAGGCTGGCGATCTGAAAAAAGGAGAGCTGGAGGTCCCCCGGCCGGGGCTGTCCCGTGAGGTTCATCGGAGGCATGACGAACCCCTGCAGCGTCCTGAAGTGGGTCACGTCCGGACTCTCGCCCGGGAGGACGTTCCAGTGGGCCGCCATGTGCAGCGAGTTGGGCGGGCTGGTCGCCCGCTGGCCGTCGTTCGTCTGGTAGGAGCAGTTACCAACGCAGAGACCGGTCTCCAGGTTCGGGCAGTTGGTGGCGCCCGGAGGGCAGTGCAGGTGCCAGTCCATCGGGTAGTCGGGATCGAGCTGGCAGGCCGGGTTTCCCTGCTCGAAGGTCTGGAAGCCACCGCAGGTGACGCCGCTCACCGTTCCCGGTCCGGTGACCGCGGCGCCGCGCAGGTACGAGCCGTGAACGATCTGCCCCGTCACGTCGTCGAACGCCCGAAAGGTGTCGTTGATCGTCTCGTTTCCGTCGCCGTCCCGGTCGACGTCGAAGTTCTCGACCACCGTCCCGTCGTCGGGCGTGCCCGTGACACCGTCGGGCCCGGGGACAAGGGTCCCACCGCCCGCCGGGAGATCGAGATCCGCCGTGAGACTGAAACAGATCGGATCCGAGAACTCCGAGTAGTAGGAGCTGGCGTATTCCAGGCAGAGCGTGAGCGCGGCCGGGCTCGTCGGTGACACGGTCTGCAAAGTGTCGCTGACCTTGAAGGTGAACCCGGGCTGCGCAGGATCGAGGCTGCCGACCGTGACCGGCTGCCCGTGTGGCAGGGTGCCGACGAAGACCGACCTGTCGATGATGCAGGCGACACCTGGGTCGGTGGTGGTCAGGTTGACGTAGACGCCCTGCAGCGTCGACCGGGCGTTGGTGATGGCCAGCACCAGCCGTCCCGTCTCGCCGGTGTCGGGGAAGCCGTCGTGATCGCCGTCCAGGTCGCGGTAGGCCAGGACATGGATCGACAGGTCTCTGTGATCTGCCTTGAACGAATGCTCGGGCGACGGCGGTCCCGGCGTCGCCGAGGTCCGGAGCGACGACGCGGGACGGGTCGAGGAAATCCCGGCGACCAGCGCGACGAGGGCTATCGGGGCCCAGCCGGAGAATCTGGCGAGAGCCATCACTCTTCCCCAAGGACTGGCTGTGAACGCGGCGAGATGCCCCGAATATACGCCCATCTCGCGGCGCCGGGGCGATCCTCCGCCGGATTCGCCCGCTGGTGGGATAATGCCGCCGCCTGACCGGCATCGGGGAGCCCGCCATGCGTCTCGTCCTGTTGAGCAATTCCACGAATTTCGGCGGCGGCTATCTCGATCACGCGGCCCCGGCCGTCGAGGCGCTCTTCGCCGGGGTGAAGCGGATCGGCTTCGTGCCGTTCGCCATCGCCGATCAGGCGGGCTACCACCAGCGCGTCGTGAACCGGTTCCGATCGTTCGGTATCGACGTCGTGCGCATCAGCGAGGGGCCCGAGGGGATGCGCGCCCTCGACGGCCTCGATGGGATTTTCGTCGGGGGCGGCAACACCTGGCGGCTCCTCGACAAGCTGCAGAAGGGCTCGCTCGTCGCCCCAATCCGGGCGCGGGTGCGCGCCGGGATGCCGTACCTGGGATCGTCCGCCGGCACCGGGGTCGCCGCCCCGACCCTCATGACCACCAACGACATGCCGATCGTGCATCCGGAATCGTTCGAATCGCTCGGTCTCGTCCCCTTCCAGCTCAACTGCCACTACATGGATCCCGATCCCGTCTCGAAGCACATGGGCGAGACGCGCGAGACGCGCATCCGCGAGTTCCACGAGGAGAACGCCACGCCCGTGGTCGGCCTGCGCGAGGGCTCGTGGCTCGAGGTGGACGACGGCGGCGCGGCCGCGACCGGAGCGTCGCGGATGCGCGTCCATCTGCGCGGCCCGCATCGGGCGCGGATCTTCCGGCGCGGCAGCGAGCCTGTCGAGGCGGCGCCCGACACCACCCTCGATCCGCTCGTCCTCTGAAGCGATTGCGGATACCATCCTGACCTCGCGGCCGGAAACGGCCGCGCATCCATCGAAGGGAGATCGAACATGCCGACGAGACAGTCGAGCGCCGTCTGGAAAGGCGGCCTGAAGGACGGGAAGGGTCTGGTCACCGTGGGGAAGGGAATCTTCGAGGGCGCCTACTCGTTCGCGTCGCGCTTCGAGACCGGGACCGGCACCAATCCCGAGGAGCTGATCGCGGCGGCCCACGCCGGCTGCCTGAGCATGGCGCTGGCGGCCGCGCTCGAACGCGCCGGCACGCCGGCCGAGAGCGTGACGACGCGCGCCTCCGCCACCCTCGAGAAGGTCGGCGACGCGTTCCGGATCACCAAGATGCGTCTCGAGGTGCGCGGCCGCGTCCCGGGCGTATCGGCCGCCGCCTTCAAGGAGACGGCGGAGAAGGCCAAGGACGGCTGCCCGATCAGCAACGCGCTGAAGGGAAATGTCGCTTTCGAGCTCGACGCGCAGCTGGAAGGCTGATCAGTCGACGCGGCGCGCCGCGACCGACGCCACGAAGCGCCCCTCGAAATCCCCCTCTCGCTCGCGCAGGATCAGAAGCGGCGCGACCAGCCGCTTCAGCTCGCCCGGCTGGAGGAGAAATTCGGGATTCGTCGGCTTGCCGCGCGCCGCCTGCGCCGTCGTGAAGGTCTCGTAAATCAGCACGCCGCCCGGCTTCAGGGCCCGGCGCAGCGCCGGGAAGAGCGGCCGGTGCAGGTAGTGGACGCAGACGATCACGTCGTAGAGCGCGTCCCCCAGGTCGGCCGCCGCCGTTTCGAGATCGACGACCTCGGCGGAAATCGCCACGCCGAGGCGCCCCGCCGCCCAGCGCAGGCCGGCCACCGCCTCCGCGCCCCGATCGACGGCGCGTACCTCGAGACCGGCCAGCGCCAGGAGCAGCGCGTGCCGGCCGCGGCCGCAGGCGACGTCGAGGGCGCGCATCCGCGGGGAGGCCGGCTCTCCCTGTGCGCAGGTCGATTCGGGCTTCAGGAGATCGGCGTTGGCCAGGAGCCACGAAGACGGGCCGACGACGGGATCGATGTCGTGCGCTTCGAACTGGCGCGCGCCGGTCCAGGTCGACATCCCGCCGGTCATGTTCAGGATGCGCGGGAAGCCGACGTCGGCCAGGAAGCGCGCCGCCATCCGGCTGCGGACGCCGTGCTCGCAGCAGACCAGGATCGGCGCACCATCCTTCGGAAGCGTCGCCGCGGCGCAGGCGATGAGGTCGGTGGGCAGCAGGATCGCGCCGGGGATCGTCCCGAGCGTCGCCCACTCGTCCGGATTGCGCACGTCGAGGACGCGCACTTCCCCCGCGGCAATCAACGGCTGTGCCGCCTCCGCCGAGACGTTCTGGACCGCTTCCTTCCCTGCCGCGCTCATCGTGATGGCTCCCCGCTCGAAAGGAACCCCATTCTACCCGCCCCTCGCTCCTCTGCCCGCCCCTCGCTCCGCCGGCCGGGGCATTCGCGTGGTCACAGGTAGCCCAGCCACCAGGCCCTCCGCTTCGCCTTGAAGTCCGCGAACCAGCGGCAGGCGACAAAGAGCAGCACGATCGCCGCCAGCCACACGAGATAGAGCCAAGGCAGACTCCAGGTGTAACCCTCGGGCGGAGGCGGATTGCCCATCGGGTGGTTGGCGAACAGCCAGGGGCTCACGAAGCCGAGGCGGATCCCGGAGACGACCAGCGCCAGCGCGTGGATCAGCGGAATGTGCAGCATGTAGAAGAAGAACGGCACCCGGCCGAACAGCGCGATCCCTCGAGCCAGCGGGCCGCGCGCCCGCTCCAGGAGCGGGATCAGCGCGATGAGCGGGCCGAGGGTCATCAGCAGGAAATCGAGCGACGCCGGATACTTGTTGGTGTTCAGGAAGGAGAAGAGCGCCGGCATCGGCGGCGCGCCGGGAGCGGACGTCGCCGCGGCGCTCCATGGCCGGGGGTCGCCGTAGAGATTGAAGCCGCGCAGCAATAGGAAAAGAGCGACGGCGCCGAGGCCGATCGTCAGGCAGGCCCTGTTCCGCCGCGCCGGCTCGAGCGACAGAATCCCTCCGAACGCGTATCCCACCGCCATGACGCCGATCCAGGGGACGATCGAGTAGAGCACCATCAGGTTGGGACCGTCGGCGCCCAGGCGGACCGGCCCCGCGAAGAAACCGAGATAGAGAATCTTCCACAGGCCGCCGAAGCGGCTGGCGCCCGCCGCCGCGATCAGCGCATCGAGGTGGGGATCGAGCAGGTTGTGGCCGGCGATGACGATCAGACCGGACGCCGCCAGCCAGCCGCGCGGCAGCCGCACCAGCGCCGCCAGGAGAATCATGCACCAGCCGATCACCCAGATGACCCCCGCCAGCTCGTAATGCATGAAGTCGAGATTGAACGTCCAGGCCACGCGCACGTACGTGAGCTCGAGGAGCACGAGCCAGGCGCCGCGGGTCACGAGATGCCGCGGGAGGCCGGCATGCCCGCGGCCGTAGAAGAAGGCGCTGGTCCCGGCGAGGAAGATGAATGCGGGTGCGCAGAAGTGGGTGACCCACCGGGTGAAGAAGATCCCGAGGGTGGGGCCTCCGGCCGGAAGGCCGGAATAGACCCGTACGTGGTCGATCGCCATCAGCACCATGACCGCGCCACGGATGACGTCGATCGACGCGATGCGCGTGCGGGACACGGGAGGTCCTTCGGTCGAGGTCGGCATCGTTGCGTCAGCCTACCGCCGCCGTCGCGCCGTCGTCCAGAGCCGCGCCGAAGAATGGCGGCGACGGGCGATGCACCACGATGGACCGGAACCGATGGGCGGCGGGCGGAGTAGAGTCGCAGGTCATGGAGCTCAAGGTCGAAGCGGTCGGGAAGCGCTATCGGGGCGGCGTGCAGGCGCTCGTCGATTTCACGCTGACGCTGGGGCCCGGCGTGCTCGGGCTGCTCGGGCCGAACGGCGCCGGCAAGAGCACGCTGATGCGCATCCTGGCCACCGTGACCCGGCCGACCGCGGGGCGCGTCCTGTGGGACGGCGCCGACGTCGCCCGGCAGCCGGACATGCTGCGCGACCTGCTCGGCTACCTCCCGCAGGACTTCGGGGTCTATCCGAACCTCACCGCGCTGGAGTTCCTCGAGTACGTCGCGGCGATGAAGGGCCTGGAGGCGCGCCCCGCGCGCGCCCGGATCGCGGCGCTCCTCGAGCTCGTCAACCTGACCGATCAGGCGCGCCGGCCGCTCGGAGGGTACTCGGGCGGGATGCGCCAGCGGATCGGGATCGCGCAGGCGCTGCTCAACGACCCGCGCCTCCTGATCGTCGACGAGCCGACCGCCGGGCTCGACCCGGAGGAGCGCGTCCGCTTCCGCAACCTGCTCGCCGAGCTGTCGGGGGAGCGCATCGTCATCCTGTCGACCCACATCGTCTCCGACGTCGAGGCGAGCGCCACGTCGATCGCGCTGATCGCGTCCGGCCGTCTCCTGGCGCACGGCGCGCCCGAGACGCTCCTGTCCGCGGTCGACGGGCGCGTCTGGGAGTCGCTGATCCCGGCCGGCGACTTCGCGTCGATCAAGGCGCGCGTCCTGATCAGCGGCACCAGCCGCCGCCGCGAGGGCGTGCTGATCCGCACCGTCGGCGCCGAGGCGCCGGTGGCGGGCGCGCGTCAGGTCGTGCCGACGCTCGAGGACGCCTACCTGCACGCGCTCGCCGAGCACCGCGCCGCGCCCGCGCCCGCCGCGTCGCCCGCCCCGCCGGCCGCTTCGCCCGCCGCGCCGGGTGGGTCGCCCGCCGCGCCGGGGGCGTGACGGCGGCGTGCGATCCTCCGCCCTGACCCTGGTCGCGGTGGCGCGCGCCGATTTCCTCGAGCGCGTGCGACGGCCGGGATACCTCGTGACCCTCGGCGTCATGGTCTGGGCCGCGAACCTGTTCCTGCCGCCCAACCCGTCCCGTTACGCCACGTTTCACCTCAGCGGCTACCGGGGCGTCTACAACTCGCACTGGGTCGGAATCGTCAGCGCCGTGCTGGCGAGCGTCTTCCTCGGCTTCGCCGGGTTCTATCTGGTAAAGAACGCCGTCGAACGCGACCGCCGCACCGGCGTCGGCGCCATCGTCGCCGCGACGCGGGTGCCGGCGCCGGTCTACCTGTTCGGCAAGTTTCTCAGCAATCTCGCGGCGCTCGCCGGCATGCTCCTGGTGCTGGCGGTCGCGGCGGCGATCGTCCAGCTGGTGCGCGGCGAGGACCGGCACGTCGATCCGCTCGCCATCCTGAGCCCGCTTCTGCTCGTCAGCCTGCCGATGCTGGCGCTTTCCGCCGCGACCGCGGTCGTCTTCGAGACCATCCCCTGGCTGCGCGGCGGCTTCGGGAACGTGGTCTTCTTCTTTCTCTGGATCGCGGCGATTGCCCAGGGCGCCGGCGGTCCGGCGCACTCGCTGACCGACGCGACCGGCGCCGGCCTCGTCGTCGAGAGCGCCGTCGAGCGCGGCCGCGGCCTCGGTCTCGCGCTCAGGGAAGAGGACGTCAGCGTCGGGATCAACGTCAAGGAAGCGGGGATGTGGAACCTGACGACCTTCGACTATCGCGGCATCCGCTGGACGCCGGCGATTCTCGCGTCGCGGCTCGCATGGATCCTGGCGGCCTGCGTGATGCCGCTTCTGGCGGCGCTCTGGTTCGACCGCTTCGACGAGGACCGCGCGCGGGCCGGGGCGCGACGCGGGACGCCGGAGCGCGCGGCCGGCGATGCGCCGCCCGTGGTGGCCGCCGCGACGTCGGCCGGCGCGGCGCCGGCCCCCGCGGGGCGCGCGGTCCATGCGGCCGATCTCCCTCCCGCGACGCGTGGCTTCGGCATCCTGCCGCTCCTGCGCGCCGAGGCGGCGATCCAGCTGCGCGGCCGGAGCCGCTGGTGGTGGCTGGTCGCCATCGGGCTGGCGGTCACGAGCGCGCTCGTCCCGGCCGGCGTGGGACGCGGCATGGTGCAGGGGTTCGCCTGGATCTGGCCGCTCTTCCTCTGGTCGTCGATGGGGGCGCGCGAGCGCCTGCACGGCACCGCCGACCTGCTGTTCTCGGCGCCGCGCCCGATCGCCCGGCAGCTGGCGAGCGTCTGGCTGGTCGGCGTGGCGATCGCCGGCGCCGCCGCGTTCGGCGTCCCGCTGCGCGCCCTGATGGAGGGGAACACCGCGGCCGCTCTCGCCTGGCTGGGAGGCGCCGGCTTCGTGTCGTCGTTCGCGCTGGCGTGCGGCGTCTGGAGCGGGACCGGGAAGCTGTTCGAGGTCCTCTACCTCCTTCTCTGGTACGTCGGCCCGATCAACCAGGCGCCGCCGCTGGATTACGGCGGGTTCACCGCCGCAGGCCTGGCGGCCGGCACCCCGTTCCGCTTCGCGGCCGCCGGGTTCGTTCTCCTGGCCCTGGCGGTCGCGGGGCGTCGCCGGCAGATCCACTCCGATCGCCGCGGCTGACTTCGCCCGACGGCGCCGCCCTCTCCGGCGGCGCGGCCGCCGCGATGCGCTATCCTGTCGCCCGATGTCGCGCCCCAGCCGCAGTCGAAAGCCACCCGGATCGGCGCCAGGCGTGCCGGTGCTGACCGGCGAGGCGCTGCCGCCCCGCATCCACGTCATCCGTTACAACGCCGGCGCCATCGAGGAGCACGACCCGAAGGACGCCGCCGCCTGCCTGGCGCTGGTCGGCGGAGACGCCGTCGCCTGGATCGACGTGCAGGGTCTGGCGGATCTCGATCTGCTGCGGGCCCTCGGCGCGGGGCTCGGCCTCCACCCTCTGGCGCTCGAGGACGTGGTCAGCTTCGGCCAGCGCCCCAAGGTCGAGGACTACGACACGCACCTCTTCGTGATCGCGCGCATGCCCGAGCAGGGCGACACGATCACGACCGATCAGACGAGCCTGTTCCTGCGCCGCGACCTGGTCCTCACCTTCCAGGAGCATTACGGCGACTGCCTGGACGGGGTGCGCGAGCGGCTGCGCAAGGGGAAGGGGATCATGCGGCGCTCGGGGCCCGATTACCTCGCCTACGCGATCCTCGACGCCATCACCGACGGCTTCTTCCCGGTCCTCGAGTCGCTCGGCGAGCGGCTGGAGACGCTCGAGACCGAGGTGGTGACGCGGCCGGGCCGCTCCAGCCTGGAGAAGATCCACCGGGCGAAGCGCGACCTGCTCACCCTGCGGCGCGCCATCTGGCCGCTGCGCGACGCCATCAACGGCCTCACCCGCGAGGAGCACGAGCTCGTCGCCCATCCCACCCGCGTCTATTTGCGCGACTGCTACGACCACGCGGTGCAGGGTCTCGACATGGTGGAGACCTATCGCGAGCTGGCGGCCGGGCTGATGGACATCTACATCTCGACCCTGAGCCAGCGGCTCAACGAGGTGATGAAGGTGCTCACCATCATCGCCACCATCTTCATCCCGCTCACCTTCGTCGCCGGCGTCTACGGCATGAACTTCCGCCACATGCCCGAGCTGGAGTGGCGCTACGGCTATCCGCTGGTGATGCTCCTGATGGGGGCGATGGCGGCGGGGATGGTGGTCTACTTCGCGCGCAAGGGATGGCTCGGAAGCCGCGGTCTGCCCCCGGCCGCTCCCCCGTCGCGGCGGAAGCCGACCCGCAAGCATCTATAATCACCGCTTCCATGGCGCTCACCCCAGGCACCAGGCTCGGGCCCTACGAGATCCTCGCTCCCATCGGGGCGGGCGGCATGGGCGAGGTCTACAAGGCGCGCGACACACGCCTCGACCGCGTCGTCGCCATCAAGGTCCTGCCGGCGCACGTCTCCGCGAACCCCGACCTCAAGGCGCGCTTCGAGCGCGAGGCCAGGGCGCTCTCGGGATTCCAGCACCCCCACATCTGCAGCCTGTACGACGTCGGGCGGCAGGAGGACGCCGGCGGCCCGGTCGACTTCCTGGTCATGGAATATCTCGAGGGGGACACCCTCGCGGCGCGGCTCGAGCGCGGAGCGATTCCGACGCCGGAGCTGCTGCGCATCGCCATCGCGGTCGCCGACGCCCTCGACAAAGCGCACCGCCAGGGCGTCGTGCACCGCGACCTCAAGCCGGGCAACATCATCCTGACCAAGGGCGGGGCGAAACTCCTCGATTTCGGGCTGGCGAAGGAACGGCGCTCCGCGGTGACCGTCGATTCGATGACCGCGCTGCCGACGCAGGCGCAGCCGCTCACCGCGCAGGGCACCATCGTCGGCACGTTCCAGTACATGGCGCCGGAGCAGATCGAGGGCGCCGAGGCCGACGCGCGCGCCGACATCTTCGCCTTCGGCGCCGTCCTCTACGAGATGGCGACCGGCCGGCGGCCGTTCGAGGGGAAGACGCAGGCCAGCCTCATGGCCTCGATCCTCGCGGCGGAGCCGCCGCCGATCACGACGCTGCGCACCGCGGCGCCGGCGGCGCTCGACCACGTCATCCGCACCTGTCTCGCGAAGGATCCCGAGGAGCGCTTCCAGTCGGCGCACGACCTGCTCCTGCAGCTGCGCTTCATCGCCGTCGACAGCTCGAGCGCGGCGGGGGTCGCCGCGGTCGCCGGCCGGCGCGGGCGTGCGTGGAGCGCCCCGTGGCTGGCGTGGGGGGTCGCCGCGGTGGCGCTCATCGTGGCCGGCGCGGCGGTGACGCTGCGCCCCGCCCCCGCTCCGCAGCCGGTCCTGCGCGCGGTCCTGCTGCCTCCGGAGAAGGTCGCCCTCGATCTCACCGGCGATTTCTCCGGACCGCCGGTGATCTCGCCCGACGGCACGCAGGTCGCGTTCGTGGCCCGCGCCGACGGGGTCAAGGCGATCTGGGTGCGCCCGCTCAACGCGCTGGCGGCGCATCGTCTCGACGACACGGAGAACTCCTCGTTCCCGTTCTGGTCCGCCGACAGCCGGCAGATCGGGTTCTTCGCCGACGGCAAGCTCCGGCGGATCCCCGCCGCGGGCGGACCGACCGCCATCGTCGCGGACGCGCCCAACGCCCGAGGCGGCACCTGGAGCCGGGAGAACGTCATCGTCTTCGCGCCGGATTATCAGGGCGGGCTCCTGCGCGTCCCCGCCTCCGGGGGCGCCGCGACGTCCGCGACGCAAATCGACTCGCACAAGCACTCCACGCACCGCTGGCCGTTCTTCCTGCCCGACGGCAAGCACTTCCTCTACCTCGCCACCAGCCACTCCGGCGGCGATCCGCAGTCGAACGGCATCTACTACGGATCGATCGACGGCGGCGAGCCGCGGCTTCTGACGGCGTGCGACTCGAACGCCCTGTACGCCAACGGCCAGCTCCTGTTCCACGCCCAGACGGCGCTCATGGCGCAGCCGTTCGATCCTTTCAGCGGGCGATTCCTCGGCGACCCGACCGCCCTCGTCGACGGGGTGCAGTTCGACACCGGCATCTGGCGGGCAGTCGCCAGCGTCTCCGAGACCGGAGCGATGGTCTACATCCGCGGCTCGGCCGTCCTGGGCTCCGAGCTCGCCTGGTTCGATCGCGCCGGCAAGGAAGTCGGGGCGCGACTGGCGCGCGACAGCTACCGGGATCCGAGCGTCTCCCCCGACGGCCGGAAGCTCGCCGTCGCCCTCGGCGATCCGCTGCGCACCATCTGGATCCTCGATCTCGCGCAGGGCACGCGCACGCGCCTGACCTTCGACACCGCCATCCACATCAATCCCGCCTGGTCGCCCGACGGCCGGTACGTCGCCTTCACGTCCGGCAGCGCGCCGGGCGCCACCATCCACCGCAAGGCTGTGGACGGCAGCACCCCCGACGAGCTGCTCCTCCAGGAGAAGGACGCCACGCTGCAGGCGCCGTCGTTCTCCCCGGACGGCCGGTTCCTCATCTATCTTCGGGCGATCGGTCCTTCGGGCAACGGGGTCTACGCGATGCCCCTGACCGGCGATCGGACGCCGCGGGTCGTGGTCCCCTCCCCGTCCCCGCAGACTCTGCTCAATTACCCGCGCGTCTCGCCCGACGGACGCTGGCTCGCCTACTCCTCCAACGAGAGCGGGCGCACCCAGGTCTACGTGACCTCCTTCCCGGGCGGCGCGGGCAAGTGGCAGGTCTCGAACGCCAGCGGCGACATGCCGGCCTGGCGGAAGGACGGGAAGGAGATCTACTTCGCGAGCGTCAGCGAGCTGCAGGCGGCGCCGGTCGCGTCGATCGGGGGCCAGTTCAATCCGGGCACGCCGCAGACCATCGCTCACCTCGGCAACGCCATCGCGAACGGCCGGGTCTTCGACGCGATGCCGGACGGCAGCCGGTTCATCGCGCCCATCGTTCCCACCGACGCCGCCGCGCCGATCCATCTCCTGCTCAACTGGCCCGCCGAGCTCGAAGCGAAGAAGTAGTGTCGCGGCGCCGGAATCCCGACGCCGGCCGCCCGCCGCGATGCGCGGATTTTCATCATGCCCTTCTCCCCGGCCGGCGGCGACCGTGGCCCACGTGGCTCGCGGGCTGCATATTGAAAGGCAGAGAGTTCCGGCGCGCGGCAATCCTCGAGAACGGCCGGCGTTCGATCCGAAAGGTGCCCATTCGAATGACTCTCAGGCAGGCACACGATGCATGGCAGGGACGAGACCCAGGGGAGACAGTTCCGGATCCTCGCCCTGGACGGCGGCGGCATCCGGGGGATCTTCACGGCGTCGTACCTGGCGACCGTGGAGGACCTCCTTCCTGGACGAATCTGTGACTACTTCGACCTGATCGTCGGCACCTCGACCGGCGGCATCATCGGCCTGGCGATCGCCTTTGGAATCCCCGCCCGCCGGGTCCTGAATCTCTACCTCGAACGGGGCCCGCGCATTTTCGGCCGCGGCCGCACCCTCGGCATGATCCTGCGTCCCAAGTACCGCAACGCGCAGCTCGCCCGATCGCTACGTGACATCTTCGGCGAACGAGTCCTCAACGAGGCCCTGACACCGGTCTGCATCCCGAGCTACGAGCTGACCAATTCCTATCCGCGCATCTGGAAGGACCAGCACGCCGACGACCTGGTCTCGTGGGGCGATCAACCGGCCTGGAAGATCGCCCTCGCGACCTCAGCGGCGCCGCTCTACCTCCCGGGCATCCAGATCATCTCGGGCGACAGCCATGTCGACGGAGGTCTGTTCGCGAACAACCCGACCCTGGTCGGCCTCACGGAAGCGGTCCAGTCGTTCCGCCAGCCGCTCGACCGGATCCGCATCCTGTCGGTCGGCGCCGGCGAGCGCGCCGAGCGCATCCCCTACGAGCGCGCCCGCCGGATGGGTCTGTGGCACTGGAGAACGGCCATGTACGAGCACATGCTGATCGCCCAGGCGCGTATCGCGCACGAGGTGGCGAGCCGGCTGCTGCCGCCGGGCCAGTACGAACGCGTCAACATTCCGCTCGAGCACCCGTACTCGCTGGACGACCATCGCGCCGCGCGAATGCTGGTCGAGCCGGGGGCGCAGGAGGCGCGCACGCGCTTCTCGGCGCTGAAGACCCGGTTCTTCGCCCAGTCGGCGACGGCGGGACGCGAACAGAAAGCCGCCATCGCGGCGCGCTCCCCGAAGGCGGCGCCGGGCGGCGGCACGAGGCGATGAGCGCCAGGACAGGCTCCTAAAGCGGGATGCGCTTCAGGCTGAGCGGCGTGATCCGGTCGTCCCCTTCGACGACGCGGTAGAAGCGGTCCATCGGCACGTCCTTGAAGGTCTGCACGGCGCCGGTCGTCGGCCAGCGCACCTCGATCAGCTCGATCGCCCCGGCCTGGCCGAGGCCGATCTGCCGCTGCAGGCTGCCGCCGCCGAACGATCCGCCCGACGCGACCGTCGCGGTGATGTCGCGCGGGCCCGCGGGCGTGCGCACGCGCACCCGGACGCGCGCCCCAATCGCGGAGCGGTTCGACTTCCGGCCCTCGACGCGCAGCGTGACCCAGTGGTTGTGATTGCCGGGATTGCGGAACAGGTTCGAGTGCGCGATGTCGGCCTCGTACCAGCCGCCCATCTCGACGAAGGCGTCGAGGTCGCCGTCGTTGTCGATGTCGGCGGGCGCCACGCCGTGGCCCTTCTGGATGTTGCCGACGCCGGCCGAGTAGGTGATCTCCTGGAACACCTTGCCGTCGGCGAGCCGGAAGAAGCGGTTCGGGATGAGCGAGCGGAACGACGGCTCCCCGGTGCCGAACCAGCAGTCCTGCCAGCCGTCGTTGTCGAAGTCGCCGAAGTTCGATCCCATCGGCAGCGCCACGCGGTCGATGCGCATCGCGTGGGCGACGTCGGTGAAGGTGCCGTCGTGGTTGTTGTGATAGAGACGCGGCAGCTCGGTCTGGCTCGGCAGGCCCATCTCGAACGCCGCCAGGTCGTTGATGTCGACGAACCGGAACCCCGCCGCCATCAGGTCGAGCCAGCCGTCGTTGTCGAAGTCCCACCACCAGGCGGGGAACGAGTCCTTCGGCCCCTGCACGCCGGCCTCGCGCCCGACCTCGGTGAAGATCCAGTCCTCGCCGTGCGGCCCGGGCGACGGCCGCGGTCCGTCGTTTCTGAACAGGCGGTTCGGCGCCTCGCCCAGGACCGAGACGTACAGGTCGGGCCGCCCATCATTGTTATAGTCGCCCCAGACGACCCCCTTCACGTAGCCGAAGTCGGCCGGCCCGATGTCCGCCGTCGTCTCCCGGAACGTGCCGTCGCGCTCGTTGTGCCACAGCTCGCTGGTGTGCGGATCGCCTGGCGTCGACTCGTTGCCGACCACCAGGTCGAGCCAGCCGTCGCCGTCGTAGTCGGCCCACGCGCCGGTCTGCGTCGGATGCAGCGTCAGGATCCCGGCCTCCTCGGTGACGTCGTCGAAGGTGCCGTCGCCGTTGTTGCGCAAAAGCGAGTTCGGAAAGCGGCCCCCCTTGTTCATCCAGCCGCCGCGCAGCACCAGGAGATCGGGATGCCCGTCGTTGTTGTAGTCGGCGTGGACGATGTTCAGCCCGCCGGTCAGGCCGGTGAGCCCCGCCGCGCGGGTGCGATCCTTGAACGTGCCGTCGCCGGCGTTGTGGAAGAAGCGGAGCTGGTCGTAGACCCCCATCGACGAGACGAACAGGTCGAGGTTGCCGTCGCCGTCGAAATCGTCGACCACGGCGCCCCCCGCGTGGCCCACGACGATCAGCCCGGCCTTCGCCGCCACGTCGGTGAATCGCCCGATGTCGGCTTCCGGACGGAAGAAGTCCGCCGGCAGGCGCCACTGCGGCGGCACCTTGTCGGGGTACTCGCCGAGCGTCATGGCGGCGATGTTCAGCAGCCACCGCGCCCCGAGCGCCTGCGGGTCGGCCGCGAGGATCTTCAGGTACTGCGCGATCGCGGCGCGCGAGCCTTCCTGGCGGCCGTGGACGCCCGAGCCCCGGATCGGGATGAGGCACGACTCGGAGGCGTGCGTCGCGATGCAGTTCTGCGTCTCCCCCAGCCGCAGGTCGCAGAGGGCCAGGAACTCGCGCGTGACGCTGTCGGGCGGGGCCACCGGCTTCAGCTCGGGGGGCGGGTCGAGCATCCGGGTGGTCGTGGCGATCGCCTCGGCGACCTGTCCCGACTTGAGCTGCTCGTCGGCCAGGTATGACAGCCCGAAGACCCGCTGCGGCGGGTCGAGGTCGGTGGCGAGCTCGATCTTGAGACGCTCCACCCGTCCGGCGTTGAGGAAGATGTTCTGCCGCGGCTCGAGCGCGCGGATGATCCCGTCGAGCCGGGCCCCCATCCTCCTCGCCCCTTCGCCGTGCGGCAGCGGCGCGATGCGCGGCGCCGGGTCGGCGGTGTAGGGGGACGAGGCCTGACGATCGGGGCCCGGGTCGAGCAGCCCGCGCGCCGACGGCCCCGGAGCGGGCGCCGGCCGGGCGGCCCCCGGCCGGGCGGCCCCCGGCGCTTCGACGCGCGCCGGCTCCTGACCGCCGCGGGCGCAGGCCGCCAGCGCCAGGACCGACGCGATCGCCACCGCGCGCCGGACGGATCGGCGGCGCCACGCCGCGGCCTGTCGCAGGCTGTTCGTCATGGACCCGGGATTATCCCCCAGCCCGGGCGGGATCAGGTGCCGGTACGTGCGGCGCGCGCCTCGGCTTCGGCGAGCCCCTGCTTCATGTCCTCGGCGAACGGGGTGTTCGGGGCGTATTGCAGGAGGAAGGTGTAGATCCGGGCGGCATCCTTCGGACGCCCCTCGCGGTGCATGCGCTGGTCGGCGATCTGCATCAGGCCTTTGATCGCCTTGCGATCGCCGCGGTCCATCGTCAGGGCCATTCCGTAGGCCGAGGCCGACCGGGCGAGATCGCCGCTCTTGTACAGGGCCGCGCCGATGACGTCGATCTGCTCGCGTTCCAGACCCAGCTCCTTGGCGCGCTTCCAGAGCGCGGCGAAGATCTCCGCCGCCAGAGCGACGCTGCCGCGCGCCAGGCAGAGCGGCATCGCCTCGCGCGCCGCCGCGACCGCTTCGTCGGCGCGCCCGGCCCGAAGCAGGCAGAGGGTCCGGGCGTGCAGGACCAGCGGGCTCGGCGCGTGCGCGCCGCGCAGCTCGTCCAGCTCGCCGATCGCACCGGCGGGGTCGGTCTCGAAGCGCTTCATCGCCCCGGCAACACGCTCGGCCGCGTCGGGAAGCGGCGGCAGGCCCGAATCGTCGGCCGCTTCGGCGACCGGCGGCTCGGCGTCGGCCGCATGGGGCGCGTCGGCCGAAACGCCACCGGCCGTCGCGAGGGCCGGATGCGGCACGACGTTCGACCCCGCGAACCGCCGCGGGGCCGGCGCCTCCGGGGAGTCCGGCGCGAAGCCGCCGACGTTCGCCGGACCACCCGCCGTGTCGCCGAAAGCGAAGAAGCCGCACAGACGCCCGAGGAGCGTGACCGCGAGACCCATGGCGAACGCGAAGGCGAGAAAGACGAAGAAATAGCCGAACCCCGGCGCGGTCGCGAAGCCGAGCAGGACGACGGGGATGGAGAGCACGATCATCATCCCCAGCCCGCCGGCGTAGGTCGCGTAGATGGAGTAGAGGTCGCCACCGCGGCCGCTAAACGTCGCCTGCCAGTGCGGCGGCGAAAAGATGTCGGCGAACGACTCGGAGCGCACCGAGACGATCAGGAAGACCGGCGGCAGGAGCGCCATGCCGAACACCAGCAGGCCGACCGACGCCCAGAGCTGCTTGGACAGCAGGAGCGCGAAGATCGGCCACACGACCGTGGCGCCGGCTCCGGACTGCATGCCGGCGGCGCCCGACGCGGACGCTCCGCCGCCGAGCGCCGCACCGATCGACTGCCAGGCGACGAACGCCAGCGGGATCGTCCAGATGGCGTTGAGCACGAGATATCGTCCCGCCACCGCCAGCGCGAGGAACCACGAGCCGCCGGCGCTGGAGAAGATCGAGCCCCGGCTCTCGCCCGACATGCCGTTGAGCGTGAAGCGCGCCAGGACGATGGCGAAGATCACCTGCGCCACCACCTGCGACAGCATGCGCGCTCCCACGAATCCCAGGACGAACGACTCCGCCACGATGGCGATCCCGAGAACCAGGCCCGTGACCGCCGTGCCGAGCGACATCGCGTCGCACAGCACGCGGCCGGTCGTGCCGCCGAACAACGTGACCCGGTCGCGGTCCATCCTGTCCTCCCCGGCAGAGGCGCGGGCGGATCGGACCGCCCCGACACCTCGTGTGTCCGACATATATGTAGTGCTGCCGATGACACCGTGCCAGCGTCGCCGCCGGATTACGACATTGTTCCTGAGCTCGTGGCGGATCCCCTCCGGCGAGCGGGTCGGTCGTCCCGCGCCACTGACTCGCAGGCGGCCTCGGTTAGAATGGGCTTCATGCCGGCCGCGCCCGCGGCCCGCGCGGAGGAGCCCATGGAGAAGAAACCCCCGTCGTCGCGCATCGAGACCCTCGCCGTCCACGCCGGGGAGCGACGTCCGGGGCCGGAAGGATCGATCGTCTTCCCGATCTACCAGTCGACCATCTACGCCTTCCAGGAAGGGGCCGACTACCACGACATCCAGTACATCCGCCTGAACAGCACGCCGTCGCAGCGCCACCTGCACGACGTCCTCGCAACGCTCGAAGGGGCCGAGGCGGCGCTGGCGACCTCGTCGGGGATGGCGGCGGTGACCGCCTGTCTGATGTCGCTGCTCAAGGCCGGCGATCACATGCTCGCCGGCGACACGCTGTACGGCGGCACGCACACCTTTCTGACCGGCGACGCGCCGGGACTCGGGATCGGCTGCACCTTCGTCGATCCGCACCAGCCGGAGACCTGGAAGGCGGCGGTGCGCGCCAACACCAAGGTCTTCCTGGTCGAGTCGATCACCAATCCGATGATGCGCGTCGCTCCGCACAAGGACGTCGTCCGCTTCGCCAAGGAGCACAAGCTGACGACGATCATCGACAACACCTTCGCCAGCCCGGTGAACTTCCGGCCGCTCGCCCTGGGCTACGACCTGGCGTTCCACAGCGCCACGAAGTACCTCAACGGCCACTCGGATCTCGTCGCCGGCTGTATCGTGGGCAAGAGCGCGCTGGTCGAGAACACGCGTCACCGGCTGAACCACTACGGCGGCACGCTCGACCCGCACGCCGGGTTCCTGCTGGCGCGCGGCATCAAGACGCTGGCGCTGCGCGTGAAGGCCCAGAACGCCAACGCCACGGCGCTGGCGCGCATGCTGGCCTCGCACCCGAAAGTCGCCGGGGTCAACTACCCGGGGCTCGAGACGCATCCCGACCACAAGCACGCGAGAGAGATCCTGTCGGGCTTTGGCGGCATGCTCAGCCTGCGGCTCAAGGGCGGCGTGGCGGCGGTGGAAAAGTTCATCCCCGCCCTCGCCATCCCGTTCCACGCCCCGAGCCTCGGCAGCGTCGAGACCCTCGTCGTCCGGCCCGCCGTCACGTCGCACGCCGGGATGACCAAGGCGGAGCGCGACGCCATCGGGATCACCGACGACCTGGTGCGCGTCTCGGTCGGCATCGAGGCGGCCGAGGATCTGGTCGACGACTTCCGGCAGGCGCTCGACAGGTCCTGACGAGGCGCGGCCGGCGGGTCCGGCGTTCCCGACTGGCGCTCCCGGCAGGCTCGGGTGAGGCGATGCTGACCATCAGGCCCGCGTTGACGGCGGAGGACATCCGCGCCGCGCACTCCCTGTTCGAGGAGTACGCCGCATCGATCGGCGTCGACCTCTGCTTCCAGGGATTCGCGGCCGAGCTGGCCGGGCTTCCGGGCGACTACGCGCCGCCGCGCGGCTGTCTGCTGCTGGCGTTCGAGATGCCCGGGACAGCCGGCGCGACGGCCGCGCGGGCGGTCGGCTGCATCGCTCTCCGGCCGCTCGAGCCCGGCATCTGTGAGATGAAGCGGTTGTTCGCGCGCCGGGAAGTGCGGGGCGCGGGGATCGGCCGCCTTCTGGCCGAGGCGGTCATCGCGCACGCGCGCACGCTCGGCTACGCGAAGATGCGGCTCGACACGCTCCCGAGCATGGAGCGCGCCCGCGCGCTCTACGCCGCGCTCGGCTTCCGCCCCATCCCGCCCTACCGTCCCAACCCGATCGCCGGAGCTGCCTACCTGGAGCTCGATCTCACGAGGCCCTGAGGACCTCACCGAGCCGGTCGAGACCGATGTTGGCGCCGCACAGGACGATGACGACGCGGCGGCCGCCATAGCGCTCCTTCTCCTTGAGATAGGCGGCGACGGCGACACCGGCGGCGCCCTCGATCAAGGTGTGATGCCGGCCGATGACCAGGCGCATCGCGGCGGCGATCTCGTCCTCGCTCACCAGCACGCGATGGTCGACGAGCGCGCGGCAGAGATCGAGCGTGATGGCGCCCGGCTCGACGCCGCCCGCGGTGCCGTCGGAGAGGGTCGGCTTCGACTCCATCTCCAGGACGCGGCCGGCCGCGATCGAGTGGTGCATGACGGCGGAGTTCTCCGGCGAGCAGGCGACCATCTCGACACGCCGCCCGATCGCCTTGAGGTAGCCGCCGATCCCCGCGATCAGCCCGCCGCCGCCGAGCGCCACGAACACCGCGTCGGCGCGATCGATCTGGCGCGCGATCTCCAGGCCGACGGTCCCCTGCCCGGCGATGATGTCGGGGTCGTTGTAGGGCGAGATGTACGGCAGGCCCTGCTCGCCGGCGAAGCGCCGCGCCTCGATCTCGCACAGACCGCTGTCGGTCCCGAACGGCCGCACCTCGGCGGCGTGGTCGCGGATGGCGGCCAGCTTGGCGGGCGAGACGTTTTCGGGGACGAAGATGACGCCGCGGCCGCCGAGGGCCGCGAGCGCCCACGAGATCGCAGCACCGTGGTTCCCCGACGACGCCGTCACGATGCCGCGCGCCCGCGCCTCCGGACCGAGCGCCTGCAGCTTGTTCATCGCCCCGCGCAGCTTGAACGAGCCGGTCCGTTGAAGGTTTTCCATCTTGAGGAAGACCTCGGCGACACCGCGCGCCGACAGCTCGGGCGACGGCTCGATGGGCGTCTCGAGCGCCTGGGGACGGATGCGGGCGTGGGCCGCCTCGACTGCGGCGCGGAATTCGAATCCAGACTCCGGCATGTCGGCATGATAGCGCGCCAGGCTGGAACGGGTGTTCGCGGGGGACCGTGGGGCGTGGACTCCAAGGAGCCCGGCTGCTCCCACCCCAGACCCTCGATGCATTCTCGGCCCCGCGTGGCGGCTTGGCTCCGGTCCCGTCCTATAATGCAGGAAAGCCGCGACCGGAGGTGATCCATGCGCGCATCGTTCCCGATTTTCATTGGGTGTCTCTGTCTGTTCGCGTGGGCAGCGGCGGCGGAACATGAGGAATTCATCAGCGCGGGACAGATGGGGGGCCTCGACAATGCAGCCAACGACGGGGCGACCGCCGTCGCGGCGGACAATTCGGGCAACATTTATGTCGTTGGGGGCTTTGGAGCGACCGCCGATCTCGACCCGGGTCCGGGGGTGTATCTCCTGACGCCTGGCGACGCCTTCGGCGATATCTACGTCGTCAAGGTCGACCGCCATGGGAATCTCGTCCGGGTCGGGACCATGGGCAGCGTCGGCGGTTCCGACTACGCGCGGGGAGCTGTCCTGGACCCAGCCGGGAATCTTCTGGTCGTGGGCGATTTTGGCGGCCCGACGTTCGACGCCGATCCCGGTCCCGGCACCTTCACGCTTTCCTCTGTCTCCGTCCCGCAGGCCTTCCTCTCCAAGCTGGATGACGCAGACCATCTTGTCTGGGCGCTGCGGCCCGCGCGTGCGACCTCTATCAGCGACTTCTCCTACGGCCGCCAGGTCGCCGTCGATGCGAGCGCCCATGTCTACGTCTCGGGCAGCTTCCGAGGTACCGTCGATGTCGACCCCGGACCCGGCATCTTCAACCTGAGCGCGGCGTCGGACTCGACCTACGTCTCCAAGCTGGACAGCGCGGGGCAGTTCGTCTGGGCCAGGCAGATTGGCGGGGCGACCGGAACCGCCAACATCGCCAACCTTCTGGTGAATGCCGCAGGGGATGTCTACATGACCGGCTGGTTCTTCGACACTGTCGATTTCGACCCCGGTCCTGGCACGTTCCCGATGACCGCTGTGGGCAGTGACGGTTTCATCGCCAAGTGGAGCGCGGCGGGGAATTTCATCTGGGCCGGTCGATTGGGGGGCGGCGGCAACGATGACATCGTGGCGGGTGGCGCGCTCGACGGCAGCGGTAACCTCTATGTCACGGGTCGATTCGAGGGGACCGTGGACCTCGACCCGGGCCCCGGCACCTTCCTGATGACAACGCCGGGGCTGAGCGATCAGGATGCCTTCGTCGCCGAATATTCCAGCGCGGGACAGCTCCTCTGGGCCGCGCAAATGGGAGGCAAGGGATCGCAATACGGCATCACCTTGTCCCGGGACTCCGACGGCGGGGTCGTCACGACCGGGTTCTGCACCAGCGTCGTCGATTTCCTTCCCGGTCCGGGTCGGCGCTATCTGCAGGGCGCCGGCAACTACATCTGGAAACTCGACGCCGGAGGCAGCTTCGTCTCGATCGAGATACTCGGCAACACGTCCGTCCTGGGATCGACGGTTTCCGCCAGGGGAGATCTCTATCTTGTCGGATTGTTCTCCGGCACGGCCGACATCGATCCCGGTCCGGGAACGTATTCCCTCACGGCATTGGGACGCACGGATGCCTTCATTTCCAGGTTCGGACGCTCCTGCCCCGTCACCAGCCAGGTGGCGCCCTACGGTCAGCTCCTCTTCCCTGCCTACTGCGCTCACGATGCCGCATTCCTTTCGACCGACGTCTACGCCACGACGCAGACCGTTCTGCAGCGCGGGTCGCGCGACAGGTTCTTTCTCGCCTCCACGGGCGGAGTGCGCGCTGGCGATGTGATGGGACCTGTATTCACGCCGCTTGTCGCCGACGATCGGATTCACGTCAACGGAATCGATCCCGGTCCGGGGCCCTACAGCTATCAGCCGGGCGTTCCCCCCGTCCTTCTCTATACGCCGATCGAGAGCGACCTGGTGCCACTCGCGGGGCCCGCGCTCGGGACCAGTATCGTTCCCACCGGGGTGAGCGCCGTTCAGGTCGATCTCCTGGACACGGACCGGGCGATCTACGGGCACACGGCACTCTATCTCGTGAGCGACTGCGGGATATGGCCGGCCGGGAATTCGCCGACGACGCTCAACTGGATCAGCCACGACCCCGAGGTCGCGGGGACGCATCCGGAGTTCGACGTGCGATACGGTCTGCTCTCCGAGCTGATGGTCGATCGGAATTTTTCACGCGCCACCTGTCTCGGGCACTTTTTCGATACACCCGGCATGGATTCCGCTCCGAATCCCCCGATGGACGATGGCTACTACTACATGGGGCGCGGCCTCGACAACTGCATCCCTCAAGGTTACGGAGAATCGAGCCTCGTCCCCGACCCCAGGGATGCGCTCAGCGCGCTGGCGGCCTGCCCCTGAAGCTGTCCCCTGTCCGAGGAAAGGAATCGATCGGCAGAGATCGAGCGTGATGGCCTCCGGCTCGACGCCGCCCGCGGTGACGTCCGACAGCGTCGGCTTCGACTCCCTCTGCAGCACGAAGACCTGCCATGCGTCACTGGGTCACCCGTTTCCATCCTCTTGCGACGCTGTGTCCTGACCGCACCTTCGCCTGTGTCATCGAACCTCCTTTGATAGGCGGTCGTACATTGGCGCCAATCAAATCCCCTGTCATGGGAAAGAGGAGGATCTATGAGTGGAAGAGCGACCTTCACACTCTTCGTCGTCATGGCGACAGCACTCATCACGACGCCGGCGCTGGCCGCGATCGAGTCGTTCGACGCGACTCCACTTGAGCCGAGCTTCGGCTCGTACACCGAAATCGATTTCGAGAACCTGCACCTCGACAGCGATTGTCTACTGCCGCTTCCGGGGACCTCGATCACGAGCATTCGGATTGACCGCGTCACGTTCAGCAATCCGTACTCATTGCAGACAGGCCTCTGCTCGTCTCCTACCTGCTCCCCGGATCCGGACAACCCTGACGGCGTCAACAACGAGCTGTTCCTGAGCGGAGGCGGCTCCATAGCCTTCGACCGACCCAACCCCAAGCTCGTCGTGCTTGATGTCCAGGGGATCGGCGACAACTCGTTCGAGCTCTTGGTGACCGGAGGCAACGGAGACACCCTCGTCGTGAGCAGCCAGGGCGTCCTCTTTGGACGGACACTCCTTGGCATGCGAGCCAGCGGCAACGGCATCAAGCGAATCGATCTCACCAACGTCGGCGGCACCGGGGGGCCGATCGCGCTCGCCCGGATTCTGTACTCCCAGAGCGGCCACTAAGTCTGTAACGGCCTTCGGGTCGGTATCAGCCTCTTTGGGGGCAAGAAGCAGGCCCGCCTGGTACCTCTCGGTGACGCTGCACGCCGGGACACGTCAACCTTCTGCTGGTCCGCGTCGCCAGCCTGCGGGATCTCGAGGCGATCCGCGGGCTAATCGCCGTCGGCCGCGGCGGCCGCCGCCTTCAGCTCGTTCAGCAGTTGATCCTGCATCCGCAGGAGCTGCGGCGACAGCGACTGGACGCGCGCAGAAGACAGCTCCATCACCTTCCGGGTGACGATCGGCATCTTGTCCACGTAGGCACGGCCGGGCGCGGTCTTGAAGAACGCGACCAGGCCCGCGAGCTCGTCCGGAGTGAACGTCGTGGCATAGGCCTCGACGTATTCCGGCTTGAGCCTCTCGGAGCTCAGCTCGGAGAACAGGAGGTCGACCATCTGCTGCTGGTAATGCAGCGTCAGCGCGCGCGCGTCGTCGGGGACGTTGGCCGCACCCATCTGGGCCGACATCATCGCCCGCATCTGGTCCCGTACCTCGGACACGGTCTGGTCGCCGCTCGTGAGGGCGATCAGCTCCTCCGCCGCCTTGTGGGGGTCGGGCGCGATCGTGCCCGGAGGACTCGTGCTCGGAGGGCCTGCGCTCGAAGGGTTCGTCCCCATGCTGATGGCAGCCAGCAGGAGGATCAGGGTCACTGCCGGACCTCTCGTCATGTTGATCTCCTCTGTGTTCGGACCTGTCGGCGAGCTGGAGTATATGCCGCGGCCCGACGCTATACTCACGGCGCGACCCACACCTCGACGAGGACATCATGAAGCGAACGAATCTGGACGGTCTGCATCTCTGGAGCGCGTTTCAGCCCGACCACGGCATCGACTTCAACGGGTTCTTCTGGGCACGGCAGGACGGCAACGTGCTGTTCGACCCACTTCCGCTGACGGCGGCCGACGCCGCCTTCATCCGCGAGAAGGGCGGCGCGCGCTTCATCGTTCTCACGAACGCCGACCACTGGCGCGGGACCGACGCGGCGCGCGAGGCGTTCCGGGCGGAGGTCTGCGCCCCGGCGGGCGATGGCGAGCGGCTCGCGCGCGACGGCCGCCGTGCCGACCACATGTACGAGCCGGGCGCCGGCCTTCCGGAGGCGCTGCGCGACGCGATCGACCTGCTCCCGATCCGCGGCGCGAAAACGCCGGGTGAAGCGGCGCTCTACCTGAAACCGATCCGCGCTCTGCTGTTCGGCGACGTGGTCCGCTCGCACGCCTCGGGACGTCTGACGCTCCTGCCCGACGCGAAGCTGTCCGACAAAGGCGCCGTCCTCGAATCGCTCCGGCGCGTCATACCCCTCGACTTCGAGGCAATCCTGGTCGGTGACGGCGACCCGGTCTTCCACGACGCCCGGGAGACATTCTTCCGGATGCTGGACGATCTGCCGGGAACGCTTTTCAACAGGATCGACCTGAACGCGCTGGAGTTCGCTCGCGGCCCCCGCCACCAGAAGGGCGCCGAGACCGAGATGGCGCAGGTCTCGCGCCACATGACGTGCCGCCAGCTCGGCTACCACATGCGCCGGCTCCTGCCCGGCAACGTCTGGCCCGCCTATCACTACGAGACGGGAGAAGAGGAGCTGTTCCTCGTCTGGAAGGGATCGATGAAGGTGCGCACGCCGCAGGGGCTCTTTCCCGTGAAGCCGGGCGAGCTGGTCGCGATGCCCGTCGGCCCGGCGCACGCCCACCAGTTCGTCAACGACGGGAACGAGCCGTGCGACTTTTTCTGTCTCAGCGTGAACCGGCCGCAGAGCCTCGCCTACTATCCCGACACCGGCAAGATCATGGTGAGCGAACGGCGCGAGCAGTACCGCGTCGCGGATCGCCGGGACGACTACTGGGAGGACGACCCCTCGGTCGGGCGCGGTCCGGGGCCGGGCTCCATTCCTCGCTAGCCGTCGAGCCGTTTGCCGTCCGGCATCCGGGTCTCTCCCACCGTCGACTCAGGTGAAGACCCGATGGGGGTCCCTGAGATGCGGGCGTATGAATGGATGGTCGGGCTGTGGAACCGACCTGAGCGCGCCGCTGATCGGCGCGGAGGGAATCATCCATCGTGGCAAGAAGAGTGTTCTTCATCTTCGACCCTGACGGCGACGCCGGCCGGGCCGAGCGGATTCGCGGAACCGGCGCCGTGGCCGAAGCGGACACGGAAGGGTTTTTCACCCGCGCGGAGCTCGATGCGGCGATGCGGCAGGGACACGAAGGACTGCAGCGCCTGATCCACGCACACCTCCAGAACACCTCGGTCACCGTCGTCCTGATCGGCGCCCAGACGGCGAACCTCGCCTGGGTCAAGTACGCGATCGACCAGTCGATCGAGCAGAGGAACGGTCTGCTCGGCATCTACATCGGTCACATGAAGGACGAGAAGGGACGCACCCCCACCCAGGGTCTGAAGCCGATCGTGCCGGTGGGCGTCGACTTCCCCGCCTACAGCTGGGACGGCGACCGGGACCGCCTGATGAGCGAAATCGCCGCCGCGGGCAAGCGATCCAGCGCGTCGAGCGCCCGGGGCCGGTCCCTGCGAAGCCTGTTCGTTCGCGCGTCGTCGTTCTGAGCCGGGGTCCTGGTCGAGCGGCACGCGGACCACGGCGCTCGCGTCCCGTACGTTTCCCGAGGCGTCGGCGGCGCGATACCGCAGCGTGTACGTGCGTCCGGAGCCGGAGGACGCGCGCTCCGCGCGCAGCCAGAGACCGGCGTCGGGCGTGCCGAGAGCGGCGCCGTAGATGTCCTGAGTGGTGTGCCCGTCCCCATCGCCGGGCGCGTCGTCCGGCTCGCTGCTCGAAGCCTCGACGAGCGTCACGGCCGGCCGCCCGTCGCAGCGATCCGAAACCTGCCATGCGAAGCGGACCTCGACACGCCGGTGGTTCGGCGGCCACAGCACGCTCGGCGACACGGTCAGCGACAGGTCGGGAGGAACCGTGTCCCGCACCGTCGCGACAAGAGAGGTCGTCGCCGACTCCCCCGCGGAGTCGGTGACCCGCAGGAGCAGCGGCGTCGTTCCGAGCGGGAGCGTCGCCGTCGTCACGGCGTCCGTGGCGACGACCCTCTCCCCCGCATCCCCCGGATCGGCGATCCACTCGAAAGACAGCGGATCCCCCGAGGCGATGTCCAGGTCGTCCGGATCGAAGGAGGAGGACCCGTCGAGGCGGACCGGGCCACCCGACGGGCTGGCGCATTCCGCCGTGGCGGGAGTCGCGGCTGCGGCGTTCGGCGGCCGGTTGATCACGAGAGCGCTCTCGCCGTGCGGCACGAAGAACCCCTCCGCCTGCACCGGCGGCGTGTGACCGTCCGTCACGGTGAGAACGACCCGATGCGACACGTCCGGAGCGAGTCCGGAGATGTCGGTGCGCCGCGGCAGCCCCGGCGCGAAGGGCGTCGAGAGGACCGCGGCACTGTAGTGCGTCAGGTGCGCGCGCAGGCGATCCGGTGCGATCGCGTCGAGCGTCATGTCGTAACCCGAGGCGGCGGCTTTCGGCTTCACGCACACGACGTCGCCGGGCGAGGCCCAGCTCAGATCGAGGATGGTCAGGAAATCCGAGTCCGGGTGATCGCAGCGGCCGATCGCCAGGGAAAAATCGGGATGTCCGTCGCCGCAGATGGCCGTGCTGTCGAGATCGTAGATCATCGGCCCCCCGACCGAGTCCGACAGGTAGCCGATCCCCTCCCCCGCGACACCGTCGATCGAAAACCCGGCGCCGCACAGATCGGAGGTGCCGCGGTCCTCGATGTTCACGTCCAGCACGCTCGCGGCGAACAGATCCAGCCGCCCCTGAATCGGCTCCCCCTGCGGGTCGGCCGCTCCGGCGCGCAGGAAGAGCGTGCCCTGGGCGCCGTCGATCGAGGCGATGGCGACGTGCGGCTGGCAGGCGTCACCGGCTCCGTCGCCGTTCGCGTCGGCCTGGTCGGGGTTCGGGGCGAGAGGACAGTTGTCGCACGCGTCGCCGCGACCGTCCCCGTCCTGATCCGCCTGGCCCGGATTGGCGAGCGCCGGGCAGACATCGCAGGCGTCGCCCACGCCGTCGCGGTCGCCGTCCGTTTGCGCCGGATTCCCGACCTCCGGGCAGTTGTCGCACGCGTCGCCGAGACCGTCCCCGTCGGGGTCCCTTTGATCCGGGTTGAAGATGGCGGGGCAATTGTCGGCGTCGGCACAGACGCCGTCGTGGTCGGCGTCGTCGAAGCGATCCCGCGGGCACACGTCGCACGCGTCGCCAAGCCCGTCGCCGTCGAGATCCTGCTGGTCCGGATTGGGCGTCGCGGGACAGTTGTCGTCGGGGCAGATGTTCGTCGGCACCCCGGGATCCCCCCGGCCGTCGCCGTCCGCGTCCACGCAGGGGTTGCACTCCCCCGGCTGGCAGACGAGCGACGCAGGGAGGGTCGCGACCCAGGCGTGATTGCGGCCGTCCGGGTCGGTGCCGCTTCCCACCAGCGTCCGGCCGTCCGCGGCGATCCCCTCGACCGAGCTCAGCCGCCAGCCGTCGAGACCGGTGGCGCCGAACAATCGCAGGAGCGGAGCGACCGGAACCATGCCGAGGTCGGGCGTCCACAGCATCGCTTCGTCGCCTCCCGGACCGGAGGACACTCCCGCGACGTCGCCGCCGTCGCTGACCGCCCTGCCCCAGCTCATGAATGCGCCGCCGGGGATCTCGCCGAGAGGCCGCATCCCTTCGTCCACGGACCAGCGGAACGCCATGCGTCCTTCCGCCACGGTGCCGTAGCCCGAGACATACTTTCCGTTGCGCGAGATCGTTTCGGCCGAGCTTTCGAGCGCGCCTCCAGGCAGATCGCCCAGCCCGACCAGGCCGCTCTCCGCGGTCCAGCGCCACGCTCCTCCTCCCGCGTCGCCGAAGAGGACGTTGCCGTGACCGACGACGATCGTCCCGTCGCCGGAGACGCCGGTGGAGTGGCTCGTGAACGGAAGTCCCGGCAGGTCTCCGAGTCCGACCGCTCCCGTGGCGGCGGTCCAGCGGTACGCTTCGATGCCGTTGACGCTGTTCCCCAGGCCGACCACCACGCTCCCGTCGGACGACAGATCGACGGCGCTGTTGCTGGTGAGGCCTCCCGGAATGTCGTCGACGAACTGCAGACCGGTCGCGGCGCTCCAGCGGAAGCCCGCGAAGACGCTGCCCGTGCGCTGGAGGAAACCGGCGACGAACACCCCGTCGTCGGAGGCGGCCTCGGCGATGGCCCCGAAGAATCCCCCGGGCGACGGACCGAGGCTCAAAGGCCCCGCGCCCGGCATCCAGACGACCGCCTCGCGCCCGAGACTGGAGGTCCCCTGCCCGACCACCACGCGGCCGTCGGCCGAGACCCCGAACGCCGTGCTGTCGAAGATGCCACCGGGAAGATCGTCGAGCGGCGTGAAAGTCGCGCCGGCGGTGAGCGCCTGCCCGTTCAGCGCCGGCCCGTTCGGCGCCGGTCCGTTCGGCGCCGGCGGGGCGCCGCCGGCCCGAAGCGACACCGCACCGCCTATCAAAAGGATGCCGCCCGCGAGAAGGCGCACAGAGACCCGTCCCGTCATCGAGATCCCCCATGCACCGGCGCGCGGAAGGTACGACGGGACGAGGCCCGGTGCTTTGGGAAGAACACCATTCCGCCGCTTCGAGGCGGAGAACGCACCGCAGGCCGGCGCCTACGTGCCCAGCGTCACCAGGCCGCGCCGCGCGGCGACGGTCGCGGGGTGTGCCTCGCCGAGCGTGATCGTCAGGTGCTCGATCGCCTTGCCAAAGGCGGCCCTCGCCCGGTCACGATCCCCGGCGGCCAGGCTCGCTTCGGCGAGGGCGGCCTGCGACAGGCCGACCAGATAGGAGGGCTCGTCCGGCTCCACGAAACCGTTGGCCACCTCGATCGCGCGCCCCGCCATCGCGACCGCGGCGGCGCTGTCGCCCAGCGCCAGGTGGGCCCGCGCCAGGCCGACGAGAGCGAACACGAAAAGGCTGAGCTGTGACTTCCGTTTCTCGAGCACCTCGACCGCAGCGGCGAACTGATCACGCGCCGCGGCGGCCTCGCCCCGCGCCAGGAGCAGCCGCCCCTGAAAGTACGCCATCTGCACCTTGCGATAAGGGTCGGGGTGGGGACCGGTCAGAAGCGGCCCCAGTGTCCGCAGCTGCGCCGCCGCCCGATCCAGGTCGCCCTTC
>Ga0134121_10000214_pt1 | contig 69599 bp, 61 predicted proteins | sample KB301_FD_96463 | JGI IMG/M metagenome (GOLD analysis project Ga0134121, IMG submission 96463) | Terrestrial soil microbial communities without Nitrogen fertilizer from Kellogg Biological Station, Michigan, USA - KB3-0-1 | ecosystem: Environmental > Terrestrial > Soil > Unclassified ...
CGAGCCGCCCTCGTCGAACTCGGCCGGGAGGCGCTTGCGCAGGTCGGCGAAGACAGCGCGGGCTTTCTCCGGCAGGCCCTCCTTGGAGACCAGCGGCAGGACGGCGACCTTGACCGGGGCGAGGCGCGGGTGCAGGCGCAGCACGGTGCGCTGGCGGCCCTCCACCTCCTCGACCTCGTAGGAGTCGACGAGGAAGGCGAGCGTCGCCCGGTCGGCGCCGGCCGCAGGCTCGATCACGTGCGGCACGTAGCGCTCTTTCGTCTGCTGGTCGAAGTACTCGAGCTTCTCGCCGCTGAACTTGGCGTGCTGGGTGAGGTCGAAGTCGCCGCGGTTGGCGATCCCCTCCAGCTCCGACCAACCGATCGGGAAGAGGTACTCGACGTCGCTCGTCCCCGACGAGTAGTGCGAGAGCTCGTCGGCCTCGTGCGGCCGCACGCGGAGGAATTTCGGGCGAATGCCGAGCTCGACGTACCAGCGCTCGCGGGCCTCGATCCACTCGCGGTACCAGCGCTCGGCGTCCGGCGGCGGCACGAAGAACTCCATCTCCATCTGCTCGAACTCGCGGGTGCGGAAGATGAAGTTGCCGGGCGTGATCTCGTTGCGGAACGACTTGCCGATCTGGGCGATGCCGAAGGGCGGCTTCTTGCGCGCGAACGCCATCACGTTCTTGAAGTTGATGAAGATGCCCTGCGCCGTCTCCGGCCGCAGGTAGACCTCCGAGCCCTCGCCCGCCACAGGGCCGATGTGGGTCTCGAACATCAGGTTGAACTGGCGCGGCTCGGAGAGCTCGCCGCCGCACTCCGGGCAGCGCAGCTCGGCGCTCGGGTCGCCGCCCTCGGCTTCGACCGCCTCGCGCAGGTGGTCCTCCCGCCAGCGCTTCTTGCATTTGCCGAGGCACTGGACGAGGGGGTCGGTGAAGCCTTCCAGGTGCCCCGAGGCCTCCCAGACGCGCGGGTGTTGGAGGATCGCCGAGTCGAGGGCGACGATGTCGTCGCGCTCCTGCAACATCGCCCGCCACCACTCGGCCTTGACGTTGTTCTTCAGCAGCACGCCGTAATGCCCGTAGTCGTAGGTCGAGCCGAGTCCGCCGTAGATCTCAGAGGAGGGGAAGACGAAGCCGCGCCGCTTGCAGAGGGCGACGATCTCCTCCATCGAGACGTCGGTCGCGGACGCTCCCTGCTCGGCAGTCGACATCCCGGAACCGTATCGGCTGCGATAATCCCGCCTTCCTGTGCCCATTTACGAGTACAAGTGCGAGAACGGCCACGTCTTCGACGTGATCCAGAAAATGAGCGACGAACCGCTGACCGAGTGCCAGGAGTGCGGCGCCCCCGCGGAACGGGTCCTCCATCCCGTCGCCGTCCACTTCAAGGGCTCGGGCTTCTACAACACCGACTACGGCAAGAAGAAGAAGGGCGCGGCCGCTAATGGCTCCTCGGGCGAGGGATCGGGCGAGTCGAAGGGCTCGGAGCCCAAGAAAAAAACGACCGAGTCGAAGGCACCGACGGCATCAGCAAGCGACTAACCGACATTGACCACACCCCAGTGGGGTCGATGTCGGATGCGCGATGCGGCTAGCCGTCGATCAGCCGGTGGACGGCACGCTGGCGCGTCGACTCCGGCACTTCGACGCTGCCGCCCGGCCCGTCCAAGCTGCATTCGTCGCTGGGCTTCGCGCAGAGAACGTCGGTCTTGCCGCTGCCGCCGAAGGCGGCCGACAGCACCAGCTGCGGCATCGTCAGGAAGCCCATGTCGCTGACGAAGGCTTTCGGCGCGTCCCAGCCGATGATCGGTCCCTTGATGAAGTTGTAGGGGAGGCGCAGGGGATCGGTCAGCCGGTCCTTGATCCCGTTGATCACCTGCTGCTGTGCCTGGGCGCGATTGAAGTCGTTGTAGCCGAGCGTGTAGTAGCTCTTGCCGGGCGCTGGGCATTCGCTCGGCTCGCGCGTACGCGCGTAGGCGAGCGCCTTTTCGCCGTTCAGCGTGCTCTCACCCTTGGGCAGGCGGATCGTCACCCCGCCCTGGCCGCCCCCGGCGCCGCCGGCGATGTCGGCGCAGAGCTTGTGCTGGAGGTTTACCTTGACGCCGCCGACCGCGTCGATCAGGTCTTCGAAGCCGGTGAAGTCGACGATCGCGACGTGGTCGATCTGGACGTCGAGGAAGTTTTCCACCGCTTCGATCTGCGCCTTGGCGCCGCCGTAGGAGAAGGCGGCGTTGATCTTCGTCGGACTCTGGCCGGGGATTTCGGCGTAGCTGTCGCGCGGGATCGAGAGTTTGCGGAAGGCACCGCCGCCGGCGCGGATCAGCATCAGCGAGTCGGCGCGGTATTCACCGGCTTCGCAGCCGTCGTGCGGGGCGTCGCCGTGCGACTGCTGTTCGAAGCACTTCTGCGAGTGGGGGGCGCCGGGCTCCTTGGTGTCGGGCGGCCGCGCGTCGGTGCCGAGCACGAGGATCGTCTGCGCGCTGGGCAGCAGCAGCGGGTTGCCGTGCAGCGCATCCTTGGCTTCGCCGGAGAGCTTGAACGACTGCAGCTGGGCCGAGACGGCGAAGGCGAGGAAGCTGAGCAGGATCCAGCCGAGCGCCGCCAGGCCCGCCCACTTCAGCACCCGCTTCCAGGTCCAGCGGCGCGCCGGCTTCAGCCGCGCCGGCTTCTCGGGCCCGGACCGCTTTCCGCGACGCCACCACTTGCGGGAACGCGGTGTCCGCTCTCGCAGTCCGGAGAGATCGGGAGACCGCAGCCTCGACAGTAGGCCTCTCCGGGACCGGTAGACCTTGTACTCGGGCGGCCCGGAGGGCTGGTGCTCGCCATTGTCGGCCATGAAAGACTGCGGGAATCATGCCGATGCCCGCGGTCGATCGCCTACACGCCGGTTCGCTTCTCTCGTGAGAGCAGGGGAAATCATCGGCGTCGACCTCGGCGGCACGAAGATGCTGCTCGGGGTTCTCGATGCCGATTCGAATGTTCTCTGGGAGAGTCGCGAGGCCTCGACCGGCCAGACCGAGGAGGAGCTGGTCGAGCTGCTCGTGCGTGAGGTCGAGGAGGCCAGGGCGGAACGCCCGGAGGTCGAGGCGGTCGGGCTCGGCATCCCGGCGACGATCGACCACGAGCGCGGCGTCGCCGTCTCGGCAGTCAACCTGCCGCTAGCCGACGTTCCGATCCGCGACCTGATCGCCGAGCGGACGGGCCTCCCCGTCTTCGTCGATAACGACGCCAACGTCGCCGCCCTCGCCGAGCACCTCTCCGGCGCCGCGCGAGGCTCCGACAACGCGGTGATGCTGACGATCGGCACTGGGATCGGCGGCGGCTTGATTCTCGGCGGCGAGCTCTACCGGGGCTCGACCGGCGCCGGGGCGGAGCTGGGCCACGTGGTGATCGACCTCGACGGCCCCGACTGCCAGGGCAACTGTCCGGGGCACGGCTGCGTGGAGACCTTCGCGTCGGGGACGGCGCTGGGGCGGGAAGGACGTGCCGCAGCCGAGCGGGCTCCCGGCTCGGTCCTGGCGACGATGCTGGCCGACGGCCATGAGATCGACGGCAAGGCGGTCACCGAGGCCGCCCTCGGCGGCGACGCGACCGCCCGCGAGGTCTTCGAGCTCGTTGGCGCTCGGCTCGGCGTCGCCCTGACCAGCTTCGCCAACATCTTCGAGCCCGAGGTCTTCGTGATCGGCGGCGGCGTGATCGCCGCCGGCGACCTGCTTCTCGACCCCGCCCGCCGCGAGCTGGAATCCCGGGCCCTGCCACCGATGAACCGCACCCCCGTCGTGCCCGCCGAGCTCGGCGCCGACGCCGGGATGATCGGCGCCGCGGCGATGGCTCGGATCGAGCTGGAGCAGAGAGCCTGATGCCCGGCGAGCTCGTCGTCTGCCCGACGCCGATCGGCAACCTCGACGACGTCAGCCTGCGCGTGCGCGACGCCCTCGTCGCCGCCGACTGGATCGCCTGCGAGGACACCCGCCGAACCGGCGGCCTGCTCGACAAGCTCGGCATCCGCCCGGCGCCGCCGCTCGTCTCCAACCACGAGGGCAACGAAGCCGCCCGCGCGATCGAGCTGGCACAGCGGATCGAGCGCGGCGACCGGGTGGCGCTTGTCTCCGACGCGGGGATGCCGGCGATCTCGGATCCCGGCTTCCGGCTGATCCGCCGCTGCCTCGAACGCAACCTCGACGTTACGGTGCTGCCCGGCCCGTCGGTGATCCCGGTTGCGCTCGTCGCTTCCGGCCTGCCGACCGACCGCTGGCGCTTCGAGGGCTTCCTGCCGAAGCGCTCGGGCGAGATGGAGCGCGTGCTGCGCTCGGCGGAGACGGTCGTCGCCTTCGAGTCGCCACGGCGCATCGGCGACTCGCTCGCTGCCCTGGCGGCGATCGCCCCCGACCGTCCCGCCGCCGTCTGCCGCGAGATGACCAAGATGCACGAGGAGGTCTCGCGCGGCTCGCTGGCCGAACTGGCGCGTCGCTTCCGCGGCGACGTCAAGGGCGAGATCGTCCTCGTCATCGGTCCTGCCGCCGACGAGGACCACGACCGCGACGTCGGCTTCGCCGTCGACGCCCTGCGCCACCTGGTCCAGTCGGGCGCCCGCCCCCGCGCCGCCGCCAGCGTCGTCGCCGCCCTCACCGGGACCCGCGCCAACGACCTCTACCGGGCCCTGACCGGGCGCGAGCCGCGCAAGTAGCCTGGCCTCCGAGCATGTCGTACTACGTCACAACCCCGATCTACTACGTCAACGCCGAGCCGCACCTCGGCCATGCCTACTCGACGCTGGCGGCCGACGTGCTCGCACGGCACATGCGCCAGCGTGGCGAGGACGTCTTCTTCCTCACCGGCACCGATGAGCACGGCGAGCCGATCGAGACCGCGGCCGAGCGCGAGGGGATCTCGCCGCAGGAGCTGGCCGATCGCAACGCGGAGAAGTTCGAGGCACTGATGCCGATCATCGACGCGACCAACGACTTCTTCATCCGCACCTCCGACCCGCGCCACAAGGAACGGGTTGCCGAGATCATGCAGCGCGTCTACGACAACGGCTGGGTGACCAAGGGCACCTACGAGGGCTGGTACTGCCCGCGCTGCGCCGACTTCAAGACCGAGCGGGAGCTGGGGCCGGGGCAGACCTGCGCGATCCACGAGATCCCGCTGGAGAAGGTGCGCGAGGAGAACTGGTTCTTCCGCCTCTCCGCCTTCCAGGCCCAGCTCGAAGGTCTCTACGAGGAACGGCCCGACTTCGTCGTCCCCGAGTTCCGCCGCAACGAGGCGGTCTCGTTCATCAAGGGGGGGCTGGAGGACGTCTCGCTCTCGCGGCCGACGCTGAAATGGGGCCTGCCACTGCCCTGGGACCCCGAGCAGCGCATGTACGTCTGGTTCGACGCGCTGCTCAACTACGTCACCGCGCTCGGCTTCGCCCGTGAGGGCGAGGACCTGACCGGTCGCTACTGGCCGGCAGACCTGCATGTGATGGCGAAGGACATCCTCAAGTTCCACGCCGTGATCTGGCCCGCCCTGCTCTGGGCCGCCGACCTCGAGCCGCCGCGGCGGATGGCGATCCACGGCTACCTGCTGATGGGCGAGAAGAAGATGTCGAAGTCGCTCGGCAACGTGCTCGACCCCTTCGAGGCGATCGAGCGCTTCGGCGCCGACGCGCTGCGCTTCTACTGCTTCCGCGAGGTCAGCTTCGGCCAGGACGGCTCGATCTCGACCGCCGGCTTCGAGGCCCGCTACGAGACCGAGCTGGCCAACGACTTCGGCAATCTCGCCAGCCGCATCCTGGCGATGGTCGAGCGCTACCGCGACGGGGTCGTGCCGATCGCCGCCGCCGATGCGGTGCTGGCCGAGGACTTCGAAGGCGTCGTGGCCCGCTTCAGCGAGCTGCTCGACCGCGCCGAGCTGACCCAGGCGCTGGAGGAGGCCTGGAAGCTGGTGCGCCGCCTCAACCGCTACGTCGAGGAGACCCAACCCTGGGTGTTGGCCAAGGACGAGGCCGACCCGGAGCGACTCGACGAAGTCCTCTACAACCTCTGCGAGGGCCTGCGCGTGACGACTCTGCTGCTCGTCCCGTTCCTGCCCCGGACGAGCGAAACGCTGCTCGCCGCGCTGGCCGAGGACTCACGCGAGCTGGCCGAGCTCGGTTCGCGCCCCGGCGGCCAACCGGTCGAGCGGGTGCCCCCGCTCTTCCCCAAGATCGAGGCTCCGTGATCGATTCCCACACCCACCTCTTCCTCTGCGAGCGCCCCGAGGCCGAGGTCGTCGCCGCGGCGGTCGAGGCGGGCGTCGGGAGGATGCTCAACGTCGGCCTCGACGCCGAGTCGAACGAGCTGGCGATCGCCGCAGCCGCTCGCCACGAGGGCGTCTTCGCCACCGCCGGCTGCCACCCGACCGAGGCGACGGGCTTCGACGACGCGCGTGCCGCGGCGATCGCACGCCTGGCCGACGAGAACGAGAAGGTGCGGGCGATCGGCGAGACCGGCATCGACTACTACCGCGAAACGGCGAGCCGCGCGGACCAGCGCCGCGCCTTCGAGGCCCAGATCGACATCGCCCGCGAGCGCGAGCTGCCGATCGTGATCCACGCCCGCGACCCCGACGGCGAGACGGGCGCCGTCGACGACATCTTCGAGATCCTCGACTCGCGCGGCGACGGCGTGCGCGTGATCCTGCACTGCTTCGCCGCCCCCTGGCGCACCCAGGACGCAATCGACCGCGGCTGGTACTGCTCCTTCTCCGGCGTCGTCACCTTCCCGAGCGCCGACGATCTGCGCGAGGCGGCGGCGAAGCTGCCCGACGAGCTCGTCCTGGTCGAGACCGACGCCCCCTACCTGGCGCCGCAGCCGATCCGCGGCAAGACCAACGAGCCGGCGCACGTCGTCTCGACCGCCGAGGTCGTCGCCGAGGCCCGCGGGGTCACGTACGCGGAGCTGGAGCGCACCGTCGAGGGGAACGCGCGGGCGCTCTTCGGCTGGTAGCTGTGGTTCGTCTCGGCCAGAACTTCCTCTCCGATCCGAACCTCCTCGACGCGATCGTGCGCGATGCCGAGCTCGTGTCGGACGACGTTGTGCTCGAGATCGGCGTCGGCGAAGGAGTTCTGACCGAGCGGCTGCTGGCCGCCGCGCGCCACGTACACGCGGTCGAGATCGATCGTGGCCTCGAGCCGGCGCTGGTTGCTCTGGCCGCGCGCCCGGGACTCGACCTGCACTGGGGCGACGCGATGGACATCGACATCGCCTCCTTCGATCCCGCGCCGACGGCGGTCGTCTCCAACCTTCCCTACTCGGTGGCGACCCCGGTGATCCTGCGAACCGTCGAGGAGCTGCCGTCGGTCGAGCGCTGGACGGTGATGGTGCAGCGCGAGATCGCCGACCGCCTGCGGGCTGCTCCGGGCAGCCGCACCTACGGCGGGCCGAGCGTGCTTGTCCAGCACGCCTGCGAGGTGAGGATGCTGCGCACCGTCGACCCGGCGGTCTTCCGCCCCCGCCCGCGGGTCGAGTCGGCGATCCTCGGCATGCGGCGCATCGGCCCGGGCGCGGACCCCGAGACCCGCGAGCTCGTCCGCGCCGCCTTCGCCCACCGCCGCAAGTCCCTCGCCCGCTCGGTCGAGCACGTCCGACCCGGCTCGCTCGGGCCGGTCCGCGTGGCGCTCGCCGAGCTGGGCCTGCCGGAAAACGCTCGCGCCGAGCAGCTTTCTCCAGAGGAGTTCCGAGCGTTGGCGAGGGGCCTGTCCCGGTAGGGGTGGAACGTCTTGTACTTTTTCGCTGACCCCGCCCGCGGCAGACCACTTCCACTTCACCGAAAAAGTTAAGTGGAACCCCTGCCGGGACAGGCCCCCTTGCGGCTCTCTGCTCCAGCAAAGCTCAACCTCTGCCTCTACCTCGGGCCCCGTCGCGAGGACGGCCTGCACGAGCTCTGCTCGCTCTTCGAGCCGCTGGCGCTCGCCGACCTGATCTCGGTCGATGAAGCCGAGCGCGACGAGGTCGTCTGCGCCGGCGTCGAGGGGGAGAACCTGGCCGCGCGTGCCCTCGCCGCCCTGCGCGAGCGCGGTTGGGACCATCCCCCGTTGCGGGTGGAGATCGAGAAGCGAATTCCGGTCGCCGCCGGCCTTGGCGGCGGCAGCGCCGATGCCGCCGCGGTGCTGCGGTTGGCCGCAGGAGGGGTCGTCGACCTGAAGGAGATCGCGCTCGGGCTCGGCGCCGACGTGCCCTCCCAGTTGAATCCGTCGCTGGCCCTCGTCGAGGGCGTGGGGGAGCGGGTCGAGCGCCTGCCCCCGCCGGCGCCTCACGCGGTCGTGCTGCTGCCGGACGGCGGCGGCCTCAGCACCGCCGCGGTCTTCGCCGAGGCCGACCGCCTGGACCTCGGTCGCCCGGCGGACGAGCTCGACGAGCTGGCCGGGCGGCTGCGTGCGTCCGCCGGCGCCGGCGCCTCGCCGCTCTCCTATCCCGAGCTGCTCGTCAACGACCTCGAGCCGGCGGCGCGCTCGCTGCGCCCGGATATCGGCGAGGCGCTCGACGCCCTGCGCGCGGCGGGTGCGCCCCAGGCGCTGCTGACCGGCTCCGGGCCGACGGCCTTCGGCCTCTTCCCGGACCTCGCCGCCGCCGGCACGGCCGCGGCGGAGCTGGACCGCGACGACGCGATCGTCTGCGAGGCGGGGGCAACCTGATGCGGATGCCGGGCGAGAACGGGTCCAGCCGCAAACGCCTGCTGATCGCGATCGTCGCGGCTGCGGTCCTCACCGGCTACTACTTCCTCAGTCGCGAGCTGGGCAGCCTCGACCTGCAGGGTCTGCTCGAAGACGTGTCGGAAACGCTCGGTGCCTGGACCTACCTGCTGGTCGGCGTCTTCGCCTTCGCCGAGACCGGTGCCTTCGTCGGTCTCGTGGTTCCCGGCGAGACCGTGATGCTGCTCGGCGGCGCCGTCGCCGGCCAGGGGGCGATCGACATCTACCTGCTGATCGGAATCGCCTGGTTTGCGGCCTGGCTCGGCGACACGACGAGCTTCTTCATCGGCCGTCGCCTTGGCCGCGACTTCGTCCTCACCCACGGTCCGCGTTTCGGTATCGGCCACGAGCGTTTCGAACGGGTCGAGGATTACTTCTCGCGCCACGGCGGCAAGACGATCTTCGTCGGGCGCTTCGTCAGCCTCGTGCGCGCCTTCGCGCCCTTCATCGCAGGCAGCTCCGGCATGCGCTATCGCGCCTTCGTCCCCTACAGCATCCTGGGCACCGGCCTCTGGGCCAGCGCCCACATCCTGATCGGCTACTTCTTCTCGCGCAGCATCGAGAGCGCAGCCAAGTACGCCGGTCGCGGCGCCTTCGTGCTCGGCACGACGATCGTCGTCATCGCTGGGATCGTCTTCCTCTACCGGCGGCTGCGCGTCGCCGAGAACCGGCGCCGAATCGTCGCCTGGATGGAGGGCCACGCTGCGACGCGCTGGCTCGTGCTGCTCACCCGCCGCTTCCGCCCGCAGCTGCAGTTCCTCTGGGAGCGGGTCACCCCCGGGGGCACCTTTGGCCTCGAGTTCACCTCGCTGATGGCGATCCTCGCCGTCGCTGGCTTCGTGCTCGTCTCCTACACGGTGATCCTCTCGGCAGACCCGGGCCCGACGCCGGGAGACCAGACCGCAATCGAACTGGTCGAACGGCTCCAGGTCGGCTGGCTCACCGACTTCGCCCGGGCCTTCACGCACCTGGGATCGTTCGCCGTGGTCGGCACACTCGCCTTCGTCGCCGCGGCGCTGCTCATCGCCCGCCGGCGTTGGGCCGAGTTCGGCGTCCTCCTCGCCGGCATGGTGCTGATCAAACTTGGAGTCCTCGAGCTCAAGGACATGGTCGACCGCCCGCGGCCCGAGGGCGGGCTGGTCGGCACGTCGGGTTCCTCCTTCCCCAGCGGCCATGCCGCCTACTCGACCTTCTACGTCTGGCTGGCGGTGACGATCGTGATGCGGCTGCGGCCGGGGATGGCGCGCGGGGCGGCGGTCGTCGCCGCGGGCATCGTCCTCACCGCCCTGGTCGGGCTCTCCCGCGTCTACCTCGGGGTCCACTACCTCAGCGACGTCAGCGGCGGCTGGGCTCTGGGGGCCTCCGCCTTTGCGCTCGCCGCCGCCGTGGCGCTCGTCATCTCGACGGTGCGACAGAATGGGCGGCGTGCCATTGCCGCTGGCGTTGCAGAGGATCGACCATGAGTACCTGCTTTTCGGCGTAGCCGGCCTGATCTGCCTTGCCGTCTTCGTCGGCCTGATCCTGATGCCCGCGGTCAGTTCCTATGGCCGCCTTTGGGAGAAGGCCGCGGCGGGCGTCCTCTCGCTCTTCGTCCTCGCCGCCCTGGTCGTCCTCGGCGTCGTCGTCGGTCTCGCGATCGTCGTCAACTACAACGAGATCGTCGAATTCCTGCACGTCAAGTAGGCGCCGGGATAATGGGCCGGATGCCGGCAACGTCGAAAGGCGAAAAGAAGCCTGCAAAGAAGCAGGATCCAGGCACGCTCGAGGCGCTCTCGGAGGCGGTCTAGTCGGGCGCCGGCCTGCCCGCCGTGGCGCGGGCCGCGGCGCGCGTGCTCGATGCCAGCGTCGCGCTGATCGACCGCTCCAGCGCCGTGCTGGCGGTCGCCGGCGCCTCTCCCGACCAGGAGCGCAAGCTGCTCGCCGGCGGTGAGGACGTGAATCGGGTGGAGCTGCGCGTCGCCGACAACGTCGTCGGCGAGTTGCGCTACCGCAGCGCCGCCCCCCCCGACGCGGCGATGGCGCGAATGGTGACGACGCTGCTCGCGCTCGAGCTGGAGCGGGCGCGCTCGCCGGAGTGGGAGAGCGAGGAGGTGGCGGGGGCCTTCGTCGCCGCGGTCCTCGCCCGCGAAGTGACCGACCGGGGAGACATCGTCGCCCGCGCCGCCGAGCTTGGCGCCGACCTGGAGGTCGGGGCGGGGGTGCTGATCCTGCACGCGGCGCCGCGTGCCGCACAGACGGGGGAGTGGCGGGCGCGTGTGCTGACCCTGGCCCAGCGGGCGCTGCGCTCGCTTGCGCCCGGCTCCCTCGCCAACTCGAGCGGGGAGGAGGCGGCGGAGATCGCCGCGATCGTCCCCGCCGAGGACGACGCGCGCGTCGAGCGCGCCGCGGCCGGTCTCTCGCGCGAGCTCGAGGAAGGTCTCTCCGGCTTCAGCCTGACGATCGGCCGCAGCCGTCACGCCGCCGACCCGGTCGACCTCTACCGCGCCGGCAACGAGGCGCGGCTGGCCGTGAACGTGGGCGAAGCTGAGGGCCGCTCCCCGCTCGCCTTCGAGGACACCGGCTCCTACCGCCTGCTGCTGCCGGCGATGAGCGAGGACCCGGGCGAGCTGGAGCGCTTCTACGCCGAGACGATCGCGCCGCTCTCCGCCTACGACGACCAGTACGAGACCGAGCTGGTCACCACGGTCGAGGCCTATCTCGACAACGACGGCAACGTCGCCGCGACGGCCAAACAGCTCTTCACCCACCGCCACACGATCCGCTACCGGCTGGAGCGCGTGCGCGAGCTCTGCGGCCACGACGTCTCGGCGACCGAGGGCCGCGAGAAGCTCGGCCTCGGCCTGAAAACGATGCGCGTCCTGGGAATCGCCTCGCCCCGCGGACCGGCGATGGAGCCGGGCGCGGAAGCGGGTCAGGTTCCGCGCGGCGGCGAGGAGTAGCTCTAAGCTTGACGTTCCCCTTGGGGAGTCGGCTAATGGCAAGCCGCACGCCTTTGGAGCGTGCTATCCCGGTTCGAGTCCGGGCTCCCCAGTACTTCTCTAATGAAGCTTTCTGTCTGCAGCGACTGTCACCATGTCAGGATGGCTGGCAGGGGACCACGCTATACCGAGGACGCGGCGCGGGACGCTATCGCGCGGTCAAAGTCGTGGACGGAGTCGCTGCGTAGGCTCGGGTATTGCCCGGGGGGCGGAAATCCCGCGACCCTGAAGAAATACGCTGCGCTCTGGAGCATCAGCACCGATCACTTCGAGCCCTATGCAGGAGTGATGGAGAGGATTCGGAGGCCGAGGCTGCCCCTCGACCAGATCCTCGTCGAGAACTCCACCTACTCCCGCAGCAACCTCAAGCAGCGCCTTTATGACGAGGGACTGAAGGAGCCTCGCTGCGAGATGTGTGGGCAGGGCGAGAGGTGGCGCGGCCGCCACATGGCGATGATTCTCGATCACATCAACGGGGTGAGGGACGACAATCGACTGGAGAACCTGCGGATGGTCTGTCCGAATTGCGCCGCCACGCTGGATACCCACTGCGGACGGGCGAGGGAAAGCCCGCCTCCGCTTCGGAATTGCGCACGCTGTGGCGAGATGTTCCGCGCCAAGCACCGTACGCAGCGGTTCTGCTCGAGGTATTGCGGGATGAGGCGGGAGCGCGGACCGGACCGGTGCGACCATGGAGTGCCACGCCCCGAGTCCCGCAAGGTCGACCGGCCGCCCTACGAGCAGCTGCTCGAGGAGATCGAGGCGACGAGTTACGTCGCGGTCGGCCGCAAGTACGGCGTTTCCGACAACGCTGTTCGCAAGTGGGTTCGTTTTTACGAGCGGCAGCACGAAAGGGAAGCTGCCGAGCGCGAGGCGGTAGGCAAGCTGATTGCGTCCGAGTAGCGGCTTAGGGTCGTCGCATGGAGATGAGTGGAGTGCAGATGGACCCGGAAATCCGCGAGGGGCTGCGCCGTGGCTGGAAGGAGCTGATGACGGTCGGCGTGCTGGCGATCGTCCTCGGCTGCATCGCGATCCTCGTCCCTGCTGTGGCCGCGGTCGGGACGGCGATCTTCATCGGCATCGTCCTGGTCGCCTTCGGCACGTTCCTGGTTGCCGCCGCCTTCACGGCGCACTCGCTCGGCAGCCTGATCGTGCGCCTGCTCTGGGCGCTGCTGACCGTCGCCGTCGGCGTCTGGCTGCTGGCCGAACCGCATCACGGCGCGGTCAGCCTCACGCTCCTGCTCGGCATCTACTTCCTGCTCATGGGGCTGACCCGGATCGCCGTTGCGATCACCGCGCGGGGCCGCGAGGGCGCCGGCCTCGTCGGCCTCAGCGGCGTCGCCGGGCTGATCATCGGCATCCTCATCCTCGCCAAGTTCCCCAGCAGCGCCGACTGGGCGATCGGCCTCCTCGTCGGCATCGACCTGATCTTCGCCGGCTGGACACTCACCAGCGTCGCTGTGGTCGGCCGCGATCTCGCCAAGAGCTAATTGACCAGGCGATGGCGCGGGTGGGCTGCCATGAGCAAGGTGCCCCTCGTCCCGACAAGTGCCGAGCTAATTAGCTCGGCACTTTGAGTATCCGCCGGTTCGAGGGGCACCCTGCTCAAGACAGCCGCGAGCTACCGTCCTCGTCGACGGGCGGGTGGCGCGGCGGCAGGGGGTCCCCCATAGCGCAGGGCGCGCGAAGCGCGGCCGAGCACATGGGGGAAAGCCGCCGTGACAGGACCCGCCCGCTTGTACGTTTGAGCTCTTAGCTGATGAGGCCCGGATACGATCTCGGGGTGGAATCTCCCCTGGTCCTCGTCATGGCGGCGGGTGAGGGCACGCGCATGCGCTCGTCCCTGCCGAAGATGCTGCACCCCGTCTGCGGCCGCCCGATGGTCGCCTGGCCGATCCTCGCCGCCCGCGAGGCGGGGGCGGGACGAGTGGCGGCGATCGTCTCGCCCAACCGCGACATCTCGGCCGGTTTTCCCGGCGAAGTCGAGACCGTCGTCCAGCCCCGGCCCGACGGCACCGGCGGCGCAGTGCGCGCTGCGCTGCCGCTGGTCGAGGAAGCCACCACCGTCCTCGTTCTCTCCGGCGACGTGCCGTTGATCTCGACGGAGACGATCGTCGGTTTGATGGAGACGCACGCCGCCTCGGGAGCGGCGGCCACGATGCTCACCATCGAGCTCGACGACCCCGGCTCCTACGGCCGTGTCGTCCGCGACTCCTCCGGCGAGGTCGAGCGCGTGGTCGAGACCAAGACCGCCGGCGACGCGACCCCCGAGCAACTTGCGATCCACGAGATCAACGCGGGCGCCTACGCCTTCGATGCCGCCCCCCTCGCAGAGGCGCTGAGCGATCTCGTCAGCGACAACGCCCAGGGCGAGTACTACCTGCCCGATGCGCTGCCCGCCCTGCGGGATGCAGGCCATCGGGTCGTCGCCCACCTGACTGAGGATCTTGCGGTGACGATGGGCATCAATAATCGCTCCGACCTGGCCGCAGTCGAGACCGAGGCGCGGCGGCGCATCCTCGAGCGCCACATGCTCGCCGGTGTCACCGTGGTCGATCCGTCCTCCACTTGGATCGACGTCGACGTCGAGATCGCCGCCGACGCGCGGATCGAGCCCGGGACCAGCTTGCACGGCAGCACGGTCATCGGCACCGGCGCCGAGGTCGGTCCGCTGAGCACGGTGATCGATTCGCGCCTGGGGGAGAGCTGCTCCGTCCCTCACTCCTATCTGCTCGAGTGCGAGGTCGGCGACGGCGCTCACGTCGGTCCCTTCGCCTACCTGCGCCCCGACGCGCGCCTTGCGCCCGGCGCCAAGGTCGGCACCTTCGTCGAGGTGAAGAACTCGCACATCGGCGAGGGAGCCAAGGTGCCCCACCTCGCCTATGTCGGCGATGCTGAGATCGGCGCCGGCAGCAACCTCGGCGCCGGCACGATTACCGCCAACTACGACGGTTTCCGCAAGAACCGGACAATGGTGGGCGAGAACGTCCGCATCGGCGTTGACACGATGCTGATTGCGCCTGTACAAGTCGGCGACGGCGCCTACACTGGCGCCGGAGCAGTGATCAAGAGCGACGTGCCGGAGGGCGCGCTCGCCGTCAGCGAGAACGAGCAAAGGAACATCGAGGGATATGCCGACCGCAAGGCGGCGGAGATGGAAGAGGAGTCGTAGACCGTGAGCACGATCGAGCAGCACCCAGAGGCAGCGGCGGCCACCGCCATCCCGCACGACTACTCGAAGCGCCTGATGGTCTTCGGCGGCCGCAGCTCGATGGAGCTGGCCGCGAAGGTGGCCGGCAAGCTCGACCTCGACCTCGGCCAGGTGACGCTGAAGACCTTCGCCAACGGCGAGGTCTACTGCCGCTACGAGGAGTCGATCCGAGGCGCCGACGTCTTCATCGTCCAGTCGACGAGCGCCAACGAGCACGAACGGATGACGCCGAACGACGCGCTGATCGAGCTGTTGACGATGATCGATGCCGCCCAGGGCGCCTCGGCGCACCGGATCATCGCCGTCCTGCCCTGGTACGGCTACGCGCGTCAGGACAAGAAGTCGGCGCCGCGGGAGCCGATCTCGGCGCGGATCGTCGCCAAGTGCCTGGAGGGGGTCGGCGTCGACCGCGTGCTGACGATGGACCTGCACGCGGGCCAGGTGCAGGGCTTCTTCCACGTGCCCGTCGATCACATGACGGCGATGCCGATGCTGACCCAGTGGTTCGCCGACCAGTACCCGGCCGAGGACCTGGTGATCGTCTCGCCCGACGCCGGCCGGGTGAAGACCGCGCGAAACTTCGCACGCCGGATCGGCACCCACTGGGCGGTGATGGAGAAGGAGCGGCCGGCGCAGCAGGTGGCCGAGATTGGCTACGTGGTCGGCGACGTGAAGGGCAAGACCGCCGTCCTCGTCGACGACATGATCGACACCGCCGGCACGCTCTGCGCGGCGGCGCAGACGGTGCTCGACGAGGGTGCCGCACGGGTGATCGCCTGCGCCACGCACGGCGTCTTCTCCGGCCCCGCCTACGAACGCCTCGCCTTCGACAAATCGAACATCGAGCGGATTGTCGTCACCGACACGATCCCGCAGCGCCCTGGCGCTCCGGACAACATCCAGGTGCTCTCCACCGCCGGCACCTTCGCCGACTCGATCCGTCGCATCTTCACCGACGACTCGGTCTCCGAGATCTTCGCCGGCGAGAACCAGCTCTTTTAGATGGCTGATTCACGACCCGCACGCCTGGATGACGCGCGTGGCGCTTCGCATCTCAGCGTCCTCGGGCTTGCCTTTGGCACCACCAAAGGCTGCGCCCTGCGTCCTCGATCTGCTCGGCCACACGCGCCCCCAGTCATACGTGGCCGTGGAATCAGCCATCTAGTGTCGCCCGAGCGCCTGCGGCTAGTCGGCCACAAGGGCGCCGACCTGATCGCCCCCGGCAACACCGTCGAGAGCTTCCACGCCGCGGTCGAGCATGGCGTCGACACGATCGAGCTCGACGTGCTCTGGTTGCGCGATGCCCACCTGCCGCTCGAGCAGAGGGCGCCGCTCGTCGTCGCTCACGACTGGCATGACGCCGAACGGCGCACGCCCCTGAAGCTGACCGAGGCGCTCGACGCCTTCCTCGAGCCGCCGCTGGACACGGTCGAGATCGACATCGACATCAAGCTGCCCGGCCGCGAGGAGGAGATCGTCGACGCCCTGCGCGAGCGCGAGCTGCTCGAGCGGGCGATGGTCTCGACGATGGAGCTCTACTCGCTCGGCCGCATCCACGAGCTAGAGCCGCGGCTGCGCCGCGGCTGGACCTATCCCAAGGTGAGTCGCGACTGGACCTCTAAGCGCTGGGCGAGGGCGCCGATGATGGCCGCGCTCGTCGCCATGCGCCATCGCCTGCCCGGCCTCGCCGCCGAGAAGCTGCCCAAGCTCGGGGTCGAGTCGATGTGGGTCTACCACCCCCTGGTCACTCGCCGCCTCGCCCGCATCGCCGAGCTCGCCGGCGTCGAGCTGATCGCCTGGACCGTCGATGACCTCCCTCGCATGCACAAGCTCGCCGCCGCCGGCGTCCACGGCCTCGTCTCCAACGACCCCCGCCTCTTCGCCCAGCTGAGCGACTCTCAGCCGCACCCCTGACACCCCCGCCCCTCCGTTCCGGTGCGCTTTTTGCGGCCCATAACCACATAAAGCGCACCGGAACGATCGTTAGGTGGCTTTCAGCATGCGAGTGATGCGGTTGATCACGGCGTTGGGTTCGTCCCGGACCTGGGCCCATGTGATGCGGGACGTGCGGTAGCCCGCAGCGACGAGGAGCTGATCCCGCCAGCGATCGCGCTGAAAGGCCACCGGGGTGCCGTGGGTTTCCTCGCCATCCGTTTCGATCGCCAACCGTTGTTTCTCCCAGAGAAGGTCGATCTCGAGCCAATTGCCGTCGATTTCCAGTCGGACATTGCAGCGAGGGCGCGGTAGGCCCTCTTCCACCAAGCGGGGGAGGAGTCGCGCCTCCAGCCGGCTTCGTAGCTTTGGTGCTGGTTCGCTCCCGTCACGCCAAGGAACAAGGATCGTCCGGAGCCTCGGGACTCCACGGCGACGTCCCAGCGCCAGTATGCGATCGATCTCTTCCACGTCGAGGAGTCGGAGGATTGCTGCCTGCTCGACCAGGCGTCGCATTGAGCCCCAACCCGTCCACCCAGCCATGTCCACGAGCGTCCGGGACACGGTCGTGCACGGAATCCCATCCCGAACTTCGACTTCGTCTGCATCTGGCAAACGCACGCGGTGCCAGCGGATCCCGTCGATCTTGCGGCCCGACCAATCCGGTGGGATGACGTGCACGACCGGTAGCCGCTTGTCCCAAAGCCCGATCAGCTCGGCGGCGCTGCCGTGAGAGAGAACGGTCCCCCTCTCACAGGCAAGTACGGCAGCAAGCATCCGCGCCTTGCGGCTGATTGCGCGGTGGCCAACCGCGAACGTTCCACGAAAGATCGGCTGCAGGTACCCGCGAGCCGCTCGGTCGCTTATCGCGTCGTCGCTCAGTTCGAGTTCGCGCAGCTGAATACGGGAAACGATGCCGTGCTGGTGAACCGCTGCTGCTGCAATTGTGTGGCTTGGGCTTCCGGTGCGCCTTTTACGGTCCATAACCACATAAGGCGCACCGGAAGGAAGTTCGCCCCTTCCCCGGGGGCTATGGACTAAATCGTGCCGGGAGTGGAGCTGTTCACTGTTGTCGTCCTTCCAGCGATCGCTCGACTATCGGAGTCTGCAGGACCCCTCTTCCCTCGAAGTACTCCCACTCCTGCTCTCCGAGCTCGGTCGCGGGCGGGTCGGCGTAGATCCACTCGCGCATGATCCGGTGCCAGTTGCGCTTCGCGCGCAGCTGACCGAGCACGGCGACGACGCCGATTTCCATCCGCCGCCCCATCAGCTCGTCCGCGGGAAGCGACTCACGCCGCATCAGGTCGTAGTACTCCGAGCGCGGGTCGTTGGTCGACTCGATGATCTTCATCACCCGCCGGGCGCTGATCTCGATCTCCCGATCCTCGAGGAACCAGCCGGAGACCGCTTTCGTGTGCTCCATCAGCCTTTCGGCGTCGAGCTTGGACGGGTTCTTGACGAAGCCGAGGTCGTGCAGGGCCTTGCGCAGCAGCTCAGGGTCTTCGTGGAAGGCGGCGTCGACGGCGCGCTGCTCGAGCACGATCTGCTCGTGGTCGAGCTTCTTCGTCATACCGAAGTCGAGGAAGGCGACGCGGCCGTCGGCGAGCAGGACGTAGTTGCCGGGATGTGGGTCGGCGTTGAAGTGCTGCAGGTGGTAGATCGAGCCGAAGCTGCCGCGGAAGACGATCTCGCCGAAGCGACTGCGCTCCTCGTGCGGCAGTCCCTTCACCTGCTCGAAGCCGAGCCCCTCGACCAGCTCGGTGACCAGCACCCGGCGCCGCGAGAGCCGCGTGATCACTTCCGGCACGTAGATGAAGGGGTGGTCGCGGTAGGCGCGGGCGAAGCTGCGCTGGTTCTGCGCCTCGTACTCGTAGTCGAGCTCCTCCATCACCCGCTCGCGCAGCTCCTTGGCGATCTCGCTTGCGTCGAGGCCCGGCGCCAGGGCCCGCGCCAGCCGCACGATCGTGCCCGCGTTGCGCAGGTCGGCGTCGAGCGCCTCGGCGATCCCCGGGTACTGGATCTTGACCGCGACCGGCCGCCCGTCGAGCAGCTCGGCGCGATGCACCTGGCCGATCGAGGCGGCGGCGAACGCCTCAGGCTCGAACTCGGTGAAGAGCTCGGAGAGCGGTTCGCCTTCGTACTCTTCCTCGAGCACCTTCTCCACCTTCTCCCAGGGCATCGCCGGCGCGTCGGTGCGCAGCTTCGCCAGCTGCTCCTGGTAGATCTCGCGGTACTCGTCGGGGATGAACTCGGTGTCGATGAAGGAGGCGAACTGGCCGAGCTTCATCGCCGCACCCTTCATCTGGCCGAGCGCCCCGACCATCTTCATCGCCGTCTCCAGGTGGCGCTGCTCGAGCTTTTCCTTGCCCTCCTCCTCGGAGCGGGCCACGTTGGTCGCCTTGGTACCGGCGTAACGGGCACCCTGCATGCCGACGATCGAGCCGAGCTTGGCTGAGCGGCGCAGGCGCCCCTTGGGGATCTTCGAGTCCTCGGCCATCGTGCCCTAGGTTGCCACAGGTTCCGTTTGCGCCCGTTTCTCTATCCTCTCCCGTCCCAATGGCGACTTCTCGCGAAAAGCTGAAGGCCGCGCCGCGCAGCGAGTTCGGCTCGCGCACCTCGCGGCGCCTGCGCCGTGACGGCCTCGTTCCCGGCGTCGTCTATAGCGGCGGTTCCGAGGCGCGCCCGTTCCAGGTCGCCGAACGCGACGTACGCCACGTGCTCGCCGAGGGCGCCGCCCTCTTCGACCTCGAGATCGAGGGCAGCAAAGCCGTCCCGGTCGTGATCAAGGAACAGCAGCACCATCCGGTGCGGGGCAGCCTCCAGCACATCGACCTGCAAGAGGTGCGCCTCGACGAGGCGATCCAGGCCGAGGTCACGGTCGAGCTCGAGGGAGCCGACTCGGCCCCCGGCGTCAAGGGCGGCGGCGTGCTCGAGCACGTCACCCGTGAGGTCACCGTCGAAGCACTGCCGACCGAGATCCCCGACCGTCTCGTCGCCGACGTCTCGGCGATGGAGGTCAACGACACCCTGCAGCTCTCGGCGCTGGTCGTGCCCGAGGGCGTCAAGCTCGTCGCCGACGATCCGGACGAGGTGACGATTGCCACCCTCTCCCCGCCGCGCGTCGAAGAAGAGCCCGAGCCCTCCGTCGAGGAGGAGGCCGAGCTCGTCGGCGAGGAGGGCGAGGCGCCTGCCGAGGAAGCCGGCGAGGGCGAGTCCGAGGGCGAGTCGGGCGACTCCGGCGGGGAGTAACCGCTGTCCCTCTTCCGCCGCCGTGCCGATCGCCGCCAAGGCGAGGCGGAAGGCGACCGTATCCTGATCGTCGGCCTCGGCAACCCGGGCGAGCGCTACGCGCGCACTCGCCACAATGTCGGCTTCGAGGTCGCCGCTGAGCTCTCTCGCCGCTGGGACCTGCCGCGTGCCAAGGCCAAGTTCGCCGGGCGGATCGTTGAAGGCCGCACCGGACCCGGCGGCCCGCGCGTCGCGATCCTCCTGCCGCAGACGCAGATGAACGCCTCCGGCGACTCGGCCGGGCCGGCGCGCGGCTCGCTCAAGGCGCCGCTCGACCGCGTCATCGTGCTTCACGACGAGATCGACCTGCCCTTCGGCGAGATCCAGACCCGCCTCGGCGGCGGACTCGCCGGCCACAACGGGCTGAAGAGCCTCAAGCAGGGTTTTGGCGACGCCGAGTTCTGGCGGGTGAGGATCGGCGTCGGCCGCCCCGACTCGACGGACCCGGACGTCGTCGCCTCCTACGTGCTCTCGCGCTTCCGCGAGCCTCAGGCCGAAGTGGAGGAGCTGGTCTCCCGCGCCGCCGACGAGGCGGAGAGCCTGGTCGAGCGAATAGCGTCTCCGAGCGAGTGAGCGCCGAGCGAACCACATACGAGGTGAGCGAGCAGGGCGTCGCGTCGCTGCGCCTCGCCCGGCCCGAGGCGCGCAACGCGATCGACACCCAGATGCTGGTCGAGATGCTCGAGCACCTCGCGGTCGCGCGCGCCGACGACGCCGTGCGCGTCCTGGCGATCTCCTCCTCCGACCACATGGGCCTCTCCGCCGGCGCCGACGTCAAGGAGCAGCTCGACGACGAGGGCAAGGTGCACCGCATGCAGCTCTTCGCCGATCTCTACGACGGCGTCGTCGATTTCCCCAAGCCGACGGTCGCCTGCTGCCACGGCGACGTCGTCGGCGGGGGCGCCGAGATCGCGGTCGCCTGCGACATGCGCGTCGCCGGATCGAACCTGCGAATGCGCTTCCCGGGTGCGGCGCTCGGCGTCCCGGTCGGCCCCGCCCGCCTCGTCAGCCTCTGCGGCCTGGCGACCGCCAAGTACCTGCTGCTCTCCTCGCGCACGGTCGGCGCCGACGAGGCGCTGCGCCTCGGGCTCGTCAACCGCGTCGCCCCGGCCGCGGCGGCGGAGGAGGCGACGCTGGAGCTGGCCGCCGAGGTCGCGGCCCACCCACCCGAGGCCGTCGCCCGCCTCAAGCGCATGCTGCACGAGTGGGACGACGTGGTCGGCCGCTCGGCCAGCGAGGGCGAGGGCCAGGTCGAGTGGCAGCGCTCGGGGCCGGGCCTGCCCCACCGCACCTGACGCGGCCACGCAGGTGGATGCTTTGGCCAACGGGACTTGCGCATTCGCCGGAGTCCCAAGTAGGGTCGCGGGCGTCTTGCCCCACACCACCCTCGGGAGGGTCGCTTGAAACTCTTCGTCTCGCTTCTGCTCGCACTTGCCTGTCTCGTTGCGCTGCCCGGCATCGCGTCTGCCGCGACTTACACCGTCGACAGCATCGGCGACCAGGCCGACGAAACGCCCGGCGACGAAGAATGCGAAACCTCCGCGAACACCTGCACGCTGCGGGCGGCGATCGAAGAGGCGAACGAATCCGTCGGCACCGCCGACGCGATCGGCTTCGATAGCGCCGAATTCAAAGGCCAGCTCGCCGACACGATCACGCTCGGCAGCCTCCTGCCTGAGATCGAAGACCAGGCCAGCGTCGAAGGCAGCACCTGCACCACCCAGGCCGGGCCGCAGGGCCCTTGCGTCGGGATCCAGGCCACCGGACTCACCTATGGGCTCAGCGCTGAAGACGTGGAAGGGGTGACGATCGAAGGAGTGGCGGTCACCGGAGCGACGACCGGGATACGGGGGATCAACAAAGCCGAGGAACTGACCGTCCGCGGCTCCTGGCTGGGCGTGAAGCTCGACGGCAGCAACGGCACCGGCGCCAACACCGGAATCTGGCTCGACCCCGGCTCCGACGACGCGACGATTGGCGGTACCGCGGCGAGCGAACGCAACGTGGTCGTCAACAGTGCCGCCGAGGGGCTCGACATCGAAGGCGCCAGCGACGCTGTCGTGCGCGGTAACTACTTCGGCGTCAAGCCGGACGGCAAAACTCAGGCGGCCAACGGCAAGGACATAGAGATCACCGACACGGTCGCCTTCGAAGCGATCGAAAACGAAGTCGGCGCCACCGTCGCCTCCGGTGTGGCACCGTGCGACGGAGGCTGCAACGTGATCTCCGGCGCCACCTTCGCCGGCATCGACCTGCAGGGCAACGGCGGCAATGAGGAACCCGCGACCGGGCCAACCCTCGTGCACGGCAACTACATCGGGCTCAGTGCCGATGGCACCGAAACGGTCGCCAACGCCAGCTACGGCGTCTACGTCGGCAAAGCCACGAACGCCCTGATCGGGGGCCCCGAAAACGCCGACGCCAACTTCATCGCCGGCGGCTCGGAAGGCATCGCCGCCGAAAACGCCGAAGGCTTCGAAGCGATTGGCAATGTGATCGGCTCCGGCGCGGCCGGGGCCGAAATCACGGCGCCGGGAAAGGGCGTGTTCGCCCTCAACACCAACAACGCAAACACGGTCGCCGTCTCCGGGAACGTCTTCGAAATGGACGCGGGCATCGCGGTCGAAGCGCGCTTCGGCGGTACCGAAATCGTCAGCAACTTCATCGAAGGGGCCGAACTCGGGGTCTGGACCAAGGCCGGCCCCAACGCGGCGGGCGGCAACCTGATCGCAGGCAACGTGATCGGCGAATCTCTGGCCAACGGCATCTGGATCGAGGACGCCCAGAACGAAGTGCTCGGCAACGCGATCTTCCGATCGGGCGAAGCGGGGATCCTGCTCGAACTCCCGGTTGCGCTCCTCTTCCCGACCGAAAACCTGATCGGCGGCAACTCCACGGCCGACCAGAACAACATCAACGAAAGCGGCGGGCCGGCGATCGAGATCGTCGACGAATCGGGCAACACCGAAGAAGACAGCTTCAACGAAGTCGGGCGCAACAAGGGTGCGAAAAACGCCGGGCTCTTCATCGACCTGGTCGGCGAAGCCAACGCCGGCATCCTGCCGCCGAGCATCGGCACCGCGAAACTCGCCGGGGCAAGCGGGAGTGGGGCTGCGCCGGAAGCCACGGTCCGGGTCTTCCGCAAGAAAACGGCCGAAGCGGGCGAGCTCGAATCCTTCCTCGGCGAAGCGGAAGCCGACGGCAGCGGCAACTGGAGCGTGACCTACGCCTCGGCGATCCCGGGCGAAACCCGGATCGCGGCGACGCAGACCAGCGAAGGCGGCACTTCGGAGCTGGCCTTCGCGACAACCGAACCGGAACCGAAAAAAGAAGGGGAAGGGAAAGACACCACGCCCCCTCAGACCAAGATCGTCAAGGGCCCGAAGGCGAAGACCCACGCCAGGAAGGTCAAGTTCAAGTTCACCTCCAGCGAGGCGGGCTCGACCTTCAAGTGCAAGCTCGACAAGAAGCCGGTCAAGTCCTGCAAGTCACCGAAGACCTACAAGAAGCTGAAGCCGGGCAAGCACGTCTTCAAGGTCTGGGCGATCGACAAGGCGGGGAACAAAGACCCGACGCCGGCGAAGCGCAAGTTCAAGGTCCTGAGCTAGCGCCCTCGCCGACCCCGGCGGCGAGCGCCATGATCGAGACCTGGGGATTGACGCCGGGGCAGCTGGGGACGATCGAGCCGTCGGCTACCCAGACGCCGTCGACGCCGCGCAGGCGCCCCTCCGGGTCGACCGGATGGCGCCCCGGGTCCGAGCCCGCAGCAGCGGTGCCGGTCGGGTGGAAGGCGGCGAGGCGCAGCCGCCGCACGTCGAGGCGCTCGACGGCACCCTCGATCTCCGCCGGCGAGCGCACCGCTGGGGCGCCGCCGCCGAGTTCGACATCTCTGGCGCCGGCCGCCAGCATCACCCGCGCCATCGCGCCCACGGCGACGGAGAGGCGCCGTTCGTCGTCCTTCGCGAGCCGGTAGGAGATGAGCGGATAGCGGGCGCCGAAGACCCGGCCCGAGGGCGCGTCGGCGATCATCGCGCCGAGCAGGGCGGTGTTGGCGGCGCGGTCGAGCCGCGCCTGCAGGTGCGTGCCGTAGCCGGGCGCCGTGATGGCGCCCATGCCCGGCGGGTTCGAGGTCGCCTCGAGCAGGATCCCCTCGCGCTCGTGCAGCTCCTCGATGCCGACGCTCTGCATCACCCCGCGCCAGGGAACGACCTGCTCCTCGAAAGTCGCGGTCACGCCGGTCGCCGGGTGGATCGAGAGGTTGCGGCCGAGGCGCGGGTGGACGCCCAGGCTGCTGCGCCGCAGCAGTGGCGGCGTCGCGGTCGCACCCGCGGCGACGACGACGAGCGGCGCCGAGATCCGCACCGTGCCACCATCTTGACGCCGCGCTTCGACCCCGACGGCCCGCCCGCTCTCGACCAGGACGCGCCGCGCCCGCAGTCCCGAGACGATCCGGGCCCCCGCCTCGCAGGCCTGCGGCAGCGCGTTCAGGTGGACGCCGCCCTTGGCGTTGTTGGGACAGCCGATCGCGCACTGGCAGGCGCCGCGGCAGCCGGGCGCGTTGCGGCGCAGCGGCGCCGTCTGCCAGCCGAGCGCTTCGGCGCCGGCCAGCGATAGCTCCCCGTTCCGTCCCAGTACCTCCATCGGCGCAGGCGCGACGCCGATCGTCGCTTCCACGTCGGCGACGCGGGCGCCGAGCAGCTCGGGGTTGGCCAGGGCGAGCCCGTGGCGCTCGTGCCAGGAGGTGGCGACCCCCGCGGGAGGTCGGTAACAGGTGCCGGAGTTGATCACCGTCGTGCCGCCGACGGCGCGGCCGAGCGGCAGCGCGATCGGCGGGTTGCCGAGCGCCATCGTCGTCCCCCCGTCGCGGTAGATCCCGGCGAAGCGGTCGAGCGGATGGGAGCCGCGCAGGCGCTCAACTGACCAGCGCTCGCCCTCCTCGACGATCACGATGTCGAACCCGGCCCGCGCCAGCGCCCTCGCCGCGAAGGCGCCACCGGCACCCGAGCCGACGACCACGGCGTCGCAGGAGGCGGTCTCCGGCCACTCCGCTGCCGGCACGAGGTTCAGCGGCTGGTCGGGACGCGAGGGCTCGTGCAGGGCGCCGACCCGCGCGATCTCGCCCGCGTACGCATCGGCGCCGTGGGCGAGCATCACGATCGCCTTCACCGTGTCGAGGGCGGGGGAGCCGCCGAGGCGGACCACTTCGCGCAGCAGCGCTTCCCGCCGCTCCTGCGGCACCGCCCGGAACCGGCGCCCGGTTCGGGCGACCGAGAAGGCCTCGAGGCCGGCCAGCATCGCTCCCAGGCCCACCTGGGAGGAGGTCGGCATGCGCGAGATCATCCGCCGCGCAACGCCCGCGACCCGCTCTGGGTCCGGCCCCCCTGCCTCGGGCGGCAGGATCGCCGCCGCCACGTCTCCCAGCGCCGACATGCGGAGAGATACTAGGCCCAGGTCGTCGTATCCAGGGCGGTGCCACCCTGGAAGCGCTCCGGGTGAGACAAAACGCGGTCGGCGACGTCGCGGCAGCGGGCCACACGAAGCTCGCCGACGGATGCGGCGGCAATCCGGTCGAGCAGGGCGTCGAGCTGCTCCTCGCCGAGCCATTCGAGCATGAAGGGGTGGAGGACGATCGCCATGTAGCCGCCGTCATCGATCAGGCGGTCGATCTCCGCCCGCAGCGAGTCGACGAATGCCGCAGGCTCGATTGGGTCGGGCGAGCCGGCCATCTGCTCGCGCACGGCGGCCAGCGGCGGCAGCACGCAACTGGCGTCGAGGTGGCGCCACTGGAAGGGCAGCAGCGCGACGCCGTCCTCGATTCCGGCTCCGGTGCCGGCGGGCGAGCAGTAGCGCAGGCCCGCTTCGCGCAGGACGCCGAGGCCGCCCGAGCCGAGCAGGCCTCCCGGCGGGCGCAGCCCGGCGATCTCGATTCCGATCCGCTCGAAGGCGGCGACTCCGCGCGCCAGGTTCTCCGCCTGTTCGGCGGCATCGAGCCCGCCCCACTGCTCATGGCGCCAGGCGTGGTAGGCGACCTCGTGCCCGCGGCCGGCGACTTCGCGCAGCAGGTCCGGGTAGAGCTCGGCGTTCAGTCCCTCGACGAAGAAGGTCGCCACGATCCCCCGCCCGTCCAGGCGGTCGAGCAGTGCCGGCAGCACCTCGGTCGCGGTGCGGTGCGCACCCAGCGCAGCGTCGGCCGGCAGCGCCCCCATCTCCAGTTCCGCCGCCTCGCCGAGGTTGTCGAAGGTGAGTGCGAGCGTTGCGGTCATTCGCGCAGGGCCGGGCTCCAGCGCTCGGGCTCGAGCTCGGCCTGCTCGCGGGCCCACTCGAAGTGGTGGCGGGCGGAGGCGAGCAGAATCGGGAAGTTGAGCAAGCCGAAGACCGCGAAGCGCCGCTCCCCGGGCCGGTTGGCGGCGGGCAGGCTGAGGGCGCTGCAGACCAGCCAGAACCAGAGCACCGCGTTGTAGGCGGGCAGCTGGTCCTCGCTAAGGCCCTCGGCCTCATCGAGCATCGGCAGGCCACGGTGCAGCGACCAGGGCCAGGCCTTGAAGTGCACCGCGACCCCGGCCACGCCGATCCCCGCGCTGAAGGCGGATAGCCGCCGCGCCCACTTGCCCTCGCGCAGCGCGGCTCCAAGCGCCAGCGGGAAGTAGGCGCTCCACATCGCGACGGCGCCACGCCGTCCCAGGAAGGGCTCGAAGACGAGTCCGACTCCTGCCCGCGTCTCGAAGGCGTTGTGGGCGAGCAGGCCGAGCGCCGAGCCGGTGGCGAGCAGCTTCCTCACGGCCGCGCCCCGATCCGGTTCGCCACCGTGCCGATCCCGTCGATTTCCAGCTCGACCGTCTGCCCGGGCCGGATCCAACGGTCCATCTCCAGCCCGCAGCAGCCCGGCATCGTCCCGGTCGAGATCAGATCGCCGGGCTTGAGCCGCTCGCCCGCGGCGGCGTGGGCGAGCATCGCGCCGACGTCGTGGGCCGGGCCGGCTGTCCCGCCCTCGCACCAGACCTCGCCGTCGACCCGCACCCGGCCGGTCGCAGTCGTCCAGTCGGGCAGGGCGTCGGCGCTGAGCACGTCGGAGCCGAGCGAGTTGGCGAAGGTCTTGCACTTGACCGCAGGGCCGAAGACGCCGTGTCGGGCCTCCTCGGCCTGCACGTCGCGGGCGCTCCAGTCGTTGAGCACGAGCCAGCCGCCGATCGCCTCGCGTGCCTCGGCCGGGGTCGGGTCCGCCAACGGCTTGGCGAGGACAAAGGCCAGCTCCAGCTCGAAGTCGAGGTACCCGGTGTGCGAGGGCCAGGGCATCTCCTCGCCGTCGGCCAGCATCGCCGCGTGGTTGCCGACGTAGAAAGCGGGCACCTCGTAGAAGCGCTTGTTCGGCTTGAAGGGCGGGAAGGTGCGGCGCGTCAGCCGCTCGAATGCGTTCGCGGTGCGCTGCACCGGTGGCGGGAAGAAGCGCTTGACGAGCATCCGCGCCGAGCCCTCGTAGTGCGAGGGCCAGAGGCTGAAGGCGCGCATCGAGCGCGGCGCGAAGGGCAGGCCCGCGGTCGCGGGGTCGGCGACGGTGGCGTCGTCGGCTTCGATCAGGCGCTGCACCTCCAGGCGGGTCTCCTCACCGCCGGCGAGCAGGCCGAGCATGTCCTGCTCGGGAGGCAGCGAGACCCAGCGCCCGCGCTGGCGGTCCTCGACGATGACTCCTCGCGGTGTGGTCCTCAGCTTCATTGCTGCCGCAGTCTAGGCGCACCAAAATCCGAACTGCATCAAATTTCAACCCTGCCAGGTAGGGAATTTGATGCAGTTCACTCTGGGATGTCACTCCGACCGCTGATTGAGATCGCCGCCGAGAACGAGCGCGTCCACGCGCTCACCGGCGACGTGCGCGCGGCCGTCGAGGGCGCCGAGACGGTCGATGTTGCTGCCTCGGCGATGCTGCGGCCGCTGCTGTTGGCGGCGATGCTCGAGGACGATCGCGGTCTCGCCGGCGGGCCGGCACTGCTCGTCGCCGCCGACGACCGTTCGGCCCGCGACCTGGCGGCCGACCTGCGCGCCTACCTGGCGCCGCGCCGCGTCCGCCTCTATCCCTCGCGTGGTACGGGCTTCGCCTCGCACGTCGCTCCGCCACCCCACCTGATCGGACTGCGCATCGACGCGCTCGACGCCCTGGGCAATGAGCAGGACGCGATCGTCGTCGCCTCCGCCACGGCGCTGGCTGAGGCGGTGCCCGACGCCGCCCTGCGCCCGGCGGGCCTGGCGATCGCCACCGGCGAGGAGATCGACCTCGACGAGATCGTCTCCCGTTTCTCGGCCGCGGGCTACGAGCGCGTCGAGCAGGTCGAGGAGCGTGCCCAGTTCGCCGTCCGCGGCGGCATCCTCGACGTCTTCGGCGCCACCGAGGAGCGCGCCGCGCGGATCGAGCTGTTCGGCGACGAGGTCGAGTCGATCCGCTGGTTCTCGACCTTCACCCAGCGCTCGCTCGGCGACGCCGAGCGGGTCGAGCTGGCCCCTGCCGCCGAGCTCGACGCCGAGCACCGCGAGCTCGCCGAGCTGGCGGCGATGGAGGCAGAGGAGGAGGGTCGGGCGGCGCCCAGCCTGGCCGAGGCACTGCCGCTAGACCGTTTCGGCCCGCCGCTGGCACTGGTCCCGGAGGCAGCCGCGGTAGTCCTCGCCGCAGCAGAGGAGATCGAGCCCGCCCTGCGCGACTACTGGGACGACGCGATCGCCGCGATGCACGACGAGGAGGCACGCCACGTCTACGTCGACGTCGCCGCGCCCCTGGCCGAACGTGCCGCGCTCTCCTTCCGCACCGCCGGGAGCGACGACGAGGACGCCTTTCGCGCCGCCCGCGCCGAGTCTCCCGCGCGCAGCGTCAAAGAGGCCGAGGCCGAGCTGGAGAAGCAGGTCCGTTCCGGCTACCGCACCGTCGTCGCCTTCGACGACCGCGGCGAGGCCGAACGCGCCCGCTACGGCCTCGATCGCCTCGACGCGACCCTGCTCGAGGGTGGCCGCCTCTCGCCCGACCCCGCTCTCACCTTCGCCGAGGCGCGCCTGCGCGAGGGCTTCGTCAGCCCCGAGCTGCGCCTCGCCGTCTACCCCTTCCGTCGCCTGGTCCATCGCCGCCGCCGCGCCGAAGCGCGGGCGCCGGGCGCCGCCCGCGGCCGACTCGCCTTCAGCGACCTGCGGGTCGGCGACTACGTCGTCCACGAGGACCACGGCGTCGCCCGCTTCGCCGGTTTCGAGACGCGCGAGGTCGGCGGTATCACCCGCGACTACCTCTACCTCGAATACAAGGGCGAGGATCGCGTCTACGTCCCCGTCGACCAGCTCGCCAAGCTGAGCCGCTACGTCGGCGCCGGCGGCGAACCGACCCTCTCGGCACTCGGCGGCAAACGCTGGCAGAACATGAAGGCTCGGGCGCGCCGCGCCGCCGGGGCGCTGGCCGGCGAGCTGCTCAACCTCTATGCAGAGCGCCGTACCCGCAAGGGCCACACCTTCGCCGCCGACGGCGAGTGGCAGATGGCGATGGAGGTCGCCTTTCCCTACCGCGAGACCGCAGACCAGGTGGAAGCGATCGATGCGGTGAAGGGGGACATGGAGGCCGAGCAGCCGATGGACCGCCTCGTCTGCGGCGACGTCGGTTTCGGCAAGACCGAGGTCGCCCTGCGGGCCGCGGTCAAGGCCGCCGCCGACGGCAAGCAGGTGATGATGCTGGTGCCGACGACGATCCTCGCCCAGCAGCACTTCGGCACCTTCCGGGAGCGCCTCGCCGACCTGCCCTTCGTCGTCGAGGGCGTTTCGCGCCTGCGCAAGCCGGCCGAGGTGAAAGCGGTCCTCGCCGACTTCGAGGCGGGGAAAGTCGACGTCTTGATCGGAACCCACCGCCTGCTCTCGCGCGACGTCCGCGCCAAGGACCTCGGCCTCGTCATCGTCGACGAGGAGCAGCGCTTTGGCGTCAAGCAGAAGGAACTCCTGCGCCAGCTGAAGCTGAGGGTCGACGTGCTGGCTCTCTCGGCGACGCCGATCCCACGCACGCTGCAGATGAGCCTCGCCGGGCTGCGCGACATCACGACGATCGAGACGCCGCCCGAGGGCCGCCGCCCGGTCCGCACTTACGTCGGTCCCTACGACGAGGCCCTGGTCGCGAAGGCGATCCATCGCGAGCTCGAGCGCGGCGGGCAGGCCTTCTTCCTGCACAACCGGATCGACTCGCTGCCGGAGACGGTCGAGCGCCTGCGCGGCCTGGTTCCCGAGGCTCGCTTCGCCGAAGCGCACGGCCAGATGGACGAGAAACAGCTCGAGGAGACGATGCTCGGCTTCCTGCGCGGCGACGCCGACTGCCTGGTGACGACGACGATCATCGAGTCGGGCCTCGACATCCCCAGCGCCAATACGCTGATCGTCGAGCGCGCCGACCAGCTCGGTCTGGCCCAGGCCTACCAGATCCGCGGCCGCGTCGGCCGCTCTCGCGAGCGCGCCTTCGCCTACCTGCTCTACCCCTCGGCCGAGGCGTTGAGCGAGGAGGCGGCGGCACGGCTCTCGACCCTCGCCGACCACACCGAGCTCGGCTCGGGCTTCAAGATCGCGATGCGCGACCTCGACATCCGCGGCGCCGGTGACCTGCTCGGCGAGGAACAGTCCGGCCACGTCGCCGCGGTCGGCTTCGAGCTCTACTGCCAGATGATCGACGAGGCGGTCGGCGCCGCCCGCGAGGCGGCAGGGGAGGAGGAGGAGGCGCCGGAGCCGGTCCGCCTGGACGTCCCCGTCGACGCCTACCTGCCGGCGGCCTTCATCCCCTTCGAGGCGGCGAAGATCGACGTGCACCGGCGGATCGTCGCTGCCCGTGAGCCGGGCGAGCTGCGGGCGATCCGCGACGAGCTCGCCGATCGCTTCGGGCCGCCGCCCCCGCCGGTCGAGAATCTGATCGCGCTGCAGCGGGCGCGGATCGAGCTCGGCCTCGCCGGAGCCGCCAGCGTCGAGTTCCGCGGCGGTCGCCTCAGCGTCACCGGGGTCGAGCTCGACTCCGAGGGCGCGGCGGCGCTCGCCGAGAAGGTCGAGGGAGCCGTCTACGAATGGCGGGAGAAGACGGCCGCCGTGCGGGTGCCCGACGAGCCGGAGGCACGGCTCTCCGCGGTGCTCGCGGTGGCAGGGGCGATCAGGGATGCGAAGGGGGCCGAGGGCGCGGCGGCGGAGTCGGTCGCCGGCTGAGGCGGCTCGAATCGGCCTAGCCGCTTCGCGTTTGACTATGCTGCGCGGTCGGTGGCGACGACTCCAGGGCAGAGGACGAAGTCGATGGGGCTGAGGCGCCTTGCCCTGCTCGGCTTTGCTGCCCTGCTCGTGCTGCTCTTCGTCGGCTTCGCCATCGCCCAGGGGATCGGCAATCCGAGCGTGCCGTCCGGCGACGTGGCGATCGTCGAAGGCGTGCCCGACGAAATTGGCACGATCAGCGAAGAGCAGCTCAACCACGCGATCGTCATCGCTGCGGCCGCCGGGCAGGTCAAACCCGCGCCCAAGCCAGGCAGCGAAAAATACGAAGAACTGCAGGAAACGGCGCTCGGCGAAATCCTCGACACGATTTGGATCCAGGGCCAGGCGGAAGAAATGGGCTTCTCGGTGACGCCGAAGGAAATCGAACAGGAACTGGAAAAACTCAAGAAACAGGCTTTCAAAACGGAAAAGCAGTACGAAGAATTCCTCGAAGAAAGCCACTACACGGAAGAAGACGTGAACCAGCGGGTCAAGGTTCAGGTCCTCAGCACGAAGATCCAGGAACAGCTGAAAGAAGAAGGCTCGGTTCCGAGCAGCCGCGAAATCGAGGAATACTACGAAGAAGCCAAGGCCAGCCAGTTCACGACGCCGGAAAGCCGCGACATCCGCATCGTCGTCAACAAAGACAAGGGCAAGGCCGAAGAAGCCAAAGCCGCGCTCGAAAAGGACTCCTCGGTGAAAAGCTGGGAAAAGGTCGCGAAGAAGTACTCGACCGACCCATCGACCAAGGGCAAAGGCGGCCTCCAGTCGGGGGTATCGGAAGGCCAGCTCTCCGAACCGCTGAACGCGGAAATCTTCAAAGCCGAGCAGGGGAACATCGGCGGTCCGGTGAAGGAATCGCGCGGTTACGTCGTCTTCGAAGTTGCGACGATCAAGCCGGAGAAAGTCTCGTCGCTCGAAGAAGTGAAATCGCAGATCAGCTCGCAGCTCGAAGAACAGAATCAGCAGCAGGCGTTCAGTCAATTCCTCAGCAACTACAACCGCACCTGGACTTCGCGCACCTTCTGCGCCGACGGCTTCAGGGTCAAACGCTGCGCCAATGCCGAAGGCGAAGCTCATTCCGCCGAAGCCAGCCCCGCCTGTTACGAAGCCAGCCCGAAAGAACCGGCTGAAGCCTGTCCCGCCCCAGTCACCCAGGTCAAGCCGGCCCAGCCCGGCTCGGTGAGCCTGCTCGAACCGGAAGGCAAAAAACTGGCCCAGCGGCCGCGCTCGGCGGGCGAAGAATCGGTGCTTCCAGAAGGCGCGGAACTGCCTCCCGGCGCAGTCCCCGGCGGCTGATCCACGCCTCCGGCCCTGCGGCTAGACTGCGCGCCCTTCCGTGAGCGCGATCTCCTCAATCCACGCCCGCCAAATCCTCGATTCGCGCGGAAATCCCACCGTCGAGGTGGAGGTGACGCTCGAGTCGGGTGCGCGCGGCCAAGCGGCGGTGCCGTCCGGGGCGTCCACCGGCGAGTTCGAGGCGGTTGAGCTGCGAGACGGCGGCGACACCTGGGCCGGCAAGGGCGTGTCGCAAGCGGTTGCCAACGTCAACGGCGAGATCGCCACCGCCCTGAGGGGCATGGACGCCGCCGACCAGCCCGCTCTCGACGCACGGATGATCGAGCTCGACGGGACGCCCAACAAGGGCCGGCTCGGGGCAAACGCAATCCTTGGCGTCTCGCTCGCCGCGGCGAAGGCCGCGGCGTCGGAGGCGGGCCTGCCGCTCTTCCGCTACTTGGGCGGCCTCTATGGCTCCGATGAGCCGAAGCTGCTGCCGGTGCCGATGATGAACGTGCTCAACGGGGGGGCCCACGCCGACAACTCGGTCGACTTCCAGGAGTTCATGGTCGTCCCCGCCGGTGCCAGCGGCTTCTCCGAGTGCCTGCGGATGGGCACCGAGGTGTTCCACGCGCTGAAGAAGAGCCTCGCGGCGGCAGGCCATTCGACCTCGGTCGGCGACGAGGGTGGCTTCGCACCCAACCTCGAGTCGAATGAGGCCGCCCTGCAGGCGGTTTTGGCCGGTGTCGAGGCGGCCGGATACGAGCCCGGGCGCGACGTCTTCATCGCCCTCGACCCGGCGACCAGCGAGGTCTACGAGGGTGGTGACTACGTGCTCGAGCACGAGGGCCGCTCGCTCTCGCCCGAGGAGATGGCCGCCTACTGGGAGGACGCCTGCGATCGCTACCCGATCGTCTCGATCGAGGACGGCATGGACGAGGAGGACTGGGACGGCTGGAAGCTGCTGACCGAGAGGCTCGGCGACCGAGTGCAGCTCGTCGGCGACGACCTGTTCGTCACCAATCCCGAGCGCCTTCGGCGCGGGATCGAGGCTGGTGTCGGAAACTCGATCCTGGTCAAGGTGAATCAGATCGGAACCCTGAGCGAGACGCTGGAGGCGATCCGCGTCGCCCGCGAGGCCGGCTATACGGCGGTGATCTCGCATCGGTCGGGGGAGACCGAGGACACGACGATCGCCGACCTGGCGGTCGCGACGGGCGCCGGACAGATCAAGACGGGGGCGCCGTCGCGCTCGGATCGGGTCGCCAAGTACAACCGGCTTCTGCGGATAGAGGAGGAACTCGGCGCCGCTGCCGAGTTCCTGGGTTTGCAGGCATTCCGCCAGCAATCCGCGTAGGGCGAGGCCGTGCAGGAAAACGAAGTCCGACCGCGTAGCAGCGGGCATGGCAGCGCGTGCCCAGGCGATGAAAAGGCCCGCGATGGCGAAACGCCGACCCGCGGCTCGTCGCCGGCCTGGAGCACGACGCGGCGCCAGTCGCATCCACTGGGACAGAGTCGGGCGCATCGCCCTGACGCTGGTCCTCTTCTTCGTCCTCTACTCCTACCTCAACCCGCTGATCGACTTCGTCAAGACCTACACGGCGACGACGGCGGCGAAGGTGAAGCTGCACGAGGTGCAGGCCGAAAACACCCGCCTGCACTGGCGCATCCAGCACTCCGACGACCCGGCTTTCCTCGACGCAAAGGCGCGTGCCCAGGGTATGGTCGCGCCCGGCGAGAAGCCGATCGTCGTCCGCGGCCTCTGACCCCAATCGCCCCCCACCCCAGCCCTTCCGGTGCGCCTTTTGCGGCCCATGACCGCATAAAGCGCACCGGAACGGGGGAGAGCTGTGGTTAGCGCCGGGACCTACATCGTCGGCGCGCTGAGCCTTGTCGTTGTCGGTGTTTCGATCGGGTTCAGCGCATATCGCTTGCGGCAAAAGCTGTTGCCGGCCTGGGAGGGCGCACCAGCGCGCCTGGTCGAGTCCGTCACAGCTCTCGCTCTCTTGATCTGGCTCGGGGAGCTGCTTGGGACGTTCGGACTCTTCTACGCCTGGGCTCTCGTTGCAGCGTCGGTGCTGTTGGCGGTCTTGGCATGGACGCTCCTGCCGGCGGGTGGCGCTGTAGGGGGGACCGCCCCTGAGGACGCTTCAGCGACCGGAGGGGGCGGTGGGTGGTCCCCTGCGGCGACAGGACCCGCCGGCCCAGGAACGCTGGCCTGGCTCATCACCATTGGGGTGATTGCTCTGGTCGTCGCCCACTGGGGGTTGACGACGAAGGAGGCACTCGATCGGGGCATCTTCAACTTCGATTCCCTCTGGTACCACATGCCCTTCGCCGTGGACATGGCGAAGAGCCATTCCACGACGGGGCTGCACTACACCGAGACGGTCTTCACCAACTGGTTCTATCCGCAGAACTCAGAGCTGCTGCACGCGATTGGGATCCTGCTCACGCAGCGGGACACGCTCTCGCTCTTCATCAACTTCGCTTTCCTCGGAATCGCGTTCCTTGCCGCGTGGTGCATAGGCCGCCCGTACGGCCGTGGGCATTTGACGGTTGTAGCTGCTGCTGTCGTCCTCGAGTGCCACACGCTCGTCGTCCGCGAGCCGGGGGCGGCCAAGAACGACCTCGTAGCTGCAGCGTTGCTGCTGGCGGCTGTGGCGATCCTGATCACTGCCCTTCCCCCACGCCACCCGCGGGCCAGCGGCCTCATGGACATGAACTGGGCCATCGCCGCGGCAGGCCTGGCCGTCGGCCTCGCGGTCGGCACCAAGTCGACCGCCGTGGCGATGGCATTCGCGCTCACCGTTGCCGTCATTGCCCTGGCACCGACAGGGAAACGCTGGGCAGCGGCGGGATGGTGGTTCGTCCCGGCGCTGCTGGGCGGCGCCTACTGGTACCTGCGCAACCTGATCCTCGCCGGCAATCCGCTGCCGCAGGCGACGAGCATCGGACCGATCTCGTTGCCGCACCCGGAGCGCCTGCAGGAAGGCCGCCCGGACTTCAGCATCGTCCACTACGCGACCGACACCGGCGTTTGGCGGCATTACTTCACCCCGGGCCTGCATGAGGCCTTCGGCGCCCTCTGGCCGCTGGTGCTCGCGGCTGCGATCGCGGGCGGCATACTCGCTTTGACCCGTGGCCGCAACGGAGTACTGCGCTGGATGGGCGCCGTCGCCCTCTTCGGCATGCTCGCTTACCTCTTCACCCCGCTGAGCGCAGCGGGCGCCGAGGGTGTCCCCACCGGTTTCGCGATCAACATCCGCTATGCGATTCCCGCCCTCCTCTTGGGCTTGACTTTGCTTCCTCTCGCCTTCAAGCGCCTCGACGGCTGGCGCGAGTGGACGCTCCTCGGCGCCCTGCTCGCCGTTCTCGTGATCACCAACCGCGCCGACGCCATCCTCCGCGACCCAGCTCGCGTCTTCGGATTGGCGTTGGCTTTCTTGGCCGTAGTCGTGCCTGCTGGGCTTTTCTGGCTCAACCGCAGCGTTCTGTTGGCCAAGCAGAATTCTCCGGCGGGTGGCGCCGCAGGGGGGACCACCCCTGAGGACGCTTCAGCGACCGGAGGGGGTGGTGGGTCCCCTGCGGCGACAGGACCCGCCGGCCAATTCGCGTTGTCCCTGGCCGCTTTGGCCGTCCTGATCCTCGCTCTCGGCTACCCCCTCCAGCGCCACTACCTACGCGACCGCTTCGCCCTCGGCTCCGAAATCCCCGGGATGAACCTCGAAGCCGCCTACGCTTGGGCCCGCGACAAGAGCGATGCCCGGATCGGCATCGTCGGCACCACCGCCGGCTTCCTCCAGTACGGCTTCTACGGGACCGATCTGTCCAACGACGTCTTTTACCTCGGCGAAAAGGGCCCGCACGGCGCCTTCAACGCCATCCCGACCTGCTCCGCCTTCCGCGCCGCCGTCAACGAGGCCGATCTCGAATACCTCGTCACCGCCCCATTCCTCAACTTCCTCAGCCCCAGCAAGCCGATCGCCTCGCCCGAGGCCCGTTGGCTCCACGACGACCCGGCCGCTACGCCCATCATCCGCAGCGGCCCCGTCACCGTCTGGCAGCTCCACGGCAAGCTCGCCCCGACCAGTTGCGGCCCGGCCAACGGACCCTTGCGCCAAATCCCGGATACGCCCGCAGGCTAAAGCGCTACTCGTCCGAGTCGTCCTGGGCGGCCGGCTCGCCGGCGCGCCGAATCACGATCTGGTCGGCGTCGATGCGCACGGTGACCTCGCGCTTGCCGGCCCAGTGCTCGGAATAGACCGGGTTATCCGCGACGGCAGGATCGAGCCAGAGGCCGTAACCATCGGTCTCGCCGTGGTCGAAGGTCGCCTGGATCTCTTTGCGGCGCCCGCGACCGCCGCGGCGTCCACGCCGCCGTTTGCGCCGCGGTTTCTCCTGCTCGCCGTCGTCTTCCTCGCCCTCGGGCTTTTCCCCGCCCTCGGGTTCCTCTTCGTCTTCCACCGGCTCCTCGGCGGCAGCCGCGGCCTCGATCTCGGCCTCGATCTCGTCGCGCAGGTCGATTTCACCCGAAGCGGCGTCCTCCTCGTCCGGCGTGAAGCCGTGCTGTTTGCGGAACTCGCGTAGCTCCGAGGTGCTGACTTCGAGCTGGTGGGCGATCCAGGCATCGGTGCGGCCCTGGCGTACCCAGGCGCGGATTTGGTTGAGCTGTGGCTTCAGCGAACGTCGTGCCATCGGCGCGCGAGTCTATTCAACCGGGACGGTTAGGGGCGGGGCCGCGGTCAGGACATCAGGAAGGCGAGCGCCTCGAACATCGAGACAACGACGACCGCGACCGTCACCGTCAGGCAAACCGCCAAGACGCTGAAGCGCACTTTGCCCTCCTGCTGGCTGCGGCTGATTCGCCGCGCGCGTGAGCGGTTGGCCGCCCGGCGGCGGAGCTGCTCGCGCCGGTGGCGCTCGAGGACTGTCTCGTGTTCGAAGGCCGTCTCGAACTGGGAGATGCTTTGACGCATTCTCATAGTGGGGGGCCCAGCGGGCCGCGGGAGACCGTAGCAAAGGTGCAGAACGCCTTGCAGGGCAGGAAATGTGCGATGCGTCACGACGGATCAGGGTCGGCAGGCGCCCCAGAGCCCTCGCCCGGCCTGCGCCGCCTGCAGCTCCAGGCGCCGAAAAAGCGGCGCGAGGCGGTCGTTGGGAGGGATCGTCAGCGAGCGGGCAAGGCCGCGCCGCACAAGCGTCGCGTTGACCGATCGCCGGTCGAGATAGACGTAGGCGAGCAGCCGGCCGTAGACGTCGCGCCGCTCGACTCCGAAGACGAGCCGCACCTGACGCCCTTCGACAAGGCGGTGGTTGAAGGCCGATGCTCGCGGGCCGAAGCACTGGACCGGCGTCCCCGGCCTGACCGTCTCCGGCGTGTCGACGCCGATGTAGCGGACGTCCTCGAGCTGCCCGTCGATCCGCGCTTCGATCGTGTCGCCGTCGACGACGCGCGTCACGAGCGCCGTTGCCGACGCGGGGCCATCACCTGGACGCCCCTCCCACGGCCGCAGGATCAACAGCGCGACGATCGCCAGCAGCACCAGGCTGCCGGTCCGTCCCTTGCTCCTCTGAAGTCGTCCCACCCACGCTCAAGCTGGGAAACGGGGCCACTTCTCCCCGGTGCAACGCTTTTTCCAGGCTATGGATGGAAAAAGCGTTGCACCCGCGGACTTACGGGACGCGACGCACGCTGCTGAGCAGCGTCTCCTTGATCTGGGCGATGATCTCGAGCGCCTCGCTCCACTCGCGCTGCCAGACGTTGCGGCCGAAGATCACGCCCGAGCCGCCCGCCTCCATGATCTCGCGCGTGTGGCCGAGGACTGTCTCGTCGTCGACCTTGGAGCCGCCGGAGAGCACGACCAGGGAGCGGCCCGCCGATTCGACGCACTGGCGGATCGCCTCCGCCTCGTCGACCTGCATCTCGTTGTACGGAGCCGGGGCGTCCTTGTCTTTCTCCGGGTTGATCTTCGGCATGTTGAGCTTGACCACGTCGGCGCCCTGCTCCATCGCCATCCGCGCGGCGTAGTCGATCGCGTAGAAGGAGCCGGCGCCCCCCTTGGCGTCGATCGCTTCGCCGCGCGGGTAGGACCAGACGACCAGCGGCATGCCGAAGCGGTCGCAGTCTTCGCGCACCCCGCGCAGCTGAGCGATGTCCTCGTCCTGGCGCGGCGAGCCGACGTAGAGGGTGTAGCCGACCGCATCGGCACCGAGCCGCACGGCGTCCTCGACGCTCGCGTTGCAGGTCGAGAAGGCCTTGGCCGAGGAGGGGACGTCGGTCTTGCCGTTGACCTTGAGGATCAGCGGCACCTGTCCGGCGTAGTCCGGGTAGTACTTGCTCGCCATGCCGATCTGGCAGGCGAGGGCCGAGTAGCCGGCCTCGGCGGCGAGCCTGAACTGGTAGTCGGGGTCCTTCGAAGCCGGGTTGGGGAAGAAGTCGCGCGGACCATGCTCGATCCCCTGGTCGATCGGCAGCAGCATCAGGGTTCCGTTGCCGGGGCCGAACTCAAAGAGCAGGCGCCGTAGGCGCGCTCGTTTGCCGGGGGCCAGGGTGGCCAGCAACGATTTCTGCTCGGTCAGGCTCTTCAACTCCACGCTGTTTCCTCCTCGAAGACGGGGTAGAGCCCCAGTATGCCATCGGGCCGCGGTTCGGAGCGCTTGCCGCGGGCGGTTATCCTCGGTTGACCAATGAGCGAGACTGAGCTCAGCGTCATCTGCAAGAACTGCGGTTCCGAGGTCAGTCCTTACGTCACCGAGTGCCCGTATTGCGGCACCCGTTTGCGCAAGCGGGCGCCGAAGCTGGAACGCCGCGGAGACGGTCTGGAGCCGCGCCCGCGCCGCCGCTCGCACCGGCGTCTGCTGCGCCTTCGCCCGCGGCGTTCGGGCGCGCCGACGGCGTTCCGTCCCTACGCGACGATGGCGGCGATCCTTGGTCCGGCCGCGCTGCTGATCGTCCAGAAGGCGACGGGCAGCTCGCTCGATCAGGTCGGTGGGATCGTCGTCCCCTTCGCTGACCAGTGGTGGCGTTCTCTCACCGCCCCGTTTGCCTACGTCGACGTCGGCTACCTCTTCGTCGTCGCGATCGGCTTGGCGATCTTCGCCCCCGGAATCGAGCGGCGGTTGGGCACCATGCCGACCGCGGTGCTGTTGCTTGCCTGCGGTGCGCTGGGGATGCTCGTCGCGGGCGGCATCGCCAATGCCCAGGGCGGGTTGGAGGCGATCGCCGGCGGCAACGGAATGGCCCTCGGCGTCCTCGCCGCCTGGTTCGCGATCAGGCGCGCCGAGGTACACCATGCGATCGACGACGACTACGACGCGATCGGCGTTCTCGTCGCTGCCGCGGTCCTGCTCGCGCTGCCGATCTTCGACTCGAGCGCTGACCCGTTTGCGGGCCTGGTCGGCGCTGCGGTCGGAGGCCTCGCCGGCCTCGCAGCCTCGGCTCTCCACCACGACTGAACCAGGCGGCTAGGCTCACCTCGTGGCGGCCGACGACAATGAGCGACTCGAAGCCGCGATCGAGCGGCTGAGCGAGGGCGAGCGCTTCGCCGAGGCCGAGCAGGTCGTGGCGCGGGCCGCGCCACGACTGCAGCAGGTTCTCGCTGCCGCCCTTTCCGAGGGCGGATGGTTCGGCGAGCCGCACGAGGCAGAGGTGCTGAAGGCGACGACGATTCCCGACCCGGAGGAGCGACTCACCGCTGTCCGCTCGCTGCTCGCCGAGGAGGCGCGGATGGGGATGATGGTTGGGGTCGCCGTCGGCTGGGCACTTCAAGAGGAGATGAGCAGGCAACCCGAGAGTGAAGGAGAGAGCTAGATGGAGATCAAGTTCCACGGCCACTTGTGCTTCGAGCTGAGCGACGGCGACGTCACCGTCCTCATCGACCCGTTCCTCAAGCCGAACAACCCGGTGGCGGTCGCGACTGCCGATGAGGTCGAGCCGACTCACATCGCGATCAGCCACGGGCACGCGGACCACATCGCCGACGCCGTGCCGGTCGCCAAGCGCACGGGCGCCCATTGCGTCGCCCTCGTCGAGCTGGCCAAGTGGCTCGAAGGACAGGGGATCTCAGAGGTCAGCGACCCGAACTTCGGCGGCACGGTTGAGTTCGACTGGGGTTACGTCGCCCTGGTTCCGGCTTGGCACACGAACACGATTCCGGGGTCTGCCGATTCGCCGTTCAGCGCCGAGCACGGGATCGCGATCGGTCCTGCTGCCGGGTTGGTGATCAAGCTGGGCGACGTCACCGTCTACCACGCCGGCGACACCTGCCTGTTCGGCGACATGAAGCTGATCGCCCAGCGCAGCGACATCGATGTTGCTCTACTGCCGATCGGTGGCCACTACACGATGGACCGTCGCGACGCCGTGGTCGCCGCCGAGTTCGTCGGCGCCGGCACGGTGATCCCGATGCACTTCAACACCTTCCCCGCGATCGAGACGGATGCCGCCGCCTTCAAGGCCGACGCCGAGGCTAAGACTTCTTCTCAGGTGGTCGTCCTCGCCCCGGGCGAGTCGCACTCGGCTTAGAACCGAGGGCTAGTAGCCGACGCTTTCGATCGGCGCGGCGGGTGCGATGGGCTGCGGACTCGTTTCAGCTGGCTGGCCTTCCGCCGGTGGGGGTGGCGGGGGAGTGCTTTCGGCCGGGGGTGCTGTGGAGCCGCTGCCGACCGTCACGACCACGGTTTCGGTGCCAGTTGTTGGCGCGCCGGCCCCTGAAGGTTCCGCGCTGTTGAGCTCTCCGGCCGGTTGGCTGCCCGTCGCCTCGGGACCGCCGCCGTTCGTAGCCGATTCGTCGCCGCCCGGAACTGGGCTTTCTTCGCTGGCGACCGGTTCCGGTTCGGGGCTGTAGGGCGTCGCTGCAGGCGATTCGGTCGCATCGGAGTCGTCCACTGAGGCGCTCGTCTTCGCGGGCGTGGCGTGGCGAGCGGAGCTGAGCGCCGCGGTCGTCTTCTGCACGTGGGTGACCGCCGGCGTGTTGCTCACCGCAGCCGGTTCGACCTGCTGCTTGACCTCGACGGCCCCGGCAGTGAGTACCGCTGCGGTGACGACGCCGGCAACCGCCTTGGTGCCGAGCGCTCCGCCGACCGCGCCGAGTCCGCCGGCGGCACCGCCGGAGCTGAGCGCGGCGCCGACACTGCTGACGGCGCCGGCCCCGGTGGCGCCGGCTCCCGTTGCGGTCGCGGCACCACCGGCACCCGTTCCTCCCAGGCCAAGCTTGGAAGCGATGAAGCCCTTCAGTGCGATCAGCGGCGCAACCGGAGCGAGCGCCGCCAGCACCTTGTTGTTGGAGCGCAGCTGACCGCGGAAGTCGGCGCACTCCTCGCAGTCGCGCACGTGGCGGCGGACCGGCCCAGAGAGCTTGCGCAGGCCCTCGGCGGCCTCGGCAAGGTCGATTCGCACCTCGCCGCAGGTCAGCTGCCGTGCCTGGCTTGCCTCGGCAAGCGAGATCCGTGCCCGCACCAGCAGCGACTTGACGGAGGGAACGCTGGTCTCCATCGCCTGGGCGATCTCCTCGTAGGACATCGCGTCCATCTCGCGCAGCAGCAGTGCCGAGCGCTGTGTCTCCGGCAACTTGCCGACGTCGGCGAGCAACTGGCGGAACTCCTCGCGGTTGTGCACCTTCTCCGCCGTCGAGGCGGCCTCAACCGTAGGCACCATGTCCATCGATTCCTGCGCGTCGGCGGTCGGTTTGCGCAGGTGGTTGAGGCAGCGGTTGCGGGCGATCCGGTAGAGCCACGGGCGAAGGTTGATCTCGCGCTCGTCGGCGAGCATCGCCCGGTAGGCGTTGACGAAGACCTCCTGCAGGACGTCTTCGGCGTCCTCGGTGGAGTGGAGCATCTGCCGGCAGAAGCCAAGCAGCCGACCCTGGTAGCGGTCGACGATTGCCTCGAAGGCGCCTGGGTTGCCTGCCCTGGCCATGGCAATCAGGCGATCGTCACCTTGAAGTTTTAGAAGCGGGGAACGCCGGGCGAGGAGACCGCGGCGACTGGCGTGGGTTAGAGCTGAAGCCTCCAAGCGAACCTCCAAGAGAAGCCAGGGAAGGCGTTTGTCTGTCTAACTCAAGGACACCGTAGCACCGGCATAGTTTCGGAACCTCAGCATTTTTTACTGTCTTTTTATTTATCCGGTGCCGGGAGTGCCCGGGGCGGGATTCGAACCCGCAAGCCCCCCAGTGGGGCAGCGCCTTTTAAGGACGCCGCATTTACCAATTTCGCCACCCGGGCAAGGGCGATGGTAGCCGCCCGTCTATAGGCTCCGGCCATGGAGGCTCACGGTGGGCGGATCGTCGCCAAGGCGCTGAAGTCGCGCGGCGTCAGCCACCTCTTCACGCTCTCCGGTGGCCACCTCTTCTCGATCTACGACGGCTGCCGCGAGGAGGGGATCGAGATCGTCGACGTGCGCCACGAGCAGACCGCGGCCTTTGCGGCGGAGGGCTTCGCCAAGGCGACGCGTCGGGTCGGCGTCGCCGCGCTGACGGCGGGACCGGGCGTGACCAACGGAATCAGCGCGATCGCCAGCGCCCAGGCCAACTGCTCGCCGGTCTGCGTGCTCGGCGGGCGGGCGCCCGAGCTGCGCTGGGGCTCCGGCTCGCTGCAGGAGATCGACCACCTGCCCTTCGTGGCGCCGCTGGTCAAGTCGGCGGAGACGGTGAGGGAGCCGGGCGGGATCGGGGCGAGCACGGCCGCCGCCCTCGACCTGGCGTTGACCGCGCCCTACGGACCCACCTTCGTCGACTACCCGCTCGACGTCGTTTTCAGCGAGGCGGCCGTCGAGGTCCCCGAGGGGAACGAGATCGAGGGGCCGGTGGCGGAGGGAGTGGAGGAGGCCGCGGCGCTGCTGGCCGGTGCCGAGCGCCCGGCGATCATGGCCGGCACCGGGCTCTACTGGGGCCACGGCGAAGGGGAGATGCGGGCGCTGGCCGAGCTGCTCGGCATCCCAGTCTTCCTCAACGGTCTCGGCCGCGGCTGCCTGCCCGCAGACCACGAGCTCGCCTTCAGCCGCGCCCGCGGGGCTGGCCTGGGAGGCGCCGATGTCGCCCTCGTGATCGGCGTTCCGCTCGACTTCCGGCTCGGCTTCGGAGCGAGCATCGGCGAGGAAGCGAAGCTGATCCGCCTTGACGCGGCGCCCAATGCGCTGACCGCGAATCGGACCCCAGACGTCGACCTGGTCGGCGACGTCGCGGCCAGCCTGGCGGCGATCCGGGAGGCCGCCGGTGGGGGCGAGCGGAGCACCGGGCCCTGGCTCGAGCAGCTGCGCACGGTCGAGGGGGAGAAGCGGGCAACAGAGCGGACCGAGCTCGAGGACGAGCGCGCCCCGCTGCACCCCGTCCGCGTCTACAAGGAGCTCGGCGAAGTGCTCGACCGCGACGCGATCGTAGTCGGCGACGGCGGTGACTTCGTCTCCTACGCGGGCCGCTTCATCGAGACCTACGAGCCGGGCTGCTGGATGGACCCCGGGCCGTTTGGCTGCCTCGGTGCCGGCCCGGGGCAGGCGATCGCCGCCCAGCTGGCATATCCCGAGCGCCAGGTCTGCCTGCTGCTCGGCGACGGTGCCTTCGGCTTCGCCGGGATGGAGTTCGACACGATGGCCCGCCACGGCCTGCCGGTCGTCGGGGTGATGGGCAACAACGGCATCTGGGCGCTCGAGCACCACCCGATGAAGTTCCTCTACGGCTACTCGGTAGCGGCCGAGCTGCGGCCCGAGACGCGCTACGAGCAGATGGTCGAAGCGCTCGGCTGCGAGGGCGTGCTGGTGCGCGAGCCGGCCGAGCTGCGCCCGGCACTGGAGCGGGCTTTCGAGTCCGGCCGGCCGACGCTCGTCAACGTGCTCACCGATCCCGACGTCGTCTACCCACGCAAGTCGAACCTGGCTTGAAACGAGAATCGGCCGCCATCTCTGGCGGCCGATTCGAGTTGGTCCCTCAGGACGGGCAGGGGTACGTCTTCAGGGACCAGTCTTATTTGGTGGGCCTGGACGGCGGGAGGCGCCATGATGCGGCAATTCATCCAAGCCCTGTATCGGTTTTCGGGGGGATGATCCCCACCTCTTCCCGATGGATTGATTATCAGCCCACCTATCCGCTACGTCTAGTCGACTCGTTTTCCAGAACTAAAAACTAGGTAGAGGGGTTCTACCAAGTTCTTGGGCTTAACCGAGCTGTATTGCCCATGTGTAGGGGTGGCTCCTGCGTGACTGTCCACTCGGGCCCAGTAGTTGGGCCAAGCTAAGAACAGAAGGTTATCCGCACTCTAGAGCTGAAAAAGCTGCGATCGCAACTCCATAGAGAATGTCGTGCTCGGAGACCTCGACCCGCTTGAGGCCGAATGCGCGCATCGTCTCGACGAGGATTACGACACCAGCGACAATGGATGGGGCGCGATCAGGGTGCATTCCCGCTATTTCTATCCTCTTAGCCAGAGGGGAGGAGGCGAGTTGCGAGAGAAGATGCTGAATCGTTTCGAGATCCAGAGTACGCCCGTGTACTTGGGAGGGGTCGTAGGGCTCGAGGCCCAGATCGATCGAGGCGAGCGACGTCGGTGTGCCTGCGACGGCGATCCCCGCCTGCGCTGCGGCGGCCGGGTTGGCGTCGATCGCAGTGACGATTAGAGAACGGGCGTCTGCGGCAAGCGCCTCGAGCTCGGTCGGAGTTGGTGGGTCGCTCATGATGTGCCGCTCGGTGTGGCGCACGACGCCCGCCTGCAGCGAGGCATAGAAGGAGATCTGGTCGCCGGTGCCGACGACCAGCTCGGTCGAACCGCCCCCGATGTCGACGACGAGCGTGGGCTGGGCCGGCGATCGCTCGAAGGTCGCGCCGGTGTAGGTGAGCCGCGCCTCCTCCTCGCCGTCGAGGACCCTGGCCGTCAACGCAAACCGCTCGCGCAGCTCGGCGACGAAGGCCTCGCCGTTTGCGGCGTCGCGCACGGCGCTGGTCGCGATCGCCTCGATCTTCTCCACACCCTGCTCCCGGCAGAGGGAGACGTAGTCGGCGATCGCCTCGCAGGCCGCCTCGATCGCCTCGGTCGCGAGCTGGCCCGAGAGGTCGACGCCACGCCCCAAACGCGTCACTCGACTCTGCCGCTCGACCTCGTCCACCCGCTCGTCCCCGACGTCGGCGATCAGCAGCCGCGTCGAGTTCGAGCCGATGTCGACCACAGCGACCCTGTGAGAACCCTCTCCCATGCCCGCGCCACTCTAGAGCCGGATGCCCCTTCGCTGCTAGCATGGCCCAACCGCCGCGGGGTGGAGCAGCCAGGTAGCTCGTCGGGCTCATAACCCGAAGGTCGCGGGTTCGAATCCCGCCCCCGCTATAGGACGAAAGCCCCGCAAATGCGGGGTTTTCGCGTTTTCGGGGACGTAGACAATAGGTCGCAAAATTGCCTCTGGGGCAACGCCTGGGGCAACACGAGGTCTGAGAGAGGTCGATCCAGCCCTTGAAATGGGGCTGCCGGTCCACCTACGTTCGCCAACCGAAAAGCCGCCCCCGCGCTGCGCAAACAGCCGGGGGCATGGCACAGGAAGGCAGGCTTCCCATGCATGACCACCCTAAGGGCGCGGGCGATGGTCCCGCGATCACTACCTATGACGAAGACGACCGCGAGCAGGCGGCGATCCTTCATCAAGTTCTGGAGCTCCATCCAGCGTCGCTGACGATGGACGAGCTGGTCCGCGAAATGACCGGCGGCGGGACGCGGGACTTCTCAGACTTCGACGCGGTCCAGCGCGCGGTTCGCAAGCTGGCCGGAACCGGCTTGCTTCACCGCCCAGGCGAGGACGAGATGGTTCACCCGACTCGCGCCGCCGTCCGGCACTCCGAGTTGACGGGGGGCGCGGTCTGAGCTTCCTGGAGTCAACGGAGATACTGAGCCCGAAAGAGCTGTCCGATCTTGAAAACGAGTCGCTGTCGCTGGTCAGCTATCACGTCCGTGAGCTCGACAAGCTCGGCGCGATCGAGATCGCGGGGGACCAGCAGGTTCGCGGCGCGCTCCAGCACTTCTACCTGCCGACCGCGCGGGTCAAGAGATCACCGCTGGTTCGGGAGGCACTTGGCATGAGGGCGGGGGGCTGAGCGATGCCGAATCGGAAAACCCCGCAGGCGGCGGAGGTCAGCCGCCTTCTTAGCCTGAACCTGGGCACCTTCCGCCAACGCGCGGGCCTGAGCCAGCAGGGCACCGCCGACCGCGCTGGACTCAACCGAACCCATGTCGCCCTCATCGAGGGAGGAAACGACTTCCGTGCCTCGACACGATCGTCAAGCTCGCCGGGGCGGCAGCGAGCCGACGAGGGCGACGGTTGCCAGCTATCGCGCGTTGATCCCAGCAGGTGGCGCAGCAGCGGAGAGGAGGCCCAATGGGCGCCTCGCGCTCGCAGCCTGACGATGTACTCGAATGGCCGCTCTTCCCCCGCGTTCTCGGCATCAGCTCATTGAGGCGAAGGACTCAACACGGGCTCGCGCCGACGGCGGGTAGCCCGCTCCAAGAGGGCGACCATGCGTCCTCATTCAGCACCGTCGGTTCGCCACCCGTGATGGGGACCGAGGCCAGCGGCGGACCCGCGACTACCACGCTTCCGAAGCAGCCGAGCACGGTCTGTTCATCCGCGGTCAGGGACACGGCGGCGAAGCCGGCTTCGCCGACGCCGCGGCCGATCCCGCTGATCGGCGGATTGAGCGGCTTCACCGTGCCGGCCTTGGGATCGACGAGCGCCGCGTAGTTCTTGTAAAAGCTTTGGAAGTTCGCCACGAGCCGCTCGCCCGAGGGCAACCAGAAGGCCGGGAAGAAGCCGGCTTCGTAGGCACCGACCCTGGTCAGCTGCTTCACCCGCCCGCCGTTCGCCTTCATCACGAAGAGGTTGAAGAGCCCGCTCGCCCAGACTTCTCCGCGCGATTTCCAACGCTTGGACTTCGACCGCTTAGAGAAGGCGATCTGCCCCCGCGGGCCCCAGAGCGGCCAGCCGGAGATGTGGTCGTGGGTGAGGAGCTTGATCGGACCGCCGCTCACCGGGGCGCGGGCGATGTCGATCCCGGGCAGGAGGCCTCCCGAGCGCGCCAGACCGAAGACGACTTCCTTGCTGTCCGGGGAGAAGCTGACCCCGCGGAAGTGGCCCGTCGCGATCCGTCTCTTGCCGCCGCCTCTGACATGAATCACGTAGAGGGTTTGCTTGCCGGTTCGGCGTTCGTTCTGGAGCGCCGCCACCATCGTCGAGTCGGGCGACCAGGCGAAAGCGGTTCTTTCTCCGACGGTGTTTTCTCCGATGGTGTGCATGCGCATCAGGCGCACCGATCTCTTCCCCGAGGCGACGTCGTAGATCATCAGCCCCCAGCCGTCGATGAACGCTGACCCATGCTCATAGGCGAGCAGTTCGCCGTCCGGCGAGACCTGCGCCACCAGGCCGCGTCCGACATAGGTGGCTTCCGTGCCGTCGTCGTTCCCGGAGACCCAGACTCTCGGGTCGTAGCGGTCGGTGTTGAAGGCAAACGTCGCGTTCGCAACCGTCGGCAAGCTGACCAACGCTGATACCGCGACCGAAAGTAGGGCGACGATCAACTTCGATCTCGACGCGATGGGGAGGCGAGTCCCACTCTCTCTGTGCGAGTCGCCGCGCATGACCGCGAAGGCTAGCGTCAGAACCCGGCCCGATACGGGTCAAGCTTGTCCCTTTCCTCCCCGGTCGCTCGTCGACCAACGGCGAGCCGCGGACGGGAATCCATCTATTGGCCTTCTCTGTGGCCATGGGCGCGCCCTGTCGGCCGCGTTCTCCCACCGGCCGCTATTGGGGGTCGGACGCGCTGCTTCGTCAACCTCCGTTAGACACGGCGGGAGGGCTGGGGCAACAGATGGGGCAACATGCCCCACAGATTCCAGCCGATCTCTACGTAGTTCGATCCTGACGAAACCGCTTGAAACCGTGCCCCACGTAGTCAATCGGGCCTCTGGCTCGGGCTCATAAGCGGACTGTCCGTGCAGGAACCCGACGGTCATTCAGCCGTCCGGGTCGAGGTGGTTCTCGGAAGACAGCGATGACTGGTCGAGACCTCGGCAGTGCGATGGGTTGGCCAGGAGATCGACCGTCGTTGGAAGGGCTTAGCCGCCCACCGTGTCACCTCCCCCAGGGCGCCACACATGTTCCCGATCAGGCGATGCGTGGGCGGCTCGGTTGTCGTCAGACAGAACCTGCGGCGTCAAAGGGCGTGAGTCGGTGATCGGGGGGCTCATTTGACCTCACGGAAGACCCTCTGCTGCCCCAGTCGAGGGAGGTGATTTCGGATCCCGATTTGCTGTCGACTAGCCGCCGCTGGTGGCTCCCGTCGGCCCGCATCAACCAGATCGCGTAATTGCGCAGGAACGCGATCTGATGGCCGTCCGGCGAGTAGACGGAGGCTTCTGCGTTGCTTGCAAGGTGCCTCGGGCGCCCGCCGGTGGCCGCAATTGACCACATGTCTTCGGCGCCGTTGCCGCGGCCACCCCCGCCGGGAACCGAGAAGTAGACGATGCGGCGACCGTCGCGCGACCAGTGGGGCGCACGGTCCCGGCGACCGTCGAGGGTGAGTCGATGCTGGTTGGAGCCGTCGATGTCCATGAGGAAGACCTGGGCGCGACCGTTCACCTTCTCCGCGTAGGCGATCCGGCGGCCATCTGGTGAGACGTCGACGTCGTTGTCGAAGACGCCGTTCTTGGTGAGGCGACGAAGGCTGCCGCCGTGGGTCGAGATCGACCAGATGTCGAATTCGGGCTCGTGGTAGCCAATCGGGTGAGCGGCGACGAAGACGATTCTCTTGCCGTCGGGAGTCACGGCGAGGTCGCGCACGCTGAAAGCGCGCTGCCCGGTGATCCGGCGCCCCGGCGCGCGCGGGTGGTCGGGGTGGAGCGACTTCACGTAGATCGAGGTCTCCATGAGGTTCCGATGGAGGGGGTCTTCGAAGCCGACGACCCGGATATAGGCGAGCCGGCGCGATCCGGGAAAGAGGGAGGGACCGAATCCGGAGCTCACCGCTTCATCGGTTGCGCCGGTGGCCGGATCGACGAACCCGATCTTGGTCGCCGCTTCGTAGGCGATCGGCCCATTTGCGCCGGGGAAGGTCGCCTCGGCCGCCGCGGGGGCGAGGAGGGCCATAAGCACGGCGCCCACCGCGACTACGGCGGCGGGGAGATTCCTTGTTCTCTCTCGGATCTTCTCCATGGTTCGAGCATAGGCCCGGCGCCTGGCTCGGAGCGAGCCAATCTTGGCCGTTCTTTCCTCTGCCTGAGCTGTGAGCCGCGCGGCTTCGACTTCACCGAAAGCCATATGCCCGCCTCAAGTTGTAGATGACAGATGCGGAGACGTCCTCATACGCAGGCGTCGGCAGCGACCCAATCCCTGGGGGTTAGACCGTCTGCTGGGGCAACAAATGGGGCAACATGCCCCACAGACTCCAGCCGACCCCAGCCGATCTCGATCTCGCAGAAACCGCTTGAAACCGTGCCCCACGTAGCCCCGCAGGTCCACCGGTTCGGGCTCATAACCCGAAGGTCGCGGGTTCGAATCCCGCCCCCGCTATAGGATGAAAACCTCGTAAATGCGGGATTTTTATTTGTTCTGTCTGACAGACAATAGAGTGCAGATTTGGCAGTGGGGCAAGCTCTGGGGCAAGGTGAGTTCAATAGGGGCACCGTCGGCCTTCGTCTACCGGCAATTGCTTGCCCATTCAATAGCTGGCGTTGATGACTTCAGCTTCGTCCAAGGGTCGAAGGCCGCTGGGGGAGCGGACGATGCCGCCGTCTGGAAGATCGGCATAGCATCGCGCCGTGAAGATCAACCGCATCAAAATAGGTCGTTGGCGCAACCTTGCCGACTTCGAGGTCGAGTTTGACCCGAACGCTGAGTTCATCTGTCTGGTCGGTGAAAACGGGGCGGGGAAGAGCAACCTGCTCGAAGCGGTCGCCTACGCCGCGCCCCACTTCGGTTTGACGTCGAGCGTCAGCGCCAAGCGCCCGTTCCCGCCAGATATGGCGCAGCCAACTGATATTGCGATAACCCTCGACCTGGGAGACGAGTCCGCTGTTAATGGGCTGATCGCAGAGGGAATCGACCCGACCTCGGTCGGCGTCTGGGATGGGACCATCACCTTCCAGGTCGAGAGCCAGTATTACGACGATACGAACGGGTGCTACTACTGCGCCAACGAGTGCCACACGACCTGAAGGTCGAGGTCTAAACCGGATTCACGCTCGCAGGAAGCGCCGCGAGGCCCTTGGAGATCAGATCACGCTCATCGCAGCTGACGAGGCGATGTCCGGCGTCGCCGGCGGCGGCTGCATAGGCCGCGTCGTAGACAGAAATCGTGTGGCGCTCGGCGATCTCTGCCGCCTTCGTCAGAAGGGTGTCGGTAGAGAGGAGGACGCCGCCGTCGTCGGCGAGCCTCTCGATCGCGGCGAGCATCGGCGCCACCAACTCCGGCGCGCGCCACGCTCGCACGGCAACGTTAGTGACCTCATAGCGGGCAAGGTCCAGCGTGGCGATGGTTACCCCGTCAGCTTCCAGCAGGTTGTGCGCCGGCTCGTGATGGTTGTCGTCGGGGTCGAAGGCGGCGAGCAGGACGCTCGCGTCGAGGAGCAGCGTCGTCACGGACCGGGTCGCGTTGCCTTGACCTGCTCCGCGGCCCGTCCGCCGTGTGGTGAGGCATCGTTAAGCAACGATCGCATTGCCGCTGCCCTGCCTTCACGGCGCCGGCGCAACGCTGCATCGGCGAAATCCCGCATAACGGCGCTGCGGGTCGTGCCGCCGCGGCGCGCCTCGGCGTCAACCTCGGCGAGGAGATCGTCTGGGAGGGAGACCATGACCTTTGCCATGCAGCCAGTATACCCAGGTATACCCACTAGCCGCTCCTAGCCCGCCGGCGTGTAAAGCTGCACTCGTCTGCGGGTTAGATCTGCTAGGCGGACCCCTCGTGCCTAAAGTCTAAGGCTCGGCTTTGTGGCGTTCCGCCTTTCGGTTGGCGGTCAGCTCCAGGCTAGCGCGATCCCAATTTCGTGTACGTCGTGTGCCCTTGCGTGTACCCTACGCCTATGGCTGAGCGGAACCGGCGAATCAACGTCACTCTCGAGCCGGACTATGCGAGAAAGCTGACGAGCCTGGCGGAGCGCACGCATGTTCAGGAGGGCACCCTGGCACGCTCGCTTCTCTCCAGCGCTCTTGACGAAGCCGATCCGGATGCCTCGCGGATCACTGAAGTCCTCGACGGGATTCCCGGGGCTTGGGAGCGGGCGCAGGAGTCGATCGAGCAGGCTCGGCGCGGCGAGACTGTGCCGCTCTCTGAGCTCTAGCCGATGCCGGCCATCGAGGTCACGCGCCAGGCGCGTGACGAGCTCCGGGAGCTGATCAAGACCCGGCAGCTTCCAGTTGACACGCGAGAACGCGTCTCACGCTCGCTGCTCACGTTGGAGGAGTTCCCGCGGGCCGGCAAGCAGCTCTCTGGTGTCTGGCGAGATTGCCTTCCACGATGCGCGCACATCTGAGGCCGGGACGGCGCGCGCATAGGATTGCGTCGTGCCGTTCACTCTCAGGAACCTCAAGGAGGACCTGGAGGACCTCGGGTCCAAGTTCGACGGCGCGCCGGACCTGGAGTTCCGCATGGCGACCGGGGCGCTCGAGCTCGAGAAATCGGGCCTGAGCTATCAGCGCGTCCCGCCTGGCTATCGCTTTCCGTACGGCCACACGCACAAGGAGCAGGAGGAGGTGTACGTGGTCCTGCGCGGGAGCGGCCGGATGAAGCTCGACGATGAGATCGTCGAGCTCGAGGAATGGGACGCGGTGCGCGTCCCGCCCGGTACGTGGCGAGGCTACGAGGCCGGGCCGGAGGGCCTCGAGATCCTCGTCATCGGCGCCCCCAATCTCGGCGAGGCCCCGCGCGAAGACGTCGAAGGCCAGCGCGACTGGTGGGCTGACTAGCGCCAGATAGGTGAACGTGAAGCGGAGAGGGAACTCACCCGGGCCTGACCGCGGCGCTAATCTGATAATCTGATTTCATGAAGCAATTGAGCGCCACCGATGCGTCTCGTCGGTTCTCAGAGGTCTTGGATGACGTGGAGCGTGGCGGAGAGTCCTATGTGGTTGTCCGTCACGGTCGCGCCGTGGCGACCATCGGTCCCGCGAGGGGCGGAACTGGGAAGGCGCTCAAGCAGGCGCTTCGTGCCAATCAGCCTGACGATGCCTGGGCCGACGAACTGCGGGAGCTTCGCGAGGCCGTGGAGCCTGAGGCGGACCCCTGGCACGACTGATCCTCGACACGACGGTTTTGGTCGACGCCGAGCGCGGGGGCGATGCACTGGACGAGGCGATCGGTGACAGTGACGATGTCGCTGTTGCGGCAATCACCGTGGCGGAGCTGAGGGTTGGCGTTCAGCTGGCGAAAGGGCGCCGGCGGGACAAGCGCGAGCGCTTCGTTGCCGCGGTTCTCGACGCCGTTTCGATTGAGCCCTATGACCTTGATGCAGCAGAGGCCCACGCTGTCCTGCTGGCGCACGTTCGGCGAGCAGGTACCCCTCGCGGCGCTCACGACCTCATCATCGCTGCGACGGCACGAGCCCAGAAGCGGCAGGTCGTGAGCCTCGATCGAAGTGGCTTTGCCGAGCTCCCCGGCGTCTCACTTGCGGAAGTTGCGGAAGGGCTTGGCTAGGTCGGTCAGGGGACCCTAGTCGCCGCCGCTCTCGAGCTCTTGCTCGCGCTCTGCCGCCTTGCGCTCATTGAGGTCCGCCTCGGCGGCGGCCCGCTTGGCACGCTCCTCCGCCAGCTCGGCCTCGGCGCGGGCATCCTTCGCCTGGTCGCGGTGATGGGAGACGTCGTCATGCTGGGCTTGGACCTGGGCCGCGCCGATCTGCCTTTCGCGTTTGCGCCGGGAAGCGGCCGCGACAAGCAGCCCGATGATGACTAGGACGACTACGACGATGATCACGATCAGCACAGTGGACATAGTTAGATCCTCCAGGCGAGGGATACCCGCACTCCTCTCCTTTGGAACATCCGATCGTTATTCCTTTTCGACGACCTCCACCGTGCCGTGCATCGTCGGGTGGATTTCGCAGAAGTAGCTGTAGGTGCCGGCCTGCTTGAAGGTTTCGGACTTGATCTTGCCCTGCTCAATGGTGCCGGTGTCGAAGCTGCCGTCGTCGGCCGTCGCGGTATGCGGGGCGGCGTCCTCGTTCTGCCAGATCACCTTGCCGCCGACCTGGATCGTCACCGGGTCGGGGTCATAGGCGAATTCGACGATCTTCACCTTCGCCGCACGCACCGCCTCACCGCTGGGAGCCGCAGCGTTGCCATCTGAGGCCGGGGTGGTGGTGGTGGCACTCTCCCCACCCGTGGTGGTGTCGGCCTTGTCGTCACCCCCGCAGGCGACAAAAGAAAATGCCAACAGGACAAGGACGGGCACGAGGAACAGCTTGATCTTCATGGTCCGAGGCTAGACCCTTCCAGTGCGCGAGGCTCAACGGTCGGGCTCCATCGCCTCCATCCCCCGGTCGAGCGCTGGGATGCTCGTCGCCCCCGGCGGCGCCGGTACGGCTCGGAAGGTGGAGGCGGCGAGGTGCAGGCGGAAGGCAAGCCGGCCGCGTGCGTCGAAGGCGCTGACGAGGGGGTTGTCCCCCCAGCTCACGAGCCAGCCGCCGCCGGGAAGCTCGCGGGCCGAGCCGCAGCAATGGCTCCTCTTCACCTCGGAATCGTTGAGCTGGCCGAGGTAGTGGACCGCTCGGTTTGCGAGGTCGAGCCGGTAGAAGACGACGCGGGGGCGCCGGGGCCGGTCCTTGCCGTTGTCGAAGATGCTGAGGCGCCCGTCCGGGCCGATCCTCGCGTCGTGCTGGCCGCCGAGGGGCCGTTGCGCCGGATCGCCGACGATCCGAAGTGACTTCTCGGTCGGGGTGCCGCCGAGCTTCCAGCGGATGGCCCCGGTTGCCCGGTCGATGCCATAGACGGCGTCGGTGTGGCGCGCGGAGATCACCACTTCCCGCCGGCCGCGGGGGTCGATCGAGTTGATGTGGACGGGATCGAAAGTTTGGCGACCGTGCAGCCGGCGGCGCGAGTTGCTGAGTACGTTTCGCCACCACCGCCCGGTCTCGCCGAGGCGGATGTGGCCGCGCGAGTTCCAGTGCCAGTGCAGATGCCCCTGGGGATCGATTTCCTGGATTTCGGCGCTGACGATCGCCGCCCGGCGGGGGCCGCCGACCCGGCGCAGGTCGACGGCTTCGGGGACGTAGGCATCGACGAGGACGTTGCCATTGCCGAGCTCCCGGAACTCGTGGCCGTCGACGATCGAGCCCTCGGTCCGCACGAGGCGCAGCAGCTTCCCCGCCGGCGAGCGGACCTCATGGGCCATCCTGGGGTTGAGCCCGTAGCCGTCGCCGAAGGAGCGAGCCCAGGCCAGGTTTCCGCTCGCGAGCACCTGGCCCCAGAGGACGCGTGTGTCGGGGCTGAACCACCAGCGCGGCACCCCTTCGTCGTCGAAGACGATCACCCAAGGGCGGGCATCGCGGGATTCCCTGAAGCTGACCACGAAGAAGCCCGGAGGGGAGGGGCGCAGCGCTTCGTACCTCCAGGCGGGAAAGTCAGCCGGCAGGCAGCGGACGCGGTAGGTCCGCGACTGGCCCCGTGAGGCGATCGTGATCGGGAAATCGCTGCCCGGCGGGGTCGCCGTCTGGACCGAGATCGCGCCGCTCACGCCCCGCTCGGAGCCGACGCTGAGCTTCACCCCGGCGGGCGTGGTGAGCTCGATCGGCTCGGCCCCCCGGCCGCAGCGTGAGACATAGCGGCTGCGGGCTGGATCGAAGGCGGGGAAGAGACCCTTGGAGGCGATGGTGGGGGCCGGTCCGGGCGCCGCTTTCCCCTGCCCGCCGCATCCGCTGAAAAGCAGAGCAGCGAGGATCGCTGATGTGAGCGAGAGATTTACGGCCTTCGTTATTTGGGCAGGGGGTCGCAGGGAACAGGTGATCTTAGGTCGCCCCGGGCGTCGCGCTGGGATCCACTCCCAGAGTCGCTCTTGCCGTAAAGCCATCTCGAGCGAGACTGTTGCCGGCCCGTGTGAGGGCGAGCACCGAGCTCGAGCCACCCTGATTCCGAAAGACGCCATCTGCGTTGCGCGGGGTGATCTCGGCCGTATTCCGGTTGTAAGGGACGAGCGCGAAGACCTCCGCGTCGCGCCGATCGGAGGTGAACAGCTGACCGGTATGCGAGACGTGACCACCGGAGTAAGCACCGTCGCTCTGCCGCCCGCCGATATGGACCTTGACGTGGATGTGCGTCGTCCGCCCCGGGTACTGGCCCGGGTAGATGGTCGCGAACTCTGCCAGGCCGTTCCCATCCGTCAGCTGGACTCCACGCAGATAGGTCTCGCCCTCGCTGCCCTCCGATGGCTCGCCCGAGTAGACGCCAAGCGCGTCGCAGTGCCAGACGTCGACGGCGGCATCGCGGATCGGCTTGCAGGTATTCGAGTCGACGACGCTCAGCGCGAGCGCGAGCGGCACGCCGGGACGGCTCTCGATTATGTCCTGCCGAACCTGTCCCAGGTCGACGTAGAAGGGGCCTTCTTCCTGTTCTGGCGTCAACACGCAGTCGGGCCTGGTCGTGGCTCCTGCTGCTGTGGATCTGGCCACCTTGCCCTCGTCAGCGCCGCAGGCGTAGAGGACGACGCTCGCCAGCGCCCCTGCTGACAGCGCCACCACCTCGCGGCGCCGCATCGGTACCTGAATCCCGTTGGAGGGTCGGCAGTCGTCCGCCGGGTCCTCTCGACTCCCGCTCGGACGATCGCTCATCAGCTCGCTCAGCAGGCGATCGGGCCGGCCTCACGGCCCAGGCCGGGCTGCCAGACGGCGGCGTAGTGCAGAGAGATCGTCTCCGAGAGGATCGTCGTCGGGCAGGTGCCGTCGGCATTGACCTCTCCCACCGATTTGCCGAACCCCATCGCCGTCGCTTCCGCGCGAAAGGGCGATTCCGAGGGGGAGCCGAAGGGCCGCCACAGCGTGTAGGCCAGGCGCTGGCCGGAGGGGTCCCAGCGCGGCGATTCCTCGACGGCGTTCTTCGTGTCCGTCAGCCGCCGCAGCCCGCCGCCGGCAGAGCGTTTGACGAAGACGTCGGTGAAGCGCGCCGAGGCCAAGAGCCTCCCGCGGTGCGGGAAGTGCCGCACCCTTTCCCTCCAGGGGCCGCGCAGGAAGGCGATCGACTGGCCGTCAGGCGAGTAGACGGGTTCGAACGCGTTGCGCGCAAGGACCCTGATCGGGTGGCCATCGAGGCCGATCTCCACCGCGTCGGTGGGCCTTCCTTCGACAGCCCTGCTGAGCGCCAGGCGCGAGCCGTCCGGCGAGAACGACGAGGGGAACAGGAAGACGCCGTTGCGCCATGGCGTCAGGGGCTTGGATTTTCCGGTTTCCAGGTCGGCGAGCCAGATCGAGAAGCTTTCGAACAGGCCGCTGCCGCGCCGCCGCTTCAGGTACTTCACGCGTTCCCTGGCGAACGCGATCGATCGCCCGTCGGGAGAGAAGACCGGTTCGAAGCCATTCGTCGTCCCGGGAACCGGCCTGACGGCGCCGCCATCCGCGGAGATCAGAGCCAGCTTCGTCTGCGGTTCGCCAAACCTCGTGACTTCGGTCGACATCGTCGTGAACGCGATCTGGCTGCCGTCCGGCGACCACGAAGGCGCCGAGAACGGATAGACCGCCCGATTGGCTTTCCAGGCGCTGGTGGAATACAGCGTTTCGCCGGCGCCGCCCAGCGCATCGACCGTAAGGAGCTCCGTCCTTTCGGGTTCTTTCAGCTTGACCACGACGAGGCGCGGGCCGGGAGGGGAGCCCGCGGCCGGCGGCGCGCCGATCGAGAGGGCGAGCAGGGCGGCGAGAACGGCGCCGACCTTTCTGCGAGGAGCGGTCATGCGCGGACATCATAGGTACTGACGAGTTGACATCTGGTACGCATCTGTCCTAACGTTCTCGGGCCAGGAAAGGGATCCGGGGGCCATCAGGGAGGCCGCCCGGCAGAGGTTTGAGAGGGGAGATGCACCGACTAATCGTCATGGCGGCTTTCGCGCTGGTGCTTGCGCTGCCTGCGACAGCATCGGCGGCGACGCAGACGCTGACCGTGAAAAAGGAAGGCACGGGTACGGGCACCGTGACCAGCTCGCCGGCCGGGATCGAATGCGGCGGGACCTGCGCTGCGCCCTTCACCGAAGGCTCGACGGTCGTCCTCAAAGGCGTCCCGGGGACGAACACGGCGGCGGTCAAATGGACCGGCTGCGCCTCGGAAACCCTGGAAAACGAATGCAAAGTCACGATGTCGGCGGCGAAAACCGTGACCGCAACCTTCAACCTGCTGGAACGGAAACTCACGGTCGAAAAGAAAGGCCTCGGCACGGGCACCGTGACCAGCTCGCCGGCCGGGATCGAATGCGGCGGGACCTGCTCGGCCAACTTCGTCAAGGAAACGGTAGTCACCCTGACCGGCACGCCCGGCGCGAAAACGCTGCCGCCGGTCTGGTCGGGCTGCGACAGCGTCACCGCCGAAAACAAATGCGTCGTCACGACGAGCATCGCCAGGTCGGTCACGGCGACCTTCGACCCATTCGAATTCGCGCTCGAAGTCAAAAAGGCCGGACTCGGCACGGGCACCGTGACCAGCTCGCCGGCCGGGATCGAATGCGGCGGGACCTGCGGCGCCGAATTCGAACACGGCTCACTGGTCACGTTGACCGGCACGCCCGGGGCGAACACCGACCCCGCGGTTCAGTGGACGGGCTGCAACTCGGTCGACGTCGAAGGCAAATGCCTGGTGACGATGAGCGCCGCGCGGACGGTGACCGCGACCTTCAACCTCGTCAAATATCAGCTCACCGTTCAAAAGCTGGGCAGCGGCACGGGCACCGTGACCAGCGCGCCGTCCGGCATCTCCTGCGGCGCCACCTGTCAGGCCCCCTACAGCCACGGCACCTCAGTGACCCTCTCCGGCGCCCCCGGCCTGCACTCAGAAGCGGTCAAATGGGCGGGCTGCGACGAAATCGTCGAAGGGACCAAGTGCAAGGTCACGATGGGAGCGGCGCGGGAAGTCAGCGCCACCTTCAACCTCGAACCGCAGTACGTTGAATTCACGGTCACGCTGCGGATCAAGGGCACCGGTAAAGGCTCGGTCGAAAGCATCCCCTCGGGGATCAGTTGCCCCGGTGACTGCTCCCAGACCTACGTCTTCAAAACCCCGGTGAAGCTGGTAGCCACCCCGGCCCCCGGCTCTGAATTCGCCCACTGGTCGGGCGGCAGCTGCTCCGGCACCGGGCCCTGCGAACGGAAGATCAACTCCAACCGCACGGTCAACGCCGTCTTCAAAGCCATCGGCAATCGCCCGCTGACGGTCAGCAAGGGGGGGAGCGGTTCCGGCGTCGTGACCAGCAAACCGGCGGCGATCGAATGTGGGCAGACCTGCTCGACCGAACTCGACGCCTCGACCAAAGTCGCCCTGCACGCGATCCCCGCGGTCGGCTCGACCTTCACCGGCTGGTCCGGCGAGGGCTGCTCGGGAACCGGCTCCTGCAAGGTGCTGATGAACGAAGCGCGCAACGTCACCGCGACCTTCGCCCAGGGGTCGGGGCCGCAACCGCAGGGCGTGCTCTCGGTCCGCAATCCGATCAAGGTCAAGGGCCATAGGGCGCTGCTGCGGCTCTCCTGTCAGGGCGGCCCGTGCAGGGGGACCCTGCGGCTGCTGGCGAGGGTCAGGAACTCGAGGGGCCACGCCACGGGTATCTCGATCGGCAGCACTTCCATCGACTTGCAGGCAGGCGTATCATCGTCGAAGGGGATGAGGTTGAGCCGGACAGGGATATCGCTGCTGCGCAAGGCAGGGCGCCTCAGGGTGCGCGTTGCCGGCGGCGGCACGCTGCCGCATAACGTGAAGCTCAGCCTGCAGCGGAAATGAGGGTCCGGCGGGGCGTCCGCTCGGTGCTGCCGCTCCTCATCGCGCTGGTTGCTGCGCTTGCCTTCTCGCCGACGGCCTCGGCTGCCGAATACACGCTGGAAGTCAGCGAAGCGCTCGACGGCACCGGATTCGGCGAAGTCGCCTGCGAATACAAAGTCGAAGGCTCCCCCGAAGTCGAACAGCCCTGCGAAGAACTGTTCTTCGAAAGCAAAAAGGCGATCAAGCTGATCCCGGTTCCCGAAACGGGGTCGGAATTCGTCCAGTTCAAGAACGGCACCGGCTCGGCCGCGGCCTGCAATGGGATGACGAAAACCTGCAGCTTCACGCTCGAAGCCGACTCCTACGTCGAGGCGAAGTTCGACCAGATCACTCCCTCGCTCGTCGTCAAAACGAGCGGCGAAGGCGAAGTCGAATGCGAGGTCGAAGGCGGGCTGCCCGAACTCTGCGAAGCCGAATACCCCTTCGAAACCGAAGTCACCCTCGTCCCTGAACCCTTCGAAGGCTGGGAATTCGCGAGCTTCAAAAACGGCACCGGCTCGGCCTCGAAATGCAGTGGCCTGACCAAACCCTGTGCCCTCCTCCTCGAAAAAGATGCGACGGTCGAAGCGACCTTCGTCCCGGCGATGCACCCGCTGTCGGTGACGAAGGCGGGCAGCGGAGCGGGCACGGTCACCTGCAACGGCACGACCTGTGCGGCGAGCTACTTGGAGGGCACCGAAGTCACGCTGAAAGCGACAGCCGCTTCCGGCTCGGTCTTCTCCGGCTGGTCCGGCGAAGGCTGTTCGGGTACCGGCTCCTGCGTGGTGACGATCGAAGAAAAAGCCGCCACCGTAACCGCCACCTTCACCGCCAACTCCAAACCTCCTGGAGAAGAACCCAAGGAACCCAAAGACGGAACGGCGACGGCCGCGGCCGTCGCCAAGGTCAAGGGCGGCAAGGCCAAGGTCAAGCTGTCCTGCTCCGGCGGTCTCTGCAAGGGCGCGGTGAGGCTCACCGCCAAGCTCCGCCGCGGCGCCGGTCCCGTGCTGATCGGCCGGTCCCCGTTCACGCTCGCGTCCGGAGAATCGACGGTCCTTCCCGTGAAGCTCTCCGTCGCTGCCCAGCACAAGCTGAAGAAGAGCCACACCCTGCGCGCCAAAGCCGCCGGAACCGGTGTCGCCGCCGGCTCAGTCAAGCTGAAGTTCGCCCGGTAGAGTCCTCCCTGCCGCTAGCCTTTACGCTAAGGTAAAGGCCATGCCCCGTATCTCCAGCAAGCACCAGGTCACCCTGCCGGTCGAGAGTCTCGAGACGGCCGGCCTGCGGCCCGGAGACGAGGTCGTGATCGAGGCTGAGGGGGCCGACCGCATCGTCGTCCATCGCGCCCCGCCCGACCTGGCGGGAGCGCTCGGCGTCTTCGACGGCCTCTACGAGCCCGACTACCTCGAGCGGCTGCGTTCCGAAGAGCGTGCCTGACCGCTGCGTACTCGACACCGACGTGGTGATCGCGGCACTCGATCGTGCCGACGCCCATCACGTCGCAGCGGCCAGGGCCTTTGAGCACTGGGCAGCCGACGAGGTGGAGTTGCTGCTCTGCACGGTCAACTATGCCGAGGCGCTGGTTCGTCCCGCTGGAGACGAAGGCAGCCTGCGCCCCGCCGTCGATGCGATTTCCGGCCTCGGCATTCGCCTGCTCGCACCGGACGCTGTGCTCGCCCGCAACGCCGCGCGCCACCGTGGCCGGGGGATCAGCCTCGCCGACGGCTTTGCCCTCGCCACGGCCGAGCGTTCTGACGCGCACGTCGCGTCCTTCGACAAGCGCGTGCGCCGCGCTCTTCGCCCGGCTGGCCTGCGCCTCTGCCCAGCGCTTCGTTAAGCCCTTTCGCCGCGCGGCCACAGGACCTTTTGCTGGAACGACCTTGGGTTGTGGCTGCACCGTGTCGGGTTCTTCGCAACGCAGCGCGCCGCACCGCTTGACACGAGAAACATCTGCGTCTACCCTGTGGCGAATTAGGAAACACACACGTCTGCTTAGGAGATTCTGAGCAGGGGGTGGCTCGCCGAAGGCGAGCGAAAGAGGTTCACACAGGGAAAGCGAGTCGCCCAGGACCGCGAGGGAAGCGGCCCGGCAGGGGCTCAAAGGACAAGGAGAGAGATACGTGAGACGCCACGCAAAGGCACCTTCATCACGATCGACCGAACGCAAATCAAGCGCGGGCCGCATGCGGCTGACGGCGCTCCTCGCCACCGTGGCGGCCTTCGTGCTCGTGCCGGCATCCCAGGCGCTTGCCAACGGCACGATGACGCTGACGATTGCCGGCTCCGGCGCCGGCGAAGTCGAGTCCACCAGCACCGGCATCGGTGAAGGCACGCCGGCCATCGGCTGCACCTACGCATCCCCGGGCCCGGCGACCGGCGTCTGCGAAAACGAACTCGAAAAGTACCCCGGCCAGCCGATCTGGTTCGTGGCGCTGGCCGAGCACGCGGCGCCCGGCTCTGAATTCGCTGGCTGGGAAGTGACCGAAGGCTTCGCCCTCGAAAAATGCGGCAGCGAAGGGAAAGACGGCGAAGGGAAAGAGGAGGTCCGCTGCTTCCCCGGAGTCTTTTCCGAAACCGCGAACGCCGCGGTGACGGCGACCTTCTGCCTCGAAGGGCAGGCCTCCGAAGGCGGCTGCGGAGGAGGCCCCACCGGCCCCACCAACCTCCGCACCCTCAGCCTGACCAAGTCAGCCGGAGGAACCACCGGCTCGGGCTCGGTCTCCTCCAAGCCGAAGGGGATCAAGTGCGGCGCCACCTGCAACGCGGCCACCGCCTCCCTCTACAAGGAAACCAACGTCGAACTGGCGGCCAAACCCTCGACGGGCTCCACCTTCGTCGAATGGACCGGCGCCTGCTCGGGCTCTGCCCCGACCTGTACGGTCAAAATGACCGAAGAGAAGGAAGTCGGAGCGGTCTTCGGCGGCGTCTCCAAGGAAGTGATCAACGCCACCCCGCTGACCGTCTCCAAGGGCGAAAGCTCGGGCAAAGGCACGGTCAAGGGAGCGGGCCTCGGCTGTGAAGCCGACTGCACCGCCACCACCGTTGTCTACCAGGGCCCGATCACCGGTGCCAAACCGAAGCCGGCCAAGTCCGTCGAACTGACAGCTGCACCTGCCTTTGGCTCCAAATTCACCGGCTGGGAAGGCGGCGGCTGCTCGGGCACCGGCACCTGCGTGGTGACGATGAACGAAGCGACCGAAGTTGTGGCCACCTTCACGGCCTCCCCCGCGGGAGAGCTGACGGTGACCAAGAACTCCTACGAATCGGGTTCGGGCTCGGTCTCCTCCAAGCCGAAGGGGATCAAGTGCGGGGCGACCTGCACCGAAGCTGTCGCCTCGATCCCCCAGGAAGAGAAAGTCGAACTCTCTGCCAAACCCTCGACGGGAGACACCTTCGTCGAATGGCAGGGCGGCGACTGCGAAGGGCAGACCAGCCCGACCTGCACCGTGACGATGGACAAAGAAGAATTCATCATCGCCGTCTTCGCCGGCCCGGTCAAAGCGATCCCCTCGGCCACCGCGCTGACCCTGAACAAGGGCGGCTCGGGCCTCGGCACGGTCAAGGCCGCAGGATTGGGCTGCGAAGTGCTCTGCACCTCGACCACGGTCCTCTACCAGGGTCCGATCACAGAACCGAAACCGAAGCCGGCAAAGACGGTCGAACTGAGCGCCGTAGCGGCGCCCGGCTCCTCCTTCACCGGCTGGGAAGGCGGCGGCTGTTCGGGCACCGGCACCTGCGTGGTGGCGATGAACGAAGCGACCACGGTCACCGCCACCTTCGACGAACTGGAATAGCTCGGAGGTACTTGCCAGGCGAGTAACCCAAAGAAGCAAGGCCAGGCCCCGGGGAGGACTCCCTCCCCGGGGCCACAGGCCTCAAACCAAGACTTCAAGCAGCACCGCAGGACCCCCGAACAGGGAGCGGGGAGCAGCGAGAAGGACAACGGGACGGACAGAGGCAGCGATGAGAGAGGAACGGGACATGAGGGCACCGCGAAGGACAGGGGCTTCGGACGGTCGCATCCGGTGGGGTTCGGCGCTGTCGGGGCTGCTTGCCGCACTCGCGCTGTGTGCATTTGCGCCCTCGGCTTCTGCCAGCGAAACCTTCTGTCCCTTCGGCACCGGCGCCGGGCAGTGCAACCAGACCTTCGGCGTCGCCGTCAACCAGAAAACCGGCGACGTCTACTCGATCGACAGGCTCAACAACCGCGTCAACGTCTTCGACTCGAGCGGAAAATTCCGCTTCGCCTGGGGCTGGGGGGTCGCCGACGGCGTCACCGCCGCCCTGCAGCGCTGCGGGCCGCAGGCCGCCCCGCCGACCGCCTCCTGCTTCGCCGGCATCGAAGGGGTGGGTGCAGGCCAGTTCACCGAACCGACCAGGATCGCGATCGACAACTCCGGCGGGCCCTCCAACGGCGCCGTCTACGTCGGCACCGACAGCTTCCGGGTGCAGAAGTTCGACTCCACCGGCCACTTCCTGCTCAGCTTCGGCTCCAAAGGCACGGGCGACGGGCAGCTCAGCGGCAGAGGCGACCCTCTCGCGGTTGGCGCCGACGGCTCGGTCTACGCCTGCGACAGCCCGTTGAAAGGGTCCAATGACTCCGAAGGCGCATTGACTCGTGTAGAGAAGTTCGAACCCTCCGGTGTCTTCGTCGAGTCGGTGCCTCTTGCCACAACAAGATTCTGCCAGGCTCTCGTTGTCGACTCGAGCGGCAATTTCTACACCACTTTCAGCCTGAGTTCGGAGGGAGTAGATAGGTTCGACCCAAGCGGCAACCTGCTCTCGAACATCGATCCGGGCACCGGAGCCTATGCCCTCGCGATCGACTCCGCCGACCATCTCTTCGTCGCGCAATCGCCCCCCCTCTATTCGGTTGTCACCGAGTACGACAGCTCCGGGGCGAAGCTCTTCCGCTTCGGCTATGAAGAAATCCCGAACCTCTCCTGGGGTCTGGCTATTCAAAACTCCACCGGCACTCTCTTCGGGGCGTCGGGCAGCGCGGAAATCGTGCGCCTCACCAAGCCCGCGCTCGGCCCGATCGTCGTGCCGAAAAGCGTCCTCGCCAATCCGATCGGCAACGCGAAGGCCACCCTGAACGCCAAGGTCAACCCCGAGGGCAAGGCCACCACCTACCACTTCGACTACATAACCGAGGCCAGCTACGAAGCCGACGGCGACAGCTTCGGCGCCGGCACGCTGAGCACGCTCGAGAGCGCCTCGATCGGCTCGGACTTCGAAGTGCACCCGGCAAGCGCCGTGATCGGCTGCCCGAACCCGCTGGTCGAAGCCGGCGAACCGGACAGCAAATGCCTGGTGCCCGAGTCGAGATACCGCTTCCGGATCGTCGCCAAAGACTCCGAAGGGCACGAACGGATCCTCGAGGGCACTCCCTTCGAAACCCTGCCGCCGCTGCAGATCCTCTCCACCTTCGCGACCGAGGCGAGCCCCGACTCGGTCAAGCTGCACGCCGAGGTCAACCCGCTCGGGATCCCGACCACCGGGCGCTTCGAGTACGTGCCCGAGGCCCAGTACGAAGAAAGCGGCTTCGCCGGGGCCGCGACCACCGGCGAGCTCGACTTCGGCTCGGGCGAAGCGCGCGTGGAGCGCAGCGCTCTGGTTTCAGAGCTCGTGCCGGGCACGGCCTACCGCTACCGCGTCTTGGTCGAGGACCCGCTGATCGCAGAGCCCCTGGCCGGCCCGACCCTCGGCTTCACCACCCAGGCGCCGCCGCTGCCGGGCTCGGGCTCCTGCCCCAACGCCACCTTCCGCAGCGGCGCCTCGGCCAACCTGCCCGAGTGCCGCGCCTATGAGATGGTCTCCCCGGTCGAGAAGGGGGGCTCCGACATCGCGCCCGCCATCAACATCGCCTCCTACCTGGCCGAGCTCGACCAGGCCGCGGCGGCGGGCGGCAAGCTCACCTACTCGACCAGCCAGGCCTTCGCCGATCCCGAAGGCGCCCCCTACTCCTCCCAGTACGTCGCCACGCGCGACCCCGGGGCGGGCTGGCAGAGCGACAACATCTCGCCGCCGCACGGGAACAAGATCCTCGGTGTCGGCAACTCGCTCGACGTCGAATTCAAAGCCTTCTCACCCGACCTCTGCGAAGGCTGGCTGGCCCGCGACTCCGACCCAGTGCTCGCCCCCGGAGCGGTCGAAGGCTTCACCAACCTCTACAAGGCCGACCTCTGCGGGGACGGCGGCTACGAAGTGCTGACCACCGTTGAGCCGCCGACCCGGGAACCGGCCAGATTCCTCTTCGAACTGCAGGACGTCTCAGGCGACGGCGAGATGGCGCTCTACCGCGCCAACGACGCGCTCAGCGAAGGCGCGCCAGCGGTCGGCGAAACTCAGTATCTGCTCTACGCCGTGCGCGAAGGCTCGGGGCCGCGGCTGATCTGCATCCTGCCCAGCGGCGCCCCGACCAACTCGGGCGGCTGTTCGCTGGGAACCGGAGATCTCTTTATTGATGGTAGGAGAAACTCGGTCACGCGGGCGGTATCCGGTGACGGCTCACGGGTCTATTGGAGCGATTCTGGGGGCCGGTTCTACCTGCGGGCCAACCCCTTCGCACCCGAAAGCGCCCATCTGCACGGCGCCGCGATCGGCAAAGGCGACCTGGCCGGGCCGCCGCTGGGCAAAGGCGCCATGACCAGCGGCTCGAAATCGATTACGGGCTTCACGACTCTGGCCGGCAGCTTCGCCGTCGGACAGGAAGTCACCGCCGCCAACGGCGGCTTGCCGGCGGGAACGACGATCACCAAAATCCAGCCCTCGAGCCCGACGACGTCGACGCTTACCATCTCCAACGCGGCGACCGTGACCGAATCGGGAGCGCAGATCCTCGGGCCGGGCTCGGCGATCGTCTCGAACGTGGCCGCCAATAGCGGCGCCTTCGCGGTCGGCCAGGAAATCACCTCGCCGGGCGGCGGCATCCCGCTCGGGACGACGATCGTCAAAGTCGAAGGGCCGACGGGCGGCGTCTTCAAACTGACGCTCTCGGCGAAAGCGACCAAGATCGAAGCCGGTGCGGCGCTCTACGCGACCAGCGAATGCACCGAATCGGTGGCGAAGGCCTGCACGATCGCGATCTCCGACCTGATCGGCGGCAAACCGGCTCAGTTCTGGGCAGGGGCCGAGGACGGCTCCAAGGCGATCGTGACGGCGGGCGAAGACCTCTATGAGTTCACCGCCGAAGCGGCGGGGTCCAAGCTGGTCCCGCAGGTTCACCTGATCGCCAAGCTCAGCAAGGGCGTGCTGGGTGCGAGCGAGGACGCCTCGCGCGTCTACTTCGTCTCCAAAGAAGCGCTCAGCAACCAACCGAACGGCGAGGGCGAGGTCGTGGCAGCGGGCAAGCCCAACCTCTACCTCTACGAAGCCGGCGAAGGCGGCGGCACCTACACCTTCATCGCCGAGCTGGGCGCAGAGGACGCGATGCCGGAATTCTCGCCGGTCAGTCCACTGCCTCGCGAGCATCAAGCTCGGGTCAGCCCCGACGGGCGCCACCTGATCTTCATGTCGAGCGCGGCGCTGCTGGGCTACGACAACACCGACGCGCTCAGCGGCGAGGCCGACCAGGAGATCTACACCTACGAAGCGGGAGGAGAGCTCTTCTGCGTCTCCTGCAACCCGACCGGCGCCCGGCCGGTCGGGCGCGAACTGATTGACGGCAAATTCAAATGGTCTCGGGAGATCTGGGCTGCGGCCCAAATTCCCCTCCTGCAAAGCCAGACCTACGCACCCCGCGCCCTCGCCCCCGACGGCTCGCGGATCTTCTTCGACAGCACAGACGCCCTGGTCGCGCGCGACACCAACGGGCGCCAGGACGTCTATGAGTGGCAGCGGGCGCAGAGCACCGAAGAATGCGAAGCGCGCGGCGCCGAACTGCACGTCCCGAGGGCCGGCGGCTGCCTCAGCCTGATCTCCTCCGGCCAGAACCGCCAGGACTCGCGCTTCATCGACGCCTCCGAAGACGGCACCGACGCTTTTTTCACGACCGGGGCGAGCCTGCTCGCGCAGGACCCCGGCCTGATCGACATCTACGACGCGCGTGTCGAAGGCGGCTTCCCATCCCCAGCCCCCCCGGCGGCCTCCTGCGAAGGCGAAGCCTGCCAGAGCCCGCCCGAAGCGCCCAACGACCCGACCCCGGCCTCGGCCTCCTTCCAGGGAGCGGGCAACGTCAACGAAGCGGCGCCGCCGGCCCGAAAGCCCTGCGCCAAAGGCAAGGTGCGGCGCAAGGGCAAGTGTGTCGTCAAACACGCCAAGAAAACGCATAAACAAGCCAAGCACAAGCGGAGGGCGGGACGATGAGACGACTCACGCACACACTCGCCGCGCTCTGCCTCGCCGCGCTCTGCCTGGCCGGGCCCGCACGCGCCGACGAAGAAGCTTTCGGCGTCAAGGACCTCGACCTTACCTTCATCGCCCCCGACGGCAGCCCGGCGATGCAGGCGGGCTCCCACCCCTTCGCGGTCGTCAACAGGATCGAGTTCAACACCCGGATCGACCCGAAACTGGGCGAAGTGGGGGTCGACGCGCCCAAGGACATCCTGGTCAAGCTGCCGACCGGCCTGGTCGGCGAACCGGGAGCGACGCCGCGCTGTTCGGGGGCGGACTTCGCCAACGCGCCCGAAGACCGACCCTCCTGCGCGAGCGCCGCCGCGGTGGGAACGGTCAACCTCGGCCTCAACATCACCGGCGGATTCCGCGAGTCCTTCGAGCTGCCCGTCTACAACCTCGAGCCCGCCCCCGGCACGGTGCAGAAGTTCGGCTTCAACGCGGTCGGGGTGCCGGTGACGATCGAATTCACGGTTGAGCCCACCCCTCCCTATAACGTCGTCGCGGCGGTGCGAAACGTCTCTCAGGCGGTCACCTTCCTGGGCTCGCGGCTGAGGATCTGGGGGGTGCCGGCCGACCCCGTGCACGACCCCTACCGCGGCAACTGCCTGCGAGGCAGCGACGGCGGCTCGGTCGGCATCTGTCCCAGCGGGATCGAGCCGCGTCCGTTGATCACTGCCCCGCGTGCCTGCCGGGGCCCGCTGGCGACCGAGTTCGCGCTCGACTCCTGGCAGGAACCGGGCGTCTTCCTGCAAGAAACGATCTTCACCCACGACAACGGCGAACCGCCGAACCCGATCGGCTTCTCGGGTTGCCCGCGCCTGGCCTTCAACCCGTCGATCTCGGCCCAGCCCACGTCCAAGGCGGCCTCGAGCCCGACCGGCCTTGACTTCTCACTCGACGTCAACGACGAAGGGCTAACGAACCCAACTGGGATCGCCAACTCCGACATCGAAAAAGTCGTGGTCACCCTGCCCGAGGGGATGTCGGCCAACCCATCGATTGCTGAAGGGCTGAACGTCTGCACTATGGCAGACCTGAACCGAGAAAGCCCGACCTCCGAAGCGGGCGAAGGCTGCCCGAGCGCCTCCAAGATCGGCTCCGTCGAAGTCGAGACACCGCTCTTGGAGCAGACCGTCAAGGGCGCCCTCTACATCGCCAAGCCCTATGAGAACTACGCCGAAAATTCATTGTTGGCGATGTACTTGGTGCTGCAGAATCGCGAACTGGGAATCTCGGTTCGCCAGCCCCTGAAGGTCGAACCCGACCCGGTGACGGGCCAGCTCACCACGGTGGCTGAAGAGTTGCCCCAGCTTCCCTTCAGCCACTTCAAGCTGCACTTCCGCGAGGGCGCGCGCTCACCGCTCACGACCCCGCAGGCCTGCGGCTCCTACGACGCCACCGCCACCCTCTACCCCTACGCGGGCGGGCCGCCGGTGACTTCGACCTCGGCCTTCCAGGTCATCTCGGGCCCCAACGGCGCTCCTTGCCCCACGGGCGGCCTGCCGCCCTTCAAACCGGGGCTCGTCGCCGGCACGCTCAACAACAGGGCGGGCAGCTTCAGCCCCTTCTACCTGCGCCTCAACCGCTCTGACTCCGAACAGGAGATCACCCACTTCTCGATCAAGCTGCCGCCGGGGATCACCGGCAAGCTGGCCGGCATCCCCTACTGCTCCGATGCCGCCATAGAACTGGCGAAGTCGAGAACAGGTCCCCACGGC